>ENA-OWPI01000001-OWPI01000001.1-marine-metagenome-genome-assembly--contig:-NODE-1-length-345185-cov-20.428396_pt1 | contig 345185 bp, 320 predicted proteins | sample MGYA00238138_ERZ651775 | MGnify/ENA primary metagenome ERZ651775 (study PRJEB26906, sample SAMN06265043) | marine metagenome | isolation source: Helgoland LTER site | place: Germany:Helgoland, sampling... | reverse complement strand
GCGAGGCCGGCCGACATGCCGCCGGTTTGCAATAGGGTGGGCAAGAAACCAATAATGACCAGCCACTGACCGCTATAGCAGGCAAATGCCAAGGCCACGCGCCAGACCTGCGGCGTACGCCAGACCAATCGTAGCCGCTGCAAGTTCGCGGCTGGGGGGCGAGCACCTGCAACTGCGACTGCGACTCGTGGAACCCCCATGTTAAATAACAAAGCCATGAGCAAGGCGATGGCGCCAAGCGTTTCCCACCAGGTTGCCCAGCCGAAGTGGGCCATTAGCACAGGGCCCAGCAACAGGGCGGTGGCGGTGCCTGTGGGCATGAAGGTACCCCAAAAACCCATGGCGGTGCTCAGGCGGTCTGGGTCCACCAGGCTGCGCAACAAGGCGGGCGCGGGGACGATGACCATCAAAATAGCGGCGCCCTCGATCGCACGCATTAACAGCAGCTGTGGCGCGCTGGTCGTCAGTCCAGCAAGCCCACTTAACAGACCCAGTAACACCAGCCCCCACAGTACGCTGCGGCGCAGACCAAACCCATCTGCAAACATGCCGACAAACACGGCAGTGAGCATGCCCGCCATCTGCGACAACGAGAGCAACCAGCCCGCCTGCACCAAGCTCACATCCAGTTGCGCACGCAGGATCGGGATGGCGGGTGCCACCTTGCCCACATGCATGGCGGCAACGATGCCCGCAAGCACCACCAATACGGCAGGCCACAGCGGTTGGGCAGTTACGGTGGTGTTTGTCATCCGTTAGCGACTCACCAGTCCACCAAGCTCACCCCAAAACGCAGCGAGGTGCGCTTGAAGTTGTAGCTGGCCAAACTGTCGCCGTGCCCTGAGAACAGTTGCAGGTGGTAGCGCAGACCGGCGTTGGGGTTGCTCAGCGTGACGCCTGGGCGGATATACCAATCCACGGTGCCACTGCCATGGCCTTCGCGGCGCAGGTTGTGCCGCACGCTCAGGCCCAGGCTGTTTTTGGGGTTGACTGGCCACAGCGCGCTCACCTCTGCACGGCCAATGTAGTTGGCGATATCGGGGTTGTCGTCGCTGGACGGATTCTCGGACATGCGTTTCCAGATGCGCACATTGAGTTGGCTGCCATCTGCACGGTCGGCGCCGGCCATCAATATCACGCGGTTCCAGCTGCGCGAGTAGGGCGCTGCTTGGCCATTGGACTGGTGGTTGAGCGACAACCCAGCGTAGCGGGCGGTAAAGCCCATGCCCACTGCTGCCTCGACGGGGTAAATATAGGCCAACTCGGGCTCATGGTCTGTTGTGCGAAACGGGCGTGATAGCCCGCGACTAAACACCTGCCAAAAAGACTTTTGTGTATATCCAAACCATAGGCCATCGGTGCGGCCTGGGTCTGCTGGTAGCAAACCGGTTGCCAGCTTGGTGCGTATGGACAGTTGCAACAGCCCCTCGTGCCTTTGGTAGTCTTGGGAAGTGGTGGCCGACCGGTTGGCCGCCGTCGACAGGGGTTGCTTGTTCACGCCGTCGCTGAACACACCCATCACACTGACCGGCTTATAGCCGCGCAGGCGGAAGGTGTCGCAGTCGTTGGCCGTGCTCAGCTCCCAGAAATGGCTCAGGGTGGAGCCAGCGCGTGTTTTACAGTCGCGCGCAAGGTTGACAACTTCCGCGGCCTGCGCTGTCAGCGGCATGGCGATGGTCAACATCAGCCATACCGCACACCGCACTGCCCAACCCAAGGGCAGTCTGTGGTGGGTGAGCCGTGATCTCACGCCAATGGCTCCGCATCGGCAGCCAGTTGGGCGCTAGCCGCCGCTTTGGCTGCAAACTCCGCACGCAGGGCGCGCAGTTTCTCGCGCGGGTCTTCGCGCGTGGTGGTGTCGTCTAGCCCCATCTCGGGTACAAAACGGCTGACCTTCCCGGCGATCATCTCGCGCCCTTTTTTGCGACGCATCAACCAGCTAACCGCGAGGGTACGTTGCGCGCGTGTAATGCCCACATACATCAGCCGGCGCTCTTCCTCTAAGCGCTGCGCCAGAGCTTCGGGTGTCAGGCTGTCGTCGTCTGTCTTGAACGGCAACAAGCCCTCGTTGACGCCCGCCAACACCACGTGTGGCCACTCTAAGCCCTTGGCGGCGTGTAGCGTTGACAGCGTGACCACATCTTGGTCTTGCTCGCGCTCCGAGATGGTCGATAGCAGCGCAATGGTCTGAATGACCTCCAGCAAGGTCTTCTTCTCGCTCTCCATGGTGACGCCAGCGGTGTCGTCGATGGTGCCGCCGCAGCGCTTACTCATCCAGTCGACAAAGTCCATCACGTTGGTCCACCGCGCGGCGGCTAGCTTTTCACTGTCTTCACCGTCCATCAAGTGTTGTTGGTAGCCCATGTCGCTTAGCCAGCTGAGCATAAAGGCTTTGGCATCTTCAGCGCCTTGTATGCGCCGGGCGCGGTATTCCATATCGTTCACGTAACGGCCAAACTCATGCAGAGAGCCCACCGCGCGGACCGATAGCGCGGAGCCAATGGAGTTGGCAAACAGCGCCTCAAACAAACTGAATTTGTGCGACGTGGCAAAGCTGCCTAATTGCGTTAGCGTGGTGTGGCCAATGCCGCGTTTGGGGGTGGTGATGGCGCGCAAAAATGCCGGGTCATCGTCGTTGTTGACGAGTAAGCGCAGCCACGCGCACAGGTCTTTAATTTCGGCGCGGTCAAAGAAGCTCTGCCCACCCGACACCTTGTAGGGAATTTGGGCTTTTCTAAATGCTTTCTCAAACACGCGTGCTTGGTGGTTGGCGCGGTACAGCACCGCAAAGTCTTTAAAGGCCTTGTGCGCCGAGGTCGTTCGCAGACTTTGAATACGGGCAACAACACGCTCGGCCTCATGGTCTTCGTTGTCGCAGGCCACCACACGCACGGGCTCACCTTCGCCCAAGTCACTCCACAGGGTTTTGGGGAACAGCTTTGGGTTGGGGCCAATGACGTTGTTGGCGGCCTTGAGTATGGCCGAGGTGGAACGGTAGTTTTGCTCCAGCGTGATGACCTTGAGCTCGGGGTAGTCGACAGGCAGTTTCTTTAAGTTGTCCAGCGTCGCGCCGCGCCACCCATAAATAGACTGGTCATCGTCCCCCACCGCTGTCAACCTGCCCCGCGGCCCCACCAGCAGTTTGAGTAGCTCGTATTGCGTTGCGTTGGTGTCTTGGTACTCGTCAACCAGCACGTGGCTGAGCTGTTGCTGCCAATGCTGGCGCACGGCATCGTGTTCGGTCAGTAGTTTCAGCGGCAAGGATATGAGGTCGTCAAAGTCAACACTTTGGTAAGCGATCAAACGCTCCTCGTAACGGCCCATGATCACGGCGGAACTGCGCTCGTCCTCGTTGCTGGCAGCGGCCAGCGCCTGTGCGGCGTTTAAGCCTTGGTTCTTCCAGGCACTGATGGCCCATTGCCACTGGCGCGCAGTTGCGTTGTCGGTGGCGCCGCCACAGTCTTTCATGATCTTGGTGACGTCATCGGTGTCCAAAATAGAAAACTGTTCTTTGAGTCCGATATAGGTGCCTTGTTGCCGGAGCAGGCGCACGCCCAGCGCGTGGAAGGTGCAAATTAAAACCTCGGCCGCACCCCTGCCAGCCAGTTGTTTTGCGCGCTCGCGCATTTCAGCGGCGGCCTTGTTCGTAAAGGTGATGGCGGCAATGCGGTTGGCGCTCATACCCCCATTAATGAGGTGCGCAATTTTGTGCGTAATAACGCGTGTTTTGCCCGAACCTGCACCCGCCAAGACGAGGCTGGGGCCGTGCACATGGTTCACGGCTTCGAGTTGGGCGGAATTAAGACCTGCAGACATGGGTGTTTTCGTTAAGGCCCGAGTAGCAGGCAAGCGCTTAATCATACCGCGCCGCTGAGCGCAGCCCGGCTTTGAGCGCGGGTGTGCCGGGCGCATCACACGCGCCGAAAAGGCGAGGCCAGAAACTGCGACAATGCCGCCCATGGTTAACATTCTTTTGGTCACTTTTCCATTTTTTGCCTTGGTCTTGGCGGGCTACATCGCGCTATACCGAGGCTGGTTAAGCGTCGCGGCAGTGCCAGGGCTGAACGGCTTCGTGCTCTACTTTGCGGTGCCATGCATGTTGTATCGTTTTGGCGCATCCACGCCGGTGGCGGACATGTTAAGCCCGGTGATCATCGGTGTTTATGCTGCCAGCGCCCTCATGATGGTGGCGCTCACCATCGTCATCACCAAGCGGGGTGCCATCGGGTGGAACGATGCCTCCTTAGGCGCCTTGGTCGCGGCCTTTCCCAACACAGGGTTTATGGGGGTCCCGTTGTTAGCCATGTTGCTGGGCGCTGCCAGCGCGGGGCCCGCTATCGCCACGATTTTGGTTGATATGTTACTCACCACCTCACTGTGCGTCGCCTTGTCGCGCTTGGATGGTGCGGGCATTGATGGGGCGAAACGGGCCGCGAAGCAGGCCTTGGGTCGGGTCATGGGTAACCCCATGCCATGGGCCATCTTGATGGGGGCGTTCGCAAGTGGCTTTGATATCAAACTGTGGGGGCCCATTGATCAGACCGTCGCCCTGTTGGCCGATGCTGCCTCGCCCGTGGCGTTGTTCACCATTGGCGCGGTGCTGGCGCGTTCGCAGATGCAAAGCGCCCACCCCATGCCTTTGTCGCACTACATGCCAGCGGCGGTGCTCAAGCTCATCGTTCACCCCTTGTTGGTTTTGGGCGGTGGCTTGTTGGCCCAAGTGGCGGGCTTGCCGTTGGACCCCTTTGCCTTGACGTGTATCGTGCTCGTGGCGGCGTTACCCAGTGCCAGTAATGTGTCGCTACTCGCCGAGCGCTTTGGTGCGGATAACGGGCGCATCGCCCGCATTATTTTGGTCACGACGGTGGCTGCTTTTCTCACATTTTCCGCCGCTGTCGCCTTCATGACCTAAGTAATGGCGGCTTGCTTGCGACTGAATACGCCTCTTCGTATACTGTATACAGAGAGTTTATGTCATGTCGCTCAATTTAACCAAAATCAAAACCTCGCCCGATCTGGTTGATCAGGCCTACGTCGCATTGTTAGATGCCATCAGCGACGGTAGCTTGGCGGCGGGTGTGCGTATTACGCAAGAAGACATTGCCGAGCGCTTGTCGGTATCTAGACAGCCGGTGCTGCAGGCCTTGAGACAACTCAAAAAAGACGGGTTTGTGCAGGATGCGCAGGGGCGTGGCGTGCTGGTGGCACCGTTGGATCCGCAGTGGATGCAGCAGGTGTATCAGGTGCGCGGTGCGTTGGATGCCTTGGCTGCACGTCTAGCGGCTGAGAAGCGCGCGGTTATTCCCGAGGCACTGATTGACGCAGGCCGCCATGCGGCGCGGGGCAAGCAGGTGCAAGCCATGATCGATGCCGACCTCGCTTTTCACCATGCAATCTACGATGCCTCTGGCAACCCCTTGATTGAGCAAAGCGCAAAACACCATTGGCAACACGTGCGCCGTGTCATGGGCGCGGTGCTGCAAGCCGAGGGCCAGCGTGATGCCGTGTGGGATGAGCACGCCGCCATTGCGCAGGCCATTGCCGACGGCGACGGTGCGCGCGCGGCCGCGCTGACCGGATCACACGGTGACCGCGCTGCGGTGATGGTGATCGAGCGACTCACCGCCAATGGCGCATAACCCCCATTTGAAGCAATACAACGTAAATAAAGGAGCACATCATGAAACTCACCCCCGAACAACTGGCTGAATTTGACAAAGAGGGCTTTCTATTTTTTCCTAGCTTGTTTAGCCCCGAAGAGACGAAAACACTCACCGACGCAGTCCCCGAGTTATACAGCCACCGCGCGCCTTACAACGTACGAGAAAAAGGCAGTGATGCGGTGCGGACCAACTTCGCCGCACACATGACCAGCGAGCCCTTTGCACGCCTGGCACGACACCCGCGAATGATCGAGCCCGTCGAAAGCTTGCTGGGCGAAAAGCTGTACATGCACCAGTTCAAGGTCAACGGCAAGATGGGTTTTGAGGGCGACGTGTGGCAATGGCACCAAGACTATGGCACCTGGCTCAACGACGACATGATGCCAACTGAGCGTGCAATGAACGTCGCTATTTTTCTAGACGACGTCAACGATTTCAACGGCCCCTTGATGTTTATTCCGGGCAGCCACAAAAAGGGTGTGGTCGAGGCCAAGCACGACCTCACCACCACCAGCTATCCGCTGTGGACGGTCGATGACGATCTGATTCGCCAACTCGTCGCGCGCGGCGGTGACAAGGGCCACTATGACGCCGAAGGCAATTACGTGCCCGGTGGCATCATCAGCCCCAAGGGCCCCGCGGGCTCCATGATTTTGTTCCACAGTTGTTTGGTGCATGCTTCGGGCTCCAACCTGTCGCCTTGGAACCGCGTGGCGGTGTATTTGAGTCTGTGCGCGGTGAGTAACCACATTCGCCGCCATAAGCGCCCGGAGTACATTGCGCACCGCGACTTCTCTCCCATCACGTGTTTGCCCGATGACTGCTTGACCAAGGATTACCCGGTGGACACCCCTTGGAAGAATGGCGTACCGGCGAGTGCGCTGGAAACATCGTTGGAGCCATTTGGTAGCACCGTGGCTGCGGTGGCTGCACAGGCCAGCGAAGGCGCGACCTCATGAGCTTGCATAACCAACTCAAACAACGTGCTGCCGATGGCAAGCCGATTCGTGTCGGTTTGATAGGCGCAGGCAAATTCGGCTCCATGTATCTGTCCCAAATACCCCGCACACCGGGCGTGCACTTGGTGGGCATTGCTGACCTGTCGCCGAGTGCGGCGCGCGCCAATCTCGCCCGCGTGGGCTGGGATCCCGCGCGCACGGAAGCGGCATCGCTGGATAGCGCGATGAAGGATGGTGATACCCACATTACCGAGGACTGGAAGTCTGTGGTCACGCACCCCGGTATCGACGTGGTCGTTGAGTGCACGGGCCACCCCATCGCCGCGGTGGATCATTGTCTTGAAGCGTTCGCGCATGGCAAGCATGTGGTGAACGTGACCGTCGAGGCCGATGCCTTTGGCGGCCCCTTGTTGGCGCGCAAAGCGGCGGAGGCCGGCGTGGTGTATTCGCTGGCGTTTGGCGATCAACCCGCGATGATCTGTGACTTAGTGGATTGGGCACGCACCTGTGGCTTCCCTGTGGTGGCCGCGGGTCGCGGTCATAAGTGGCTACCGCATTTTTGCGAGAGCACGCCCGAAACGGTGTGGGGTAACTACGGCCTAACGCCCGAACAAGCCGAGCGCGGCGGGCTGAACCCCAAAATGTTCAACAGCTTTTTGGACGGCTCCAAGCCTGCCATTGAAAGTACCGCCGTAGCGAACGCCACAGGCCTAGGCGTGCCCAGCAATGGGTTGTTGTATCCACCCGCGAGCGTTGAGGACATTCCGTATGTCACGCGCCCGATTAGCGAAGGGGGTGTGTTGGAGCGCAAGGGCATGGTGGAGGTGATCTCGTCGTTGGAGCCTGATGGGCGCAAAATCCCCTACGACATACGCATGGGTGTGTGGGTGACGGTCGAGGCGGAAACCGACTACATCAAAAACTGTTTCGAAGAGTACAACGCCCACACCGACCCCAGTGGTCGTTACTTCACTTTGTACAAGCGCTGGCATTTGATTGGCCTAGAGGTGGGCTTGTCGGTGGCGAGCGTTGCCCTGCGCGGTGAGCCAACGGGCGTCGCGACGGGTTGGCGCGCTGACGTGGTCGCCACGGCCAAGCGGGACCTAAAGCCCGGTGAGCTGTTGGACGGCGAGGGCGGTTACACGGTGTGGGGCAAGCTGATGCCTGCGGACACATCCGTTAAGTTAGGCGGTGTACCGCTGGGCTTGGCGCACGATGTCAAGGTGGTGCGCCCGGTTGCCAAAGGCCACATTGTGACGTGGGCCGATGTGGCGATGGACACCACCACGCGTGCCTACCAACTCCGCATGGAGCTAGAGGCTCTTGGCGCGCAGAGCGCTTGAGGACACTTAAGGCGTCTAAGGCGTGGCGGGCCGTTAACGTGGTTTCGTTGGTCGCTAAATGGCCAACGGGTCCACGTCAATTGCCCAGCGAATAATGGGCTTGCCTTCGGGCGTGTGACGCAGCGCGTGGAGATCGGCTTGCCACTGTTGAATAAATCGTTGTAACGCCGCCCGATTCGTGCACTCCACCAACATCTGCGCACGCTCCACATTGGCGATGCGCGCGATGGTCAGCGGGACGGCGGGGTAGATGTCAATCCCGGCTTGTTCTGCGGCGGCTTGGCCACGTTGGCGTGCGGAGGTCAAAAAGGCTTGCGCGGCCGCCTGCGTTTTGGCGTCAGCCCGTAGCAATGCCTGCGCCGCAAACGGCGGCAAATTAGCGGCCTGCCGCTCGGCTAATTCTTGGCTTGCGAATGTGGGGTAGTCATGTGCGCGTAACGCGGCAAACAGCGCGTGCGTTGGATGCCAAGTCTGTACCCACAACTCAGGGCGTGAGCCAAACGCGGCAGCCCGCCCGGCTCGACCACCCGCTTGCATCAGCAACGAGAACATACGCTCTGGCGCGCGGAAGTCGCTAGCGAACAGGGCGCCGTCTGGGTTGATGGCCGCCACCAGGGTGATGCGTCGGAAGTCATGCCCTTTGGCCACCATTTGCGTGCCCACCAGTACGTCAATGTCACCACTGTGCATGGCGGCCAGGTGTGCATCAAGTTGGCCTTTGCCTTTGGAGGTGTCGGCATCAAGGCGGCCAACGCGCAGCGCACGACCGTCGCTATGGGGGGCGGCGGCGAGCACGTTAGCAACCAACTCTTCGAGTTGCTCTGTACCGCGCCCCACTGTTTGTATATCTACGTTACCGCAACTGGGGCAAGCCGACGGTACGCGTTCCGCAAAACCGCAGTGATGACAGCGTAGGCTGCGATCAATTTTGTGGAAAACTCGAAACGCACTGCAATTCGGGCAGTCACTCTTCCAAGCGCAGGCGCCACAACTCAGCACGGGCGCGTAGCCGCGTCGGTTCAGCAACAACAGGCTTTGCTCACCAAGATGCGCCCGCGCAATGATGGCGTCGAGTAAGGGCTGCGCCAAGACCGTTTGCTTGGGTTGGCGTTGCATGTCGACCAAGCGCAGCGTGGGCATGGCGGCGTCGCCGATACGGTCGGGCATGTCAAAGCGTGCATAGCGCCCCTGCATGGCCGCGTGCCAAGTCTCTAGAGACGGCGTGGCTGAGCCGAGGATGACGCGGCAGTGTGGCGTGGCATGGGCGCGGTAAATCGCCAAGTCACGCGCAGAGTAACGGGCGCCTTCTTGGCTTTTATAGCTGGGGTCGTGTTCCTCGTCGACAACGATGAGTCCGAGTGACGGCAGACTGGCGAAAATGGCCATGCGCGTGCCCAAGACAATGCGTGCGTGCCCCATGTGTGCACTGAGCCAGCTCTGCAAGCGCTGGGCTGGCGTGAGTCCGCTGTGAATCGCGACAACGGTATGCGCTTGAAACCGCTCAAAAAACCGCGCTTCTAACTGCGGCGTGAGGTTGATCTCAGGCACCAACACCAAGACCTGCGTTGTATCGTCTTTCGCCAGGCATTCGGCGGCAGCTTGGAGGTAGACCTCGGTTTTACCACTGCCCGTGACGCCGAAAAGTAAGATGGGTTTATCTGCGCCGCGTATCCCATCTAAGGCGTCTTTTTGCGCCATGGTGGCTTCTGCAGGCTCTGCCGCTTCTGAAGCGACGGCCTCGGCGGTTACGGCCCCTTCCCGTGCTAGCCGACCTTTCTCGTTGCGTGTCAAACGACGCGCGAGTTGGGTGGGGTCCAGCTTCTTGAGCTCTGGGGGGAGGGCGGCCAATGCCACCTCACCGACGCCGCGCTGATAGTAGCGCGCGGCGAAGCGCACCAGATCCAGCCAGGCATGACCAAGGGGCGGGAGTTGCGACAAGTGCGTTGAAATTGGCTTGATAGCCGCCGCATCGATGTCTGTTGGGGCCGTGTCCAGACAGCTGAGAATGACGCCCAGGGTATCCCGCTTGCCCAAAGGTACGCGCACGAGTGCACCAACTGGAAGTGCTTGCTCACTGCGGTAGCTAAGCGCTTGCCCCACCTGGCTGTGCGCCGGTGTGGCGAGGATAACCGTTGGCCAAAAAGACATCTGTTAGCGTAATTTTTTAAACGTGAAAATCGAAAATCCCCCTAAGTCCTTGATTTCGAAGGGGACAATGAGATGTCCAGAATTTCTGTGGATAACTTTGTGGATAGGTCGCTTGCGCGGCCGATTTAATGGCTAAAACGGGTTGCTTTGTTAAACTGCTTAAAAAATAGGCAGATAAAAAATCATTTAAAAACAATGAATTAACTGTTTATTAAACCGGCTATACACTGAAAAAACGTGCTAGGCGCTTTTTGAGGTTGTTTCATGAATTTGTGCACAAGTTCACGGGGCAAGGCCTAATTTCACGCGATTTTTGCCCTAACTTGGTGCTAATTAGGGGGTTGTTTGGCGCATTGCCTGCGAGTGTCCATGTACAGCCTCGACCAACACCGCGACGCTCTCTGGTGGCGTGAACTGGCTGATGCCGTGCCCTAGGTTGAAGATATGTGTCGGGCCTTTGCCCTCCCCTTGGTGCGGGGTGCCAAAACTATCCAACACGGCCTTGGCTTGCTCGACCACTTGTTCGGGTGAGGCAAATAGCACGTTGGGGTCCAAGTTGCCTTGCAATGCATGGGTGGCCCCGAGTTGCGCGCGTGCTTTGGCCAAGTTAACGGTCCAGTCCATACCCAACACGTTGCAGTCTAAGGTTTGCATCTCGGGCATCCACAGGCCGCCGCCTTTGGTAAAGACGATACTCGGAATGGTGACGCCCTCGTAGGTCTTGTGCAGTTGCTCTAAGACGCGTCGCGTGTAGGCTAGGCTGAAGGACTTGAATTCGGCATCGGCCAATACCCCGCCCCAACTGTCAAAGACCATGACAGCTTGTGCCCCTGCCTCGATTTGGGTGTTGAGGTAACGTGCCACCGCATCGGCGTTGATGCGCAAAATACGGTGCATTAAGTCGGGGCGCTGATACATCAGCGTTTTGACCAAACGGTAGTCGCTAGAACCGGCACCCTCGACCATGTAGCAGGCCAGGGTCCACGGGCTACCCGCAAAGCCGATTAAGGGCACGCGGCCATTGAGCGCCTTGCGTATGGAGGTCACTGCGTCAAAGACGTATTGCAACTTACCCATGTCGGGTACGGCGAGCGCGTTCACAGCAGCTTCATCACGGACGACTTTGGCGAACTTAGGACCTTCGCCGATGGCAAAGCTCAAACCCAGACCCATGGCATCGGGGATGGTCAAAATGTCCGAGAACAAAATGGCGGCGTCCAGCGGGAAACGCTCCAAGGGTTGCAGGGTGACCTCAGTGGCGAAGTCGGTGTTGGTGGCAAGCCCCATGAAGCTACCGGCTTTGGCGCGGGTGTCGCGGTACTCGCTCAGGTAGCGACCCGCTTGGCGCATGAGCCAAACGGGGGTGTGTGGAGTGGACTCACGCAAACAAGCGCGCAGGAAGGTGTCGTTTTGTAGTGGAGCAAACATAGTGAGATTGTCGCAGTTTGTTGCGCAACAAATTAGCGCGTAGGTGCCACCGAGGGCTGTTGCGCGAGTAAGGCGGTGACATCCGCCACCGTTATCAGCTCGCTGAGCACCACAGGGGCCTGATTGGGTTGATACAGCGCATAGGTGGGAACGCCCGTTCGCCCCAACGCATTGAGCGCCTGCGTGATTCGAGGGTCGCGTTTAGTCCAGTCAGCTTGAAGCCGCACCACGCCTTTATCGATAAAGGCTTGTACAACGCTGTCATCGGCTAGCGTGGTGAGCTCATTAACTTGGCAAGTGACGCACCAGGCCGCAGAAAAATCAACAAAAACGGCGTGCTGCGCGTCAAGTAGGCCGCTCACACGTTCTGGAGACCACGCCTGCCACGTGGTTGACTGCGCAAGCGCCGCAATGTCTAGCTCACCAGCAGACCGATCGTTTGAGCTGGCGGATGCCTTGCTGGATGCACTACTAGACGATGTCACCAACGGGTTGGTGAACGCGAGGCTGGCAAGCGCCAACACACCGATGCCCGCAATGCGCCAGACTGTTTGGGCTGTGCGGGTGCCCGTTTGCGCCCATGTCCATATCAGCCACGCGAAGGCGAGCAACCACAGCAACAGCGCTGCCGCGCCGTTGAGGTTGGTCTGCTGACCATAGACCCAGAGCAACCACACCACGGTGGCCAGCATGGGGAAGCCCATGAGTTGCTTGAACGTCACCATCCATGCCCCGGGGCGCGGTAAGCGGTTCGCTACGGCGGGCACCCAACTGGCTAACAAGTAGGGGCTGGCCATGCCCAAACCAACACTTAAAAAGACAGCCATTGCCTGCGCTGTGGGCAGGGCGATGGCCAAACCCAAGGACGCGCCCATGAAGGGTGCCGTGCAGGGCGATGCGACGGCGGTGGCGAGAACGCCTGACAAAAAGGCGTCGACTTGCGGATTTTTAACGCGCATTGCCAAGGCGCGTTGTGGCAACCACAGGCGCATCTCAAACAAGCCAAAGAGGTTGAGGGCAATCACCGTGAACAGCCACGCCAACCCCGCAACCAACCAAGGGTTTTGCAATTGAAAGCCCCACCCCAACAGTTCGCCCGCACCGCGTAGGGCCAGCAGCGCGCCGCCAAGCGCACCAAATGACAGCACGACGCCGAGTGTGTAACTTAAGCCGTTGGTCCGGTGCGCCTGTTTGACTTGCGCTAGGTCGGCACCTGCCGGTTGCTCAGCAAATGCGAGCACCTTAAGAGCCAAGACGGGAAAGACACAGGGCATGAGGTTCAAAATGAGCCCGCCGACGAAGGCGCCCACCAAGGCCAATAGCCAAGTGCCTAAGCTTGTGTCTGGTTGGGGCGGCGGGTTGAGTTGCGCTTGCAACATCGCCGCCAGCTTGGGGTTGATAGGCGTGGGCGGCTTAACGGCTGGCCACTCACCCTCAAAATCAGCGTCCAGCGCAACGCCCGCCGAAGCAGGCTGACCGTCTTGGGTGTTCGCGGTGGCGAGCACCAAGCCTATGCGCCTCGGGCTCTCGCTGCGAAACGCATGTACGGGCGTACGGGCTTCCCACGTTGCGCTGCCATCGTTCGCCCAGGCCTGCGTCCAAGGCGAACCCGGTGCGATGAGACCCGTCGGTTCCGGGAAAATGTCTAGCGGCTGGTTAGTCCATTGGTTTGGCAGACCGTTGATGCGCCACACCAGCTGTGTGGCGTCATCCGCTGCGATGCGAGCGGTTGCCACGGCGGTTGCTAGACGTGCCGGTACGCGAGCCAGTGCATCCTTGAAGCGGTTCGCGTGCTGGGTGAGACCCGCATTGCCCGTCTGGGTCGGCAACGTGAGTTGTAGCGTCGCATCCTCGGGAATGCACTCTGTTTTACAGGCAAGCCAGTTGGCATTCGCTTGGATGACAGCTGGCGCGCCGTCTGCTGCCAAGTCGCCTATGGTGACGGCGACTGGGAGCAAAACCTCGCCGTCAAAGCCGTAGTTGGCGAGGGGGCCCAGCGGAAACTTCTTTGGTGTGGGCCACGTGATCTCGCTCGCTTGCCAGCCTGCGGGCAGCACCCAGTCAAGGGTGGTGGGCATACCGGAGTCACCGCTGTTTTTCCAGTAGGTGTGCCAGTGCGGTTGGTGCGTCAACCGCAGGCCAACCCAGAGCGTCTTACCGGGGACGATGCCATCCGGTGCCCAGGCCAATAGCTGTGCGGCGGTTTGCGCGCTGGTGACGGCCGTTGACGTATCGGTGCCGTTGGCTGCTGGCGCTTGTTCCTGTTGCGCCTGTCCGCTGCTCGTCACCGCAACGCCCAAGTCAGCCAGTGCGTTGTAGGCGGTTGCGGGGGTCGTCTGAGCCTGCGCAGTTAGCGTGGCAAGGCCGAGCGTTGTCGCCGTTAGCCACTGGCAAAGTATTTTGTGGAGGTGGCGTTTGATCATGTGTGGCGGTGGTTGCGAGCGTGTAAGCAGGCGTCATTCAATAACGCGGGACTAGATGGCAGAGTCTGACCGGACAGCATAGTTCCCCCAACGAGCAAGCCCTGCGAAGCCTGCGGGGACCTGACGGATATTCATTTCCCATCTATTATCTCGCGCGCTGCACCGCTACACTCAGTGCATGTCTGAACAACCTCTATCTTCTGTGCACCACGGGCAGTGGTCGGCGTTGACGTCCCCTGAGTTGGCGGCCTTGGACCGCAGCCGCGCCATTGCCGTCTTACCGGTGGGGGCCACCGAGCAACATGGGCCGCATTTGCCCATGAGCGTGGACAGTGACTTGGCGCAGGCCGTGGTGAATCAGGCGCTTGCCCTGGCACGGGCGCAGGCGATTGCGCCATCGGTGTTGGCGTTGCCCGTGTTACCCGTGGGTTTTAGTCCCGAACATGCGCGGTTTCCCGGCACCTTATCGCTGAAGAGTGAAACATTGCTGCGTCTGTGGACGGACATTGGCGAGTCGGTTCATGCGAGCGGTGTACGCAAGCTGGTCATTTTGAATGCCCATGGTGGACAGGTTGGCGCGATGGATTTGGTGGCACGCGATCTGCGTAACCGCTTGGGGATGTTGGTGGTGAGCGTCAACTGGTTTAGCCTGCCATTGGGCCAAGAGGTGGACGCTTTGTTTGATGCCCACGAACACCGTTTTGGGATTCACGCGGGTGACATAGAGACCTCAATGATGCGGGCGATTGATGACACCCATGTGCGCATGGCGCATGCTCAAAATTTCCATTCGACGTCCCAAGACCGTGCGGCAAGCACCAAGGTGTTGGGGAACGGGAAAAGTGCGAAGTTCGCCTGGCAAATGCAGGACTTGAATGTGGCGGGCGCGGCGGGCAATGCGCAAGCGGCCACGGCCGAGAAGGGGCAGCGCGTGATCGATGCTGCAGCCCGTGCGCTAGTCGATGTATGGCTGGATATTGATGGCTTGCCTGCCACCACGATTCGCGCCTAAGACAGGCGAGCCATTGCGGTTCAAGCGAAGGTGAGCAAACGCCCGTCGTCCGCATTATCGAGGTGCGGCAGGCTGTTGAAACCAGCGAGCCGTAGACCCTTTGACGTGATTTTGAATCGGGTCAACGCGGTATTGTTGATTTGGTAATTCAGTTCAATCGATGATTCTGGTGGCGCGCGCAAGACGTGTCCGACAACGGTGGAAATGGGCCCGCCACTGCTAACCACCCAGACATTTTGACCCTGATGGGTGTCGCAAATGTGTTGCATCACGTCTAAGAGCTGGCTCTTAAACAGGGCGTAGGTGGGCATACCTTTAGGCGAAATTTGCCCATGCATCCACAGACCCAAGGCATCGCGTAGCAGACGAAAATGTTGCTTGTAGGCTTCTGCGCCTTTCGAATGCTCAAGGGCATCGGTTTTGACCGCGTTGATCAGCGCCTCGCCATCGTATTCATCGAGTGCGGGGTTGACGGTGGCGACGGCCGCTTGGTAGCTTGCGCCCAGTGTCAAGGCAAGGCCTTCTTGCATGCCCATCCATGTTTGCGCATGGCGCTTGAGTGAGCCCCGGTAGACTACATCAGCATGCACATTTTTGTGTCCTAAGTAGGCGCCTAAGCGCCGGCTTTGCTCCTGCCCGATCTCACTCAGTTGATCGTAATCTGCTGCGCCAAACGAGGCTTGCCCGTGACGAATAAGTGTCAGTGTTCCCATAGACGCCATTCTGGCGGCTAGGGGTGGGTGGTCAAGCGCAACGCGTCATCAAGGCGACCGTGACCTCGTGTCGCCAGCGTTCTCGTGGGCTAAGAGAAGGCGGTCTGCAAGCTAACCAAACCCCGTGGCGTGTCGAGCTCGGCGCACAAGGTGGGGGTCTGGTCTTGGACTGCGCTGGCCACGCTGATGGGTGAGAGATGACCGACATCCAATGCCGCTTGCAGTGGTGCGGAAGGGTGGGTCAGCGTGAGCCGCCTGAGTGCAATGGGGCTGGGGGGCATGTTGTGTACCGGTGAGCCACTTGCCCACTCAATGAGGTGAGGCAACGCGCCGTTGGCGGGACGCTGTCCGTCGCCGCGAATACTGAATTGCCAACGCAGCTCACCCGTGGGCGTCATGCGCGAGACGGCGGTGGGCTCACCGGCGTCTATGCCTAAGCCGCGCCACTGACTGACGGCATTTTGAATTTGGCCGGGGCCGACGCTGGCCACCCAGTTAACCAGCTGTGGGCCACTTGTTTGCAGGCGTTGCTGCAATACAGGGTTGTCCAAATCAAACCAGCGGGCTTGTGCGGCGGGTGCTGGCATATGGGGCGCGATGGCAATTATTTCGAGATAAGCGCCTTGGAAAGCCTCGCTGGTAATACGTAGTAACCGGTTGTGAGTACCCATGTGTGGGTGCTCGCCGCCAGGGCCAGGCGACACGCCCAGTGTTTTTTCACACCATTGAACGCCGGCCTCTAGGGTGGGCGCGGCAATCACAATGTGGTCAAGTTGTGCGTTGAATGGATTCATTTTTTAGGCACTGCCTTCCTATAAAAGCGCTAGCGACGACGGCGCTGGCAAAGGCCATGCTTTCCCATGACCACGTTTCACCCAGCAGGGGGATGGACACCAAGATACCAAAGAACGGCTGCAACAACTGTACTTGGCTGACACGCATCACACCGCCAATGGCGAGTGCACGGTACCAAGCGAAGAAACCGATCCACATGGAAAAGATGGCGACGTAGGCCAGTGCGGCCCACGCAATGGTGGGCATTGGCGCTGTCGGCCAGGTTTGCCAAGTCCCGAAGGCTGTCACGGGCAGGGTAATGACCAACGCCCAACTGATGACTGTCTCGGCGCGGTGTCGGGCGGATAGCATGGCGCCGCTCGTGTAACCCATGGCAGCCATGAGAACGGCCATGAGCAACAAGCCATCGGCGTAGCCAACTCCGAGGCTGAAGCCCGGTGAGTCGGTTGTATGTCCTAACTCTAGCCCTGGCCCTAGCGCTAGTCCCAGCGCGGGCACACTGCGTCTCGCCGCAAACCACACCACCAAGGCGCAGCCCACCATACTCGCGAGCCAAAAGGACAGGGGTGCGCGTCGTCGTTGCACCAACGCACCAACGCCGGCGGTGGCCAGTGGCAAGACACCCAGTACCACGCTGGCGTGCGTGCCATCAACGTAACGCATCGCCATGCTGGAAAATAATGGGAACCCCAGCACCACGCCGAATGCCGTGATGCCCAGCCAAGCCCAATCGCGCCCCCTTGGTAAGGGAGGTCGCACAATAGCGAGCCAGCCGAGGCTTAAGAGGGCGGCTATCGCGGCTCTGGCGAACGAAATGAACTCGCCACTCATTAAGGGCGTCGCGTCGGACCCGACGGCCAGTTTGGTCATCGGCAGCGTGGCGGAAAAAATGGCAACACCCACAACGCCGAGCAGATAGCCCTTCAGCTCATGGCTGGGGAGCACACGGTCTGGTGACGTTGTCTTAGCCATGGCTTGATTGGGTGTGTGTTTTGTTGTGACGGGTGCGAAACGGGATAAGGACGTTAGCTCACCAGGAACGGCATGAGTATCCATGCGGCGGTGAGTAAGAGGTTACACGCCATGAAGCCGTTAAACCAGCGCAGGCGTTGACCTTTTTGCAACCAAACCCGAAGCGCGGCACCGATCCAAGCGTATAGCAGGTTGCTTAAGAAGGCGTAGGCCATCATCACCGGTAAAACAGTTGCAAATCGCGCCAACAACTGCTGCTGGCCAGTCAGCCAGCCGGCAACGATGCTCAGCGCGAGCATCCACGCTTTAATGTTGACGAATTGCAAGCCAATACCCGCTAAAAACCCGACGCGAACCGTGTCTTGAGGTAGTGCTTGGGACGTTGCGGGTGCTGGTTTAACCCCTAAGAGACGCTTTGCCAACCACACCAGATAGCCGGCACCGAGCACCGCAATCACCAGCTTGGCGTGGGTGGTCTGCATGATGATGGCGCCGACCCCCAGAGTCGACAGCGTGAGCAGCAGGCCCCAGCCAACCGGCACTGCGCAGACAAACGGGAGGGCGTGTCGCATGCCACCCTGTGCACCCATAGCCGCGGAGAGGGTGGTGTTGGGGCCGGGCGTAAATGACACAGCGGTTGCCAGCAGCAGCAATGCCGTGAACTCTGACCAACTCATGGCTTACCCCCCTAAGGTCTCTAAACGCTCTAGCGCTTCCAACAAGGCGTCGTCTATTTCTAATAGGCGTTGCGTCAGTTGCGTTGCCAACGCCACGTCACTTGCAAAGAGGTTGCCATTATCCAATTGTGCAGTGGCGGTGCCATGCTCGGCCTCCAATTGTGCGATGGTGTTTGGCAAGCCATCGCGTTCACGTTGTTCTTTGTAACTGAGTTTTTTCTTCGGCTCCTTTACCAACGTTGCTGCACTCGTGGTTGCGGTGGCTTGGGCTGCCTGAGCCGCAGTTGGTGCGCTGGTGGCTTGGGTGCTTGCGCCGTCTCTTGTCAGCGCCCACTGGGCCGCGCGCTCGGACTGGGTGATCCAGTCTTGCACACTGCCTTCATATTCACGCCACCGGCCCGGGCCCTCATTGACCAGGGTACTGGTGACGACGTTGTCCAAGAAAGCACGGTCGTGACTAACCAAAAAGACCGTGCCTTTAAATTGTGCCAAGACGTCTTCCAGTAGATCCAAGGTGTCTATGTCGAGGTCGTTCGTAGGCTCGTCTAGCACCAGCACGTTGGCGGGTTTGGCAAAAAGGCGTGCGAGTAACAAGCGGTTGCGTTCCCCGCCAGATAGGGTGCGCACAGGCGACATTGCACGGGAAGGCGAAAACAAAAAATCGCTGAGATAGCTCTTTACATGTGTGCGGCGCCCGTTCACTTCTACCCACTCACTGCCGGGGCTGATGGTGTCCTCTAGCGTGGCGTCCAAGTCAATCTGGTCGCGCATTTGGTCGAAGTACGCGACCTCCAGTTGCGACCCCAATCGCACTTTGCCCGCATCAGCTTCGAGTTGTCCCAAGATGATTTTTAACAGCGTGGTCTTACCTGCCCCGTTGGGACCAATAATGCCGATTTTGTCGCCTCGCAGAATGGTGGTACTGAAGTTGTCAACGATGATGCGCTTGGCATCGCCCTGGCCGAAAGACTTGTAAACGCCTTCCAATTCGGCCACGATTTTTCCGCTGTTTTGGGCGTTCGAAATATCTAGCCGCACGCGGCCCACCACGTCGCGTCGGCTGGCTCGCTCACTGCGCAACGCTTGTAGACGTCCGATGCGGCTTTGGCTGCGTGTGCGCCTGGCCTCAACACCTTTGCGCACCCAGACCTCTTCCTGCGCGAGTAACTTGTCCGCCTTCGCGTTGATCACAGACTCTTGGACCAGCTGCTCCTCCTTCTGCAAGCGATAGGCTTCAAAGTTACCGGGGTAGCTCAGGAGACGACCACGGTCTAGCTCAACGATGCGGGTGACCGTGCGGTTCAGGAAGGCGCGGTCGTGGCTGATGGTGATGACACTCCCCTTGAAGCCTAGCAACAGGTCTTCCAACCAGACGATGGCGTCCATGTCGAGATGGTTGGTCGGCTCATCTAATAGCAACACTTCGGGGCGGCTCACCAAGGCCTGTGCCAGTGCCACGCGTTTTTTCATACCGCCAGATAGTTCGCTGACGCGCTGGTTGGGGTCCAAACGTAAGCGCTGTAGGGTTTCGTCAACCCGCTGTTCCCAATTCCAGCCGTCTTGCGCCTCAATTAGGGTCTGTAACTTATCGAGATCTGCGGACTCGTCGCCGCTCAGGTACTCATCGCGCGCCCGTTTCACTTCCGACAGGCCCATACTGGCAGATTCGAAAATAGTCTGACTGCCATCTAATAAGGGCTCTTGCGCAACGTAAGCGATTTGAATGCCAAGTTGGCGTTGCACCTCACCGTCGTCGGGCTTCTCTAACTTGGCGATGATTTTGAGCATGGACGACTTGCCGGTGCCATTCCGCCCAATGAGGCCGATACGCTCCTGCTCCTCTACGGCGAAGTCGCAGTGGTCTAGCAGGGCAACGTGGCCGTAAGCGAGAAACACTTGATTGAATGAAATGAGGGCCATGGTGATAAATCAGTAAGGTGTCACATCTGACGCGTAGGCGTTGATGTCTATCAAGCGAGGGGCTTGAGAATGGTCTAAAGGTGTTTTCGGTGCGATAGGCCCCAAGGCTTACTGCACCGACGGGTGGTTGATTGCTCAAGCGACGCAACCGTGCGCCGTTTTGCAAAGGGGATAGTGTCCTCTATATTAAGGCGTCATGTCCGCGCGTAGGCAGACGGGAGCGACGCATGCCAGCGAGCGCACTAAGCAACGCGGCTGTGATGCGGTGTTGACCCCACCGGGGTGTTGCAAAAACGCACGGCGGGAAGGGCTTGTAAAATTTTTATGGCGAAGTTGACGGCACCTCAAAATCTGTCGTATACTGCAAGGCTTCGCTGCTCACAAGTAGTGAAGAACACACCGGTCAGTAGCAGTTTTGTTAGCGACCGCGAAACAGAAAAAATTTAGTAGAAACCCTAAATAATTTCTGAAGTAGTCAAAAAAGTGTGTCATAATCGAAGGCTTCGCTGATCGCGGTGAAGTTAGAAACAGAAGGTTAGTTGGTTGCTGCAGTAGCGGTGGTTAACTGGTCTGATGTAGTTGGTTCATTAACAAACTACAGCCGATAAGTGTGGGCGTTTGAAGTTAGTCAAGTACTGACAAGTTCTTCGGAACAACAAACGCTCATTAACAGTAAAAATTGAAGTTTTCTTCAATTCCGTTTTTAATGAGTGGCTAGTTTGGTTGTGTGTCTTCGGATGCGCAGTTTGCTAGCAAAATTTCAAGATCGAACTAAAGAGTTTGATCCTGGCTCAGATTGAACGCTGGCGGTATGCTTTACACATGCAAGTCGAACGGCAGCATAGGTGCTTGCACCTGATGGCGAGTGGCGAACGGGTGAGTAATGCATCGGAACGTGCCCAGTCGTGGGGGATAACGCAGCGAAAGCTGTGCTAATACCGCATACGATCTATGGATGAAAGCGGGGGACCTTCGGGCCTCGCGCGATTGGAGCGGCCGATGTTAGATTAGGTAGTTGGTGAGGTAAAGGCTCACCAAGCCTACGATCTATAGCTGGTCTGAGAGGACGACCAGCCACACTGGAACTGAGACACGGTCCAGACTCCTACGGGAGGCAGCAGTGGGGAATTTTGGACAATGGGGGCAACCCTGATCCAGCCATTCCGCGTGAGTGAAGAAGGCCTTCGGGTTGTAAAGCTCTTTCGCAAGAGAAGAAAACTTGCTATCTAATAAATAGTAAGTATGACGGTATCTTGACAAGAAGCACCGGCTAACTACGTGCCAGCAGCCGCGGTAATACGTAGGGTGCAAGCGTTAATCGGAATTACTGGGCGTAAAGCGTGCGCAGGCGGTTTTGTAAGACAGGCGTGAAATCCCCGGGCTCAACCTGGGAATTGCGCTTGTGACTGCAAGGCTAGAGTACGGTAGAGGGGGGTAGAATTCCGCGTGTAGCAGTGAAATGCGTAGATATGCGGAGGAACACCGATGGCGAAGGCAGCCCTCTGGACCTGTACTGACGCTCATGCACGAAAGCGTGGGGAGCAAACAGGATTAGATACCCTGGTAGTCCACGCCCTAAACGATGTCAACTGGTTGTTGGGAATTTACTTTCTCAGTAACGAAGCTAACGCGTGAAGTTGACCGCCTGGGGAGTACGGCCGCAAGGTTGAAACTCAAAGGAATTGACGGGGACCCGCACAAGCGGTGGATGATGTGGTTTAATTCGATGCAACGCGAAAAACCTTACCTACCCTTGACATGTACGGAACTTGCCAGAGATGGCTTGGTGCTCGAAAGAGAGCCGTAACACAGGTGCTGCATGGCTGTCGTCAGCTCGTGTCGTGAGATGTTGGGTTAAGTCCCGCAACGAGCGCAACCCTTGTCATTAGTTGCTACATTTAGTTGGGCACTCTAATGAGACTGCCGGTGACAAACCGGAGGAAGGTGGGGATGACGTCAAGTCCTCATGGCCCTTATGGGTAGGGCTACACACGTCATACAATGGCTGGTACAAAGGGTTGCCAACCCGCGAGGGGGAGCTAATCCCATAAAGCCAGTCGTAGTCCGGATCGTAGTCTGCAACTCGACTACGTGAAGTCGGAATCGCTAGTAATCGTGGATCAGAATGTCACGGTGAATACGTTCCCGGGTCTTGTACACACCGCCCGTCACACCATGGGAGCGGGTCTCGCCAGAAGTAGTTAGCCTAACCGCAAGGGGGGCGATTACCACGGCGGGGTTCGTGACTGGGGTGAAGTCGTAACAAGGTAGCCGTATCGGAAGGTGCGGCTGGATCACCTCCTTTCTGGAAAAATCAGTGAAGCTGATTTCAGGCGTCCACACTTATCGGTTGTTGGAAGGTTGTTGCCGTTGGGCTAGCATGAAGCTTAGGAGCTTTGCTTCAAGGCCGATCTATGTTGGCGCACCAGTTGCGACCGGCTTGGGTCTGTAGCTCAGTTGGTTAGAGCACCGTCTTGATAAGGCGGGGGTCGTTGGTTCGAGACCAACCAGACCCACCATCCCATCGACTGCTAGATATCGGGGGATTAGCTCAGCTGGGAGAGCACCTGCTTTGCAAGCAGGGGGTCGTCGGTTCGATCCCGTCATCCTCCACCAATTTCTTATCGCTTCGCTGCAGTCTTGCTGTGGCCTGGTGACTTATCTGTTTGTTGTGTTGAGAGTCAATACACAAGTGCCTTGTCGTTCGTGATGAGGGTGTTTGTGTGTTGGTTAATCTTGATTAACTAATTACAACGCTACTTTCTAAGTAGCGCGGCTGTTCTTTAAAAATTCATAGAGTCGAAATCAGCGTTGCTGATAGTTGCACTAATTCGTAAAGGTTTAAAGTGCAAGTAAGCTATCAGCGACAATTTTTTTGATTGCGTCAACGAATATTTCGATTGCGCAAATATTGATAACACCTTGTGTGTTGTTGGTGTTTACGTGAAATTGAATACGGCATATATAACGTGAATTCGTTCCTTGATGTTGGCTTTGGGTGTTTCGTGTCTGGTGGCTTGCTGCTAGATAAGAGAATTCAAAGTTATAGGGTCAAGTGAATAAGAGCATATGGTGGATGCCTTGGCGATGATAGGCGACGAAAGACGTGATAGCCTGCGAAAAGCTTCGGGGAGCTGGCAAATAAGCTTTGATCCGGAGGTGTCTGAATGGGGAAACCCACCCTTAGGGGTATCCTGACCTGAATACATAGGGTCTGGAGGCGAACCGGGTGAACTGAAACATCTCAGTAGCTCGAGGAAAAGAAATCAACCGAGATTCCGATAGTAGTGGCGAGCGAAATCGGAAGAGCCTGTTAGTGATAGCGCGATGTTTAACGGAACGACTTGGAAAGGTCGGCCATAGCGGGTGATAGCCCCGTACGTGAAAAGCAACGTGTGGTACTGAGCTAACGACAAGTAGGGCGGGACACGTGTAATCCTGTCTGAATATGGGGGGACCATCCTCCAAGGCTAAATACTCATCATCGACCGATAGTGAACAAGTACCGTGAGGGAAAGGCGAAAAGAACCCCGGGAGGGGAGTGAAATAGATCCTGAAACCGTATGCTTACAAAAAGTAGGAGCCTCGTAAGGGGTGACTGCGTACCTTTTGTATAATGGGTCAGCGACTTACATTCAGTGGCAAGCTTAACCGAGTAGGGAAGGCGTAGGGAAACCGAGTCCGAATAGGGCGAATTAGTCGCTGGGTGTAGACCCGAAACCAAGTGATCTATCCATGGCCAGGATGAAGGTGCCGTAACAGGTACTGGAGGTCCGAACCCACAAATGTTGAAAAATTTGGGGATGAGCTGTGGATAGGGGTGAAAGGCTAAACAAACTTGGAGATAGCTGGTTCTCTCCGAAAACTATTTAGGTAGTGCCTCAAGTATTACCTGCGGGGGTAGAGCACTGTTTTGGCTAGGGGGTCATGGCGACTTACCAAACCAAGGCAAACTCCGAATACCGCAGAGTACAGCTTGGGAGACAGAGCACCGGGTGCTAACGTCCGGACTCAAGAGGGAAACAACCCAGACCGCCAGCTAAGGTCCCTAAAATTGGCTAAGTGGGAAACGAAGTGGGAAGGCTAAAACAGTCAGGATGTTGGCTTAGAAGCAGCCATCATTTAAAGAAAGCGTAATAGCTCACTGATCGAGTCGTCCTGCGCGGAAGATGTAACGGGGCTAAGCCAGTTACCGAAGCTGCGGATTTGCAATTTATTGCAAGTGGTAGGAGAGCGTTCTGTAAGCCTGTGAAGGTGTCTTGTGAAGGATGCTGGAGGTATCAGAAGTGCGAATGCTGACATGAGTAGCGTTAAAGGGGGTGAAAAGCCCCCTCGCCGTAAGCGCAAGGTTTCCTACGCAACGTTCATCGGCGTAGGGTGAGTCGGCCCCTAAGGCGAGGCAGAGATGCGTAGCTGATGGGAAACAGGTCAATATTCCTGTACCGATTACAAGTGCGATGTGGGGACGGAGAAGGTTAGCTCAGCCAACTGTTGGATATGTTGGTTCAAGCCTGTAGTCATGCCTGGTAGGCAAATCCGCCGGGCTTAGATGAGGGGTGATAACGAGTCTGCTTGCAGACGAAGTGAGTGATACCCTGCTTCCAGGAAAAGCCACTAAGCTTCAGCTTGTAATTGACCGTACCGCAAACCGACACTGGTGCGCGAGATGAGTATTCTAAGGCGCTTGAGAGAACTCTGGAGAAGGAACTCGGCAAATTGACACCGTAACTTCGGGAGAAGGTGTGCCCTCAGTAGGTGAACCTGTACAAGGGGAGCCCAAAGGGGTTGCAAAGAATAGGTGGCTGCGACTGTTTATTAAAAACACAGCACTCTGCAAACACGAAAGTGGACGTATAGGGTGTGACGCCTGCCCGGTGCTGGAAGATTAATTGATGGGGTGCAAGCTCTTGATCGAAGTCCCAGTAAACGGCGGCCGTAACTATAACGGTCCTAAGGTAGCGAAATTCCTTGTCGGGTAAGTTCCGACCTGCACGAATGGCGTAACGATGGCCACACTGTCTCCTCCAGAGACTCAGCGAAGTTGAAATGTTTGTGATGATGCAATCTCCCCGCGGAAAGACGGAAAGACCCCATGAACCTTTACTGTAGCTTTGTATTGAATTTTGAACAGACCTGTGTAGGATAGGTGGGAGGCTTTGAAGCTGGGACGCTAGTTCTAGTGGAGCCAACGTTGAAATACCACCCTGGTGTGTTTGAGGTTCTAACCTAGGTCCCTAATCGGGATCGGGGACCGTGCATGGTAGGCAGTTTGACTGGGGCGGTCTCCTCCCAAAGTGTAACGGAGGAGTTCGAAGGTACGCTAGTTACGGTCGGACATCGTGACGATAGTGCAATGGCATAAGCGTGCTTAACTGCGAGACTGACAAGTCGAGCAGGTGCGAAAGCAGGACATAGTGATCCGGTGGTTCTGAATGGAAGGGCCATCGCTCAACGGATAAAAGGTACTCTGGGGATAACAGGCTGATACCGCCCAAGAGTTCATATCGACGGCGGTGTTTGGCACCTCGATGTCGGCTCATCTCATCCTGGGGCTGTAGCCGGTCCCAAGGGTATGGCTGTTCGCCATTTAAAGAGGTACGTGAGCTGGGTTTAAAACGTCGTGAGACAGTTTGGTCCCTATCTTCCGTGGGCGCTGCAGATTTGAAGAAGCCTGCTCCTAGTACGAGAGGACCGGAGTGGACGCACCTCTGGTGTATCGGTTGTCACGCCAGTGGCATTGCCGAGTAGCTAAGTGCGGAAGAGATAACCGCTGAAAGCATCTAAGCGGGAAACTCGTTCTAAGATGAGATCTGCCGGGGCCTTGAGCCCCCTAAAGAGTCGTTCAAGACCAGGACGTTGATAGGCTGGGTGTGGAAGTGCAGCAATGCATTAAGCTAACCAGTACTAATTGCTCGTGAGGCTTGACCCTATAACTTTGAGCGTGTTCAGCACAGTATGTGTTGGCACCACTCAAAAGAGAAAACAACAGGAATGACATTCCTTGTTATGTATGCCCTTCGTGGCGCAGTCAAAAAAGCTGATTAGACTCTATGAATTCGTTGATGGTGTCGTGGTTTATAGCCACTACATCATTGACAACCCTTTATGCCTGATGACCATAGCGACGTGGTACCACTCCTTCCCATCTCGAACAGGACAGTGAAACGCGTCAGCGCCGATGATAGTGCAGGTTCCTGTGTGAAAGTAGGTCATCGTCAGGCTCTTATACCGACAACGCCCCAGTTTAATCGCTGGGGCGTTTGTCTTTGTGCGGCGCGTTTGTGTCAGCGTGAAGGTTTTGCCTGAGCGCCCTACGACACGTTAATGACCCAGTCACCCTCAGTCCGTGCGGCGCCAGATCGCACGAGTGCCGCTGTAATGGCCGCCATCGTATCGCTGATGTCAGCGGGGCTTCCCGTGGGGACGTTCTCCAAGCCGAAGATTCGGCGCGCCGTAGGTGCGAGTGCTGTTAGGTAAGGTGTTTGGTTGGCCCATTCGCTCAACGCGGCGACCGTTATTCGTTGCGCACTCAGTAACTTGTACTTCACCAAGACCTTTAAGCCGTAGGCGTAATGTGCATCCGGGGCGTGCGCCCACGAGTCAATGCGCCGCCTTGCTCGGGCTATTGCTGCGGCTACGTCGCTAAACAGCGCGCCGTGTCCCGGAATGACTACCGCTGGATTTAGCGAAGCGATCAGGTCAATGGTTGCTTCAGCCGCCTCGAAAGAGGGCTCACCGTCCAGTTCAGGGAAGATGACCCCCAAGCCGTTTTCCCATAACGCGTCTGCAGATAACAGTGTGCGTGACTGCGGCTCGAAGATCAACATGGCCTCGGGGTCATGTCCTGGTGCCGCATGCACCTCCCACTGCCTATCACCCAGCCACAATGTGTCTCCTGACCCATAGCTCGCGTTCGCAGCAAAACGGGGGCACTCCTGACCGGTGCGCTCAAAGGTAAGCCGTGCCGTGTCCCAATTCTTGACGGTCGTAAGCGACGGCGCCGGCACCCGTGTATGCACGTTGGGATGCGCTTCCTGTAGACGCGCGTTACCGCCGCAGTGGTCGCTGTGTAGGTGGGTATTCACGATGTGATCGAGTGCACGCTCCCGAAGGGCGTGTTGGACCAATGCCATCGTTTGCTCGGCATGGTCGACGTAACCGGTATCGACGATGCTGGCGTTGTTAGCGCCTATGCATAGGATGTTGTTGCTCGACAACCACCCGCGCTCAAAGACGTGGATGCCAATGTGGGTGAGGTCGTGTGGAGTCATATTAAGAGGAGTGGGTTGTTTTCGTTAGCATACTGCCGTATTCTGACCGCCGTCGCCGGCAAAGTTGGTCGCAAACGGGAAAGGTCACCCCCTAAAGCGAACCACGCGACCCTGTCTGGGAATCCGAAATGGGCGACAACATGGGCATCCAGTGGCGCTAGGTGCTATGCTTAACCCTTATTAACAACTGACACAAATCTGTGCCTGACCCTCATCCAGAAAAGCCGTCCGTCGGCCCGCCCCCCGCAGACAAACGGGGGATACTGCAGAAAATTGCAGAGCTCTTGCACCCTAGCCCTGAAAACGTTCCGGATCTCCTTGCGCAGCTAAGCCAAGCCGAAGCCAAAGGGCTGATTGAGCCAGACGCGCGCAATATGTTGGAGGGGGTGCTGCGCATGCGCGACATGACCGCGGGCGATGTCATGGTCGCGGCACCGAAGATGGACGCGCTAGACATTGATGCCCCAATCGAGGAGCTGCTTCAGCAAATCATCGAGACCGCCCACTCGCGGTTCCCCGTCTACGAAAATGCGCGTGAGAATGTCATTGGCATTCTCATGGCTAAAGACTTGATCAAGCTCATGCGGGCGCCCGCGCTGAGTTTGCGTACTCTGTTACGTCCGCCCGTATTCGTGCCTGAGAGCAAACGGCTCGACGATCTGTTGCGTGACTTCAAAGCCAATCGAAACCACCTCGCCGTTGTCATAGACGAGTTCGGCCAGCTAGCCGGTCTCATCACGATTGAAGACGTGTTGGAGGAAATCGTTGGGGAAATCGAGGACGAGTTTGACGAAGACGAAGATGCGGGTGATATTTACAGCCTCAGCGACAATACGTGGCGCATCAATGGCGACACCGAAATAAGCCGCGTGAGCGAGGCGTTCGAGGTTGATTTGCCCACAGAAGACTTCGACACAATCGGCGGCCTGGTTTCCCACGAAATGGGACACGTCCCCAAGCGTGGTGAGGCCTTTCACGGCTTTGGCCTACATTTTGAAGTCATGCACGCCAAAGGTGGCGCGGTACGCTGGTTTAAGGTGCGTCGAAGTGCGAGCGCTATTGCCGATGCCGCAGAAGACGATCACCAGGAGCAGGGACCGGTCGCTAGCGCGGCCCACCCCGAAGCGTCGCCGTCTCCGCGTGCCCAAGCAGAAAAAGGCTTGCATTAGCCCGTGTTGCGCTTGCACACGCGACGACACAGCGCAGTCCAGCCTGTCGCTCACCCCCGCCCACTGACCAACCCATCCGGTCTTGCCTGTGCCTAAACAGTTTGCTCCCATGTTGTGGCTTGGGCTCTTGGGATGGCTATTCGCGTGGGCTTGGATGTGGCCGTTCGCCACCGTCGATGGCCTCTCCTTCCTCGGTCTGACCCATCACCAACCCGCGCCGTGGTTGCAGAGCATCTGCCTGGTCGCTGCACTGGTCACGTTGTTGCGGGCAACCACTACGCGCAGCGCGTTCTACCTGGCGTGGTGGTTCGCAACCAATTGGTTGCTGGCGACCAACTGGTGGCTTACTTATTCAATGACGGTTTACGGCGGTTTACCACCCGCACTTGCTGCCTTGGCCGTGTTGGCACTGTCTGCAGCACTCGGCCTTTACATGGGCGTTTGCATGGGAGTGTTAGCCAATGGCGGCATTTGGAGTCGCAGCCGTGTGGCCCCGGTGTGGCGCGCACTCGCTGTTATGGCGGCATGGGTGCTCGCCGAGTGGCTGCGCGCCAAATGGCTGACTGGTTTCCCTTGGGGAGAGGTTGGCTATGCGCATCTCGCCACTTGGGGGTGGTTGGCGCCGGTGGTTGGCAGTGTCGGCGTGGGCGCCGCGGCTGTGTTTATCTGCGCTTGGTTGGCTGCCTCTATTCACCAATGGACCACCACGCCGCGTACGCGCCTCATGTCTATGGGGCCTCCCTTGGCTGGGTTTGCCCTACTTTTGTTTGGTATCCCAAGCGACAGTCGAATAGACCCCGCCCGCTGGACGCAGGCAGCCGGGGTCAATCAGGTGGCCCTGTTGCAAGGAAACATTGGGCAAGCCGAAAAATTTGGCGCTGACGCATTGCCCGCCATGACTTGGTACACCCAGACCATCGCCGCGCTGCCAAGCGCCACCGCAGATCTCGTCATCACGCCGGAGACGGCCTTCCCGTACACCCAAAACGCCATTCCCGCCGATGTATGGGCGGGCTTGCAAGACGCCAGCGACGCACAAGACGCCGCGTTACTGCTGGGCCTGCCGACTGAAAAGGGGCGCGGCAAACAGGTCACGTTTAGAAATGAGGCTTGGGCACTCACGCCGAATGAATCGAGCGATAACGCTCCGGGGCAGTTGCCCGCGAGTGCCTACCGGTATGCCAAAACCCACCTCGTGCCGTTTGGCGAGCTGGTGCCGCCTGGGTTTCAGTGGTTTACAGACCAGCTGAGCATCCCCCTAACCAGTTTTGAGCGAGGCGGGCTGACGCAGCCCACGTTTGACTGGCGCGGGCAGCGCCACGCCGTCACCATTTGTTACGAAGACGTGTTTGGCGATGAGCTTGCGCAGCGCATGTTGCTGTCCGCGCAAATGCCAACCGCTTGGATCAATATGAGTAATTTGGCTTGGTTTGGTGCGACCACCGCTGTACCCGCGCACTTGTTGATGGCACGGTGGCGTGCGTTGGAGCTGGGCCGACCGATGCTACGGGCAACGAATACCGGGGCAACCGCCGTCATTGGTTACCGTGGTGATGTGCAGGCGGTCTTGCCGTTTCAATCCCGTGGCATCTTGCGAGCGCCTTATGAGGGGCGAGAGGGGGTTACGCCGTATGTGGCTTGGGCGGGTCAGTGGGGTCACCGTCCCGTCTGGGTCTTGTCGCTGGCAACGCTAGTCTTGCTACAACTCGTGGTGCGGCTATGGCCGCTCAGAGGGCGAGATTAGCGCTCCTAAGTAGAGAAAACGACGTTGCCAACTGCGCCAAATGCGGCTCAGGCTCGGTGACATGAACCTGCGCACGCCTGCCACCTTGATGTTGATGGTTGTCGTTTTGTGCGCAACTAGGCCTGAACCCGTGCAAGCACCGTAAAATCAATGGGTATGACCGCTGCGTGCCATGGCACTGGCGCGTCTTGTTTTTACTGCATTTGGCTATTACGACCGTTCAATCATGCGCACTTTTCAGCAAATCATTTTGACTCTCCAAGACTATTGGGATAAGCAAGGTTGCGCCTTGTTACAACCCTTTGATATGGAGGTCGGTGCAGGCACCAGTCACACGGCAACGTTCTTGCGCGCGATCGGCCCCGAGCCATGGAAGGCGGCGTATGTCCAGCCAAGCCGGCGACCTAAGGATGGCCGTTACGGTGAAAACCCCAACCGCTTGCAGCATTACTACCAGTTTCAAGTCGTATTGAAGCCAGCGCCTGCCGATATTCTGGACCTCTACTTGGGCAGTTTGGAAGCACTGGGTTTTGACCTGAAAAAAAACGACATTCGATTTGTCGAAGACGACTGGGAAAACCCGACCTTGGGTGCCTGGGGCTTGGGATGGGAGGTCTGGCTGAACGGTATGGAGGTCACCCAATTCACCTACTTCCAGCAAGTGGGCGGCATTGACTGCAAGCCGGCGACTGGCGAAATAACCTATGGTCTAGAGCGCTTGGCCATGTACCTGCAAGGTGTTGACAATGTCTACAACCTCAAATGGACGGAGACGACCAGCTACGGCGACGTGTTCTTGCAGAACGAGCAAGAGCAGTCCGCGTATAACTTTGAACACAGCGACGCTGACTTCCTGTTCACGGCCTTTTCTGCCTATGAGCGCCAAGCGCAGCACCTCATTGAGGTGCAGTTAACCTTGCCTGCCTACGAGCAGATTTTGAAAGCGGGGCACACGTTCAACTTGTTGGATGCGCGTGGCGCCATCAGCGTCACCGAGCGCGCCGCCTATATCGGTCGTATACGCAATTTGGCGCGTGCGGTCGCTAAGAGTTATTACGACAGCCGCGAGCGTTTGGGCTTCCCTCTGGCGCCGCCCGAATGGGTGGCCACGCTCGCTAAGCAGGCCGCGTGACTGGACCGCACCGCCACGCCTATACCGACCCGACTTCCTAAGAGAAAAAACGCAGATCGTATGTCGACAAAAAATCTATTGGTAGAACTTTTCGTGGAAGAGCTACCACCCAAAGCCCTCAATAAGCTTGGTGAGGCCTTCGCCAACCAACTGCGTCACGCCTTGCAGGCCAGTGGCTTGGCCTCCGACGCGTCGGTGCTCACCGCGTATGCCTCGCCCCGACGTTTGGCAGCGCATCTAACCCACGTCTCGTCCAAGGCCGCTGACCGCGCGCAATCGCTCAAGCTCATGCCTGTGGCCGTCGGTTTAGATGCCAGTGGCGCGCCCACGCCGGCCCTCTTGAAGCGCCTGCAAAGCATTGGCTTGGATGCCAGCGCAGTGTCCCAGTTGACGCAACAAACGGACGGCAAAGCGCCCACCCTTTACATTGAGCGCACCTTGGCGGGGGCACCGTTACAAGCGGGGTTGCAGGTGGCCGTTGAAGAGGCGCTTGCCAAGCTGCCGATACCGAAAGTGATGTCCTATCAGCTTCATGAAAATTGTGCCTTGCCGGGTTGGACCAGTGTCAATTTCGTGCGTCCTGCGCATGCTCTGGTTGCCTTGCATGGTTCAGACATCGTGCCCATCGAGGTCTTAGGTCTACAAGCGGGACGGGTTACCAAGGGTCATCGATTTGAGGCGCTTCAGCCGTCGATTAGCCTGGCACAGGCGGATGACTACGAGACCGCATTGACCTCAGTCGGCGCGGTGATCCCGTCGTTTGCCAAGCGTCGTGCGGCCATCGTTTCGCAGCTGGCGGCGGCAGCACAAAAAGCAGCAACGCCGACCTCCGGGGCGTTGCATCCGATTGAGGACGATGCCTTACTTGACGAGGTGACGGCCTTGGTCGAGCGCCCCAATGTAGTGACCTGTGCCTTTGAGGCGGTGTTTCTAGAGGTTCCGCAGGAATGCCTGATTTTGACCATGAAGGCGAATCAAAAATATTTCCCGTTGCTCACACAAGACGGTAAGTTGAGCAATCAGTTTTTGGTGGTGAGCAACATCGCCCCAGACGACGCCAGTCAGGTCATCGGTGGCAATGAGCGTGTGGTACGCCCACGCTTGGCGGACGCGCAGTTCTTCTTTAACCAAGATCGGAAAAAAACACTGGCCTCACGCGTGGCGGACTTGGATAAGGTGGTCTACCACAACAAGCTAGGGACCCAGGGCGCACGCACGATGCGTGTTGAGGCCTTAGCCCAACAAATTGCTGACAAGCTGGTAGCGGCTGGCCGCTGCCCGCCGGCCTTACTGCCGGTGGTCGCAAGCGCCGCTAAGCTGGCTAAAACCGATTTGCTCACCGATATGGTGGGCGAGTTTCCAGAGCTTCAAGGGGTGATGGGCGGTTACTACGCCCGGCACGACGGTTTGGGAGACGAGGTCGCGATTGCCATTGAGGACCACTATCGCCCGCGCTTTGCGGGCGATGACCTTCCCCGTAATGACGCCGCTTTAGTCGTGGCGTTGGCGGATAAGTTGGAAACCTTGATCGGCATGTTCGGTATCGGTAATTTGCCAACTGGTGACAGAGACCCGTTTGCCTTGCGTCGCCATGCCCTTGGCGTGGTGCGTATGCTGATTGAGCGTGATTTACCCTTGTCTGTGGATGCCTTGTTGCGCGACGGCGCCGCCGTCTTTGGTAACTTGCTCACCCATGAGCTTGAGCCACTCGCCGGATTCGTGCAAGACCGTTTGGCTGGGGCGTTGCGTGAGCAAGGTTTCGACGCCAAGGCAATTGACGCTGTTTTGGCCTTGGCGCCACAACGATTAGCCGATGTGGTGCGTCGTCTTGAAGCCGTGCGCAGCTTTGCTGCTTTACCCGAGAGCGAGGCCCTGGCTGCGGCGAACAAGCGCATTGGAAACATCCTAAAGAAATCAGACACCAGCGCAGTGGCCGCGCACGTATCTAGGGAGCTGTTCGCCGAGGCTGCTGAAGGCGAATTAGCCGATGCGATTGATCGCGTGAAGTCGGTTGCTGACGCACAGTTTGAGGCGGGTGATTACACCGCGTCCTTGTCTGCTCTGGCTGGACTGCGAGCGCCGGTGGATGCATTCTTCGACGGGGTGATGGTCAATGCCGACGACCCTGCGATACGCGCCAATCGCTTGGGCTTGTTGTCGCAGTTGCACGAAACCATGAACCGTGTCGCCGATTTGGCGCGCTTGGCGGCCTGATATGGCAGCGCAGAGTCACCCACCCGTGGTCGTGCTGGATCGCGATGGCACGCTCAATGTGGACGACAAAGCGATCATCGCCAGTGCCGATGACTGGGTGCCGGTGCCGGGTGCGTTGGAGGCGGTTGCCCGCCTGAATCAGGCGGGTTGGCGTGTGGTGGTCGCCACCAACCAGTCCGGGCTAGGGCGAGGCCTATTTGATGTGGCCACTATGAATGCGGTACACACCAAGATGCACAAAATGCTTGCCGCCGTTGGTGGGCGCGTCGACGCTGTTTTCTTTTGTCCCCACACACGGGACGATGCCTGTGATTGTCGCAAGCCACAGCCCGGGTTGATGCACGCCATCAGTGAGCGCTTTCAAGTTCCCCTATCGGAGATGGCTGTGGCGGGCAATACCGTGCGGCATATTCAGGCCGGCCAAGCCGCTGGCTCGCCAGGACACTTGCTGTTGGTTGGTAAGTGTGCGGGTTATAGCGCGCAAAATCCACCGCCCGATGTGCCTGTGGGCACGCAACTACACGCCAGTTTGGACGCCTTTGTTGACGCGCTATTTGCGCAAACAAATACCCAGGGTCAAGCCCAAGCCCAGGTTCATCAACCGCCTCCATCACAATAAACCCGAGGCTCACCTTGAAAAATCAGCACACACGCCTTGAAACGCTAGAAGCCACCATACGCTCATTACTGCACGGCTTATTTATGGTGGTAACCGTTATCCCTTGGGCCATGGGGGTGTTAGTGAGCGCCCCGTTTCTCTCGGCCAACCAAGTTTATTGGCTGTGCGTTGGTTGGCTGCGTATCGCGGTAACCAGCGGCTGTTTTCTCTTAGGTATAAAAAACCGCGTGACGGGTATGGAGCACCTGCCTCAGACGGAAGAGGGGCAGGCGATTCTTTTGGTGAAGCACCAGTCGACATGGGAGACGTTTTGTATGCCCACCTTGATGCCGCACCCCTTGGCCTATGTGTTTAAGCGCGAGTTGTTGTTTGTTCCATTTTTTGGCTGGGCCATGGCACGCATGGACATGATTCACATCGACAGGAGCAAGCGCTCTCAGGCTTTTGCCAAGGTGGTTGAGCAAGGCCGACGTTTGCTATCCCGCGGCACGTGGGTGATCATGTTTCCCGAAGGAACCCGTATCCCGAGAGGTGCCGCTGGTGTCTATAAAACGGGCGGCACTAAATTGGCGGTGCAAACAGGCGCCCCTGTGATACCGGTCGCGGTGACATCGGCGAAATGTTGGCCACGCAAGGCCCTGATTAAATACCCTGGGACTGTCGACTTTATTATTGGCCCGCCAATCCCGTCACAAGGGCGTGAGCCTGCCGAGTTGATGGAAGAAGTCGAGGCGTGGATCGAGGCGCAGATGCGTGAGAGCGACCCCGAGGCCTATGCCCGCTAGAGGCGGACGCACCGCACCGCGTCGCAGTCTGTTCGAGGGGCTGGCCGCACAGCTAGGGTTTGATTTTGGTGACCCTGCGCCGACCCCAACCCCACGCGCCAAGCCCAGGTCTAGCCGCGTCCCAAACGATGTACCTGCTGCCGAACCACTCACCGCCGTCGTGGGGGTGGCGAGTTGGCAGCACCCCCAAGCGACCCATCAGGTGCGTCTGCCCGAAGCGCTCATTGGCTACCAACTGAAGCGCGGTAAGCGCCGAACCATTGGCATGAGTGTGGGCTTAGACGGCGTGGTGGTGAACGCGCCGCGTTGGGTGGGGCTGGGAGAAATCGAGTCGGTGCTGCAAGATAAAGGCAGCTGGTTGTTGGCCAAACTGTCCGAGATGCAAACTCGACGCCACGCCTTAGCTGATCAGCGCATAGACTGGCGCGACGGCGTCATGTTGCCGTTGTTGGGCGCACAGATGCAGGTGGTGTTGAGTCCGACCCATGCCAGTGCCCAAGCGGGCGGTCAATTGGAAGACGCGCTTGGGCAACCTGTTCAGTGGGAGGCGTCCGGCGCTTGGTCCTGCGCGGGGAGCGTTTCGGTTGCGGAGGGGCCCGCGCAGGCCCTGTCGCTGCGCCTACTTTTGGCGCTGCCTCTCACCGCGCAGTCCACACAGATTAGGGATGCGGTGCAGGCGTGGCTCATGCGGTTTGCCATGCAGGTGTTTACCCAACGGCTGGACCGCTACGCGCCAGAGTTGGGCGTCAACTACACGCGCATCGCGTTATCGAGTGCCAAGAGCCGATGGGGTAGCGCGGATGCGAAAGGGCAAATCCGTCTCAATTGGCGACTCATACACGGCCCACTGTCCGCATTAGATTATGTGGTGGTGCATGAGCTTTCCCACCTTCGGGAGATGAACCATGGCCCCCGCTTCTGGGGCACGGTGGCCAGTGTCATACCGACTTACGCGGATGAACGCGAGCGCCTCAACCAAGTGCAATGGCCGGTCTGGTGATTTTGCGCAGGGCATCGACATCCGTTAAGATGGTGGTGCTTTACGTTAACGTAAACGTAAAGTGTGTTGCAGCGTATTTATAGTCCCCAGGAGCGTCACCGCATGGTACCCCCCACTTTCAGCATCAGTGATTTGGCCAAAGAGTTTGACCTCACCACCCGAGCCATTCGCTTTTACGAGGACATGGGCCTGCTCTCTCCTGAGCGCAGTGGAGCGGGCGACCGGGTGCGCGTGTACAGTGCCCGTGACCGCACCCGCCTGAAGCTAACGTTGCGCGCGAAGCGTTTGGGTTTATCGCTAAGCGATGCCAAAGGAATTATCGATATGTACGACAGTCCGCGTGACACCACGGCGCAGTTACAGAAGTTTCTAGAGGTGTTAGCTACGAACAAAACCCAGTTGCTGGAGCGACTGGCTGATTTACAAGCCAACTTGGACGAGATCAAAGTGCATGAGAAAGAGGCGCAAGCCTTGCTCGAAAAAGCCCAGTCTGGCCGGACAACGGGTCATAAATCGAAACCCCGTCGTGTGGTCAGCGCTTGATCCGCAGAATAGAAAAACAGGCATGACCAACGATTACAACGCCAACGAGACCGCCTTGCCTGCTGATGGGTTGCCTACTGACGGGTTGCGCGCCCGAATAGAAGCTAGCTTGGCTCGCCAAGGCATGATGCTGCGCCTTGGGGTAGAGCTGGTGCGCGTGGCGCCCGGCGTGTGCGAGTTGACCCTCCCCTATGCGGATGCAGTAACGCAACAGCAGGGTAGCTTTCATGGTGGTGCCATGGGGGCTTTGGCAGATATTGCTGGCGGCTATGCCGCGCTGACCGTTGCACCGTTAGAGAGCGAAGTGACGACGGTGGAGTACAAAATTAACTTTTTATCTGCGCGCACGGGTGGTGCTTTGTTTGCGACGGGGCAGGTTGTGAAGGCGGGGCGGCGCTTAATCATCACCACGGCCGAAGTGCACCACGTGGGCGACGACGGTGAGCGCACGCTGTGCGCCCTCATGCAACAGACCATCGCACCGGTACCTAAGACTTACTGAGTGTTTAACTATTGATCCTTGGCGTGCGCTGCGTCACAACCAGCGACGGCAACCAACCATGTTCTGAAAGCAAAGCTGTATGACAAATTTACCTGGTTTGAACTTCCAATTGGGCGAGGACATTGACGCATTGCGCGACGCTGTTCGTGATTTCGCTCAGAGCGAAATTGCACCGCGCGCCAGCGACATTGACCGGGATGACCAATTTCCCATGGACACATGGGAGAAGATGGGGGCGATGGGCTTGCTGGGTATCACGGTGCCCGAGTCTTATGGCGGCGCCAATATGGGCTACTTGGCGCACATGATTGCGATGGAGGAAATATCGCGCGCATCCGCCTCTGTAGGCTTGAGTTACGGCGCCCATAGCAATTTGTGTGTGAATCAAATTAACCGCAATGGCACACCAGAGCAAAAACAAAAATACTTGCCCAAGCTCATTTCTGGCGCCCACGTGGGCGCGCTGGCGATGAGCGAGCCCAATGCAGGATCTGACGTCATCAGCATGAAGCTGACAGCGCAGGAGAAAAATGGCTTCTTCCTTTTAAACGGCTCAAAGATGTGGATCACCAATGGTCCCGACGCCGACACGTTGGTGGTCTACGCCAAGACAGAACCTGAAATGGGCGCCCGAGGCGTGACAGCATTTCTGATTGAGAAGGACATGCCCGGCTTTTCCGTTGCCCAAAAGCTGGATAAATTAGGCATGCGTGGTAGCCACACCGGTGAGTTGGTGTTCAAGGACGTCGAGGTGCCCGAGTCCCATATCTTGGGCGGCTTAAACAACGGTGCCAAGGTGCTGATGAGTGGTCTGGATTACGAGCGTGCAGTGCTCAGTGGTGGTCCACTGGGCATCATGCAGTCGGTACTGGACAACGTCATTCCTTACATCCATGACCGCAAACAATTCGGCCAATCTATTGGTGAGTTCCAATTGATACAAGGCAAGGTTGCCGACATGTATACCGTGATGCAAGCGGGCCGATCTTTTGCCTACATGGTCGCAAAAAACCTAGATGCGTTGGGTGAGGAGCATGTACGCCAGGTGCGCAAAGACTGCGCGTCGGTTATTTTATGGACGGCCGAAAAGGCCACGTGGATGGCCGGTGAAGGCGTACAAATTTTTGGCGGTAATGGCTACATCAATGAGTACCCGTTGGGTCGTCTTTGGCGCGATGCAAAGTTATACGAGATCGGTGCAGGAACGAGCGAAATTCGCCGTATGCTGATCGGCCGCGAGCTGTTCGCTGAAACCTGCTAGAACCACTAAGCCGACCGACCTAACCCCCTACGCATCCTTTGATGATTGTGCAATGAGCAAACAACTGAACGACCTTTTCGCGCATAACCGGCGCTGGGCTGCAGAGATGCAAACCAACCAGCCTGGGTTTTTTACCCGGCTGTCCACCCAGCAGACACCCAAGTACATGTGGATAGGCTGCTCCGACAGCCGTGTGCCTGCCAACCAAATTACGGGACTTGAGCCGGGTGAGGTGTTTGTGCACCGAAACGTGGCCAACGTGGTGGTGCACTCTGACCTCAACGCCCTATCCACCGTGCAGTTTGCGGTCGAGCGCTTAAAGGTGTCCCACGTCATGGTGGTTGGTCATTACGGTTGCTCAGGTGTACAGGCGGCCTTAGAGGGCGCGCGTATAGGCTTGGCTGACAATTGGCTGCGCCACATACAGGACGTGCGCGATCGGCACAGCGGCATTCTGGATGGGCTAGATGCCCAGCAGCGCGCCGATGCGCTGTGCGAACTCAATGTCATCGAGCAGGTGCTAAATGTGTCGCAGACCACGGTCTTGCAAGACGCCTGGTTGCGCGGCCAAGACGTCACCGTTCACGGCTGGATCTATGGCCTGCATGACGGTTTGTTGAAAGATCTGAAGGTCACCGTAGAAGGTAATTTGGCGATAGAAGCCAGTTATGCGCGGGCCATCGCGAGCGTATCCAGCAGTCGCACGGGGTCGCCCACCCCCGACGCTATCAGCTAAGCGCATCAAGTTAGCGACGCGTCGCGTTGCGCCACCTCGTCGGCCACACCGATTGTTAAGCCACAAACCAAGGAGTCTCCATGTCCCACGATCCCGTTGTTATTGTCAGCGCCGCGCGCACGCCCATGGGCGCTTTCCAAGGTGATTTCTCATCGTTGGCCGCCCATGACCTTGGCGGGGTCGCCATTGCATCGGCGGTACAGCGCGCAGGGATTGATCCCGCTGTGGTGAATGAGGTGTTGTTTGGCAACTGCCTGATGGCGGGGCAGGGGCAAGCGCCTGCGCGCCAGGCCCTGCTCAAAGGCGGCTTGCCACTGTCCACCGGTGCGGTCACGCTATCGAAAATGTGTGGCTCCGGAATGAAGGCCACCATGTTGGCACATGACATGCTGATGGCCGGTAGCGCAGATGTTATGTTGGCAGGTGGGATGGAGAGCATGACCAATGCGCCGTACTTGCTTCAGAAGGGGCGTGGCGGTTATCGCATGGGGCACGACAAAATTTACGATCACATGATGTTGGATGGCCTTGAAGATGCCTACGAGGCAGGCCGATCTATGGGAACATTTGGTGAAGATTGCGCCGCGAAATACAACTTCACCCGCGAACAGCAAGATGCGTTTGCCATCGCATCGGTTCAACGGGCGCAGACGGCCAGTACCGATGGCTCGTTTGCTGCCGAGATCGCTCCCGTCACCATTAAAGACCGTCAGGGCGAGCGCGTGGTGGCCGTGGACGAGGGCCCAGGAAAAATCAATACCGACAAAATACCCGGCCTAAGAACCGCGTTTAAAAAAGAGGGTGGCACCATCACAGCGGCCAGTAGCTCCTCTATCAACGACGGTGCAGCCGCCTTGGTGCTGATGCGCGAAAGCCGCGCCGCGCAGTTGGGATGCCAGCCGTTGGCGCGTATCGTCGCCCATGCCACCCACGCCCAAGCGCCCAACTGGTTTACGACCGCACCGGTATTTGCCATGCAAAAACTGTTTGCCTCGGCAGGCTGGACGCCTGAGACCGTTGATCTCTACGAAATCAATGAGGCGTTCGCGGTGGTTCCCATGGCGGCGATGGTGGAGCTTAATTTGTCGCATGAGCGTGTCAATGTGCTCGGCGGTGCCTGTGCCTTGGGTCATCCTATCGGAGCCAGTGGCGCGCGCATCATCGTGACCTTGCTCAATGCGTTGCGTTTGCGTGGCGGTAAGCGTGGCGTGGCGTCGTTGTGCATTGGTGGTGGTGAGGCCACTGCGATGGCTCTTGAACTTTTCTAACGTCCTCTAAAGAAAGGCTTGCGATGTTGTTGACCGAAGACCAGCGCCTCATACAAGATGCGGTGCGTACGTTTGCGCAGGAGCAGCTGTGGCCCTTTGCGGGTCAGTGGGATAAAACGCACCATTTTCCAGTCGATGCCCATAAGGGCCTTGCCGCACTGGGGTGTTACGGCATTTGCGTCCCTGAGGAGATGGGGGGCGCCGGACTTGACTACGTGACCTTGGCGGTGGTGCTAGAAGAAATCGCGGCAGGTGATGGTGGAACCAGCACCGTCATTTCCGTTACCAATTGTCCGGTCAATGCCATTTTGTTGCACCACGGCAATGCCCAGCAGCAAGCGGATTGGTTACGCCCGTTGGCCCAAGGTGACCTGTTGGGCGCTTTTTGCCTGACCGAGCCGCACGTCGGAAGTGATGCCTCCGGCTTGCGCACCACAGCGACGCGCGACGGTGATCACTATGTTTTAAACGGTGTGAAGCAATTCATTACCAGCGGTAAGCACGGTGACGTGGCCATTGTGATTGCCGTCACCGATAAGGCGGCAGGTAAAAAGGGCATGAGCGCCTTCCTTGTTCCGACCGATGCACCCGGTTACGTGGTCGCGCGCTTGGAAGATAAATTAGGGCAGCACAGCAGCGACACGGCACAAATCTCGTTGGAAAACTGCCGTGTCCCTTTGGATAACCTGATCGGGGAGTTGGGTGATGGGTACCGCATCGCTCTGGGCGGCTTAGAGGGCGGTCGTATTGGTATCGCGGCGCAAAGTATCGGCATGGCGCGCAGTGCGTTTGAGTGTGCGCTGGCCTATGCCAAGGACAGGGAGTCGTTTGGACAGCCGATTTTTAACCACCAAGCGGTGGGCTTTAAGCTCGCCGACATGGCCACACAAATCGAGGCGGCGCGTGCGCTCACGCTACATGCCGCGGCCTTGCGGGATGCGGGCCAGCCCTGCTTGAAGGAGGCCGCGATGGCCAAGCTCTTCGCTAGCGAGATGGCCGAGACGGTGTGCTCTCAGGCCTTGCAGGTGCACGGTGGCTATGGTTATCTCAGCGATTTCCCCGTCGAGCGCATCTACCGCGACGTGCGGGTATGCCAAATTTACGAGGGGACGTCCGATGTTCAGAAAATTCTCATACAACGGGCTTTGGCACGCTGAAGTCGTGCCGATTCGGCTGTCCATTTAGGCTCTCTAGCGCCTAAAATCTCTCGATATGAAAATTATTATCCTTGGGGCGGGCCGAGTCGGCGAGAGTGTTGCGGAGAGTTTGGTTTCTGAGCGCAACGACATCACCATGATCGACCACGACGGCGACCGCTTACGCGCTTTGGAGGATCGCTTTGACCTTCAGGGCGTGGTGGGGAATGGTGCCCACCCCTCCATACTGAAGGCGGCGGGCATTGAAGACGCGGACATGATGATCGCCTGCTCTGCCAGCGATGAGACCAACTTGGTGGTCTGCAAGGTGGCCCATGACGTCTTCGGTACGCCGACAACCATCGCCCGTTTGCGGTCACCTGAGTACCAAGACAGCCCCGAATTACTGTCTCGAACCGGCTTTGCGGTTGATCATGTGATCTGCCCAGAAGAGTCTGTGATGAAGTACATCCATCAGCTGATTCAGTATCCCGAGGCGTTACAAATCATCCATTTCTCACAGGGCCGAGCCAGCATGGTGGTTGTCCGCGCGGTCGCGGGTAGTGCGCTGGTCGGGAAGGCCTTGAGCGAGTTCAAAACCTTGTTGCCCTCGGCGGAAATGCGCGTGGTTGCGATTTATCGCAACGGATTTGAGGTCCCGAGTAACTCAGATGCACGGGTGATGGCCAATGACGAGGTCTTTGTTTTAGCGGAAAAAAACAAAATACGATCGGTACTGTTCGGTCTGCACAAACGGGACCAACCCGTACAGCGCATCATGATTGCGGGCGGCGGTCGTGTGGGACTGCGCTTGGCAAGGGGGTTGGTGGGGCATTACCAAGTCAAAATCATTGAGCAAGACAAAGCCCGCTGCGAGTATCTCGCCGAGCAGTTGCCCGCTGATACGCTGGTGCTGCGAGGCGACGTGGCGGATGCAGATTTACTGCAAGAAGAAAACGTGGGTGAGATGGACTTGTTTCTGTCTCTTACCAACGATGACGAGGACAACATTCTCTCAGCCATGTTGGCGAAGCGCATGGGCGCTAAGCGTGTCATGGCGCTGATCAACCGCCGTGCCTATGCGGACATGATGGAGGGCAGCACCATTGATATTGCGATATCGCCAGCGCAAACCATTATTGGTGAACTCTTAGCGCACCTGCGCAAGGGCGATGTTGCCGCGGTGCATAGTTTGCGTCGCGGTGCCGCCGAGGTGCTGGAGGGCGTCGCGCGAGGCGACGCGAAGACCTCTAAGCTGGTGGGCCGTCGCATAGAAGAACTCAAGCTACCCCGTGGGGCCTCCATTGGGGCCATTATTCGCGGCGATGGCGACGATACCGCCATGCACATGCCCCACCATGACACCCTGATTGAAACAGGCGATCATGTGGTGGTCTTTATTCCGAACAAGCGATCGGTCCGTGATGTGGAAAAGCTATTCCAAGTGTCCGCAACCTTTTTCGGCTAGCCTGCTCCCGTATGTATAACTTTCTGCCAGTATTCGCGGCCTTGTCACGGGTACTCATCGTGTTCTCTGTCATGTTCCTGGTGCCATGGGCCTGGTCGTGGTGGGGCGATGAGCACCGGTTGCAGGAAGTCTGGTTGGGTTCATTTGGGGTGACCCTTTTGTCTGGCTTGGGGTTGATGTGGTACACCCAGAGCCACCGCAGAGAGCTCATGCCCAAAGATGGTTTCATGCTGGTGAATTTGGTCTGGGCGGTCCTGCCCGCCTACGCCGCACTGCCTCTTTGGGTAGGCATACCCGATATGAGTTGGACAGATGCTTATTTTGAGGCGGTGAGCGGCCTCACCGCAACGGGCGCCACCGTGCTCAGTGGGTTGGACACGTTGCCACTGGCGATCAATGTCTGGCGTTGTTTCCTCCAATTATTTGGGGGTCTGGGCATCATGCTGTTGGTGGTGGCCATTCTGCCGCTGTTGGGTTTAGGTGGCGTGCAGCTATACAAGGCGGAGACGCCGGGCCCCATGAAGGATGCCAAGCTGACCCCGCGTATTGCCGAGACGGCACGTGGCTTATGGGGTGTTTATTTCGTGCTGTCGGCCAGTTGCTTCTTGGCCTACCGGTGGGCGGGTATGTCGTGGTCCGATGCCTTCATGCACATGAGTACGACGGTCAGTTTGGGCGGTTTTTCGTCGCACGACGCCAGTCTAGGCTTTTGGGATTCAACCCGTATTGAGAGCGTGGCGATGGTCTTTATGCTGCTCGCGGGGGTTAGTTTTGCTCGCTACTTTATTGTTTGGCGCTCGCGCTCACTCATGACGTTGGTGCGTGACGTGGAGGTCCGTGCGTACTTTGGCGTCTTGTTGGTCAGCGTGGGGTTGGTCAGCGCCCTGTTGGCCGTTAATGCGGTGGTGCCGACGTTCCCTGAGGCGCTGCGGGTGTCAGCGTTCCAAATCGTTTCGTTGGCGACCACAACGGGTTACTCGTCCGTGGACTACGCCTTATGGCCGGCATTCGCGCCGGTTTTGCTGGTCATGTTGGGTTGCTTTGTCTCGTGTGCAGGCTCAACGGGTGGCGGCATCAAAATGGTGCGCATGATCATGCTGGTGAAGCAAGCACGGCGCGAGTTGATTCGTGCGATCCACCCGCGTGTCGTGAACCCCGTGCATCTGGGTGGGCAGACCATCGCCAATGGGGTGTTGATGTCGGTCATGGCGTTCATGCTGATTTATGGCGCAACCATTTTGGTGTTGACCATGCTGATGCTGTACTCGGGGCTGGATATCGTGACCGCGTTCACCGCCGTCGTCGCGTGCGTGAACAACATTGGCCCGGGACTTGGCGCCGTTGGACCAGCCGGTAATTACGGCGGATTAACGGATTTCCAAACGTGGATTTGTACCTTTGGCATGATGCTAGGGCGTTTAGAGTTGCTGTCAGTGCTGGTGTTGTTTACAGCGCAGTTCTGGCGCAAGTGAGTGACGTGCGTGCGGTATTCTCTTTTGAGTGGCCGCTGTTTAACCCAATAAAAGAGGAGAGTAGCGATGCCGATTACCACTGGATATAAGGCCTTGGTCGCAAGCGCCATGGCGGAGGTCGTGACCTACACCGTCGCTGAGGTGCAGGCGAGGTTGGACACCGACGCGCGCTTACAACTGGTTGATATCCGTGACATTCGCGAGCTGGATGCGGGTGGGACAGCCGTGGGCGCGCTGCATGCACCGCGTGGCATGTTGGAGTTTTGGGTTGACCCCGAGTCGCCGTACCACAAGCCTGTGTTTGCCGATGAGTCCAAAGAATACGTTCTTTACTGCGGTGCCGGCTGGCGCAGTGCTTTGGCTGCGAAGGCGTTACAGGACATGGGCATGACCAACGTAGCGCATATCGATGGCGGCTATACGGACTGGGTGAAGGCGGGCGCACCCGTCATCACGATGGACGCGTTGAAAGCGCAACGAGCGGCAGCCAAAGCCAAGGGCTGATGGCATGGCCCAAGACGCGACAGCGGCATGCCCTTGTGGTCGGCTGAGCGGCGCTCACCCCGGGCATCCATCGTCGGGTAAGGTGTCCAAAGCGGTTAAGACGCCGCTGACGTTTGCATCTTGCTGTGGTGCCTATCTCGCGGGTACGTCGTTGCCGCCAGACCCCGAAAGCCTCATGCGCTCACGGTATACCGCTTTTGTTCGCGGTGACGAATCGTATTTACGCGCCACGTGGCTTGCCAAAAATTGTCCGACGGTGATCCACCTGCGCGCAGAGACGCATTGGTTGGGCCTTGAGGTGAAACACGCACCGCCGCCAGCCGCAAACCGAGGTACGGTGCACTTTGTCGCCCGCTGTCGCGAGGCGGGAAAAGGTCAACGCATTGAGGAAAATAGCCTGTTCGAGCAGGTCGGTGGTCGTTGGCTTTATGTGGGTGCCGCCTAATCATTTAGGTGGTGCCCTGTCCAGACCGGTAAGCAGCGGGTGTGACGCCAGCCCACACCTTGAATGCGCGAATGAAGCTTTTCTCATTTTGAAAGCCGCTGACTTCCGCAACCCGCTTAATGGGTAGGGCCGAGGACATCAGTGCGTGGTGCGCGCGTGCCATGGCGGCGTGGTGCTTCAGGTCTTGCCAGTTTTCTCCAACTTCGCGCAACATCCGGAACAGGCTTCTGCTGGATATATTGAGCTGTGCCGCCACTTGCTCGGCGGTCAGCGGTGCCGCGCTCGGCGTGCGCAGAATTTGTTGCACTTGTTGTACCAAGCGCCGGTCGCGACGATAGTGGCGAATCGTCAATGGCAGGGCGCGTTGAAGCATAGAGCCTAACGCGGACTCGTCACGGCGAACGGGTAATGACAAGTAACTGGCGTCGAAGCAAAGTCGTGTCGCCGGCGCGTTAAAGCGGACAGGGCAGGGAAACAAAACGGCGTATGCGCCAACGTGTGCCGGCGCGGGGAAACTGAAGTCGACTTGGTGTAAGGCGATGCGAGAGTCAATGATCCAAGCGGAGAAACCGAGTAAATTCCGGAGCAGTGTGACCTCACAAAATTCCTTGAGCGCCGGTGCAATAGCCAAGTCTGACAGGATGACCTGAGCCGTATCGGGGCGTCCAGTGGTGGCGTGAGCGGGCTCGAGCAGGGTCAGGCTGACGGCCGATGTGAGTAAGCCGTGGTGACGACACCAGCGTTTCATGGCAACTGCCAGTGTCGGGGCGCTCAAGGAGGCTCTGGCTAGCAGACCGTAGCTGCCCCAAGGTAGGCGCCGCTCGAACCAACCCAGTGCTTCGTCATCCAAGGTGCGCATCGCCGCTTCGCTGAGAACCTCAAATTGTGCTGCGGAGACTGTCGCGTGATCTTGCTGTAAAAAGCGTGGCGGTATTTGTGCCTTCGCCAGCGCCGCATCGACCGACAGGCCTGCCTGAGCGTATGCCTGAGCAATCGCGCGTACAAACGCAATTGGTGTGGCTTTGACGCCGAGGATCTCTGGTTTTTCAGTGGCTGCGGTCTGCGCGTCCATTTTGGGTATCTTTCGCTAAGGAGAGGTGAAATTTTGGCATAAATTGCAACTTACTTGTCAGATATTGCGCCCGCAATCGTTCTATCCTGCGGGTTGGCCCTGTAGCTTCGAGTGAGAGATGTGATGCCCCAACTGATGAGTCAATTGAATAGCCGGTCCGCCGACTTTCAAGCCAATGCCGCCGCGATGCAAGCCACCGTGACTGATTTACGCGATCACCTGGCGCGGGTCTGCCTCGGTGGCGGAGAGGCTGCGCGTGCCAAGCACGTGGCACGAGGCAAGCTACTGCCCCGAGAGCGCGTGCGCATGTTGTTGGATCCGGGGTCACCCTTTCTTGAGCTATCACCCATGGCCGCCCATGCCATGTACGGTGATGTGGCGCCCAGTGCAGGGCTGATTGCGGGTATTGGCCGCGTCAACGGTGTGATGTGCGTGGTGGTTTGCAACGACGCTACCGTGAAGGGCGGCACTTACTTTCCCATGACGGTGAAAAAACATTTGCGTGCGCAAGAGGTCGCCCAGCAAAACCACTTGCCATGCGTGTATTTGGTCGACTCCGGCGGTGCGAACCTACCCCAGCAAGACGAGGTGTTTCCTGACCGAGATCATTTTGGCCGCATCTTCTACAACCAGGCCAATATGAGCGCCATGGGCTTGGGCCAAGTCGCCGTGGTTATGGGCAGCTGTACAGCCGGTGGCGCCTATGTGCCTGCCATGAGCGATGAGACCATCATCGTCAAAAACCAAGGCACTATTTTCTTAGGTGGCCCGCCCTTAGTGAAGGCGGCGACCGGCGAGGTTGTGAGCAGTGAAGACCTCGGTGGTGGCGATGTGCATACCCGCTTGTCCGGTGTGGCAGATCACTTGGCGCAAGACGACGCGCATGCCCTGGCCTTGGCGCGGCAGGCCGTTGCCAACCTTAACGCGTCACCGATGTCGCCCCCTACCCAAACGCCGGTGCCCCCCAAGTACGATGCCATGGAGTTATACGGGGTCATACCCACCGACACACGCAAGCCATTTGATGTTCGGGAGATCATTGCGCGGGTGGTCGATGACAGCGCTTTCGATGAGTTTAAGGCGCGTTTTGGTAGCACCTTGGTGTGCGGATTTGCGCACATTGAAGGCATGCCTGTCGGCATTATTGCCAACAACGGCATCTTGTTTTCAGAGTCGGCACAAAAGGGCGCGCACTTCATCGAGCTCTGTTGCCAGCGCAAAATCCCACTGGTATTTTTGCAAAACATCACGGGGTTTATGGTCGGTCGGAAAGTGGAGAACGAAGGGATCGCTCGTCACGGCGCCAAGATGGTGACGGCGGTCGCCTGTGCGCAGGTGCCCAAACTGACGGTGATCATTGGCGGAAGTTTTGGTGCCGGTAATTACGGTATGTGCGGCCGCGCGTTCAGTCCCCGATTTTTGTGGATGTGGCCGAATGCGCGGATTAGCGTGATGGGCGGCGAGCAAGCCGCTAGCGTATTGGCAACGGTGAAGCGGGATGGCCTGACCCAGAAGGGCAACACATGGTCGGCAGAAGAAGAGGATGCTTTCAAGGCGCCGATTCGCGCGCAGTATGAAACCCAAGGCCATCCCTACTACGCCACAGCGCGCTTGTGGGACGACGGCATCATTGATCCGGTTGATACCCGTCGGGTACTGGCTCTGGGCTTAGCCGCCGCGCTGCGGGCACCGATTCCCGAGACGCGCTTTGGCGTCTTTCGCATGTAACAGGAGGATCTATGTCCCAAACAATCCAACCCACACTCGACACGTGGCGACGCGCCGGCGTAGCCTATGTGTACCTCAATCGCCCCGATGTACGTAACGCGTTTAATGACGAGATGATCGCCCAGCTGCGCGATCAATTCCAACAGTTCGCCCAAGATGATGACCTGCGTGCAGTGGTGCTCGGCGGACATGGAAAGGCCTTTTGCGCGGGCGCTGACTTGAGCTGGATGCGCGCTATGGCAGATTACAGCTGGGAGGAAAATCGGGCCGATGCGCAGGCGCTCGCGGACATGCTGTGGACCATTAGCCGCTGCCCTGTGCCCGTCATTGCGCGTTTGCATGGCGATTGTTATGCCGGCGGCGTGGGGCTGGCCAGTGTGTGCGACATCCGAGTGGCGGCACATGGGGTGCAGATTTGTTTGAGTGAAGCGAAGTTGGGCTTGTTGCCTGCCACCATCGCGCCCTACGTCGTGCGTGCCATGGGCGAGTCGGCGGCGCGACGTTATTTTGTAACGGCCGAGCGGTTTGACGCCGCCAAGGCACAGAGCTTTGGCATGCTCCATGCGGTCGTCGAGCCCGATCAACTCGATACAACCATAGACGGCCTACTCGACGCCATCGTCGCCAACGGCCCCCAAGCAACCCGAGCCTGTAAGGCGCTGGTCGCTGACGTGGCGGGCACGCCCAACACGGCGGAGCTGCGGGCACATACCGTCAATTTGATCGCGGATATTCGTGCCAGCGATGAAGGCCGTGAAGGTGTGCAGGCGTTCTTAAACAAGCGCAAGCCTGATTGGTTGGGCGCACCCCATGGCAGTGAGGCGGTCTGATGGCTATGTTTACAAAAATACTGATTGCGAACCGCGGAGAAATTGCCTGCCGAGTTGCCGCAACAGCCAAGCGCTTGGGTATTCAAACGGTGGCTGTTTACGCCGACGCCGACGCCGACGCGATGCATGTCAAGGCCTGCGACGAGGCCGTGCACATCGGCGGCAGCGCGCCGGCGCAGAGCTACTTGCAGTGGCAGCGCATTCTGGATGCGGCACGCGCAACCGGTGCGCAAGCGGTACACCCAGGTTACGGCTTTCTGAGTGAAAACGATGCATTTGCCACCGCCTGTGCAGAAGCTGGTTTGGTCTTTATCGGACCAAAACCCGCGTCCATACGCGCGATGGGACTAAAGGCAGAGAGCAAACGCCTCATGGCCAATGCGGGTGTGCCGTTGGTGCCCGGCTACCACGGTGAAAACCAAGACAGCGCATTCTTGCAGGAACAAGCGGATGTGATTGGCTACCCGGTGCTGATTAAAGCCAGTGCGGGTGGCGGCGGTAAGGGCATGCGCGTGGTTTCACAGGCAGGCGATTTTGCGGCTGCATTAAGTAGTTGCCAACGGGAGGCGATCAATAGCTTTGCCAACGACGCCGTACTGATTGAAAAATATGTGCAGCGTCCTCGACACATCGAGATACAGATTTTTGGGGACAACCACGGCAACTGCGTCTCTTTGTTTGAACGGGACTGCTCGGTGCAGCGCCGTCATCAAAAAGTGCTGGAAGAAGCGCCGGCGCCGGGGATGACCGCTGCGATGCGTCTCGCCATGGGTGAGGCAGCAGTGGCCGCCGCCAAGGCCGTGCAATACGTTGGCGCGGGCACCGTGGAGTTTATTGTTGAGCAAGCAGACGATGGGGCGATGTCGTTTTACTTCATGGAGATGAACACGCGCTTGCAAGTGGAGCATCCCGTTACTGAGGCCGTCACCGGTTTGGATTTGGTGGCGTGGCAGTTGCGCGTCGCCGCTGGGGAACCCTTGCCGAAGTCGCAAGACCAGTTGCAATTGAATGGGCACGCCATTGAGGCACGTATCTGTGCAGAAAATCCCAACCAAGACTTCCTGCCTGCGACAGGGCCGTTGTGGCATTTCAGTGGGCCGGAGGCATCGCACTTTTGTTTTACGGCGGGTGGCGTTCGCTTGGACACGGGGGTGACTCAAGGCGACGTGGTCTCGCCGTTTTACGACTCCATGTTGGCCAAGCTCATTGTGTGGGGCGCTGATCGCGACGAGGCCTTAGCAAAGCTAGACAAGGCCTTAAGCGAGATGCAAGTCGTTGGCGTGGCCAACAACGTGGCGTTTTTGCGCGACGTGGTGCAAAGCGCCTCGTTTAGCCAAGGCGATTTAGACACGGATCTCATTGCCCGTGAGCGTGACAATTTATTTAAAACCCAAACCTTGTCTGAGGACCTTGCCGTTGCAGGTGTCATGGGTATGGTCTTGCGCCAAGAGGTTGACGCGATGGGCAGCAACCCCTGGCAAGCGGTTGATGGGTGGCAAGTCGTCGGCGCTCCGCCGCGACCGTTTCAGCTACAAGGCGCGTGGGGCGATGAGGTGCGTGCGCTGGACGTTGTCCTGTATTCGACTCCCCAACGTGTACGTATCGCGGATACGGACCACGCCTTTGAGTGGCGCGCGCACCCGCGAGGTGTTTCGGTGTGTCTCAATGGGGTGTGGACAGATCTGTCTGTGGTGGCAAGCGCGGGACAATACCATGTGTTTTCAAGGGCAGGGCACGCGGTGCTGCAACGGGTTGACCCGCTGGCTGGCAGCGCGCAGGCCGCGGATGCATTGGGTGGTCTGAACACACCCATGCCCGGCAAGCTGATCCGTATGGATGTGGCGGTTGGAGACACGGTGGCCAAGGGTCAAGTACTGGCGGTGATGGAAGCCATGAAGATGGAGCACAGTATTGCCAGTCCCCGTGATGGGGTGGTGTCCGAGGTGTTTTACGCGGTGGGAGACCAAGTCGCGGAAGGCCAAGCCCTGCTCACACTACAGGATGTGACCTAGCCCCGGTTCTCGGTCTTCGGTCTTCGGTCCAAGTAGGGATAAGCTCGCACGATGAACATCACCTTTTGCTGCACACACACCAACCCCAAGGCCTGGTTGCAAGCGCTGGGCGCTGCATTGCCTGAGCACGACATCACGTTATGGGACGCCGAAGCGCCGCACCGCAACGCCGCAGCCGATGCCGCGATCGTTTGGGCGCCGCCGCAGGCTTTCTTTGACCAACAACCGACGTTGAAGGTCGCGTTCAACTTGGGCGCCGGCGTCGATGCGCTGCTGGAAAAGCGACTGCCGCCTGACTTAGCAGTGATCCGTCTCGACGATGCGGGGATGTCTGTGCAAATGGCTGAGTATGTCTTGCAGGCCGTCGTGCGTTACTTCCGCGAGTTTGCCGCTTACGAACAAGATATGCGGGCTGGTGAGTGGTCGTTTCGACGCCCTCGCCAGCGACAAGATTTCACGGTGGGCATCATGGGCTGCGGCGTACTCGGACAGCGTGTCGCCATGGCGTTGCAGCATTTTGAGTATCCCGTGGCCGGTTGGAGTCGGCGCCCCAAGGTGCTCAGCGGTGTGCAGATGTATGCGGGGGACGCGGCGCTGCCCGACTTCTTTGCCGCCTGTGCAGTCGTGGTTTGCTTGCTGCCACTGACGCCGGAGACCCAGCACATCTTGTGCGCGCGCAACCTGAAGCACTTGCCCGTAGGTAGCTATGTGGTGAACGCCGCCAGGGGGGCCCACTTGGTGGAGTCCGACCTACTCGCGTTGCTCGACGGCGGGCATTTGGCTGGGGCGACCTTGGACGTGTACACCACCGAGCCGCTGCCCGAAGACCACGCGTTTCGGCGTCATGAAAAAATAACGTGCACGCCCCATGCCGCCGCGAGGACCTTGCGCGACGCGTCGGTGGTACAAATTGTGGGTAAATTGAAGCAATGGGCCAGTGGCACACCCGCGCACCAACTGCCTGGCTACGTCGATCTTGCGCGTGGTTATTAGTTGTTTTTGGCAGGCATCAAGCGTATAGGCCCCTAGACCCATCACATCCATTACTTAAAACACCATGAACTACCCTAGCCGTGTACACATCACCGAAGTCGGTCCGCGAGATGGTTTGCAAAATGAAAAAACCCACGTGGGCGTTGCAGATAAGCTGGGTTTGATCGAGCGCCTGTTGCAAGCGGGCGTCCGCCATTTCGAGGCAACCAGTTTCGTTAGCCCTAAGTGGGTGCCGCAAATGGCCGATGCCGCAGAGGTGATGGCGGGACTGGGCGGGCCTAATTTTGCACCCTTGCTGGATGGGGCCACCGTTAGCGTGCTGACGCCGAATATGCGGGGCTTAGAAGCCGCGCTCGCGGCTGGTGCGCAAGAGGTGGTGGTTTTCGGTGCGGCCAGTGAGGCCTTTAGTCAAAAAAACATCAACTGTTCGATCGCTGAATCGATGGCGATGTTTGCGCCAGTGGTCGCCGCGGCGCACGCCGCCGGTGTCGCAACGCGTGGCGCCATCTCTTGTAGCGTGGGCTGCCCTTATGAGGGTGACGTGGCACCCCAAAAAGTGGGGGAGGTTGCGCGCATGATGCAGGCCATGGGCGTACAACGCATTGCCGTTGCAGACACCATCGGTGTGGGAACGCCGCGCAAAGTACAGGCCGCGATGGCGGCGGCACTCGCGCACTACGACGTGGCGCACGTCGCGGGACACTTCCACGACACCTACGGCCAAGCGTTGGCCAATACGCTCGCCGCCTTGCAAATGGGTGTGAGTCACTTTGAATCGTCTATCGCCGGTTTGGGAGGCTGTCCCTATGCCAAAGGCGCGACCGGCAACGTGGCCACAGAAGACGTGGTCTATCTCCTGCACGGCATGGGCATTGATACGGGCTTGGCGCTAGATGGATTGGTGGATGCGGCCGCCTTCATTGGCAAGGTGCTGGGGCGTCCACCGAATAGCCGTGTGACTGTCGCGATGCTAAACCAGCGCGATAAGCCGTGAGGTTGTTCTGCTGGTCAGGGCTGAGCGCGCATCGCTTGGGGTAAAGTCCCTGCCATGCATACTGACCACAGCGAACATGATGACGAACACGCCAAGCGCCTTGAGAACGTTGAGGTGAAGTTGGCCTATGCCGAGCAGGCACTTGACACCTTGGACGCCGTCGTGGCCCGCCAACAGCGTCAAATTGACGCCCTGATTGCGCAGGTGGTCACCCTCAAAAACCGCGTGCCAGAAGGTGGCGACGCGGAGGGTGCGTTCAGAAGCTTGCGCGACGATTTACCGCCGCATTACTGAGCAGACACCTCATTCAGCTCCCGCGCTGCAAGGGCGGCGATGTCGAGACTGCGCAATCGTAAATCGGCGTCGTACACATCATTAACCAGCAAAAACTCGTCGGCTTGCGTGACGGTGGCGAGTTGCTTGAGGCCAGCGCGCACCGTGTCCGGACTGCCGATGACGGCCGCCGCCAAAAAGTCGGCAATACCCGCTTGTGCCGAGGGGTCTAAACTGGCTAAGAAATCTGGTTTCGGTGGCGGCAATTGGCCACGCTTACCCGTCAAAATGCCGAGCACCCGCTGGTAAGTGCTACTGGCTAGGTAGTCGGCTTCTTCGTCGGTTGGCGCCGCGACCAACGGTACGCCAATGGCCACATAGGGCGCCGCCAGTTGCGCGCTGGGCTGGAAGGTGCGGCGGTAGATGTCAATGGCTTGTAAAACCATGCGTGGTGCGAAGTGCGACGCAAACGCAAACGGCAGTCCTCTTTGCGCAGCCAGTTGTGCTGAAAATAAGCTGGATCCCAGCAACCACATGGGGACCTCGGTACCCGCGCCAGGCATCGCCACAATGGCCTGATTCGGTTGCGCTGGCGCCAGCAGATGCTGCAGCTCCGCGACATCGTTGGGAAAGTCGTCCTCTGACTCGGTTCGGTCACGGCGCAGTGCACGCATGGTGAGGCGGTCGGTGCCGGGTGCACGTCCCAGACCCAGATCAATGCGATTGGGGTGCAACTCTGCCAAGGTGCCAAACGCCTCTGCAACCACCAAAGGGGCATGGTTGGGCAGCATTACGCCACCAGAGCCCACGCGTATACGCTGCGTACCGCCCGCGATATAACCGACCAATACGGCCGTTGCTGAGCAGGCGATGCCCGTCATGTTGTGGTGTTCGGCCAGCCAATACCGCGTAAAGCCCAGGGTCTCCGCGTGTTGGGCGGTGCGCAGGGCCGTCTCCAATGCGTGACGCACGGGATGGCCCTCGCGCACGGCCACCAAGTCAAGCATGGATAGTTTGATCGGTGGGTGCTTTTTATCGTTGGTTTGCATGAAGTTTGTCCGCTATTTTCTCGCCAAGGATGTACAGGGCTTGTTGCCGTATTTTGTCGCAGCTTGGGAGATCGTGTTGTCACCTGCAGATAATTTTGTTGGGCGTTAGCATAGGGGTTGTCCCAAAGTCCACGCCTTATGTCTGAACTGACCCCCACTTCTGAATCAATTGACCGCGTTGCTGCCGCGTTGCTAGCGGCGCGGCACCCCCATAGCCCGGTCATGCTCAACGAGGCGGCCCGTACGGCGCAGCAAGCTGCCGACGCCTTAGGGGTGCAGTTGGGTCAAATTGCCAAAAGTATCGTGTTCAAACGCAAGCCGGACGGGGTGGCTGTTTTGGTGATTGCCGCCGGCGACCGACGCGTAGACGAGGTCAAGGTGATGCGGTACGTGTGTGCAGATGGACAGAAGCTGGGCCGTGCCGACGCCGCATTCGTGCGGGAAAGCACGGGCTTCGCCATTGGTGGGGTGTCGCCTATCGGGCACATCACACCACCTGTGTTGTTGCTTGATGACTCGCTGTTCCGTTTCGAACGGGTGTGGGCTGCAGCGGGCCACCCCCATGCGGTTTTCCAGTCGGCGGTGCCAGATTTGGTGCGCCTATCGGGTGCCCGTGTGGTCGATGTAGCCGAAGAGGTGGCCGGCGAGCCAGCGGCGGTGGTCCCTGCGCGCGTGCTAAATGATGGTTTGGCGGCGCGGTGGGATCTTGCCCGCCGCCTTCAACCCCAGGGCGTACCGTCGCCTTGCGTGGGGGTGTGCACGATGCAGATACAAGGCAATGCGGCTACAGGCGATGCCCAGTGCGCAGGTTGCTGGCGAACCCTGGACGAAATTGCGACTTGGGGGCGGATGTCTGATAATGAAAAATCAACACTCTGGAACGTCTTATTTGCGCGCGAGGACGCGCAGTTTGGACCCGCCTAGTTAGCCACAGTCGCCACAGACTGAGGAAAAAAGGAGACGACTTCATGCACGCCATCGACTTTTACTTCGACCCGATCTCACCCTTCGCCTACCTTGCGTTTCACCAACTCCCAAAGACGTTGGAGGGCCAGTCGGTCGTGGTGCGTTACAAACCCGTTTTATTCGGTGCGATCTTGCAAGCCAATGGGCAAAAGGGGCCTGCAGAAATAGCCGGTAAGCGCGAGTGGACTTACCGTCAGGTGCTCTGGCTGGCTAAACAAATGGGCTTGCCCATGACCATGCCCGCGGCCCACCCCTTTAACCCGTTGGGGATTCTGCGTGCACTGATGGGGGCAGTCGAAGAGGATGGCGCGGTGAACCGCTACCTCGCGGGCGAAGCCCTCGACCATGTGTGGACGACCGGCGAAGACCCCGCGGAGGCATCGGTCGTTTCTGCCTTCAGCGAACACGTCATGACGCATATCAGCCAGCGTGGTGGCACCCCGTTAACCCCTGACGCCGTGAAGTTGCGTTTGCGGCAAAACACCGAGGCGGCCTTAGCGGCTGGCGTGTTTGGTGTGCCGACCGCCGTGGTGAATGGACACGCGTTCTGGGGGTTGGACGGCCTGCCTTTGTTGGCCGACTACTTGACCGACCCCACGCCTTTCGATGACCCACAAGGCACGTGGCAAAGGATGGTGGATCTACCAATAGGCATCAAACGGCAATAGGGGTAGTGTTGACACACCGATAGCAAGGAGGTTGTCATGTTCACAAGCATATTGATTCCAACCGACGGATCTGAGAAAGCCGTCATTGCCGCAAGCAAAGCCGTGGAGCTTGCCAAAGAGCAAGGCGCCAAACTAACGGCAGTGGTCGTCATCGACCCATTTCCCTACATTGGCTTGGGGGAGGCGTCTGCGTTTGGTTTGCAAGCCTACCTGTCCGAGGCGCAGGCCATGGCCACACAGTCTTTGGATGGCGTGCGCGCCATGGCGGAAGCGGCTGGCGTCCCGTTTATGGCCGAAACCATAGAGCGTAGTGCGGTTTTTGAGGGCATTTTGGATGCCGCTACCGAGCAGGGTTGCGATCTCATCGTCATGGGCTCCCATGGCCGAAGCGGCGTCAAGGCACTTATTCTGGGCAGCGAGACCCAGAAGGTACTCACTCACAGCCGCATCCCGGTGTTGGTGATTAAGTCCTGAGCCTGTCGACCTTCACCCCTTAGCCCCTCAGTCTCTTTAGTCTTTAGCCCTTTGGGGCGGCTTTGTTTTACGGCGGGTCATCGCCGTAAAGCGCTGACTTGCCTAGAATGTTTGACTTCTGTCTAAAAGAGTCAAGCTTATGGGCCAGCCCGCCAAACCGTCTGCCGTACAAGAGCCTTCAGGTGAGGGACTGATCCGTATTCGTGGTGCGCGTCAACACACCCTGAAGAACATTGACCTGGATATACGGACCAACGAACTCACCGTGGTCACGGGGCCCAGCGGTTCGGGTAAGTCCAGTCTGGTTTTTGACACCTTGTTTGCTGAGGGTCAACGCCGCTATGTTGAGACCTTCTCGGCCTATGCCCGCCAGTTTTTGGATCGGATGGATAAGCCTGCCGTCGACCGTGTAGACGGTGTACCGCCCGCGATTGCCATCGACCAGACCAACCCCGTGCGGAGTTCGCGCTCTACGGTCGGCACGATGACGGAATTGAACGACCACCTGAAGTTGCTCTTCGCGCGGAGTGCGAAGCTGTTCGACAAGCAAACCGCGCAGTCGGTTCAACACGATAACGCCGATACCATTTACGCCGCAATCCAAGCGCGCGCCCTGTCGAACGACGCGATAGCGGATTGGCGTCTTGTGATTACCTTTCCCGTGGAGTTGCCTGCTAACACCACACCGGACGAGGTTAGCCAGTGGTTATCCGCCAGCGGTTTTACCCGCATTCACCAACAGCGCAGTATGCGCGTGGCAGACCTAGCGAGTACCCACGCCGCGGCAACGGAGAAGGCAGCTAAAAAGGTCGCAAAGAAACCGGTAAAAAAACCAGTCGCAGCAGCGGGAGACGATGTTCGGCAGGTGCTGGATGTCGTTGCCGACCGATTCAAGGCCAGTCGCCTTGATCGTGCGCGCGCCGTGGAAGCCATCGAGGTTGCGCTCAAGCGGGGCTCAGGCCATCTGGCGGTGTATGCCACCCCCATCACAACGGAGGGGGTTGAATCAACAGAGCAGACCTGGGCTTTTTCGAGTGGCCTGCACTGCCCAGACAGCCATATTCGGTACGCGAAGCCAACGCCCAGTTTGTTTTCATTTAACTCTCCAGTGGGGGCCTGTGAAACCTGTCGTGGTTTTGGTCGGGTCATCGGCGTGGACTATGGGTTGGTCATCCCCAATGAGAAGTTAAGTTTGCGTGCGGGGGCCATCAAGCCCATGCAGACCCCTGCGTGGCAAGAGGCGCAGGACGACTTGATGCGACACGCCGAGGTGGCCGGTATCCCACGCGATACACCGTGGTCCAAGTTAAGCCCCGCGCACAAGGAGTGGGTGATTAATGGCTCGCCCAATTGGACGGGCGTCTGGAACAAGCAGTGGTTTGGTGTGAAGCGTTTCTTTGGGTACTTGGAAAGCAAGTCATACAAGATGCATATTCGTGTCTTGCTATCCAAGTACCGTAGTTACACCCCATGCGAAAGTTGCGGCAGTGCGCGTCTTAAGACGGAGAGCCTGCTGTGGCGGCTGGGTGGTCACGCTGAGGCGCAAGCGGCCTTGCCCGCAAATAAGCGCCACATGCCTGTGGGTACGACGTGGGACGCTGCCCAGCTTGCGGCGCTGCCCGGCTTGAACCTATTTGATCTGATGTGCCTGCCCATTGACCAGATGTTGCAGTTTTTCGAGTCGATTGAATCCAGTTTGGTTGACCGTTCAGACGCGGATGCGCGTGCCCAGGCGTTGCTGTTCGAGGAAATCACCACGCGCTTGCGCTACCTGTGCCGTGTGGGCTTGGGGTACCTGACCCTAGACCGACAGAGCCGGACCTTGTCGGGCGGCGAGGTGCAGCGCATCAACTTGACAACCGCTTTAGGGACGTCGTTGGTGAACACCTTGTTTGTGTTGGATGAACCCAGCATCGGCTTACACCCACGAGACATGGACCGCATCACAGAGGCCATGATGCGTTTGCGTGATGCGGGCAACACCTTGGTGGTGGTGGAGCACGACCCCGCTGTGATGCTGGCGGCTGACCGTGTTATCGACATGGGGCCTGGGCCGGGAGAGCGTGGCGGACAGATTGTTTTTGACGGTACCCCTGAAGCGTTGCGCGATGCCGATACGCTGACCGGTGCCTATCTGGGCAACCGCAAGCAAGTGGGCATGGGCTTTAAGCGCATGGTCAGCGCCAACACACCCCGGCTGGTCTTAGAAGGTGTGAGCGAGCACAACTTGCAAAACGTCGATATCGAGATTCCTTTGCAGCGCTTGGTGTGCGTGACGGGCGTGAGTGGTTCGGGCAAGTCGACGTTGGTGCAAGACGTGTTGGCCCCCGCATTGATGCGCCACTTTGGTAAGCCGACCGACACGCCGGGTGCGCACCGCCGTTTGCTTGGGGCAGAGTTACTGAGTGATGTGGTGTTTGTCGACCAGTCACCCATTGGTAAAACCGCACGCTCCAATCCCGTGAGTTACGTGGGTGCGTGGGATGCTTTGCGCAGCTTGTTGGCCACAGCGCCCTTGGCGCGTGAGCGTGGATACACCGCATCGAAGTTTAGTTTTAACGGCAGTGACGGACGGTGCCCACTGTGTGGTGGCTCGGGCTTTGAGCACGTAGAGATGCAGTTTTTGAGTGACGTTTATTTACGTTGCCCCGACTGTGATGGTCAGCGTTACCGACCAGAAATATTAGAGGTGCGTTTAACGCATCGCCACCCCGATGCGGCGCCCGGTGCGCCGGGCCTGAACGTCGCTGATATTTTGAACCTCACCGTCGCGCAAGCTGCCGAGGTGTTTGCGCAGGAGCGCGATGTCTTGCGCGCTTTGCAGCCCATTGCCGATGTGGGGCTGGATTACGTTAAGTTGGGACAGCCCGTGCCGACCTTGTCTGGGGGCGAGGCGCAGCGCCTGAAACTGGCTGGGTTTTTGGCTAGCGCCGCGAAAGGCGGCGCCAGTAGCCGCCAAGCGGTGGCCAAAAAAGGCGCTTTGTTTATGTTTGACGAGCCCACCACGGGCTTGCATTTTGAAGACATCTCCAAGCTGATGCGCGCCTTGCGCCGTCTCATGGAAGTGGGCCATTCGGTATTGGTGATCGAACACAACTTGGATGTGATTCGTGCCAGCGATTGGTTGATTGACCTGGGGCCCGAGGGCGGTATTGGCGGCGGCTTGGTCGTGGCGCAAGGGACGCCTGAAGCCCTGCGCGAACATCCCAGCTCGCACACGGCGAAGGCCCTGCGCGACTACGATGTTGCCATGGGCATTGGTGGGCAGGTGGTGGGCGAGCGCAAGCCGCTAAGAGCGCCAGCCAAGCGACCGCCCGTGAATCCCAGCATTCAAATTGTGAACGCACGAGAGCACAACCTCAAAGGGGTGAGTGTGGACATCCCGCGCGGCAAGTTCAACGTGATCTCGGGCGTGTCGGGGTCGGGCAAGTCCACCTTGGCGTTTGATATTTTGTTCAATGAGGGACAGCGCCGCTATTTGGAGTCATTGAACGCCTATGCGCGCGCAATTGTGCAACCAGCGGGTCGCCCGGAGGTGGACGCGGTGTACGGCATTCCGCCAACCGTGGCCATTGAACAGCGGTTGAGCCGTGGCGGGCGTAAAAGTACGGTGGGGACGACCACCGAGGTCTGGCATTACCTGCGCTTACTGTACGTAAAGCTTGGCACCCAGCATTGTGTGCACGACGATGCCGCCGTATTACCGCAAACACCAGACACGATGGTGGCCAACCTCATGCGCACGCACGCTGGCGAGCGCATTGGCCTGATGGCACCGTTGGTGATTGGGAGAAAAGGCGTTTATACCGAGTTGGCTGACTGGGCCAAACCGCGTGGCTATGCCTTCTTGCGCGTCGATGGCGAGTTCTTGCCTACCGATGGTTTTCCACGCTTGGACCGCTTTAAGGAGCACACCATTGAGTTGCCGGTTGGTGACATCATCGTAGAGCCGAAAAACGAGTCTGAGTTGCGCCGTTTGCTGTCGGTGGCACTGAACCACGGCAAGGGTGTCGTGCATATTTTGAGTGCGCTAGGTGGTTTGCAGGAGGCGATGGAAAGTGGCGAGTCAACGGTGGCCATTGGGCGCGTTGGCGTCGCCTCGAGTTTGCGCGCCTGCCCAGTGTGCGCAACCAGTTACCCGGAGTTGGACCCGCGTTTGTTCTCCTACAACAGCAAGCACGGCTGGTGTCCCGACTGCGTCGGGACGGGACTGCACCTGAATAAAGACCAGCGAAAGACGCTGGATGACTCGATTCGCGACGACAAAGAAAAAGGACGAGAACAAAGCTTTGCGGAGGTCGAGGTCGACGACTTGTCGGATGTGCACTGCAAGGGGTGTCGGGGTACACGACTGAACGCGCAGGCGCGTGCCGTGCGCTTCGCAGGTGTCGGCATAGCCGAGGTAGCGCGCTTGTCCGTGCGTGACCTGCAAGCATGGGTGCGCGACTTGCAGATGGATACGCGTGAGTCGGACATTGCACGCGACCTGGTGCCAGAGATCGCGTCACGCTTGCAGTTCTTGCATGACGTGGGCTTGGGTTATCTGACCCTTGACCGGGGGGCACCCACGCTGAGTGGCGGCGAGGCGCAGCGTATTCGGTTGGCTGCTCAGTTGGGAAGCAACTTGCAAGGTGTTTGCTACGTCTTGGATGAGCCGACCATTGGTCTGCACGCCCGGGACAACCATATTTTGTTGAATGCATTGCAGGCGCTAGGCACCAAAGGCAATACGCTGGTGGTGGTGGAGCACGATGAGGACACCATTCGCCGGGCAGATCACTTGATTGACGTTGGCCCCAGTGCGGGAAAGTTGGGTGGCAGCATTGTTGCCCAAGGCTCGGTCGCAGATGTGCAGGCGTGTGAGGCGTCTGTGACGGGGCGCTACCTGTTACATGCCATGCGTCACCCCATGCAAACGCGTCGTGCGGTGAACAAAGCCCAAGCAAAACAAGATGGGGCACTGCGCTTGGTTGGCGCCTCGCTGCACAACTTGCAAAACGTGTCGGTTGATGTGCCGTTGAAGCGCTTGGTCGCGATCACGGGCGTTTCGGGGTCTGGCAAGTCGACCTTGGCGCGCGATGTGTTGCTGCGCAACGTGGCCGCGGTCGTCACGCCCGCGATCAAGCGTGCACAGTCCAAAGGCGAGTCGGTGGACATGCCTGCTTGGGAGGGCTGCGCTGGCTTGACGGGTTACGAATCGGTTGATCGTGTGTTGGAGGTGGACCAGACACCGATTGGAAAAACACCGCGCTCTTGCCCGGCGACGTACATCGGGTTCTGGGACATCGTGCGCAAGTTGTTTGCGGAAACATTGGAGGCCAAAGCCAGAGGCTATGCGCCGGGCCGCTTCTCATTCAATACGGGCGATGGTCGTTGCCCAGGTTGTGAGGGGCAAGGGATGCGCACCGTGGAGATGAGTTTCTTGCCTGATGTGAAGGTGCTGTGCGAAACCTGCCACGGCGCCCGATTTAACCCAGAAACGCTTGCGGTCACTTGGCGAGGCAAGAGTGTGGGGGATGTGTTGACCCTGTCGGTCGATGAGGCGGTGGCGTTTTTTGCGACGATGCCGGCGATTGCGCATCCGTTGCAATTACTGAAAGATGTCGGCCTCGGTTACTTGACCTTGGGCCAACCATCGCCCACCTTGAGCGGTGGCGAAGCGCAGCGTATCAAACTGGTAACCGAGCTCAGTAAAGTGCGTGACGAGATCGGGCGGCGCGGACAGAAGGCGCCGCACACGCTATATGTACTGGATGAGCCGACCGTTGGCTTGCACATGGCCGATGTCGAGAAGCTGATCCGCGTCCTGCATCGCTTGGTTGACGCGGGGCACAGTGTGGTGGTCATCGAACACGACTTGGATGTGATCGCCGAGGCGGACTGGGTGATTGACATGGGGCCAGACGGCGGCGACGCGGGCGGCGAGGTGGTGGCTGCCGCGCCGCCAGAGGCCCTCGTGGCAATGCAAACGGCGACGGGCACCGCGTTGGGCCCCGTGCTGTCGCGGGCTTAAAGTGCGTCGGCTTGCACGCTGGCGCGTGTGAGCAAGCCCACGCCCAGCGCGGCCACGACACTTAGCAGCAACGGGAAGCCGATATGGGCCGATGCCTGCAGCGCCGCGGCGCCCGCTGCGGGGGCAATCATGCCGCCTAAGGTGTAGGCCATGACCAAAACGGCGGTGCCGCTGACCAAGCGAATACCTTGCTCGCGGGTACCAATGTCTATCATGGCCAGGGTGTACAGCACACCGCCTGCACCGCCCCAAATGACAGCGATGCCCCAAGCGACACTGGGGGTAAATGCGGTGAAGGGTAGGGCCAGGGTGCCCAATAAGGTGAGCCAAGCAGCCATGCGAATGAGCTGTAAGCGGGTGTGCGCGGCGTTACCCCAAAAACGGCGGAGTCCACCGGATGGAAGCGGGCGCGACAGGCTGTCAGCAAGCATGCCGGCAGGGAGCATCAAAAAGGCGCTACCAAAGCCACTGGCGGCGACCAAGAGCGTTGATAGGCTGGGCGACCACTGCATACTGAGGCCGACCAGCGGGAGTATGGCGGTGATGCCGGCCTCGAAGAAGCCGCCTAAAAAACCGGCGAGCATGATCATCGGGTGAGCCGTCACCGACTTCCAAACGCCGGACAGGCCCATAGGGGCGTTGTCCTGATCGTTGGCTGCGGGTAGTTGGGGGATGGCCGCTGTCCATACGGCCCCTGCTGCAATGCACAACAACGCCACCCAAATAGCGGTGTCGGATTGTGGCCCGACCCAAGCCAGGAGGACGGGCCCTATGATGAAGGTGGCACCGACCAAGGTCTCGAACAAACCGACGTAGCGGCCGCGTTGGCCGGGCGGCGAAAACTCAGCAACCAGTGCCTCGGCGAGTACCCACCTCAGACCACCTGTCATACCCGCAATGAGTTGGGCGATGTACCACGTGGCGACCCACGGCGACAGGGCAAACACCAATCCGGTGCCGAGTGGCACCACGGCCGTGAGCCACAGCGTGTTGCGCCGCCCTAATTTAGCCGTGATGGAGGAGGCAAATGGGGTGAGCAGAAAAATGCCGATATACGAGGCAGAGGCGAAGAGTCCCGTGGTTGCCGTATCTAGGCCCGAGTCCTTGAGACGCAGGAGGTTTAAGGGAAGGAGCATGAAAATCCCCACTAATTCACAAAAGGTGGAGGCAAACAGCGCAAAAAGGCCAACGCGCGGCGGGGGGCGGAGATCAGACATGGGCCTAAGTGTAGGTGCAGAGCCTGACCTCGACGCGGGGTATTCCTCCGCGTTACAATAGCGGCAATCCGAGGAGCGCTGCAGCTCGTGTTTGCAATGAACACAGAGTGAGGCTCGGACTTTAACGGCGCTCACCCATGTTGACCTCGGGTGAGCCTCTCTCCATAGGTCGCGTGGTTCGTCCGTCCGAAACCTATCCTCTGGAGTATGAAATGAACGCCGTTCTAAAACCCCAAACTGCCCCCAACCACGTGATCGCTGACATCACATTGGCTGCATGGGGACGCAAAGAAATCAATATTGCTGAAACCGAAATGCCTGGCTTGATGGCGATCCGGTCCGAGTTTGCCGCTAAGCAACCCCTGAAGGGCGCGCGCATTACGGGCAGCTTGCACATGACCATACAAACCGCTGTTTTGGTAGAAACCTTGCAAGCCCTGGGCGCTGACGTGCGCTGGGCCTCATGCAATATCTACTCAACGCAAGACCAAGCCGCTGCGGCATTGGTCGAGCGTGGCACGCCCGTGTTCGCCTTTAAGGGCGAGACCTTGGCCGATTACTGGGACTTTACCCACCGCATCTTCGAGTTCGACGGTGCCAAAGGTACGCCAGAAGAAGGCCCCAACATGATTTTGGACGACGGTGGTGATGCCACTGGTTTGATGCATTTGGGTGTGCGCGCAGAAAAAGACATCAGCGTTCTAGACAAGCCAAGCAGCGAAGAGGAGACATTTTTGTTCGCCTCTATCAAGGCCAAGCTGGCCGTGGACCCCACGTTTTACAGCCGCCGCTTACCCAACATCATGGGCGTGACGGAAGAGACCACCACCGGGGTCTTGCGTCTGAATGAGATGAGCGAAGCGGGTACCTTGATGCTGCGCGCGATCAACGTCAACGACTCAGTGACCAAGAGTAAATTTGACAACTTGTACGGTTGCCGTGAGTCCTTGGTCGACGGCATCAAGCGTGCAACCGATGTCATGATCGCCGGTAAGGTTGCGGTCGTTGCCGGCTACGGCGACGTCGGCAAGGGCAGCGCCCAAGCCTTGCGTGCCTTGTCTGCGCAGGTGTGGGTAACTGAGGTGGATCCGATCTGCGCCTTGCAGGCTGCGATGGAAGGCTACCGTGTCGTAACCATGGACTATGCTGTGGATAAGGCAGACATTTTTGTGACGGCAACAGGTAACAAAGACATCATCACCCGTGCCCACATGGACAAGATGAAGGATCAAGCCATTGTTTGCAACATCGGACACTTTGACAACGAGATCGATGTTGCCGGTTTAGAGAGTTGCACTTGGGAAGAAATCAAGCCACAAGTCGACCATGTGGTGTTCCCCGATGGCAAGCGCATCATTCTGTTGGCAAAAGGCCGTTTGGTGAACTTGGGCTGTGGAACGGGTCACCCCAGCTTTGTCATGAGTAGCTCCTTTGCTAACCAAGTCATTGCGCAAGTAGAGTTGTTCACGCGTCCCGATTTCTACGAAGTGGGTAAGGTCTACGTGTTGCCCAAGCACTTGGACGAGAAAGTGGCGCGTCTGCACCTGATGAAGGTGGGCGCACAGCTTACCGAGTTGACAGCAGACCAGGCACAGTACATCGGTGTCAGCCAAGCGGGTCCGTACAAAGCGGACGCCTACCGCTACTAAGCCTAAGCCAACCTGTGCACGCGTTGCCCTTGACGAATCAAGTCACACACCATGCGAATTGATTTGCTCTTGGTGCAGCGCAGCCTGGCGCCGACACGTTCGGCCGCACAGCGCCTGCTGGAGGCGCAGGGCGCGCAGTGGCGTGCACATGCCGGAGACGACTGGATCACCCCTAGAAAAGCAGGCGATCAGGTGCCTGACGGCTGTGAGATCCGTGTGGTGGATGAGGCGCAAACGCGCTACGTTTCCCGCGGTGGTCTGAAATTAGCAGGCGCGATTGCGCATACAGGCTGGAATCCGGGTGGTTTGTGTTGTCTTGATGTTGGGCAAAGCACGGGTGGCTTTACCGATTGCTTGTTGCAGCACGGCGCCGCGGGTATTGTTGGCTTGGATGTGGGGCAAGGACAGGTGCACCCGCGTGTGCGCGCCGATGATGCCGTGGTGGTGATGGAGCACTGCAATGCACGTGATGTGGTGGCTGATCAGGTCACGGCTGCAATGCGTGAGAAGGCTGCGCAATCGGGGCAAGCGTTTTGGTCCCAGCGTGCGGATAGCCTGTTCTCGGATGGCATCGGGTTCGACGCGATGGTGGGGGACTTGTCCTTTATCTCGCAGGTAAAGGTGTGGCCCAGTGTCTTGCCGCTACTCAAACCCCATGCGGATGTGCTGATGCTGGTGAAGCCGCAGTTTGAGCTGCAACCCGAAGATATTGGCAAAGGGGGGCTGGTGAAAGACCCCAATGCCTTTGAGCGCGTGCGTGAACAACTCAAGGTGGCGGCGTCTGCCAACGGCCTGCAATGGCGTGACTTTTTTGAAAGTCCCATCAAAGGGGGCGACGGTAATCGTGAATTCTTTTTATGGGCGACGCGACTGGCCACGGTTTAATGAAGGAGTATGGCGATGAGCCTACCCATTAGTTTCGAGTTTTTTCCGACAAAAACACCTGAGGGTGCCGCCAAGCAAGAAGGGGTTCGCCAGGCGCTTTACGCTAAAAAGCCTGAGTTTTGCTCAGTTACGTTTGGTGCTGGCGGGTCGACTCAGACGGGCACCTTCAATATGGTGGCTGAGATCTTGAAAGAGGGTGTGCCAGCGGCATCGCACTTTTCTTGCGTGGGTGCCAGCAAGGCATCGGCGCGTGAGCAACTCACCACCTTGAAAGCAATGGGCGTTAAGCGCTTGGTTGCACTGAGGGGCGATTTGCCCAGTGGCTATGGCGTTGGCGGCGAGTTTCAGTATGCCTCTGACTTGGTTGCGTTCATCCGGTTGGAGTTTGGTGATGCGTTCCATATTGAGGTTGCTGCGTATCCTGAGGTTCACCCTCAGGCGCGGAATGTGACGGCAGATTTGAAGGCCTTTGCGACCAAGGTGCAGGCGGGGGCAGATTCTGCAATTACCCAATACTTCTTTAACTCAGACGCTTACTTTCAATTTGTTGAAGACGCAGAAAAACTGGGCGTCACCGTGCCGATTACACCCGGCATCATGCCGATCACAAACAGTAGCCAGTTGATGCGTTTTTCCGATATGTGCGGCGCGGAAATTCCGCGCTGGATCCGTCTACGGCTTCAGGGATTTGGTGATGACACCGCATCCATCAAGGCGTTTGGACACGACGTCATCACTGATTTGTGTGAGGTCTTGCGTGCCGGCGGCGCACCGGGCTTGCACTTTTACACCATGAATCAAAGTGCGCCTGTATTGGCGATTTGTGACGAGTTGGGTGTGTAAGCACCGTTCGCTCATTCAGTTTTCTTTTTTACGTTGTTTCTAAAAATCGCTATCAATACCGCATGGATCAGTGAGTGCTGCTTGAGCCAAACTAGGATCGCTAGATCAAAACTTTTTGGAGAGCGAAATGGCAGATCAGTGGTTAGGCAGTTTGGTAACCGATAACGCCCAAGCGGGATTCGATTTGGCGATCATGATGGCTCGCATGGGTGTGAAATACACCCAACCATCCGATGAGGTTCGCGGAAAGCTTCGCCCTGTTTACGCATCGGATGCCAATGCGCTGATTGCCTCATCGCACGTGATTGCGGTTAACTTCCAAACCGTTGCGGCCGCCAACAATTACTGGCGCGCTTAATCTACCGGATCTTTGCCTCAAGCTTCTGTGCGGCGTATTTATCTTGCCCTAGCATTTTTACCAGAACGGGTAAGGCCTCCTCAAGCTGGGGCTTGAGTGTGTAGGGTGGGTTCAAGACGAAGACGCCGCTGGCGCCTAAGCCGCCCCCCGGCCCTTGGCCAGAACTGCCGGCGCGAACCTGCAAGGTGGCGTGTATCCAATCTTTACCTGCCTTGTCCGCCGCATTTTTCAGCTTGCGAGGTAGGTCGTGCGCCTCCGAACGCCCCACGATGGGGTACCAAATGAGCACAGAGCCTGTGGCGAAGCGTTTGAGAGACTCGTTGAGCATCACGACGACATCGGCGTAGTCTGTTTTGAGCTCATAGCTGGGGTCGCAAATAACGAGGCCCCGACGCGACACAGGCGGCAACAGCGGGGTTACGCCCTCAAAGCCATTGCGGCGGTCCATTTGCAAATTGGCATCGCTTTGCGCTTGTTCTAGCGTGCCGCGAAGGACCCGATGGTCTGTGGGGTGCACCTCGAACGCCATCACGCGGTCTTTTTTGCGCAATAGGTGCGCGGCAATCATGGGTGAACCGGGGTACAGCTTGATGGTTTTTCCGCCGCCGTTGCGCGTGTTGAAGGCGGCTAACATCTGGAGGTAGTTTTGCAGCAGGGGCGGCATGGATGCGTTGACCGTACCGTTGCTGTTGACCTGGTCGAGCAGCTTGTGTATGCCTTCCAGAGCTTCTCCACTCGTCGACGCTTCGGAGGTATCCAGGCGGTACATGCCCGCGCCAGCGTGGGTGTCCACGACCGACAACGCCCCCTCCTTTTGAGTCAAGTGTTGCAGAACTGCGACGAGGGTCGCGTGTTTGAGCACGTCGGCATGATTTCCGGCGTGAAAAGCGTGGCGGTAACTGAACATAGGTGGCTATCCTAACCGCGCGAACCCGAAATCCCCAACCTTGGGTAGAAAATTCGTATAATGGAGGGCTTCGCAGCGATTTAGTGACCCCGCGGCGAGGCGCTGCTGTTGGTTGGGGCTTCATGTCTCAATCAATGGTAACCACCCACCTAAGAGGTTTCCATTAGAGAAACGCCGACCGTGGAAAAGGGTTCTCCAAACCATGTTCCGTGTTTGGCTTACGCACTTCGTGTAAGTTAACTGGGACGCTCATTGAGATATTGCATATGAAAACATTCAGCGCCAAACCCGCTGAGGTGCAACATGAGTGGTTTGTGGTTGACGCCACCGATAAGGTGCTCGGACGAGTAGCCAGCGAAGTTGCTCTCCGTCTACGCGGCAAACACAAGGCCATTTATACGCCTCACGTTGACACCGGTGATTACATCGTTGTTATAAACGCATCCAAAATCAGAGTCACAGGCAACAAAGCCTTGGATAAGGTTTACTACCGTCACTCCGGTTTTCCGGGTGGTATTTACGGTACGAACTTCCGTGACATGCAAGCCAAGCATCCCGGCCGTGCGCTGGAAAAAGCGGTTAAGGGCATGCTGCCCAAAGGCCCACTTGGTTACGCAATGATCAAGAAGCTCAAGGTGTACGGGAGTGCTGAGCACCCACACACCGCCCAGCAACCCAAAGTGTTGGAAATCTAAGGAGCCGAAATGATTGGAGATTGGAACAATGGCACAGGCCGTCGCAAATCAAGCGTCGCGCGTGTGTTTATGAAAAAAGGTTCAGGCAAGATCATGGTGAACGGTAAAGACATCGAAGCATACTTCGGTCGTCAAACCTCCATCATGATTGCCAAGCAACCATTGGTTTTGACCGATAACGTCACGTCTTTTGACGTGCAAGTTAACGTTCATGGCGGTGGCGAGTCTGGACAAGCTGGTGCGGTTCGTCACGGCATTACCCGTGCGCTGATGGACTACAACGCAGACTTGAAGCCCGTGCTGTCTGCTGCCGGTTACGTCACGCGTGATGCACGCGAAGTGGAACGTAAAAAAGTTGGTTTGCGTTCGGCGCGCCGCCGCAAGCAGTTCAGCAAGCGTTAATTCGCTGTGTTGGCAGGAGAAAGCCGCCCACGGGACTTGTCTTGGGGCGGTTTTTTTATTTCTCCCTTTTGGGTACGCTTTGCTTTTGATTGATGGGAAATAGGCCGCAATGAGATTTCGCCTATGGAGACGACGACTCACGGTAAGTGCACCACGGATGTCCGTGCGCAGTGCGTTGCCATGGCCTATTCGGTCGTTGGTCGTGGCCTTGGTGCTAGGATTTTCTGCCGCCGTGGGTTTGTGGGCGTTCGAGCAAGGTAAGCAGTTGGCCGGTTTTGACGACGAGGCCAAAGAAGAGCTGATTGCGTTGCGTCAGGAGGCCATCAAGCTGCGTGCGAACCTCGAGTCGTCGCAGTCAGTCATCAACACCTCGCAGAGCCAAATCATTGCCGAGCAGACCTCGCAGCGCGAGCTGGCCTTGCAGCTGAAGCGTTTAGAGCTTGAAAATCAAAGCCTGCGCAGCGACTTAAACTTTTTTGAACAGCTGATACCGACGACCGGGGGCACCTCGGCGGCGCGTATCCGCTCTTTGCAGGCGGAAATGGTCAGTCTGACCCAAGTCAGCTGGCAACTTTTGATCATTCAAGCGGCGAAGAACCCCAAGGCCTTTGAGGGCAGCATCGAGCTGGTTTTTACCGGCAGCTTGGACGGACGTCCCCTGAGTATCAAGCCCGTGGGTAGCCCGCGTGAGGTTAACTTGGTACAGTATCTCCGGGTGGGTGGACTGTTTGACATCCCGGCGGATGTGAAGCCCAAGACATTAACGGTTAAATTGAGTCAAAATGGGGCGGTGAAGTCGGTACAGACCTTTAATTTTTAAGGATGTTGTCACGGGCGAGCACGCAGCTTTGAGAGCTGAATAATAAGGAAATGCCATGCTTGGTAAGAAAAAAATGCCTCTGATTAAAAGCCTGATCGCCGTGGGTACGACCATCGGCGGCGGCATTACGTTTGAGGACGGTTTGCGTGTCGATGGCCAAGTCATTGGCGACGTCATTGGGCGTGACGGCAAACCCAGTGTGCTCGTTGTGAGTGAGAACGCATCTATCGATGGGGCGGTGGTTGCTGACCACGTCATCATCAACGGGGTCGTGAATGGTCCGGTTTTGGCTAAGCATGTCATCGAACTGCAGCCCAAGGCTCGGGTAGAGGGTAATGTGACCTATAAGTCCATCGAGTTGCACTTGGGTGCGCTGGTGAATGGTCAACTGAGCCCGCTGTCTGCTTTGCAAGAAGACAAGCCCGCGCTCAAGCTCGCATCAAAAGCCTCTTGAAGGCAGGGTCTTTTCTAGTAGCGTAGTATTTAAGTCAAGTTTATAAAGAAGCAGTGAGCCGTTTGCCCACTGTCTCCATTCCGAAAGAACACCATGAGCGAAATCGTAGAAACAGCCCCCGAAATGGAAATGCCTGTTGCGCTAATCTTTACGGACAGTGCGGCAGCAAAGGTCGCGGATTTGATCGCGGAAGAGGGCAACCCTGACTTGAAATTGCGTGTGTTTGTGCAGGGCGGTGGGTGCTCTGGCTTCCAATACGGCTTTACCTTTGACGAGGTGACCAACGAAGATGACACCACCATGACCAAGAACGGTGTGTCCTTACTGATCGATGCAATGAGCTATCAGTACCTGACCGGTGCTGAGATTGACTACAAGGAAGACTTGCAGGGTGCGCAGTTTGTGATCAAGAACCCCAATGCAACGACCACTTGTGGATGTGGTTCGAGCTTTGGCGTGTAAGCCGCTTTAGACCCAAAAAAAGCCCGGCGTTGTCGGGCTTTTTTGTGGGCAGTCGCCATCGGTTATTTTGGGTAAAGGGCGCCCAAGATTCGCGGGCCTTTGGCACCCGTGGCTTGAATCGCGTTACCGGACCGATGTGTCACAAAGCACCAAGCCAACCACGCGAATGCGGCGGCCTCCACTTGCAGTACCGGCAGTCCCACGGTATCTGTGGTGGTGACGTGGGTTTGCGGCAGTGCCTGCTGGAGCAACTGCATCAGTTGCTGGTTGTAGGCACCGCCGCCGCAAACCAACAATTGAGCGGGCTCCGTTGATGTCGTGTGGAGATGCTGTAACAGGTGACGCACCTGGGTAGCCGCCGATTGTGCCGTTAGCGCCCCCAATGTGGCCTGTACATCCACCGCTTCCAACGCTTCTACTGCGGGGAAGGCCGTCAAGGTCTTGTGCAACCACGTGGCATTGAAATCGTCGCGACCTGTGCTGCTTGGCTGGCGTGCTTGGTTATGCTGAAAAAATGGATCGTTAAGAAAATGCGCCAAGAGCGCGGGTACCACGCGACCGCTACCGCCCCATGCGCCATCGGTATCAAATGGGGTGCCAAGGTGTTGTTGCGCCCACAGGTCTAATAAGACGTTACCGGGGCCTGTGTCGCAGCCCGCTAAGCCGCCATTGCCGGCGAGTACGCTCGCGTTTGCAATCCCGCCGATATTCAAAACGGCGACGTCTACGCCCGCTCGACCAAACACCCCACGATGAAAAGCGGGGACCAGCGGCGCACCTTGCCCGCCGGCGGCGAGGTCACGGGCCCGAAAGTCCGCGATAACGTCAATGCCAGTGTGCTCGGCGAGGAGCGCGGGGTGATTGACTTGTACGCTGTAGCCCACGCTGGCGTCACCAGCGAGGGTGCTTGCGGCCTCGGGTTGGTGCCTAACGGTTTGCCCGTGCGCGCCGATGGCACAGACCGCGGACGCGCTCAGGTCATGGGCTTGGAGTAGTTGCCTGCACACGGCGCTGTAGTCGTGGGCCAGCTGCGTCCCGAGCTGTGCGGCGAGGTGCAGCTCGTTATGGCCCGCTTGGTTGAGGGTGTAAGCGACTTCTCGGGTTCGCGGGTGAAATGCCTCGTGCACGTGTTGCACGACCTGCACGTCGCCGTGGTCATTGATCTGGCAGAGCACCCCATCAACGCCGTCTAAGGAGGTGCCGGACATCAGCCCAATGAAGTAACGGGTCGGGGCCGGTGTGGTCATGTCAGCATTATCACGGATTGGATGCATGCTCGGCACGCTTGGCCCAAGGCGTTACGTCACTCGGCGCTGGCGGTGCGAATTTCTCGGGCAGCCGCCAGCTGTGTTTGTGCCATTTTCAGTTGATTCTCAAAGGCCGGCATATCCTTGCTGGGGATGGTTCTGGCGCGGCTGTTTTTAGCGAGTAACGCGGGGTTTTTGTGCACGCCATTCACGCGGTGCTCAAAGTGTAGGTGGGGACCGGTTGATAGCCCGGTGGTGCCCACTGCGCCGATGTTGTCGCCACGCTCAACGCGTTGACCACGCTTAACAAAAATACGGCTCAGGTGCGCATAAAGGGTGCGGTTGCGGCTGTCGTGTTGCACCTCAATGACGTTGCCGTAGCCCCCCTTGCGTCCCGCAAAGACCACTTTCCCGTCACCCACGGTACGCACAGGGGTGCCGGTGGGTGCGCCGAAGTCGACACCGAGATGACGCCGCTTGGTTTTGAGTACCGGATGGTAGCGCATGGCGAAGCCGCTGGTCACGCGAGAAAAAGCCATTGGGGAGCCCAAATAAAACCGTCTGGTGCTCTCGCCTTTGGGTGTGAAGTAGTCCTTGGTTTTGCCGTTTTGATACCAAATTGCCTGATGCTCTTGTCCCTTATTGATGAAGCTTGCCGCGACAACACGACCCGTTTCTAGGGGCTCATGGTCAGCTTCCAGCACTTCGTAGGCGATCGCAAATGAGTCGCCTTTTCGTAGGTCACGGTTGAAGTCAATATCGTTGGAGAAGATCTCAGCCAAGTTCATCGCCACAGCGTCGGGAATGTCCTGCGCATCGGTAGTGGCAAACAAGGACGAGGTGATGACCCCGCTGGCAAGACGCAGGACGCGTGTGAGTGGCACGGACTCTAGGGTAGCGGTGAAGGTCGCTTGGCTATCTGTAGCGGTCGCACGCTCATCTTGGTTGGCGTCTGTCGGCTCGGATGGCGACGTGGTCCGGCGTGTGACGGTGAGCCGGGAAAAGTGGTCGGGAGCGGCGCTGTCAGGCCAACGCACAATGAATTGCCGAACACCAACATCGGGCAAATAGCCGACAGTTGCTCGGGTGTTCCGAGTGGATGCGAAGGCCGCGCGCATCTCAGGCGATTGGCGCGCCCACGCATCAAAGCTGTCATCCGTCACGCCCAAGCGGTTTAACACGCTACTGGGCGTATCGCCCCGGCGCAACCAGTCGTCGGCGAACAGCAATATGTCGCGCGAGCGTTCGGTTGCCGTGAGCGAGGCGATGGGTATGGGTAGCTTTAGCAGTGATCGAAAAAGTTGAGAGCTTGTTGTGTCCTCGTTCGCGATATCGGCCACCGGCTCGCCAGCCGCATTGATTGACGCCCGTGAGGAGGCCGCGTTGACATTGCGTGCGGGGTCTGATGAGCTAAAGGCGGCCCACACCAAACCGATGACAACGAGGCCAAACCCGCTGATAAAAAGCCGCGATGCCCAACTCGACTGCTGAGTAACCGCTGAGGCGGCATCGTCAGGCGAGCGAGCTGCATGAGTACGTTGACGTTGATAGTCGGTAAGCAAGAGAATGTCCGGTGATTCAGGGTCGTGTGACCCTACTACAATGGGCGATCCAAATATCGAGTGCGCCCGTTAAAGCCTTCATTATATGCAACCTTTGGTTTGCAAAATCGAGATGATATGAGTTCGAACGAATCACAAGCCGCCAAGTTGCCTCAACCCCTGAATGACACGGTCGCCGAGGCCTTGGCCGTGAGTTTGCGCGGCTGTGAAGAGTTACTGCCCCAAAGCGAATGGGTGGCGAAGCTGAACCAGTCTTTCAAGACGGGCAAGCCATTGCGCATTAAGCTGGGCTTAGACCCCACCGCGCCCGATATTCACATCGGCCATACGGTGGTTCTAAATAAGATGCGCCAGTTGCAAAACCTTGGGCATCAAGTCATCTTTTTAATTGGTGACTTCACCAGCCTGATTGGTGACCCATCTGGCCGTAACAGTACCCGACCGCCGTTGACCAAAGAGCAAATCCAAGTGAACGCGCAGACCTATTACCAACAAGCCGCCATGGTGTTGGATCCGGAGAAAACCGAAATTCGTTACAACAGCGAGTGGAGCGAGCCCCTTGGGGCCCGCGGCATGATTGAGTTATCGGCCAAATACACCGTTGCACGCATGATGGAGCGGGATGATTTCCACAAGCGGTTCCACGGGGGTGAAAGTATCAGCGTGCATGAGTTTTTGTATCCCCTCATGCAGGGCTATGACAGCGTCGCGCTGCATGCGGACCTTGAGTTGGGCGGCACCGATCAGAAGTTCAATTTACTCATGGGGCGCCACCTGCAGCAGGAATATGGTCAAGAGCCACAGTGTATTTTGACCATGCCCTTGTTGGAGGGCTTAGACGGCGTGGACAAAATGTCCAAGAGCAAAAACAACTACATCGGCATTTCTGAAGACGCCAACACGATGTTTGCCAAGGTCTTGTCCATCAGCGATGTTTTGATGTGGCGCTGGTTCACGTTATTGAGTTTTCGCTCTGAGGCGGAGATTGCTGGCATACAAGCCCAGGTCGCCAACGGGATGAACCCCCGGGATGCCAAGGTCATGCTGGCAAAAGAAATCACGGCACGTTTCCACAACGCCGCTGCGGCAGATGCCGCCGAGCAAGACTTCGTTAATCGGAGCAAGGGGGGTATCCCCGACGACATTCCAGCGTGCATGCTACAAGGTGCGCCCATGGGCATTGGCGCCTTGTTGAAAGCCAGTAACTTGGCACCCAGTTCCTCCGAGGCAGGCCGTTTGATCGAGGGCGGCGGAGTTCGCATTGACTCCGTCGTGGTCAGCGACAAGGCGCTGAAGTTGGCAGCAGGCACCTACGTATTGCAAGTGGGTAAGCGCAAATTTTCGCGTGTCACCTTGACATGAAAGTGGGGCCGTGCGGATGACAAAAAATGATTGGCGAGCACCTCGCAATTTGTTGAAGGTGTCAGTGGTGGTGGCGATTGTCACCATCGTGCTGAAAACGCTGGCTTGGTGGTTAACCGACTCCGTTGCCCTTTTGTCTGATGCGATGGAGTCCTTCGTGAACTTGGCGAGCGCCTTGTTCGCGCTGCACATGGTGACGGTGGCTGCGCGCCCCGCCGATGACGGCCACCCTTACGGCCACCACAAAGCCGAGTACTTTTCGGCTGGCTTTGAGGGCATTCTTATCGTCGGCGCGGCACTGGGCATCATCGTGTCGGCGGTTAATCGCTTGCTGCACCCGCAAGCCTTGGGCCAACTTGATGTGGGTTTGACGCTGTCCGTAGTGAGCGCCATTTTGAACGGCGCGTTGGCCATGGTGATGTTGCGTTCTGCGCGGCAGTACCGCTCTGCGGCCTTAGAGGGTGACGCGCGCCACCTCATGACCGATGTGTGGACGTCTGGCGGCGTGGTGGTTGGACTGGTGGCGGCGACGCTCACCGGATGGCTGTGGCTAGATGCCGTTGTCGCTATTGCGGTGGCGATAAATATTCTGCGTGAAGGTTGGCACCTCATATGGAGCTCCTCGCAGTCCTTGATGGATGAGGCGGTTGAGCCCGAGGTGAAAGCCAGTATTCAAAAGGTCTTGACCCTGTTCTCGCATAGTCGAGAGGGCTCAGAGATCATTCGTTTTGACCATGTGACATCGCGCCGCGCGGGTCCCCGATGTTTCGTCGACATGCATATGCACATGCCAGCGCACTGGACGTTGGGGCGGGCCGCCGCCTTGCGAGGCGATGTGGAGCTTGCACTGGTTGATGCGGTTCCGGGTCTGATTGCAACCATTCAGTTGTTGCCCAATGACGTGGAGACGCACGTGCATGTGAGTGAGGTAGATAGCGCCTAAGCCGGCGCTATCGGCCATACCCTATCTTATGCGAGGCGTCGTACAACGGGTGTTATCTGCGAAAGCGGTAATTGACGGCGAAACGGTTGGCGAAATCGGCCAAGGCTTACTGGTGTTGGTGTGCGCCATGCCCACCGATACCGAGGCGGTGGCTGGTCGCTTTTTGGATAAGCTACTAAAGCTGCGTATTTTTGAGAATGACGCGGGCAAGCTACACCACGCGGTGACGGATATCGATGGCACGGGCACCGTTGGCGGTCTCTTGCTGGTTAGCCAGTTCACCTTGGCCGCAGACGTTACAGGTGGGAACCGGCCGAGTTTTACAGCGGCGGCACCGCCCGATCTGGCGCGCCACTTGTTTGACTATGTGGTCATGCAAGCCCAACAACGGCACGCGGTGGTGGCTACCGGGCGCTTTGCGGCAGACACGCAGGTTCATTTGGTGAATAACGGACCGATTACGATTCCATTGGACATCGCCTGAGCAACGCCCTGCGCTCGCAATTAATAGGGATTCGGATAGCCCATACCGGCCAAAATCTGTACCTCTAAGGCCTCCATCGCTTCGGCATCCGCTTCGTTGGTTTCGTGGTCCATACCTTGTGCATGCAAACAACCATGCACCAAGAGGTGGGCGTAGTGCGTCGCCAACGGCTTGCGCTGTTCGTGCGCTTCTTGCGCGACCACGGGGGCACACAAAACCAGGTCAGCGGCGACGATAGGGTGCGCCGTGTAGTCAAAGGTCAGCACGTTGGTGGCGTAATCCTTTTGACGATACGCTTGGTTCAAGGCCCGCCCCTCCTCGGTGTCGACAATACGCACGGTTATTTCACCGGCCTGCGCATCTAACGGGGCCAAGGCATGGCGCAGACATTTGATGACCAGATGTCGGGGTAACGCGGCGCGGTGTTGCGTCAAAACGCCGCGGTCTTCAAAGTGAGCAAATTGAAGTGACAGCGATAAGGCAGGGCGTGGCCGCGTCATGCACGTCCCTTCGGTGTGCTGGCTCGCTTGGGTGCGGGTACAGAGTCACCCCGGTCAAACTTAGCGTCATAGGCATCGATAATCCGTGCGACCAATGGGTGGCGCACCACATCGGCGCTGGTCAGGTGGGTCATGGCAATGCCCGTCACGCGCCGCAAAATACGTTCTGCATCCACAAGTCCACTGGTTTGCGTTTTGGGCAAGTCAATTTGACTGACATCCCCCGTAATCACGGCTTTGGATCCAAAGCCGATGCGGGTTAAGAACATTTTCATTTGTTCGGGGGTGGTGTTTTGCCCTTCATCCAAAATAACAAAGGCGTGGTTTAACGTCCGCCCACGCATAAACGCCAGTGGCGCGATTTCGATTTGCTGACGCTCGAATGCTTTTTGAACCTTCTCAGCGCCCATGAGGTCGTAGAGTGCGTCGTATAAAGGGCGCAGGTACGGGTCTACTTTTTGCCCTAAATCACCCGGTAAAAAGCCCAGTTTTTCACCGGCCTCGACGGCGGGGCGGGTTAGGACGATGCGTTGCACCGCCGAACGCTCCAAGGCATCAACCGCGCAGGCAACGGCAAGATACGTCTTCCCTGTTCCTGCGGGACCAATGCCCAGCGTGATGTCGTAGGTCAAAATTTGTTTCAGGTACAGGGCTTGATTGGCTGTTCTCGCCTTGAGTTCGCCACGGCGGGTGTGCACACTGGGGGCCTGGCTGTCGTCGGCCATGTTCATGTCACCGCTTAACATCAGCTGTACGGTTTCAGGTGGGATACTGCGCTGCGCGATTTCGTAAAGCGCCTGGACCAGTGTCATGGCTTGCTCTGCACGGGCTTTGGGCCCTTCGATCCGAAATTGTTCGAATCGGTGCGCGACCTTCACCTGCAGTGCCGCCTCTATGGTGCGTAGATGGGTGTCCATCGGACCGCACAGGTTGGCCATGCGGTCGTTATCGGGCGGCGAAAAGGTGTGTTTAAGAATCAAACGGATAATCCGGTAATTAGGTCAAAAAGAGGAACCCCAATGATAGGCAAGTTAACGGGCGTCTTGTTAGAGAAAAATCCCCCACAGGTGTTGGTGGACTGCAACGGCGTAGGCTATGAAGTCGATGTGCCCATGAGCACGTTCTACAACCTTGGGGAGCTGGGGCAGGGCGTGAGTTTGCTCACCCATTTCGTCGTTCGCGAGGACGCGCAGTTGCTCTATGGCTTCGCAACGGCGGAAGAGCGCTATGCCTTTCGTCAGTTGATCAAGATTTCTGGCGTGGGGCCGCGTATGGCGCTGGCCGTTTTGAGTGGTATCGGCGTCACTGATTTGGTGGCGGCGATTGCGAGTCAAGACACCGCGCGGGTGGTCAAAGTCCCAGGCATAGGCAAAAAGACTGCCGAGCGCCTGCTATTGGAGTTACGGGGCAAGCTCGGCGACAGCATGGTCGCAGGCAGTGTGGTGCGCACAGATCACCAAGGCGATATTCTGCAGGCGTTGGTCGCTCTTGGGTACAGTGAGAAGGACGCTGGCGCGGCCTTGAAAAATATGCCGGTTGATATTGGTGTGAGCGAGGGCATTAAATTGGCGTTACGCGCATTGGCTAACTGAGCCGGCTTGTCGGAGACAATGGGGTTATGAGCATTCAAACAGACGACTTTGGCGCACTACCCGAACGGGTGGTGTCCGCCGCGCCGGTCTCTCGAACCGAGGAGGCCATGGAGCGGGCGCTGCGACCCAAGGCCTTGACCGAGTATGTTGGGCAGGCCAAGGCGCGCGAGCAGTTGGAGATTTTCATTGGTGCGGCGAAACAGCGTGGGGAAGCCTTGGACCACGTCTTGTTGTTTGGCCCGCCGGGGCTGGGCAAGACCACGCTCTCGCACATCATTGCCAACGAGTTGGGCGTGAATATGCGACAGACCAGCGGCCCCGTTCTTGAGAAGCCAAAGGATTTAGCGGCCTTGCTGACCAACTTGGAACCAAACGATGTGTTGTTCATTGATGAGATACACCGCCTATCGCCCGTGGTTGAGGAGATTTTGTATCCTGCGCTAGAGGACTATCAAATCGACATCATGATTGGCGAAGGCCCTGCCGCACGGTCGATTAAGTTGGACTTGCAGCCGTTTACCTTGGTCGGTGCGACCACGCGCGCCGGTATGCTGACCAACCCCTTGCGTGACCGCTTCGGTATTGTTGCGCGACTGGAGTTTTACACGCCCGATGAGTTGGTAAAAATTGTCACACGCAGCGCCGGATTGCTCAAGGTGCCCATCGATGTAGAAGGTGCAACGCAGTTGGCGCGCCGCTCACGCGGTACCCCGCGCATTGCCAATCGCTTGTTGCGCCGCGTGCGTGACTACGCGCAGGTGAAGGGGCAAGGTCTGATCACAGAGGACATTGCCAACCAGGCCTTGAAAATGCTTGACGTTGATCCGCAGGGCTTTGATGTCATGGACCGCAAGTTACTGGAGGCCGTGGTGCACCGCTTCGATGGTGGGCCCGTGGGTTTGGACAACATCGCGGCCAGTATTGGCGAGGAGCGTGACACCATTGAGGATGTCATCGAGCCGTATCTGATTCAGCAAGGGTTTTTACAACGCACGCCTAGAGGGCGGGTTGCCACCTTGGCCGCCTACCGCCACCTTGGCGTGACCGCCCCCGCCGATCGTGGTGGTGATTTGCTGGGTGGCTAAGCCGGCCTAGGCAGCGCGGCGCTGTTCAGGTGCCCTTGCTCACCCCAAGTCACCATGGTGAGCGCGTCGGGGGTCCAGATCAGCCGGTTAATCGCCGCGTTACCCAGGTGCCAGGTTCTGGGCGCCTCAATGGTCTGTCCGGTCGCCAAGCGATACAGCACGTCGAGCACGCCGCCATGGGTGGCGATGACTATTTGTTGGCCTATGTGCTGGGCCGCGATCACGTTAACCACGCCCATGATGCGGTGGCGCAGCGTCAGTAAACTTTCGCCGCCAGTCGGTGTGAAGTGGGGGTCTCTGCTACGCCACGCTCGCGCGTCGTTGGCGTGCTGCTGTTCTATTTCCTGCCAAGACAAGCCCTCGAAGTGGCCAAACTGACGCTCTTGTAAGTCGGGCTCAGTGTGCACAATCAGCCCGTGGTGAGCGGCAATGGCCTTGGCGGTGTCATGGGCGCGTGATAAGTGGCTGCTGTAAATCGCATCGATGGCTTCATCCTTCAAGCCCAAGGCCGCCTGTGTGGCTTGCTGTCGCCCGGTCTCGTTCAGGGGTATGTCGGTGCTGCCTTGTATGCGTGTTGCCACGTTCCAGTCGGTTTCGCCGTGTCGGATGGCAATGATGCGGGTGACGTCCATAGTTATGAGCCTCTTTGAGCGGTCGCGGGTGTCACAGCTCGGATGCTTGGACGGCGATGGCTCCCAGACCCGGCCACTTGATGGCTTCGGGGCTGGGCAATGGGTCTGCATCAAAGGCCTTGTCCCCCTCTTCGTCCGCAATCCCTGTGGTCTGCAGTGTGGTGAAAGGGTAGAGCTTGGTGTCCATGAGGTGGCTTGGCACCACGTTTTGTAGCGAGGTGAACATGTTTTCAACCCGCCCCGGAAAACGGGTCTCCCAGTCCTTCAGCATTTTTCCGACCTGTACGCGCTGTAGATTTTCTTGGCTGCCACACAAGGTACACGGGATGATGGGAAATTGCTGAATCTCAGACCAGCGCGCGGCATCAGATTCGGGCACATACGCCATCGGACGAATCACGATGTTGTTGCCGTTGTCGCTCACCAGCTTAGCGGGCATTCCTTTTAAGCGCGAACCAAAGAACATGTTGAGCAGCAGCGTTTGCAGGATGTCATCACGGTGGTGGCCAAGTGCAATTTTGGTGCACTTCAAGTCTTCTGCGACGCGATACAAAATACCCCGGCGCAGTCGGCTGCACAGGCTACACATGGTCTTGCCTTCTGGGATCTTGTCTTTGACGATGCTGTAGGTGTCTTGGTTTTCAATGTGGTATTCCACCCCTAAAGCCGCCAAGTAGTTGGGGAGTACATCGGCTGGGAAACCAGGTTGCTTTTGATCGAGGTTGACCGCCACCAAGGTGAAATTGATCGGCGCTCGGCGCTGCAGCTTCAGCAAAATATCTAGCATGGTGTAGCTGTCTTTGCCGCCGGACATACAGACCATTACACGGTCGCCCTCTTCGATCATGTTGTAGTCAACGATGGCCTTGCCAACGAGTCGGCAGAGTCGCTTTTCCAACTTGTGGTCTTCGCGTTGTTGTTTGGCCTCAGCGGTTTGCTGGGTTGTGGGTTCTTCTACGATAGCGTTCACCATTCACCTCCTTGCATGCGAATAGAGACTTCGCAATCGTCAAATATTTCGAGTTTTGCTATTTTCACGCGCGCACCAATCACCCCGGGCAGTTGCATAAGTCGCGTCGTGACTTTCCCAATCAGGGTCTCAAGCAAGTTGATGTGCGTCGCAGTGCACTCGTCAATGATGATTTGACGCACCTTGCGGTAGTCCAGCACGTGACCAATGTCGTCGTCGTGCGGCAGCAACGGCTGTCGGCCTTGGTTCAATTCGGCGTCAACTTGTATGGGCTGTGGTTGGGTGCGCTCATGCGCGAGAATGCCGAGGCTGGCAGAAAAGCGCAGACCCGACAGCGTCAGTATTTGATTGCCCGTGGCTAGGTTGTTCGTCGTCATGGTTGTGTTGTCCGGCTACATGAGCGAAAAATCGCGGTCAAATTTAGTGAGGTGCTGGCCGCCATCAACCAGCAAGGTGGTGCCTGTTAGCGAGTGGTTCTCTAGCGCAAAGGCCACCGTTGCCACGACATCTTCAGGGGTGCTTGATTTGCCGAGTGGCGATAGGCGGTGGCGTTCTTGAAACGTGTCATCGTTTAGAAGGTGGCTGGTGAGGGTCAGGCCAGGTGCCACGCCAACGACGCGAACGCGTGGCGCGAAGGCTTGCGCGAGCATGGTGTTCGCGGTTTCAAGTGCAGCTTTCGAGAGCGTGTAGCTGAAAAAATCGGGATTCATATTCCACAATTTTTGATCTAATAAATTTACGACCACGCCGCAGCCTTGTGCCGCCTCGAGGTGCTTGAACAACTGCTGTGCCAAACGGACAGGCGCAAGGGTGTTGGTTTGCCAATGCGCGGCGAACAGAGGGCTATCGACGGTGTGGGCATCGTCTTGCTCAAACAGTGCCGCACTATTGATGACCGCGCCTAAGCCCCCGAAGGTTTGGATCACCTCGGCGATGATGGCGTCGCACGCATTGGTATGGGCCAAATCGCCGCCGACCATCATGTGTGCCACTTGGGGTCCCGCTTGTTGGCAGGCTGCAAGGGTTTCTGCGGCGGCCTGTTCAGAGTGTCGGTAATGCACAGCGACCTGCCAACCGTTCTTGGCAAGATGCAGCGCAATGTGCCGACCTAGCCGCGTCCCAGCGCCCGTCACAAGTACGGATCGCGGCATGCGCGTGCCGTCGAATGCCCCTAGCGGTGGGTGGGTGTCGGTGGTCATGGGCTTTTAGCGTCAATCAATAGGAAGGGGGTTGGCAGATCAGCGACAATGGCGTTTTGACTGTCTTTGTAGCGCCCGCAAACACCTTGGATATGAAACCCTCAAGTGTACCGACTCCTGCTGACGCGGCGGCGATACCGCCCGAAATGCGGGCCCACTTGGCACGGGTGTTTGCCAAATCCGACGCTTGGCTGCCTTTTGATCAATTTATGGCCGAGGCCCTTTACGCGCCAGGCTTGGGCTATTACGCCAACGCGTTGCCCAAACTGGGTCGTATGCCCAGCGATGGCAGTGACTTTGTGACAGCCCCCGAGTTGAGCACTGTGTTTGGGCGCACGCTTGCTAAGCAGGTAGACCAAGCCTTGCGCCTCTGTGAGGTGGACACCGTGTGGGAGTTTGGCGGCGGAACGGGTGCCTTGGCTGAGACGCTGATCACCACGTTGCTGGCCACACCAGACGCGCGACTGAAGCGTTACGTCATTGTGGAGCTCTCCAGCGAACTGCGCGCCAGACAGCAAGACCGCTTAGCACCGTTGATGACGCAGTTGGATATCCAGTGGGCGACGGCGTGGCCAGAGACATTGGACGCGGTGGTTGTGGGCAACGAGGTGCTAGATGCCATGCCCGTGCGCTTGCTTGCAAGAACCGATGGGCAGTGGGCGGAGCGTGGGGTCGCCATGGTGCCGCCTGATGACGCCCTTGCCGAAGGCCAGGCCCTAGATCATCAGGCTTGGCAATTAGCGTGGTCTGACCGTCCCAGCGACCTGCAGCCGCCCATCGCCGTTGCAGGGACACACGACTATATTTTCGAGTGGCATCAGCAAGCGCAGGCTTGGGTGGGGCAGTTGGCGCAACGGCTGACAACAGGGTGTGTCTTGCTAATTGATTATGGTTTTAGCGAGGCGGAGTACTACCACCCACAGCGCCATATGGGCACATTGATGTGTCATCAGGGCCACCGATCCGATACCGACCCGTTGTCAGCGGTGGGACTCAAAGACCTCACGGTTCACGTCGACTTCACCGCGGTTGCTCTGGCGGCGCAGGCGCATGGTCTGGACTTGTTGGGTTACACCAGCCAAGGCCGATTTTTAATTAACTGCGGCTTTGTAGAGGTGTTGCCAACGGTGACAGACGCAGAGCAGGTCCAAGCGCTCAAGCTCATCCACGAACACGAAATGGGTGAGTTGTTCAAGGTCATGGTGCTCTGCGCACAAACGCATACGGCGGCGGTCAACAACGCAGGTGGCTTTATCGGCTTCACCGCTTTTGACCGTTGTCACAGTTTATGAGGGCGTCACGGTGATCCGTTGGGTGGTGGTTGTTTTCTTGGCCTTGATTCTTATCAATGGCTTGCTGCCCCTGCTCAAGCGGTTTGGGGTGGGGCGCATACCCGGTGACTTCGAACTCAAGGCCTTCGGGCGGGTGTGGCCGATTCCGCTGGGGTCGACGTTGGTGCTCAGCGGTCTGTTGAGCTTGCTGACTCGCTGGTTTTAGTTGCTCACGACGGTCGCCCGTCATGCAACCTGCGCGGGCTAGGCGTTAAACAGTGGCGCCAACGCACTGAGGCGTGCCGCATGTATTTGCGCGGCAATCCAATCGCCTTTGCCTTCTGCGTAAGCGGGGTCTTGCATGGCGCGTTTCGCTACGGCCTGCGTGTCTACTTGCTGCGCCTGGTTGAGGGCCGTATTGAGCCAATCCGCTTGGTAGTAGGGGACCTCGGTTAAGCCCAGACGCCCCCGTGCATCGCATTCGCAGGCGCGTAGCACCTGCTGAAAACGCGCGGGTCGGCGCAGGGCGTCACAGCGCTCTAACAGCTTCAGCGTGGCGGATGCGCTCAGGTCTTTGCATCGGTGAACGTGACCGTGCTCTTTCGCCACGACCTCCGCTAATTCGCGACAGTGCTTGGGGACACGCCAGCGCACACAAACATCGCGTAGCAAGGCCAGGCTGCGTTCCTCATGCCCGGTGTGTCGCGGTAAGACGTCGGCAGGGGTGGTGCCTTTCCCAAAGTCATGGCAAAGCGCTGCGAACCGCGTAGTGAGGTCGCAATCAAGTTGCGCGCACATGTCCAAGACCATCATGGCGTGTATGCCGGTATCGACCTCGGGGTGATAGTCTGCACGTTGTGGGACGCCCCACAGGGCATCGAGCTCGGGCAACAGCACGCGTAGGGCACCGCAGGCGCGCAGGGTTTCAAACAGGCGCGATGGCTGCGTCGCCATGAGCCCTTTGGCTAGTTCTTGCCATACGCGCTCCGCAACCAAGGCACCTACTTCGCCGTTGTCGACCATGCGGTGCATCAGGGTGTGGGTAGTCGGATCCACTGAAAAGTCAGGCCAACGGGCATGAAACCGCGCGAGCCGCAGGATACGCACAGGGTCCTCTGAAAACGCTGCGCTGATATGCCGTAAGCGCTTGGCTTGTAGGTCAGCAACACCGTCGAAGAGGTCAATGACCGTTGTTAAGTCCGGTTGCCATCGGTCGCTGCGGGAGGTTGCCACCTGCGCCAGTGTCTCTGGATAGGCAATGGCCAAGGCGTTGATGCTCAAATCTCTGCGCGCCAAATCCTGTGCCAACGTGACGTCAGGCGCGGCGTAAAAGCTAAAGCCGTGATAGCCACTGGCTGTCTTTCGCTCGGTGCGTGCCAACGCGTATTCTTCTTGCGTGAGGGGGTGTAGAAACACAGGGAAGTCTGCGCCCACTGGGTGGAAGCCTAGGCTGGCCATGTGCTCAGGTGTGGCACCGACTACTACCCAGTCGCGGTCACTGGTGGTCTGTCCCATCAGTGCGTCGCGCACCGCACCCCCGACCAAAAACACACGCGGCTCTGCGAGGGGAGCGGTGTCGGTCGTCGTGGTGTGGGGTGACGGTTTAGCAGGGGTCATGGTGAAAATGGGACGTTAACCGCCACAGTCTATCCTTTGCCAGATCGGTAGAGCTCTTGAAAATCCAAGAAGTCGTTTTCGGCCAGTGCCTCGTTGCACCACGCTTGAACGCTGGGCAACGCCAATACCCGTTTGACGTAGTCTTGGCTGACCGGTGAGACGGGTAGCCCGTAGGTTTTGATACGCAAAACAACCGGTGCGAAAAAGGCGTCAACCGCGCTGAACGGACCGAACATCATGGGCCCGCCGCTGTGGTTTAGCCACTCGGACCAGAGCGTATCCAGTCGTGTGAGTTCGTCTTGCAGGCCGCTGTTCTTTTTGTACAAGTCCTGTCCAATACCCACCAGGTCTGCTTCTATATTCATAGGGCATAGGCGCCGTAAATGGCCAAAGCCACTGTGCATCTCCGCCACCATACTTCTGGCAACGGCCCGTTCCGCTGAGTCGGCTGGCCAGATGGCATGCTTGGGAAAGCACTCCGCGATGCGCTCCACAATCGCAACCGAGTCCCAAATGGTTAGGGGCTTACCCCCCAAAGTGACGGCGTTGTCTATGAGAACGGGAACCTTAGCTATCACTCCCAATCGTTGGAGGCTTTGTTTGAACTGTGAACCGGGGTCAAAGCTGTCAAAGCGCAACGACACCTCTTCAAATGGAATGTCGAATGCGCGTAATAAGACCCATGGGCGCATAGACCAGGAAGAGTAGTTCTTGTTGCCAATGATTAGTTTCATGTTGCCTTTTAGGCTCTATACAGGTGCGCGGCAGCGTGCAAGCTGGTTGGGGAGAGCCCCCAGGTGCGGGTCATCATGTTGAGCGCATCGTCTTTGAGGCTACTCGCTTGTGCTACGTTGTCAACCTGCAGGGAGCGCACGTTGTCACGACTCATCAATGTGGGTCCCGGTAGCTGCTCCATGACCCACGCCTGCATCATGGCCACGGCATAGGGGACGTTGATGACCCACACGCGCGTGTGTTTCCAACGGGCAGTTAGTTGCACCAGTTCGCGTAGGGTGAAGACGTCGGGGCCGGTGCAGTCAATGACGCGTGTCTCGTCAGTTCCGCGAGGTGCGCGCAGACTATGGGTGATGGCGCTGGCGACATCGTTGACCCAAACGGGCTGGAAACGCGTGTTTGCACCCGCCAACGGCAGTATGGGGGTGAGTGCCACCAGCTTTGAAAACAGGTTCAAAAACTGGTCGCGTGCGCCAAAGATAACGCTAGGGCGCAACACCGTGGTGGGACAGGCAGTGAATGCTTGCCATACGGCTTCGCCAGCCGCTTTACTACGTTGGTAATCTGAGGGGGCGTCTGGCGATGCCCCGAGCGCACTCACGTGCACCACATGTTGCAAGGGGTGCGTGGCGTGTGCGGCGGTGCACGCGTCCGCGAGCTGGGTGGGCCAGGTGACGTGTGCTTGCTTAAAAGCGGCGGGCGTTCCGTGCAAGATAGCGATCAGGTTAATGACCGCGTCATGACCTGCAATGAGCGTCTGCAGTGCCGCTGGGTCATCGGCCGGGCTAGGCACCACGGTGACGTTGGGTAAATGCGCCAAGCGCGTGCCTTTGCTGGGGTGACGCGTTGGCACGGTCGCCTGTATGCCGAGGCGTTGTAGCTGCTCACACAGGCTTTGCCCGACAAATCCGGTGCCGCCAAAAATAACGACTTTCGATATACGCATGGGTTCTCCTGTTATGGGACGTCATCCTCGCCGACTTTATCGCCGGCAGGCGCCACGGGACGCAGTAAAGCACCTAGGTCGTAGGGGCTTTGCGCTTGCATTGTTCGATAGATGGCCTGGTTGGCGATTACTTTTTGTACGTAATTCCGTGTCTCTGAAAAGGGGATGAGCTCCATCCAAATAGCGGCCTCCATAGCGGGTTCGTTGGCCTTTGGTCGCCACTGTGCTACTCGGCTTGGGCCTGCGTTGTAGGCCGCTGTGGCCATGGGAACAGATGCTGAGTACTTGGTTAACAGGGTGTGCAAGTAGTTAGATCCCAGTTGCAGGTTGACGTCAGGGGTCGCCAGTTGTCGGGTTTTAAACCGTTTGATGTTCATCCGTTTTGCCACCCATCGTCCGGTCTTGGGCATCACCTGCATGAGGCCGATTGCCCCTGCGCTTGATTTTATTTGGGCATCAAAGCGACTTTCTTGACGAATCACACCGTAGATCAAGGCGGGGTCTAAGTCCAATGATTGCGCCTGTTGAGAAATATTGCGTGCATAGGGCGTTGGGTGGGTATAGGCCAATGGCGCGCCGGTAGGCATGCGCTCACCCGCCTGTATGCAGCGACTCCACCACTGCATACCGCAGGCGATCGCCCCTGCCGCCGCCAGATCGGCCTGAGCCATACCGCCAGGTTGATGGAGTGCCACTGCGTACGTCCACTGGCGCGCCGCTTCTTTGGTGAGGCCCAACGCATAGGCGCTGCGTGCCGCTTTGATATTGGGGTCAGCCGCAACGCGCTTGACCGCGGCAGCCGTCGGTCGCGGTCCGTCGACGGGTCTGCGTATAGCTTGCCCCAATGTTTGTTTGGCCAATAAGCCGTAAAAATCATCGGACGTAGCGAGTTGCGTGAGAACCGCAGTGGCGCGTGCACGCTGGCCTTGTTTAGTAGACGCTTGCATCGCGCGCGCGCGCCAAAACTGCCAACGACTGTCGCTCTTTTGTGTGGAGGGCATCGCGTCAATAGACGCCAATACGGCTGACCAGTCGCCTGCCCGCAAGGCCGCACGAACCTGCCATTCGCGCTGTTTGTCACTGAGGTGGGCAGGCGCTATGTTTAAAAATAAGTCGTGCGCGGCGGCATTGCCTCTTAATGCCATTCGTGTCGCCACGACAGCTTGCACCGCCTGCTGCTGTTCGGGACGCAGGTGTTTCTTCCAGCGTTTAAATGCTTTGTCAAAGGCCTTGTTGTTATGTGCGGCCATGCGTATCAGGCCCAAGCTTAGCCACTCTGACGTCTTGTTTTTGCCGGCCTGTGTGCGGTTGCGCGCTAAGGAGGGCATGTTTTTAAGCAACCATGTATAGGGCTGCTTATAAAGGGTTTTCCCGTTCGCACCTGAGCGCTTATCAATCAATGCCAAGGCGCCCAACATGGTTGAGCGACTGCCCCACTCTGCGCCTTGTCGGGCACGCATCCACAAGGTGTCGTTGCTCACCTTTTTATCGGCCACCAAGTCGCTCACGGCGCCTAAGCAGGCGGTATGCCCCGAGCTTTCTTGAAACCAAAGGTCGACCATGCGTTTGTCTGATACGCCTTGTGCGGCACGACCGCTTGCCCGCTGTGCACGCCACACACCGCATTCGACCTGCGGGTCATCTTGCATGCGGAAGCGGGGGTGTACACGCAACAAGGTCTCCCAATCTTGTCGTTTAATGAGTAACAGCATCCAGTCGTTGCGCAGCCGATCTTCCCAATAAGTGCCTTGCCAGCGCGCAAAGAAAGTCGCCATGTCTTGAGGCGTCGCATTCGCGAGGTTGGACTTGCGTGTCCAATAAGCGGCCAAGCTCTCGAGTGGGTGCCCCTTGACTCTGGGTAGTAATGCATTTAATTGCTTGGTGTTGTTTCGCGCGTAGGCCTTTTGCATGGACAGCAGTGCTTTGTCTGCTCGGGTGGTACCGGCGATGGCGTCTGAACCCGTTGGCAGGTAGAGGCTGGTCAGGATGAGGACGATGCAGACGGCGCGGCCAAGCCAGTGCAAAATGCGCTTGTACAGACGTGTATCGGATATGAATGTAATAGCCAGAAGAGACATGGATCAATTATGGATACAAGTAGCGGCGACTCCCCAAGAAAATCAGGTTTAATCCCTCAAGCGGATAAGTCGAGTTGGCGGCGACATTTGGTGGATCAGCGCCTGCGCATGGGTGACCACGAGGATCGATCGGATTGGCTACAGCGTGTTTTGCGTGTGTGGTTGGTTGAGCGTAGCGATACCGTGATTGGTGCTTACTGGCCAATTAAGGGCGAGTTTGATGTGTTGCCTGCCCTCTTTCGGTGGCAGGAGGCTGGGCGAGAAGGCGATGCCTTGGAGGCACCGATTCAGCGTGGCATTGGGCTGCCTGTGATGAATCCAGAGGATAAAACCCTGAAATTTCACGCTTGGTATCCCGGGTGTCCTATGGAGCCAGACGCCTACAGTATCCCCAAGCCGAAAGGGACTGAAATTTTGGTCCCCACCTTGTTGTTTGTCCCCTGTGTTGGCTACGGCCCCGGCGGCTACCGCTTGGGCTATGGCGGGGGGTTTTACGACAGAACCTTGGCGCAACTCACGCCAAGGCCATTTACCGTGGGGTTGGGCTTTGCGAATGCATTTTTACCTGATCTAGAGCCGGAGCCACACGATATCCCTTTAGATGCCATCTTGAACGAGAACGGCGTTGTCTGGCCGTTGGTGATGCCCAGCTTGGGAGAGCGCGACTGAGGTGTGTGTCGGCCTGTTGTAAGCTGTTTACGGTTTGCGGACTTGTTTAATTAGCACGTCCGTTGTGTTTTATAAGTTGTCTCTTTGGAGTTGTCTATGAGCAAGGCGTTTGCAAGTCAGGCTGACTTATCAGCCAAAAACATCACGTTTGAGCAGCTATCTGCGCATTGTTGGGCTTATACCGCTGAGGGTGACCCCAATAGCGGGGTGATCATTGGTGATGAGGCCATCATGGTGTGCGACACCACGGCGACGCCGCTGATGGCGAAAGACTTGATTGCGAAAATTCGCACCGTGAGCGATAAGCCCATCAAGTACGTTCTGCTGACCCATTACCATGCGGTGCGCGTGCTGGGTGCGAGTGCGTATAAGGCAGAAGGTGCGACAGAGATCATCGCCAGTCAAGGCACGTTGGAGCTGATTCGCGAGCGTGGCGCGCAAGACATGCAAAGCGAGATGGAGCGTTTTCCACGTTTGTTTGAAGGGGCTGATTCTGTGCCAGGCCTGACATGGCCTACCTTGGTTGTCGGTGGTGGCAATCCGGTGGCTGGCGAGGTGCCGGGAAAAGTGACCTTGGATTTGGGTGGCGTTCGTGTTGCCGTGTGGCATCCCGGGCCGGGTCATACCAAAGGGGACACGATTGCATGGGTAGAGGAAGAGGGCGTGTTGTATAGCGGCGATTTGGTCGAGTACGAGGCCGGTGTGTACACCGGTGATGCGCAATTGGCCGAATGGCCTGCGACCTTGGAGGTTTTGCGTGCCTTGAATGCCACCGCCTTGGTTCCAGGACGGGGCGAGGCGATGCAGGGGGTCGCGGGGGTGAACAAGGCGCTGGATTACACCAAGCGTTGGGTGGAGACGCTTTACCGCTGTGGGCAAGAGGCTGCCGCTCAGAACTTGGACTTGAAGGCCGCGATGGCGCATACCCGCCAAGCCATGGACCCCATCTTTGGCCATGTCTTTATTTATGAGCATTGCTTGCCCTTTGATGTTTCGCGTGCCTTTGACGAGGCGCAAGGGATTAAGCACCCCCGCATTTGGACCGCGGCGCGTGACCAAGAAATGTGGGCGGCATTGCAGGCCTAAACGCGCGGTGCGGAATGCCGTGACATCCTTTTAAAAGTAAGTACACACTATCGTTTAATTCTTTTACCAGAAACATAAAAGCCCTGATTCCAGTAGATGGATTCAGGGCTTTTTTACGTTTGAACGACGGCTAGGGGTGTGGTGTCGCGGTATTAAATGCCTCAAAAGTACTGTACATAAACACAGTATTTGGGGCATACTGCTTTCCCCTTTTGCTTCTTTAGGTTGTGTATGTTGCCCCCTGCTAGTACGGCTGTTAGACGGTCTGTGGTTTGCTCCTCTGGCTTACCGTCTTTGGACGCTTGCCTCCCTGATGGGGGCTGGCCATGCGGTGGCGTGATTGAGCTGATTCACGCCCAACGCTCCAAGCAGACCACCGGGGTGCGTGCATGGCAAGCCAATACGGCGTTGCTATTGCCGGCGTTAAAAAGCATTCAAATGCAACCTGATGCGGCATCGGGTGCCGTGCGTCCGTGGGTGGCGTGGGTGGGCCCAGGGTTGGCACCCCCCGGGCACGACGGGGTGCGTACCCAGCCTTTCACGCCGACTTGGGCCGCACAGGGGGTTGATATCAGACGCTTTGTATGGGTAAGTGCCCCGGAGCAAGCCCGCGACGCTATGGACAACGCTTGGGCGGCAGAGCAGTTGTTGCGCTGTCAGGACGTTGGGGCTGTGGTGGTATACGGCTTGCCTGAAAGCACACAGACGAGTCAGGTATTACGCCGTCTGCAGTACACCGCGTCCCGTCATCACAAATATGTGTGGGTTATTCGTCCTGCCGAAGCGGCTGCGCACGCATCTCCTGCTGTCCTGCGCTTGCAGTGGTGCGCACACGAGGCATCGGGCGTAGACACGTGGTTGCGCATGTTGAAATGCAGCGGTGCGATGAGTCACCAGTTGATTGCGGTCTCCCACGCGAATATAGCGGTACAGCAGGCAGTACAGGCCGCTAAAACAGTGAGGCGGTGGCGGCGTGAGCAAGACGCGCTACAGCCCCTGCACACCGCGCACACCCCGCACGCTGCGCATCCTTCGCACCCTTCGCTCCCACTACCCAAATCTGTCCATGCTCTGGCTAGCAACGAACCCGCTGCACTGGCTACGTGATGACCTGCAAGGGCTAGCCTGGCAAGCAACACACCCTTATTGGGCGCCGTTGCTGGCTTGTTGTGCGCGCTATACGCCGCATCTCTACACCCTTACCCAAGCGCCTGCGTACTGGTTGCTGGATCTGCGCAGTGTGCAGCGTTTGTGGCGCGGGCATACCGATACGCTGGCTGCCCAGTTGCTGGGCGATTGCATGGCATGGGCGGCGACACACGACGTGCAGAACGCCTTACATATTGGTTTGGGGAGTAGCCCGTGGCAGGCGGCAGCCCGTGTCCAGTGTGTGCTGCATCAGACGCCTAGCGCCCCCTCGGGGGTCTATCAAACGCCCGCTGTCGACACGTTGCCACTGTGGACCCTACCCGCAGTACGCCCCGGTTTGAAAGCACTGGATGCGATGGGCGTCAGGACATGGGGGGCCTTGGCATCCATTCCTCGTGCAGGGGTGATGCGGCGTTGGGGGCGGGGGGTGATCGCGCAGCTGGATCAAGCGTATGCCTTGGCGGAAACACCCTGCATCGCCATACCGTTATCAGAGACCTTTGATGCCCGCCACGATTTGCCGACGGAGGTGATGCAGGTGAGCGAGTTGGCGGGGTGTGCAGAGGCCTTGGTTCAGGGTATGGCGGCATGGCTGCGTGTGCGTCACTTGGAAGCAGAGGCCATTGAGTGGACGTGGTACAGCGTGCGCCGACAGCATGCAGAACACCCTGCATCTGCCGCGACGGTGGTGCAGGTGCTGCGGGCCAGTGAGGCGCATGCAGATGCGCGCACGTGGTGGCGTTTAAGTGCAACACATTGGGATAAGCAACGCTTGCGTCAGCCGGTGGTCGCTTTGCGCTTGCGTGTGGTGTCTGCGCAGGCCCAGCGTTTGCAAACGCCCAGCCTGTTTCAAGCGCTATCCACAACAGGAGAGGCTACGCAGGAACGACTCGGCGCGTGCCTCGATCGTTTACAGGCGCGTTTGGGTGCACAGGCGGTACGTCAACCCGCCGAGGTAGATGCGATTGCGCCTGAGCATCAACAGTGTTGGTTGCCCCATACACATCAGGCATTGCCCATTGCGGCGTGTGCAGAGCCGGTCAAGGCGAGCCATTCCACCGACGTCTGCGAAGCGGCGTTTAGCGCCGCAGTAGACCCCCGCCAAGCGGTGTATGTGCATCACATACAGCGCGTGGAGGCGATGCATCGTTTGCGCCCACCTTGGTTGTTGGAGTCACCGCAACGCTTGGCAACTAAAAGTGAACGGCCCGTTTACGGTGGCGATTTAAGTCTGTTACTGGGGCCTGAGCGTCTCGAGGTGCTGGACTGGTCCAAGCCCACCAATGCGCAATCGATGGCGTTGATGCGGGACTACTACGTGGCGCGGAGTCCGAAGTGGGGCTTTGTCTGGATTTATAAAGTGCCACAAACTGCCCATTGGTATTTGCACGGGCTGTATGAGTAATTCACGCAACATCAACCCAACCCAGCCGATGGCGTATGCCGAGTTGATGGCGGTGAGTCACTTCAGCTTTCAAATGGGTGCGTCATCACCCGAGGAGTTGGTGCAACGTGCACACGCTTTGGGTTATCAAGCGCTCGCACTAACCGACCACTGCTCGGTGGCAGGCGTCGTCCGTGCACACATTAAAGCCAAGGAATTGGGCTTGGCGTTTATTCCCGGATCGACGCTCACTTGGCCGGATGCGTGGCGGCTGGTGGTGTTGCCGCAGACGCTCAGCGGCTGGTCTGCCCTGTGTCGGTTGATTACACACGCGCGCACCGGGATGGCGTCCGACGCGCACAGCGGTGCGGCGCAGCGGGTTGAGAAGGCACATGTTCACCTACCCATTTGGTCAGCGGTTGCGCCGCAGTTGGATGACTGCGTGTTGATACTCGTTCCGCCACGCTTGCCCTTGGATGATGGCGATGCCGCGATGCATGCGGTGCTCGCGCGGTTGTTAGATTGGAAAAAGGTGTTGCCTGACACCCAACGCCTCTGGCTAGGTGCGGCCCTACACCAAGCGGCGGATGACGACTGGTGGCAACAACAACTGCGCTGGCTAGAGGTACAAAGCGGCGTGCCTGTGGTGTGTGTGGGCGACGTGCGTATGCATGCGCGCTCTCGTAAGCCCTTGCTCGATGTAGTCACAGCGATTGGTTTGGGGCGAACCTTGTCGCAGTCCGGCGCCGCGCTGACGGCCAACGCGCAAATGCACTTGCGTCGCCGCTTGCAGTTGGCGCGCATCATGCCGCCCTTGTGGTTGCAACGCAGTGTGCAGATTATGCAGACGTGCGTGTTTTCACTGGATGACATCAAGTACCGCTACCCGACTGAGTCTGTCTCGCCAGGCGAGACGCCAACACAAACCTTGCGCCGATTGACCGGCGCAGGCCTGTTACAGCGTTACCCCAACGGCGTAGCGCCTGAGATACAGCAACAGATCGAGCACGAGTTGGTACTGATTGCTGAGTTGACGTATGAAATGTATTTTTTGACCGTTCACGATCTGGTCCGATTTGCCCGAGAGCGCGGTATTTTGTGCCAAGGTCGGGGCTCTGCAGCCAACTCTGCGGTTTGCTATGCACTGGGGATCACCGAGGTCGATCCCGCGAAAAGTACCTTGTTGTTTGAGCGATTTATAAGCCGTGCGCGCAAAGAGCCTCCTGACATTGACGTTGACTTTGAGCACCAACGGCGCGAAGAGGTGATTCAATACATTTATCAAAAATATGGTCGTGACCGTGCAGCGATTACAGCCACGGTGATGACCTACCGACCACGCAGTGCATTGCGTGATGTGGGTAAGGTGTTGTGTGTGGATGCGCGCTTGGTTGATGCAATTAGCAAGGCACACCCTGGGCTGTATACGCGAGAGATACAAGCCGATTTACTCAATGAGGGTCTGCGCCGAGCCGGCATAACAGCGGCCAGCGTGGCGCAATATGCGCAGTGGCATCAGTGGCTGGCGCTATCGGCGCAGCTGATGGGCGCGCCGCGGCAGCTAGGACAACACTCGGGCGGCTTTGTCTTAACACAAGGCCGGTTGAGCGATTTGGTACCCATTGAGAACGCGCGTATGCCTGAGCGCAGCTTGATTCAATGGGACAAAGATGACTTGGATGCGGTGGGCCTGCTGAAGGTAGACGTGTTGGCGCTGGGCATGTTGAGCGCTATTCGGCGTTGCTTGGCTTTGGTGGGACAGCGCCGTGGGTTAACCGCGCCCTTGCGCATGCAAGATATTCCCTCAGAGGATGCGGCGACTTACGAGATGCTTTGCCGCGCCGATAGCGTGGGGGTGTTTCAGGTGGAAAGTCGAGCGCAAATGAGCATGCTGCCGCGACTTAAGCCACGCTGCTTTTATGACTTGGTGGTGCAGGTGGCGATTGTGCGGCCCGGCCCCATACAAGGGGGCATGGTTCACCCATATTTGCGTCGTCGTCAGGGCATGGAGTCGGTGACGTATCCTGGTCTGGCGCTAAAAAAAGCCTTGGGGCGTACCTTGGGCGTACCCATTTTTCAAGAGCAAGTCATGCAAATTGCGATGCTGGCGGCAGGCTTTTCTGCGGAAGAAGCCGACCAGTTGCGTCGCTCTATGGCCGCTTGGAAGCGCAAAGGCGGTGTCCATCATTTTTATGAACGCATCGTCTCAGGCATGTTGGCGCACGGTTATACCCCGGCGTTTGCAGATCAAATATTTAAACAAATAGAGGGCTTTGGTGAGTACGGTTTCCCAGAGAGTCATGCGGCGAGTTTTGCCCTCTTGGTGTACGTCAGTGCGTGGTTGAAGCGACATGAACCGGCTTGCTTCTTAGCGGCCATGTTGAACAGTTTGCCTATGGGGTTTTATGGCCCATCTCAATTGGTTCAAGATGCGCAACGCCATGGCGTAGAGGTCTTACCCGTTGACGTAGCCCACAGTGAGTGGCTGTGCACAGTGATAGGCAGTACGGTGCCGCGCGTGCGTTTGGGGCTGTGTTTAATTTCGGGTTTGTCGCAGGCGGCCGTGCAGCGTCTGCTGTCTGCGCGGGCGTCTGCGGCGTTTGCTGATATCGCTGATTTGGCGCAGCGATCAGGTCTGGCTCAGCATGAACTGGCTTGCTTGGCGAAGGCGGATGCCATGCGTCATTTGGCAGGACACCGTCGCTTACAGTGGTGGGCGGCGAGTGCGGCACACGATGGCGTGCCTTTGCTCGATAGTGATGTTGGTGTTGGCGTCGGTGCAGATGTCGATGTAGAGAGTGATACAGCCAACACCGATTGGTTGCCTGCCGCTTCTTTGGGGGAGGAGGTCATACAAGACTATGCCAGTACACAACTGAGCTTGCGTGCGCACCCGGTCGCCTTGTTGCGCGTACGGCTTACGCAGAAGCGTTTGATGACGGCTAGCGTTTTAAATACCTACCCAGATCGGCGTTTGGCCAGAGCGTGTGGGTTGGTAACGGTGCGTCAGCGACCCAGTACGGCTAAGGGGGTGTTGTTCTTGACCTTAGAAGACGAGACTGGGCAAGTGAATGTAGTGATCTGGAAAGATTTACAGCAACAAGCTGAGCAACGGCGGGCCATGATGGGGGCTCAGTTGCTAGCGGTTTATGGGGTTTGGCAGCGTGATACAGACACCCAAACGGGTCTACCCGGGCAGGTAACCCACTTGATTGCCAAGCGGGTAGAGGATGTGAGCCATTGGCTGGTCGACTTAAATGCGTCGCCGCTGATTTACCCCAAGCACGAGTTCCACTAATGGCGGATGAGCTCACCGGCGTACACAGCGGCAGGCTGTGTACGCCGGTGCTTAAGCTTACATGCCGGCAGCGGCCTTCAGGATGGCAGCCTTATCGGTGCGCTCCCATGTGAAGTCGGGCTCATCACGACCGAAGTGGCCATAGGCGGCCGTACGTTCGTAGATGGGGCGCAGCAAATCAAGCATCTGAATAATGCCTTTAGGACGCAAGTCAAAGTGTTCACGCACCAGCAACGCCAATTGGTCATCGGAGACGACGCCTGTGCCCTCTGTATACACCGTGATGTTCATTGGCTCTGCCACGCCAATGGCGTAAGCAACTTGAATTTGGCACTGTCGAGCCAGACCGGCGGCGACGATGTTTTTTGCGACATAACGTGCGGCATAAGCGGCAGAGCGGTCCACCTTGGTTGGATCTTTGCCGCTGAAAGCGCCACCGCCGTGTGGGCAAGCGCCGCCGTAGGTGTCCACAATGATCTTGCGACCAGTCAAACCGCAGTCGCCTTGTGGGCCACCGACAACGAAACGCCCGGTTGGGTTGATCAGGTACTTGGTGTCTGCTGTGATCCACTCGGAGGGTAGGACAGGCTTGATCAGCTCTTCAATAATGGCTTCGTTAAACGAGGCCTTCATTTTGGTCGGTGACTCGCTTTGATCAGGGCTGTGCTGGGTTGACAGCACCACGGTGTCAATGCTGTGTGGCTTGCCGTCCACATAGCGCATGGTGACTTGACTCTTAGCGTCTGGGCGCAAGAAAGGCATGCGGCCGTCTTTACGTAATTGCGCTTGGCGCTCGACGAGACGGTGCGCGTAGTAGATGGGCGCAGGCATCAGGTCGGGGGTTTCGTCACAGGCGTAGCCAAACATCAGGCCTTGGTCGCCAGCGCCAATGTTTAAGTAGTCGTCACTGGCGCGGTCAACGCCTTGGGCAATGTCATTGCTCTGTTTGTCATAACAGACCATCACAGCACAGCCTTTGTAGTCGATGCCGTAGTCCGTGTTGTCGTAGCCAATGCGTTGAAGGGTGTCACGCGCCACTTGGATGTAGTCAACGTGTGCGTTGGCGGAAATTTCGCCTGCCAGAACGACCAAGCCGGTGTTGGTCAGAGTTTCAGCAGCGACACGTGCAACGGGGTCCTGCGCCAAGATGGCGTCGAGGATGGCATCGGAAATCTGGTCTGCTACTTTGTCGGGATGACCTTCCGAAACAGATTCGGAAGTAAATAGAAAGTCATTGGCCATGAAAAGCTCCTAGGTAAGGTTGGTTAATCAGGCGTTGCCTGAGCCTCGGGAGCACATGGCGAACGCTTTAGCAACATTTATAAATCGCCTTGCAAGTTGTTCAGTAACTCGGCGAGCCCCTATTATAGATAGGAGTGGGCGCTATGATCAAGGTCGCCGTCCTTACACTTTGCAACCTGTCCTTTTGTCCCGCGTGGCTGTTATGTTGATACGCTTTTTTAACCTGTTGTCGCGCTGCCCTCTGTGGCTGTTGCAGTTGGGCGGCAGTGCGTTGGGTGTGGGGATCTGGTTGGGTTCTCCACGCCATCGGCGGCAGCTACGAGAAAACGCAGGGCGCGTGGGCCTGAGTCGTTATCAGCGGTGGTTAGCCATCTTACATAGTGGGCGCATGGTGGCCGAGTTGCCGCGTTTGTGGCTGGGTGAACCCATGCCTTTTGAGTGGTCTGGTGTGGACTTGCTGCATGCCGCTGTGCAGCGGCAAGACCGGATTTGTTTGTTGACGCCTCATATGGGGTGCTTTGAGATGTGCGCGCAAGGCTATGCGCAGACCTTCGCTCATCCTGCGCTGGGCGATGCAGCCAAGCCCATTACCGTTTTATACCGGCCCTCGCGCCAGGCGACGCTGCAACAACTCGTACATCGTGGCCGTGAGCGCAGCGGCATGTTTGCGGCGCCGGCGACACTCAGCGGTGTGAAGCAGCTCATCAAGGCCCTAAAGGGTGCGCAGACCGTGGGCCTGTTACCCGACCAAGTGCCCCCGGATGGCATGGGTGTGTGGGCCCCATTTCTTGGCCAGCCCGCTTACACAATGACCTTGGCAGGTCGCTTGGCGAGAGAGGCCGATACGGTGTTAATGATGTGGGGAGAGCGCCTGCCTTGGGGGCGTGGCTTTCGCTTGCACGTGGCCAAGCCCGTGGGTGTGTTACCAGCGGACCCAGAGGGTGCTGCCGCCATGGTGAATGCCTGGGTCGAGCAGACTATCCAAGCCTGCCCCGAGCAATATCTGTGGGGTTATGACCGCTTTAAAGGGCCACGCCGCCCTTAGGCTGCTGGATCAGCATCGCCCAGACGCTGGTCGCCAAAGTCGGCGTTCTTATCGTCGCCACCGCCTGCTTGCGCTTCCGGCTGCTGGCCATTCCCTTGCCATGTGGGGTCGTGCGCCCACTGATGCAGCAGCTGTGCCACCTCGTCCACGCCTTGCCGTTTGAGCGCTGAGAACAACTTTAGAGAGCCACCTGCGGTTTGCAGTTTTGCGATGGACATGGCCTTGTTGGCCTCGACGCGTGTGAGTTTGTCGGCTTTTGTGAGCAGGACCAAAAAGTCCAAGCCGTCCATCACGCGCGGTCGAATAACGTCTAACAAAATTTCGTCTAGTTCCGTGAGGCCGCGCCGTGGATCACACAACATGACAACGGCACGCAAGTTAGGTCGCGTCATGAGGTAATTGGCCATCACACGTTGCCAACGAAGTTTGGCTTCCTTGGGGACGGCCGCATAGCCGTAGCCAGGGAGGTCTGCCAAGACGGCATCCGTCACCCCATGTCGACCCAGTGAGAATAAATTGATACTTTGGGTGCGCCCAGGCGTTTTGGATGCAAACGCCATACGCCTCGTTTGTGTCAGGGTATTGATGCTGGTCGATTTCCCCGCATTGGACCGCCCGACAAACGCTATTTCGGGTACGTCCAAATCGGGCAAATGGGTTAGCTGAGGGGCAGTGGTCAGAAATTTGGCGGTGTGTAGCCACCCGAGTGCCGCTTCTGGGGTCACCTCTGCGCTTGAATCATCCGGACTGACAAGGTGGTCTTTATTGCCCGATGTGGCGTTTGTAGGTGCGGGATAGTTCAAAATTAGGCCTAAATTAAAACCCCTTGGGGTGGGCGTCCTGGTTTGGGCGCTCGCTCATTGTAAAATCAGAGGTTAAGCCGGTTGCAGGAATGTCTTGCAGCCCGTCTCTTTTGTACATCAACTTGTCGCCGTGGGCCCAATCGCCATGAAATTGTTTGTCTCTATTGTCTCCGTAATTAGCGCCTTTGCGCTGCAGTCCGCTCACGCTGAAACGGGAAAGCCAGATTTGGCCGCCGGCGCAGCGAAGTATGGTCAAGTCTGTGTGGCCTGCCACGCTGCTGACGGCAACTCTATGGTGCCAGCCAACCCCAAGTTGGCACAGCAACACCCCGAGTACCTCATAAAGCAGTTGCAAGAATTTAAGTCCGGCAAGCGCGCCAACGCGGTGATGGCTGGTTTTGCGGGCATTTTGTCCGACGCGGATATGCGTGATGTTTCCTACTGGCTGGCCAAACAACAGGGCAAGCCCGGTGCAGCGACAGATAAAGACTTGGTTGCTATGGGCGAGCGTATTTATCGCGGTGGCATTGCGGAGCGCAACATCCCCGCTTGTGCCGGTTGCCACAGTCCCAATGGCGCGGGCATGCCCTCGCAGTTCCCGCGTTTAAGCGGTCAGCACGCCGAGTACACCGCTACCCAACTGCGGAACTTCCGTAGCGGTGTGCGCAATAACAACGCGGCAATGACCGGTGTAGCCGCACGCATGAATGACAAAGAAATAGCGGCAGTCTCTGACTACATTGCGGGTCTTCGCTAGGTCTGCTGAGAAGCCCTAGGCTTCTGAACGGTTTATACTTAAATATAAGCAATAAACCATATTTAGCGTCAAAATAGCAGGAACCTTTAGTGGTTCCGACCATCACATAAGGCGGGCCTTCACATGAAGCCCGCTTTTTTGTTTGATCGCGCACGTAGTCCCTTGTTGATCGCCTGTAAAAGTACCCTTTCATGACTGTTTCCACGCAAGGTATCGAGATAAAAACCCGTCGCGCATGGGTGCGCCAGGCCATGGAGTTACTGTCCTCCATGCGGTTCGCGATCTCGCTACTCAGCATTATTTCGATTGCGTCTGTTATCGGGACCGTACTCAAGCAAAACGAGCCGATCAATAACTACGTCAACCAGTTTGGGCCTTTTTGGTCTGAGCTGTTTGTGACCTTCTCTTTGCACACCATATACAGCGCGTGGTGGTTCCTACTCATTTTGGCGTTCTTGGTGCTCAGCACCAGCTTGTGCATTGCGCGTCACGCCCCAAAAATACTGGTGGATTGGCGCGTATTCAAAGAAGGAATGCGCTCACAGAGCCTGAAAGCATTTGGCAACCGCGCCAGTGGCGCATTGTCCGAGCCCACGTTGGAGGCGGCGGCGCGTGTGAGCCGTCAATTGCGTGCGGGTGGTTGGCGCGTTAAGACGCAAACGCGTGAGACCCCACATGGCCAAGGGGTGATGGTGGCGGCGAAAGCGGGTGCCGTTAACAAGGTGGGTTACTTGGCGGCCCACAGCGCCATCGTGTTGATTTGCATCGGCGCATTATTTGATGGCGACATGGTGGTTCGCGCGCAAATGTGGCTTGGTGATAAGACCGTTTTTAAGGGCGGTGGCCTCATCGCCGATGTCCCGGCAGAGAATCGCTTATCTCTAAATAACCCCACCTTTCGCGGCAACATGCTGGTGCCCGAAGGCGCGCAAGCCAGTACCGTTATTTTGAGTCAGCCGGATGGGGTGGTGTTGCAAGACTTGCCCTTCTCCATCGAGCTGACAAAGTTTGTCGTTGAGTACTACGACACCGGTATGCCGAAGCTGTTTGCCAGCGATATCGTTATTCACGACAAAGAGACGGGTGCCCAGTTTGCGGAGCGGGTAGAGGTCAACCATCCTGTGAGTTACCGGGGTGTGCAAATCTACCAATCCAGTTTTGACGATGGTGGCTCAACCGTCTTTGCCAACGCCCTGCCTATGGGCGCGTTGACCAAGCCTTTCAAGATTGAGGGCGTGATTGGCTCCAGTGTGCCGTTGGTTCGCGATAACGAGCAGTTGACCGTTGAGTTTACGGGCCTGCGCGTGATTAACGTGGAGAACATGGCGGGCGCGAAGATGGGGCCCGATGAGGGCGGCAGCGCTACCGATGTGCGCGCTGTTGATTTGGGTGCGCGATTAAAAGACCACCTAGGGTCAGGTGCCAAGTCCACGCGGGAAGAAGAGTTGCAAAACGTTGGCCCCAGCTTTAGTTATAAATTGCGCGATGCATCTGGACAAGCGATCGAGTTCAACAACTACATGTTGCCTGTGGGGTTGGGTGCGCAGCGTGCCTACTTAATGGGGGTCCGTAACACGCCTGCAGAGCCGTTTCGCTACCTACGAATTCCGGTGGATGAGACCGACAGCATCAACGGTTTTATTGCCTTGCGTTCGGCATTGGCGGATCCCAGCATGCGGGAAAAGGCCGTCGATCGTTACATGGTGGAGGCGGCGCGCGGACGTACCGCCGCTGAACGTGAAAACTTACGTACCTCAGCGACCCGTATTCTGGGCCTGTTCGCGGGGGCCGACCCTTGGTTGGATGCCGCTCCATCGCCGGGCACGGGCTTGAACGAGCGGCCTTTGCGCTTAGGTGGCCTTTCAGCGATGTCGTACTTCTTAGAGCAAGTGGTACCAGAGAACGACCGTGAGCGGACCAGTGACGCGATGGTTACGTTGCTAAACGCGCTTATCTTTGACTTGATTCAAGAAAGCCGCGATGCGGCTGGGCTGGCACCATTGCCACGCGATGAGACAGCGCAGGCTTTCTTAAGCCAGGCTGTACTGGCTCTGAGCGATTCTTTCTTTTATCCCGCGCCCATGACCTTTGCTATGGATAACTTCGAGCATGTACAGGCCAGTGTTTTCCAATTAGCGCGCGCACCGGGTAAGACCGTGGTGTACTTGGGCTGCTTGTTCTTGATTATTGGTATCTTCGCCATGCTCTATGTCCGTGATCGACGGGTATGGGTTTGGTTGTCTCCCAGGGCAGATGGTGGCACCGAGGCCGAGATGGCCTTGTCGACCAATCGTCGGACCTTGGACGGTGACCGTGAATTTGAGCAACTTTCTAATCGACTGTTACAGGTAAAACCATGACTGCAGCCACCACGACCAGCCTCCCAACCAGCGGGGGGGGCATGCCCCCAGAGGATGATGAGCCCCAAGGCTACTTTGCCAAGTTGAGCCGATTCGATTGGTTCTTCGCCGTCTTGTTGTTGCTGGGAACGGCATCGGCATTCGGTTTGTATCACCAAGCGATGGATGGCTACGAAAAAAGCATTTTGATTGGCGTAGCGCCTGCGGCGATTGCGCTCGGGTGGTTTTGGCGCCCATTGGCCAAGCTCATGATTGGCACAGCCGCGATCGCATTATTCGCGATTTGGCTTTATCAGGGACCTGCGGGCGCTGACCTAGCCCGTGCGGAGACGGCCTTTCTTTTGAAGTATTTCCTCTCCAGCCAGTCTGCTGTTTTGTGGATGTGCGTCCTGATCTTTATGAGCACGGCCTTTTATTGGTTCGGTATGTTCATGCAGAAACACAGCGATGCGATGGAGACTATTGGTTCACGTATGGCGTGGGTCGCGGTGGTGCTGGCGGTGGTGGGGACGCTGGTCCGGTGGTATGAGGGGCACCAGATGGGCCCGGACATTGGTCATATTCCTGTGAGTAATCTTTATGAGGTGTTCATCCTGTTCACCTGGATGACGACGACCTTTTACCTGTACTACGAGTCCCACTACAAGACCCGCGCGTTGGGCGCCTTTGTGATGTTGGTGGTGAGTGCTGCCGTGGCGTTCTTGGTTTGGTATACCGTGGTTCGAGAGGCTCAGGCGATTCAACCGTTGGTGCCTGCCTTACAGAGTTGGTGGATGAAGGTGCATGTTCCTGCTAACTTTATTGGCTACGGCACGTTTGCTATTGCCGCGATGGTGGCGTTTGCCTATCTGATCAAGCAGCAAGCCAATGAGACCCATTGGCTCAAGTTGGCGCCGCTGTGGATATTGGGTGTCGTTTTGTGTTTTGAGCCTATTGTTTTTAGGGTGTCAACGCAGGATGGTGGAACGGGCTATTGGGTGGTTTACACCGGTGTTTCCGCGCTGATGGTCGCGGGTATTTTGTTTGGACGTAAACGCATCGCCGCACGCCTCCCCAGCCTAGAAGTGTTGGACGACGTCATGTACAAGGCGATTGCGGTTGGTTTTGCCTTCTTCACGATCGCGACTGTTTTGGGCGCCCTGTGGGCGGCAGAAGCGTGGGGCGGCTACTGGAGCTGGGATCCGAAAGAGACGTGGGCCCTGATCGTATGGCTCAATTACGCCGCGTGGTTGCATATGCGCATGATGAAGGGCCTACGTGGGACGGTGGCCTCTTGGTGGGCATTGGTGGGTCTCGCAATCACCACATTTGCGTTTTTAGGCGTCAACATGTTTTTGTCGGGACTGCACAGTTACGGCGAATTATGATGTAATAATTAGAACTATAGGACTATTACCGCTGTTTATTTGGGTATAGTTACCTATAGTTGCAACAAAGGGTGCCGCACCGGCATGCTTGTTCGCACGTTTGACAAAAACTGAATGAACAGGATATCTCCATGTCAAGAGACCTTCTAAACATCACCCCTGAATCTGTCTGGCTTCAGCGGCGCAAATGGCTTCAATGGGCTGGGGCCGCATCCGCGTCGGGGCTGGTTATGGGGCCTGGTGCTTTGGCGCAAACCCGTACACCGCAGGTCCAGCCGATTGTGGCGATGCCATCCGTGCCAAGCGCGCTTGCCGGTGCGCAGGCAAGCGACAAGGTGACGCCGTGGAAAGATGCGACCACCTACAACAATTTTTATGAGTTCGGGACCAGCAAGGAAGACCCGTACGAGAAAGCCCATGGATTGATCACCGAGCCTTGGCAGCTCCGTGTGGAGGGTTTGGTCAATAAACCCATGACCTTCGACATCGATGATCTGCGCACCTTTGCGCCCATTGAGGAGCGTATCTATCGACTGCGCTGTGTTGAAGGCTGGTCTATGGTCATCCCATGGTTGGGTTACTCATTGTCTAAGTTACTCGCGGCTGTGGAGCCACAAGGCAGCGCGAAATATGTCGCGTTTATCAGCAAGGCTGATCCGAACGTGATGCCAGGCTTGGGGTACGCTGGCTTGGATTGGCCTTACACCGAGGGACTGCGTTTGGATGAAGCCATGAATCCACTCACGCTTTTGACGCTGGGCATGTACGGTAAAACCTTGCCAAATCAAAGTGGCGCTCCCGTTCGCATCGTCGTGCCGTGGAAATACGGATTTAAGAGCGCTAAATCAATTGTGACCATTCGCTTGACTGAGAAGCAGCCGCCAACCGCTTGGAATGCGACTGCGCCGCAAGAGTATGGCTTCTACTCCAACGTGAACCCCGATGTGAACCACCCGCGCTGGAGTCAAGCAACCGAGCGCCGTCTGGGCGAGGGCGGTCTGTTCGCGAAACGTTTGAAGACGAAGTTGTTCAACGGCTATGAGGATGAGGTCGGTCAGTTGTACGCAGGTATGGACCTGCGCCGCTACTTCTAAGGGATGGCGACTGTCTCTTGGCGGACGCGCTTCCCGCGAGGGCTTAAGCCCGCCGTTTTCCTGCTCGCGTGTACACCGTTTGCCTATCTAGTCTGGGCAGTCTTTGCTAATGCCTTGGGGGCGAATCCCGCGGAAGCGCTGATTCGCTCGGCAGGCGATTGGGCGCTCCGGTTTCTGTGTCTAGTGCTCTTGGTCACGCCTTTGCGCCAATGGACGGGTGTCAGTGCGCTACTGAGTTTGCGCCGGATGCTGGGACTGTTCGTGTATTTCTATGTGCTGGTTCACTTGCTCAGCTACGCGTGGCTAGATATGTCGTGGTTGTTCGGGGATATCGTGCTTGACGTCATCAAACGCCCGTTCATCGCCGTTGGGATGGTGGCGTTTGCGCTACTGACCGCGCTGGCAATTACCTCGCCACACGCGGTGGTGAGGCGTTTGGGCGCCAGACGCTGGAAACGGCTGCATCAGGCCGTATACGTGGTGGCGTGCTTGGCGGTGCTCCACTTCTTCTGGATGCGCAGTGGCAAGCAAGATTTTGCCGAGGTATGGGTTTACGGCGGCATACTCGCCGTGCTGCTAGGGGTTCGTTTGCGTACCTTTCTAAAGCGCCCCCGACCTGCAAAATAATTTACAGCAAGCGCTCATTGGCCCATTGGTCTTCGGTTCGGTCTCGTTCTCGAATGATGTGTGGCTCGGTACCGTCGACCAAGATTTCCATCGGGCGATTGCGTGAGTTGTAGTTGCTGCCCATGCTCATGCTGTAGGCGCCTGTCGATAACACCGCCAAGATATCACCCGCTTGCACAGCCAGGCTGCGGTCACGCCCTAGCCAGTCGCCGCTTTCGCAGATCGGTCCAACCACGTCCACCATCTGCGCTGGGGTGTCGCCCGTTGTATCGACGGGCACGATGCCATGGTAGGCATCGTATAAGGTCGGCCTTGGCAGGTCATTCATAGCGGCATCGACGATGCAAAAATTCTTGTCCTCACCGGGCTTCATGTAAAGCACCTCGGTCAAACAAACGCCCGCATTACCGACCAAGCTGCGCCCCGGTTCTATGAGTATCTTGCGGTTGCCGTAACCGCGTGCGTCTAGTTTTTCAAACAGTTTGATCCAGAGAGCATCGGCGCTTGGTGGTGTGTCGCCTGCATAGTCAATACCCAAGCCACCGCCAAAATCAAGGTGCTCTAAGGCGATACCATTCGCCTCAATCGCATCGACTAAATCCAGCATTCGATCTGCGGCGTCTAGGTAAGGGGATGCGTCAACGATTTGCGACCCAATATGACAGTCGATGCCAACGACTCTAAGCCCCGGGCATTGAGCGGCGTAGGCGTAGGCCTGCACCACTTCCTTGTGTGCGATGCCGAATTTATTACCTTTGAGCCCAGTGGAAATGTAAGGATGGGTCTTTGCATCGACATCGGGGTTAACACGCAAACTGATGGGCGCTCGCTCACCGAAGTCCAAAGCGACCTCATTTAAGACGTCGAGTTCCGCCAGACTCTCCACGTTGAAGCAGCCTATGCCTGCGCCGAGTGCCGCCCACATCTCTTCGCGTGTTTTACCCACGCCGGAAAAAATAATTTTTTTCGCATCTGCTCCAGCGGCTAATGCCCTTGCCAATTCACCACCCGAGACGATATCGAAGCCGCAGCCCGCTTTAGCGAATAACTGCAACACAGCGAGCGAAGAGTTCGCCTTCATGGCGTAACAAATCTGCGACTGTCTTCCCTTAAAACCGGTTTCGTAAGCCGCTAGCGCGTCCAGCATGGCGGCTTTAGAGTACACAAACAAGGGCGTGCCATGTGTCGAAGCCAGTTGCTTGAGGTCGACCTCCTCCAGAGTGAGTTGTTGCACACGATATTGCAGGTGTGTACCACGGGGGAGATTTGGGGTAGTCATTTTTACGTTGGCCTGTGGGCCAGTCCTAAGGTTACGCGAGGTCGCGGGTAGCGCTGGTTAACGGGGTGATGCTGGGCGTGTTCATTTGAGCAGTCGGCGACCGTAAGTCGCCTTTTTGACCACAAGCAACCAGCATGGCAGCGCCAGTGACAACCAGGAGACGGACGAGTAAAGAGGTGGTGCGCATGAGGGTAGGCGTTAAAAAGTTAGTTGAGTAAAACCACGGGAGGAAAGGGGCGAGACTTAAAAATTACAATAACGGAATTCCTAGGAGATCATTGTAATGACCGATGCTGACTATCTAAACGCCGCCGAAAAAGCGCTGAGTGCGCTTGAGCTGGCATGTGACCGAATAAATGATGATACCGATGCGGACATCGATAACCAGCGCGTCGGGGGCATGATCACGATCTCGTTTGCGAACAATAGCCAATTGATCGTTAATTTACAAAAGCCACTGCATGAAATTTGGCTGGCGGCCAAGGCGGGTGGCTTCCATTACAAACTAGTGGACGGTCAATGGCGAGATACCAAACAAGGCAGTGAGTTCTTTGCAGACGTCTCTCAGTACGCAACCCAACAATCGGGTGTTCCCCTGCATTTCACAGCCCAGGGTTAATTTCGGAACAGATTCAAAATGTTGCTGCGTTCGTTTGCACGTGGAGAGTCAACCTCATCGCCGCGCTTCTCGGCCCCCCCGCCTTCAATGCCTTGATTCATTCCTAGGCTGCGTATGCTTCTCGTGGGTCCCATTTCGCTGTAATACCAGTCCCCACCCGACGAGAAAATGCCGTTTGGCACCAAGGGATTTTGGATAGGCACGCCGTCCAACGCGACGCGCATGTAATCAATCCAGATGGGGAGGCTTAAGCCGCCCCCAGTTTCTCGGCTTCCCAGCGGACGCGGGTTGTCGTAGCCGACCCAGACAGCGGCCGTGCGTGTCGGGTGAAAGCCAACATACCAAGCGTCTTGCGAGTCATTGGTGGTGCCCGTCTTTCCAAATAGATCGGTGCGCTTCAGTTCTCTTTGTGAGCGCGCGCCCGTTCCTGAACGAGCGACTTCGTTCAGCAAGTCACTGATGATGAAGGCGTTGCGGGGAGACACGACCCGGCTGTCATCTGCCAAAACGACCTCTGGTGCCTGATAAACCACTTCGCCTTGCTGATCTTTGATTGACGTGATCAGGCGGGGTGGCAGCAAGTGGCCCCCGTTGGCGAAAACGCTATAACCGACGGCCATTTGCATGGGGTTGACGCTGCCTGCGCCAAGCGCCATCGTGAGATAGGGGGGGTGCTTGCTGGCATCGAAGCCAAACCGGGTAATCCATTTTTGGGCGCTAATGGTGCCGACCACCTGTAGCACGCGAATGGAGACCATGTTTTTCGACAAAGCGATCGCACGCCGAATGGTTAGTGCACCGTCAAATTTTTCATCGTAGTTTTGTGGTTCCCATGGCTCACCACCCGTTTCTGCCGCGGTGAAGAACAGCGGTGCATCATTAACGATGGTACTTGGCGTGATCCCTTTTTCGATAGCGGCGGAATAAATGAACGGTTTAAAGCTTGATCCTGGTTGGCGCAACGATTGCGTGACATGGTTGAATTTACTCTTACTAAAATCGAATCCACCGACCAAGGTTTTGATATCTCCGGTGCGGGGATCCAAGCTAACGAGTCCGCCCTCGACTTCAGGTGTTTGGGTGATTGACCAATTTTCCCCATCACTGTCTTGCACAATACGGACGACGGATCCCCGGCGAATTTTTATTTTGGGTTGCGCCTTGGCTTGTAAACCTGACTGAACAGGCCTGAGGCCGTTACCTTTGATTGTGATTTCTTCGCCGTCCGCGCGGATCACCGTCACGCTTTTGCTACTTGCCTTTAAAACCACTGCGGCCAACAAGTTGCCGTTGTCTGCCACTTCGCTTAATGCGTCATCTATGGCATCGGTTCGCTCTTCGGCATCTTTGGGTAAGTCAATATACTGTTCAGGACCGCGGTATTGCTGGCGTGACTCGTAGTCGATTAAGCCCCGGCGCAGTGCTTGATAGCCCGCGATTTGCTCTTTCGACTGAATGGTTGTAAACACATTCAAACCGCGCGTATATGCCGCAACCCCATACTGATCCACGACGGCTTGTCGCACCATTTCAGCCGCAAACTCAGCATGAACAGAGGTTCTTTTAACGGAGCCCTTGATACCCAAAGGCGCTGATTTGGCGTTGCTCGCCTCTGTCGCTGTAATGAACCCCAGTGCCTCCATGCGATTGAGTACGTAATGTTGACGCAGTTTCGCGCGCTTTGGGTTGCGCACGGGGTTGTAGGCGGAGGGTGCTTTAGGTAGGCCGGCTAGCATGGCTGCTTCGGCCAGTGAAATGTCGCGTAGCGGTTTATTGAAGTAGGTTTGTGATGCGGCACCAAAGCCATAGGCGCGTCGACCGAGGTAAATTTGGTTGATGTAAATTTGCAAAATCTGTTCTTTTGAGAGTTCGTACTCCAGCTTGAACGTCATCAAAACTTCATAAATTTTTCGCGTGTAGGTCTTTTCTGCGGTCAGATAGACGTTGCGTGCTACCTGCATGCTGATGGTGGATGCGCCTTGACTTTTCGAACGCCCTAGGTTGGCTAAAACGGCACGCACCATACCCTTGTAGTCCACCCCGTTGTGTTGGAAAAAATTAGCATCTTCAGCCGCCAAAATGGCGTTGGTCAAGACGGGGGGGACCTCATTAAAAGGTATGTATTGCCGCCTCTCCTCGCCAAACTCAGCCATCAGGACCTTGTCCGCTGAGTACACCCTCAAGGGTAATTTAGGCCGGTAGTTGGCGAGTTCGCCGACGCTGGGCAGGTTGGGGAAAGCAACCGCTAGAACAAAGGCGATACCCAAGGCTGCGGCCACTCCCCCGGCGGCGGCCAGACCAAACAGCCACGCCAGGCCCTTAAAGAGAATGCCAAACGCCGTCCCCTCAGCAGCAACGCCTGAACGCTTGCCGCCAGCGGGCGCGCCTTTGTAAGGCTTCTTAGGGGTGTCTGGGCCAGTGTTTTTGGACATGTGTGGTTTCACAGTTCGATTGACCATTATAGAAACCAAGCGGGCGCGTATCGTCGTTATTTTCCGCGTCTTCTGCGTATTCACCCCTAGGTGCGTGTTGCCATTGTGGGCGCCCGCTGCCCGCCCTAGGCTAAGGGTGTGTTTGGTTGTGTTGGTGGAGGGGTCGGCTATGTCAGATGGCGAACGCGCGGTGGCGGCATCCCCGCTTGTGCGGGGTGTGTCGCGCGCTCGGGCGCACCAGTGGCGCGTGGCCGTGGATGTCGATGCGTCTCGTTATGCCGGGGTTGTCCGCGGAGACGACGTCTCAGGTTGCTTGCGCCCCCTTGTGACACCGGAATCAGTGCGTCGACCGAGGCGTCAAGGGGCGTTCCAGCTGCGCCGCCGGACCTCGGTTGCGGTGTGCATCTCGGCAACGGCGATGCATCAACAGTTGTTTGATTTACCGGCTTGGCTAACCCCATTACAAGCATGGGCAGAGGTACAGTTGGTAGCGGCGCGCAGCTGCACGCCGGCTCAGGACTGGTGGTTTGATGCGCATCCCATACGGTCGCGCGGCGAGGCGGTGGAGTGGGCGCTTTACAGCATGCCGGTTATCGCCATCGCGCAACGGTGGGATGCACTCCAAGAACTGCGGCCCGTCCGCCCGGTGGCCGAGCCGCCGCGCACTTGGGGTAGCCGGTTTAAGCCGTTAAACCCCATTGGCCTTGCGGGTTGGTCATTGGCCGCTGTGGTCCCCTTGACAGGGCGAGGCCCTGACGACCGTGACGACCTTGAGCGGCCGACCTTGCACGCCTTGATGGCGGTTGCGCGCTGGGGTGAGAGCCAACGTCGAGGAGGCCCTTGGTGGCTACGAACCTAGTGCCTGACGGCTTCATTGCGGTCAACCTCCTGCCTTACCGGACGGTTGCCTTGCGTCGGTATCGCCGAGAATTCTGGCTGCTGCTCGGCGCCATGGTGCTTCTTGTGCTCTTGGTTGTCGTGCTGGCCGTGTCGGATTGGCAGCGTACGCGTGAGCACTACGAGCTGTATCGTGCGCAGTTGGCGCGAGTAGATGAAGCGCTCGCCCAAGCCCAGGCGGAGCAGATAGCGGTCACGCGTGCGCTGAAAAGCGTTGCCAGCGTGCGTGCACAAGATCTTCTGGCGCAGTCGCGGACCGAGTGGCAGCTAGCCGTCGTCGCCCACACATTGCATAGCGTCCCAAAGGGCATTCGTGTGTTGGGCTTCCAGGCCGATGGTGGTCACGTTGTGATCAATGGCTCAGCACAGCGTTTGTCAGATCTGCTCGTATTTCACGCCATATTGGTAACGTATTGGCGCCCGCGTGCCAGCGTGCGTATAGCGCCAGCGGGCCCCATTCGCAAAGCGGGTCTGGGACGGTGTTGCGACTTCGTTATGCACGTGCGTCTAACGCCCCCATCGGCGGTTACACCATGACGCACAGTCCGCCGAACTTACCGTTTTTATTGCGACCACGGTGGCAGCGTCTTTGTTTTGCGGCGTGTGGTGTGTTGGCTGTGGCGGTCCTGGCGTGTGCAGTGGTGTACGCCAATGGCTGGTCTGAACACGTGGCGCGTGAAGTCGCATTGTCTAAGCGCTCGAAAACGCTGGCGGACCGCGTCCAGAAGACGGCGCACTTGCGGGGTTTGGGCGGTGCCGCAGGTACAGCGCGACTTGGGAGGCCCGTTGGGGCGACACAACCTGAGGACCTGCTGCCGTTGCTGCTGCGACAGCTTGCCCATGCACGCCTGCAAGCTCCGACTTGGAAGTCGGCATCAATCGGCGCACGTGATGCGTCCAAGGTGTCTGTTGTCACGCTGGGCGGGCAGGGTGACGTACGCCAGGTATCGGACCTGCTGGCAGTTTTAGCGCAGCGCTTTTGGGTGCATCAATTTCAGATGACGCGGCGATCCGTCGAGACCGCGCGCAAGGGTGGTTTCGTACCGGGTCGGTTGAGTGCGTGGAAGCTGCGTGTGGACGTTGCCCGCTCGCGGGGCGGGCCCCAAGCTGAGTTGTTGCAGCGCTTGCAGGTAACCAGTGTCGGCGCTAAGGCACTGGGCGCTAAGGCATTCGGCGCCGTTCCTAGTCCCTTGCTGGCGGCAGCGGTACCTGCGGTGGCAAAGCCGGAAGAGGTGGCAAACGTAGCCGATCCAGTGGGTCCTGCAAACGCGGCGGTTCAGACGAGATTACCCGTGCCGTTGAATCAGTTATTTTGGGCGGGTTCTGTTGAATCGCGTGAGCGGTCGGTGGCCATTGTGCGCGCTGCGGGGCGTCTTTATCGCGTCGCAGTTGGCGATCGTATTGGACTAATCGGTGCGCTTGTGGTGGCCATTAAGCCAACCGCCGTGATGGGTTTGCATGGCCCATTACTCATACGTATGCCGAACGCACAGCCTGGGAGAGAAGGTAGGCCAACCGGCCATACGAGCCAAAGCCACAAACGGGGGGCGCCGTGAGCCAGCAGACAGGCTCAGGAATGGGTGGTGTGGCGGTAGGCGTCTTGTGCGCCGTGATGGCATTGTTAGCGTCGGGGTGTACGGCTTTGCCTGAGGCTGCCCCCGTGACCACCGCCATCGTAGACCCCACGTTGCTGGTTGTGGCCGAGGAGGCGCGCGCGGCAGGCGCGTTGTCTGCCGGACTACTCGCTTCGCCGGTGGTTGTAAGGGTCTCACCGCAGCCGGCGTCGGAAAAGAGGCCGCCGTTAGTGCCCTTAAAACAAGCAGAAAGTGCAGCAGCGGGTGCGGGTGCAGGCGGGGGTGCGGATGTAGGTGACGTGTGGGTTGGGTATGGTGGGCGTGTGCCTGCTTGGTCTGACCGCGTGTATCCGCTACCCAACGCACGCGCATCGCCTCTTCTACGGCTCACTTTTGACCAAGTCGACGCGCAGGTCGCGCTTCAGGCAATTGCCATGGTGGCTGAGCGCAACATCGTCATCGCCCACGGGGTCACAGGTAAGGTGTCGCTGAGCCTCCATGATGTGCCTTGGTATGTTGCCATGACCGGTGTCTTGCGTGTCAGTGGGTTACTGGTTCAGCAACAAGCCGGTATTTTGTGGGTGGCTGCCTTGGATGAGGTGGCTAGCCTTGAGCTAGAGGCAAAGCGACGCCGAGATAACGTACGCTTGGCTGCACCGCTAGAGACGCGTATCTTTGCTCTGAATTACGCGCGCGCCAAGGATGTAGCGGCCTACCTGCAAGGAGAGGGGAGCAAGCGAACGGCAAAGGAGCCGCTCGTGCAGGACGCTGCCCCGCAGTCGGAGGCAAGTGGGTCCGTGCGGGTGACACCACGCCTCGCCGGTGGCACCAATCAGGCGGGGCTCGGGCTGAGCGGTCAGGGTGGGTTGGGTGGTTTGTTATCCAGCAGGGGTGTCGTTATTGCAGAGACCCGAACCAACCAGTTGTTCGTCAGTGACAAGGTGCCGCGTATGGCGAGGATTGCGGCATTTATTCGGCTCTTAGATAAGCCCGTTCGGCAGGTCTTAATTCAGGCGCGGATCGTGGAGGCAGATGATGGATTTAGCCAGTCGCTGGGGGTGCGGTTAAGCCGGCACGCCGAACCCATTGTCCAACTCCCAGCCGTTGGCCTAGGTGGTCGCGAACCTGCCGTGCTTGCATTGTCACTTTTTCGTCCGGGAACAGACCATTTGATTGCCTTGGAACTCACGGCATTAGAGGCGACAGGCAAAGGGAAAATTGTTTCGCGTCCCACCATCGTCACCGCCAACCTCGTGAAGGCGCTGATTGAACAAGGTACGGAATACCCTTACCAATCCATCAACGCCAACGGGAGCGCCTCTGTCCAATTTAGAAAGGCGACGTTGCGGCTAGAGGTTACGCCGCATGTGACGCCCAACGGACACGTGATGTTGGACGTCGACATTCACAAAGACAGTCGTGGAGAAACGACAGCGCAGGGTGTCGCCATAAACACCAAACATGTGCAAACACAGGTTTTGGTGGAAAACACAGGGACGGTGGTGATCGGCGGTATATTTGAGCGTTACGATAGGAACGAAGAAACAAAAGTGCCTTTTCTCGGCGATTTGCCGGGTATAGGCTATTTGTTTAAGACGCAAAGCGAGCGCGCGGATCGTTCAGAGATGCTGATTTTTCTCACGCCTTATATTTTGAAGCAGGATGGCGCGTCATAAGCGCCGACCTGTACTTAGCCGACCGAACTACACCATGTCTGTCATCGCAATTGTTGGAATGCCGGGGTCTGGCAAGACGACGGTGGGGCGTCACCTGGCGCGACGCCTAGGGCGGCAGTTTGTCGACAGCGATCACGAGTTGGAACGCGAACTGGGCTGCACAGTAAAGCAGTACTTCGAGGTGCATGGCGAGGCAAGTTTTAGAGATGCCGAGTCCGCCGTACTGGCGCGCTTATGCGAGGATGCTGGCAAAGAGGCCAATGTCTCCGGCATCGTTTTGGCAACAGGCGGTGGTGCGGTTCTTAGGCCTGAAAATCGAGCTTGTTTGCGTGCGCAGGCGTGGGTGGTTTACCTCCGGTCGTCACCCGTCGAATTGGCCAAACGCCTGCGTTACGATAAGACACGTCCCTTGCTACAAGGGGGGCATGCGGGTGAGCGCTTGCAAAACTTGTTTGAACAGCGCGACCACTTGTATCAAGAAGCGGCCCATTTTTCGGTCGATACCGGGCGCCCAAGCGTCCATATGCTGGTTAACACCATTGCCATGCAGCACGAGATGCGCGATCTGGCGACGGTGACACCCGCAACCCAACGTTCCCAAAGCCCACCATGACAGCGCCTGTACTACCCCCCCTTGACGTGTCCACTGCCGCAGATGCGGGTGAATTAACGCGGGTTCCAATTGCCATGGGGGAGCGCAGTTACCACATTTATATTGGTGCGGATACATGGCGCAATGAAAGCGTTTGGCAGGGCTTGCCTCAGGCGCAAACCGCGCTCATCGTCACCAACACCGTGGTGGGGCCCCTCTACACGGCGCAATTGAAAGCGGCGATTGACGGCGTGTATGCACGTGTCGTGGTGTTGGAGTTGCCTGATGGCGAGGCCACCAAGGACTGGGTGCATTTGCAGCGCATTTTTGATGTGTTGCTCGACGAGCATGCAGACCGTAAGACCGTGTTGTTTGCACTCGGTGGCGGCGTGATTGGCGACATGACCGGCTTTGCTGCGGCGTGCTATATGCGTGGCGTCCCCTTCGTACAGGTACCCACGACCTTGCTGTCGCAGGTGGACTCATCCGTGGGAGGCAAGACCGCTGTTAACCACCCACGCGGTAAAAACATGATCGGTGCGTTCTACCAACCGGAGCGCGTCATTTGTGACTTGCGGGCCTTGCAGACCCTGCCGGCGCGTGAAATGAGTGCGGGTTTGGCCGAGGTCATTAAATATGGGCCCATCGCCGATCCGGCGTTCTTAGATTGGTTAGAAGCCAATATGGCGGGCCTGCGAAGCGGGGATACCCATTTACTGGGCCAAGCGGTTAAGCGCAGTTGCGAGATCAAGGCCTGGGTGGTTTCTCAAGATGAGCGCGAGTCGGGCGTGCGGGCCATTCTGAATTTTGGGCATACCTTTGGACACGCAATAGAAGCGGGCCTCGGCTTTGGGACCTGGTTGCACGGTGAAGCGGTCGGTTGCGGTATGGTGATGGCCGCCCACTTGTCGCAGCGGTTGGGCTTGATTGACATGGATGCGGTGGTGCGCTTGACCCGCATCATTGACAGTGCCGGCTTGCCCATAAAAGGGCCAAAATTGACGGATGCTTCCGGGCAGTCGTCCGAAGATATTTACCTAGAGCACATGCGCGTGGACAAGAAGGCGCAGGGCGGCCACATACGCTTCGTTTTAATCTGTGACAGCGGTCTGGCGCAGGTGGGTGCCGCGGATGATGACGTGGTGCGCGCCGTCATCGAGGCCTGTTGTGTTGCGTGATGTGGTTCAACACCCCTTGGGCGCGCTGGCGTCCTACGCAAGCGACCCGTCAACGAGCCAAGGCCGCCTCCATCCGCAAGCGGCCGCGCTGACACGGAATGAGTTCCAGCGAGATCGGGACCGCGTCATACACTCCACGGCATTTCGCCGTTTGGTATATAAAACACAGGTTTTCCTGAACCATGAGGGCGACTTGTTTCGCACGCGACTGACGCACTCTCTGGAGGTGGCGCAGATAGGGCGAAGCATTGCCCGTAATTTAGGGCTGCATGAGGATTTAGTGGAGGCCGTAGCGCTTGCGCATGACCTTGGGCACACGCCATTTGGCCACGCTGGCCAGGACGCGTTGAATGAAGCTATGCGTCAACATGTAAGCGATCATGCGGATACGCTGGTGGATGGATTGGGGTTTGAGCACAACCTGCAAAGCTTGCGGGTGGTCGATACCTTGGAGCGGTCTTACCCTGAGTTTGATGGCTTGAATTTAAGCTTTGAGACACGCGAAGGGGTGCTGAAGCACTGCGCATTAAGCCATGCGAGGCGGCTAGAGGCACAGCGACCTAACGATGTGGGCGCACGCTTCATCAACAAAACATCCCCATCGCTAGAGGCGCAGTTGTGTAACTTGGCCGACGAAATCGCCTACAACGCTCACGACGTTGACGATGGCGTGCGCTCGGGTCTCATTGACTTTGAGCAACTGCAGTCGGTTCCTTTGGTGCTGACGTATGCCAACGAGGCCAAGCGTGCATTCCCTCACTTGCTTGGAAGACGCTTGTTGGCCGAGACGATTCGCCGCATATTGACGGCTCAGGTATTTGATGTCACAGCGCAGACCCGCCAAAATATCCAAGATGCCGGCGTCGCGACAGTCGACGACGTGCGTGCTTTACCCGGTGATTTGGTTGGCTTTTCACCGGCCATGCGCCGTGAATCCATCGTGCTAAAACAATTCTTATTTGCCAATTTGTACCGCCACCCGCAGGTGGCGGAGATGACAGCAACAGCCAAGGGCGTGGTCACCGACTTGTTTGCGGCCTACCTCGCAGCCCCCGACATGATGGACACCTCAGCGCCCAAGGCGAGTACGGTGCAGCGATCGGTCTCGGACTACATAGCGGGTATGACGGATCGGTTCGCCATGCGCGAGCACGCACGCATCACGGGGGAGGATGTGTTTGGTGCGGGCGCGACGTTGAGGCCGCATGGCTAGGTTGGCCCGTTTGACGGCACCGGGTTTTGTGCACCACATCGTGGTTCGAGGCAACAACGGCGCAGCGGTATTCCGGGATGTATCAGACCGTGCGCACTGGGTTGACTGCTTAAGGCGTTTTAGCGCGTCCAATCAGGTGACTGTCCATGCCTATGTGTTGCTGAAAGATGAGGTTCAGCTACTGGTTACGCCTGAAAGCACGGGAAGTGTGTCGCGGATGATGCAAGCGATCGGCCGGCAATACGTCACGACGTTCAATCGCAAATATCGCCAAACAGGTACCTTATGGGAGGGCCGCTACCGTTGCAGCCTTATTCAGGCCGATGCGTATTTGCTGCCCTGCATGGTCTACATGGACCTTGCCCCCGTGCGTGCGGGGGAGGTGGCTGAGGCGAGCGCCCATTCGTGGGGAAGCTATGCCCATTACGTGGGCGTAACGCAAGAGCCTTGGTTGGTCGCATCGCCGCGGGTTTGGACGTTAGGCAATACGCCCTTTGCCCGCGAGGCGGCTTACCGGGATCGCGTCGTGGCCGGCTTAAGTGCTGCGCTGGTGCAGACGATTCGCGACCACACGCACAACGGCTGGGCCTTGGGCGATGAGGCGTTTCTAACAGCGTTGCAAGGCATCGTTTCTCGCCGCGTTAGCAAGGGGAAAGCGGGCCGTCCCAACAAGTCAAACCCTTTATCTGACCCCAATTAATTCAATTTGGTCGTTGCAGTCTTTTAAATAAGGTACTGACCCTAATTTATCTTCTTGCCAGCTTAAGGGTTTTACCTTATTCTCCTTGCCTTCATGGATGCAACAGGAGCGCAGGGTGAATAACGAGCAACAACGATTAGCCGCAACCGCCGGTGGACTTTACGACCCTAGCCAAGAGCACGACGCCTGTGGCGTCGGCTTTGTCGCGCACATCAAAGGGCACCGTACCCACGCGATTGTGTCGCAAGCCCTTCAAATCCTAGAAAACCTAGACCATAGAGGCGCCGTGGGTGCCGATGCCCTGATGGGCGATGGTGCGGGCTTGCTCATTCAACTACCGGATCAGTTGTACCGGGAAGAAATGGCGAAGCAAGGGGTGACGCTACCGCCCATGGGTGAGTACGGCGTTGGCTTGGTATTTTTGCCAAAAGAGCGCGCGTCACGCATGGCGTGTGAGCAAGAAATGGCGCGTGCCATCAAGGCAGAAGGCCAGGTGCTCTTGGGTTGGCGTGACGTGCCGGTTAATCAAGCGATGCCGATGTCACCCACGGTCCGTGAGAAAGAACCCGTCATGCGTCAAGTCTTCATCGGACGTGGCGACGATGTGATTGTGCAGGACGCCTTAGAGCGCAAACTGTACGTGATTCGTAAGACGGCAAGCGCCAACATCCAGGCGTTGAAGTTGACGCACAGCGGCGAGTATTACGTGCCGAGCATGTCGACGCGCACGATTGTCTATAAAGGGTTGCTGTTGGCCAACCAAGTGGGTGAGTACTTCCTTGACTTGCAGGATGCCCGATGCGTCTCCGCTCTGGGGTTGGTGCACCAGCGCTTCTCGACCAATACCTTCCCAGAGTGGCCACTGGCACACCCCTACCGGTATGTCGCCCACAACGGCGAGATCAACACGGTGAAAGGTAATTACAACTGGATGCGTGCCCGCGAGGGCGTCATGAGCTCACCCGTCTTGGGCGATGACTTGAAGAAGTTGTACCCCATCAGCTTTGCAGGTCAGTCCGACACGGCTACGTTTGACAACTGCTTAGAGTTGTTGACGATGGCCGGTTATCCCATTGCGCAAGCCGTGATGATGATGATCCCTGAGCCATGGGAAAACCACGAGCAGATGGACCCGCGTCGTCGCGCGTTTTACGAGTACCACGCTGCCATGATGGAGCCGTGGGATGGCCCAGCGTCCATTGTGTTTACGGATGGCCGCCAAATCGGCGCCACGCTTGATCGCAATGGCTTGCGCCCTTCGCGCTACTGCATCACCGACGATGACATGGTGATCATGGGTTCTGAGCAGGGCGTTCTACCCGTACCTGAGTCAAAGATTGTTAGCAAATGGCGTTTGCAGCCTGGAAAAATGTTTTTGATCGACCTAGAGCAGGGTCGCATGATCAACGACGAAGAGTTAAAAGCGGGCTTGGCGAATGCGAAACCGTATACCCAGTGGATTGAGAACCTGCGTTACAAGTTGGATCGTATCGACGCCGTTTCCGAGGCGCCAGCACCGTTTGACGGTTTGTTGGACATGCAGCAAGCATTTGGCTACTCGCAGGAGGACATCAAGTTCTTGATGAGCCCCATGGCTGCCAATGGCGAAGAAGCGCTAGGCTCTATGGGTAACGATAGCCCACTGGCGGTTTTGTCAGACCGTAGCAAGCCCCTTTACAACTACTTTAAGCAACTGTTTGCCCAAGTAACCAATCCACCGATTGACCCGATTCGCGAAGCGATTGTGATGTCGCTGGTGTCATTTATTGGCCCCAAGCCCAACCTCTTGGACATCAACCAAGTCAACCCGCCCATGCGCTTAGAGGTGGCCCAGCCGGTGCTCACCTTCGATGACATGGCGAAGTTGCGCAACATCCACCAGTACACACACGGTAAGTTCCGTAGCACCACGTTGGATATTACCTATCCCTTTAGTTGGGGACGTGAGGGTGTTGAAGCAAAGTTGGCGTCACTGTGTGCCGAAGCGGTCGACGCCATTCGCTCGGGATCAAACATTTTGATCGTGAGCGACAAGGGCGTCAGTGAGACCCAAGTCGCCATTCCGGCGTTACTCGCCATGTCCGCGGTACACCAGCACCTGGTGCGCGAGGGCTTGCGCACCTCGACGGGTTTGGTTGTGGAGACGGCATCAGCCCGCGAAGTACATCATTTTGCGGTGCTGGCTGGCTACGGTGCCGAGGCGGTTCACCCCTACTTGGCCATGGAGACGCTCAACAGCTTGCATGCGCAGTTGCCCGGTGATTTGTCGGCGGAAAAAGCCATCGCAAACTACGTGAAGGCCATAGGCAAAGGTTTGTCGAAAATCATGTCCAAGATGGGCGTGTCGACCTACATGAGCTACTGCGGCGCGCAGTTGTTCGAAGCGATTGGTTTGAACTCCGACCTCATTAACAAGTACTTCACCGGCACACCAAGCCGGGTTCAGGGCATCGGTATTTTCGAGGTCGCCGAAGAAGCCCTGCGCATGCACGAGCTCGCCTTTGGCGGCTCCCCCGTGTTGGCCAACATGCTGGACGCCGGTGGAGAGTACGCTTGGCGCTCGCGCGGTGAAGAGCATATGTGGACGCCGGATGCCATTGCAAAATTGCAGCACAGCACGCGTTCCAAAAACTGGAATAGTTACAAAGAGTACGCCCAAATCATCAACGACCAAACGCGTCGCCATATGACGTTGCGAGGCTTGTTTGAATTTAAGCTCGATCCATCCAAGGCCATACCAATTGATGACGTCGAGCCCGCCACCGAAATCGTGAAGCGGTTCGCTACTGGTGCGATGTCGTTGGGTTCCATCTCGACGGAAGCCCATGCCACGTTGGCAGTCGCCATGAACCGCATCGGCGGTAAGAGCAACACGGGCGAGGGCGGCGAGGACAAGGCGCGCTACCGTAATGAACTGAAGGGCATCCCCATTACCGACGGTGAGTCCTTGAAGTCCGTGATTGGCGAGAGCCGCGTCGAGGTCGATATCCCGCTGAAGGCGGGGGACTCATTGCGTTCTCGCATCAAGCAGGTGGCTTCGGGGCGCTTTGGTGTGACCACCGAGTATCTGACCAGTGCCGACCAGATTCAGATCAAGATGGCGCAGGGTGCCAAGCCCGGCGAAGGCGGTCAGTTGCCCGGCGGCAAGGTCAGCGAGTACATCGGTGCCTTGCGTTACTCGGTGCCGGGGGTTGGCCTCATTTCTCCGCCGCCCCACCATGATATCTACTCCATCGAAGACTTGGCGCAGTTGATTCATGACCTGAAAAACGTGAATCCCGCCGCCAGCATCAGCGTGAAGTTGGTGTCTGAAATTGGTGTGGGTACGATTGCCACCGGTGTAGCGAAAGCCAAGTCAGACCACATCGTCATTGCGGGACATGACGGCGGCACGGGTGCCTCACCTTGGTCGTCTATCAAGCACGCGGGTAGCCCATGGGAAATCGGATTGGCTGAAACCCAACAAACCTTGGTGTTGAACCGCTTGCGTGGCCGCGTGCGCTTGCAAGCCGATGGCCAAATGAAGACAGGCCGCGACGTCGTGATCGGTGCCTTGTTGGGCGCAGATGAGTTCGGTTTTGCCACCGCACCGCTGGTGGTGGAGGGCTGCATCATGATGCGTAAGTGTCACCTCAACACCTGTCCCGTCGGCGTGGCAACGCAAGATGAGACATTGCGTAAGAAGTTCTCAGGGCAACCTGAGCATGTGGTCAATTACTTCTTCTTTGTCGCCGAAGAGGCGCGCCAAATTATGGCGCAGTTGGGTGTGCGCACCTTTGACGAGCTAATCGGTCGTGCTGACTTGCTGGACACCCGCCAAGGATTGCAGCACTGGAAGGCCAAGGGCTTGGACTTCTCGCGCTTGTTCTACATGCCAGATATGCCTGCAGATGTCGCGCGCTTGCACAACGATGTGCAAGACCACGCGCTCGAGAAGGCGCTGGATGTGCGGTTGATTGAAAAGTCCAAGGCAGCCCTAGAGCGTGGTGAGAAAGTGAAATTCATGGACACGGCGCGCAACGTCAACCGCACGGTTGGCGCGATGTTGTCCGGTGAGTTGATTAAGCGCTTCCCAGATGGCTTGGCTGACGACACCATTCACATTCAATTAGAGGGTACAGGCGGTCAATCGTTTGGCGCGTTCTTGGCCAAGGGCATTACCTTGAGCTTAATTGGTGAGGCCAACGACTACACCGGCAAAGGGATGAGCGGTGGACGGATCGTGGTGCGCCCCAGCTTGGATTTCCGCGGTCGGTCTGAGGAAAACATCATCGTGGGCAACACCGTTTTGTACGGCGCAACCACGGGTGAGGCCTTCTTTAGCGGCGTGGCCGGCGAGCGCTTCGCCGTTCGTCTGTCAGGCGCGTCTGCTGTGGTTGAGGGAACGGGTGACCACGGTTGTGAGTACATGACAGGCGGTACGGTGGTCGTGCTGGGTCGCACGGGCCGGAACTTTGCGGCAGGCATGAGTGGCGGTATCGCCTATGTGTACGACGAGGACGGCCAGTTTGACGCACGTGCCAATAAGGCCATGGTGTCTTTGGAGCGGGTGTTGTCAGAGGCGGAGCAACGCCATGCGATTGACCCCTCGATTTGGCACCGTGACCAAGCCGACGAGAGTCAGTTGAAAGCCATGTTGAACGACCACTTGCGCTACACCGGTTCGCGTCGTGCACGTGAGTTGTTAGACAACTGGGCGACGGCACGCAGCAAGTTTGTGAAGGTCTTCCCCAACGAGTACAAGCGTGCATTGGGCGAACTGCACGCCGCTAAGGTGGCGAAGGCGACTGAGTCAAAAGCTAAACCGGGTGTGACCGCTTAAGCGGTAGACACCATTAGGAGAACAGCATGGGAAAAATTACGGGTTTCATGGAATTTGAGCGTCTTGAAGAGGGCTACTTGCCCGCAAAAGAGCGTTTGAAAAACTACAAAGAGTTTGTCATTGGGTTGGATGACGTAGGCGCAAAGCAGCAGTCTGCGCGGTGCATGGACTGTGGTACGCCGTTTTGTAATAGCGGTTGTCCGGTTAACAACATCATTCCTGATTTCAACGAACTGGTCTTTCAGGGCGATTGGAAGAACGCGATCGATGTCTTGCACAGCACGAACAACTTCCCGGAGTTCACGGGTCGAATTTGTCCCGCACCGTGTGAGGCCGCCTGCACCCTGAATGTGAATGACGATGCGGTGGGCATCAAGTCGATTGAGCATGCCATTATCGACAGGGCATGGGCGGAGGGCTGGGTTCAGCCGCAAGCCAGTGCGACAAAAACCGGTAAAACCGTGGCCGTTGTTGGCGGCGGACCCGCTGGGTTAGCCGCGGCACAGCAGCTGGCGCGCGCGGGGCACCTGGTGACCGTATTTGAGAAAAATGACCGCGTAGGTGGTTTGTTGCGCTATGGCATCCCCGACTTCAAGATGGAGAAAATCCATATTGATCGCCGCGTTGCCCAAATGGAAGCGGAAGGCGTGGTGTTCAAGACGGGCGTTTTGGTCGGTGCAATGCCTGAAGGCAGTGTGGTGACCAACTGGGCAAAAACTGTCGTCTCTGCTGAAGAGCTGCAAGCGTCGTTTGATGCCGTGCTACTCACCGGTGGGGCCGAACAGTCGCGCGACCTGCCAGCGCCTGGGCGTGATCTTGCCGGCATTCATTTCGCAATGGAATTTTTGCCCCAGCAAAACAAAGTCAATGCAGGTGATGAGTTGACGGGGCAACTGCGCGCTGATGGCAAGCACGTGGTGGTGATCGGTGGCGGCGATACCGGTAGCGATTGCGTGGGTACCAGCAACCGCCACGGCGCGGTGAAAGTGACGCAGTTTGAGCTGATGCCTCAACCACCCGAGCAGGAGAACAAGCCCATGGTATGGCCTTACTGGCCGCTGAAGCTGCGCACAAGTTCTAGTCATGAAGAAGGTTGTGAGCGCGAGTTTGCGATTTCAACCAAGGCCTTCGTTGGCGAAAAAGGGCAAGTGACGGGTGTGCAGACCGTCCGTGTGGAGTGGAAAGATGGCAAGATGGTCGAGGTGGCAGGAAGCGAGGAGCTGATTAAGGCGGACTTGGTGCTGCTTGCCATGGGTTTTGTAAGCCCCGTTGCGACCGTGATGTCTGCCTTTGGGGTCGATGTTGATGCGCGTGGCAACGCACAGGCGGGTGTCGATGAGGTGGGTGGCTACCTGACAAATGTCGACAAGGTGTTCGCTGCAGGCGACATACGCCGTGGACAGAGCTTGGTTGTCTGGGCAATCCGCGAAGGCCGGCAGGCCGCACGGGCGGTTGACCAGTACCTGATGGGCGCCAGCGTGCTGCCGCGATAGCGGCGCAAACTGGGGGCGATCGCCTGGCAAGGCGGGCCGTTGCAAGCGTTCGCTGAGCCTGCTAGTCTCTTATTGATTTCCATCTAATAGCTGTGGGGAGTTGCTTGACCGATTCACAACGCATTCGACTAGACCGCGTCAGCTTTGCTTACACGGCCGGCGGTCGTCCAATATTGAACGACGTATCTATAGAGATACCCGTTGGTAAAGTGACGGCCTTGTTGGGTGCGTCTGGCGGTGGGAAGACAACCGTGCTTCGGTTGTTGAGTGGCCAGTACCGTGCGCATGCTGGACGTGTTGATGTGTTCGGCACCGATGTCACGGACTTGCCGCACGCGGCCCTCTACGCTTTGCGTCGGCGCATGGGCATGCTGTTTCAGTTTGGTGCTTTGTTTACGGACATGTCGGTGTTCGACAACGTCGCGTTTCCCTTGCGTGAGCATACCCAGTTACCGGACTCCATGGTGCGGGACATTGTGCTGATGAAGCTGAATGCGGTGGGCTTGCGTGGTGCGCGCGACTTGATGCCTAGCGAGATATCTGGCGGTATGGCGAGACGTGTGGCCTTAGCGCGTGGGATCGCACTTGACCCACAACTCATGATGTACGACGAGCCGTTTGCTGGCTTGGATCCTATCTCCCTTGGAACGGCAGCCAAGCTGATTCGGGAGTTGAATGACGCGCTGGGTATGACGTCGGTATTGGTTTCGCACGACGTAGACGAGACGCTTGCCATGGCCGATCATGTCGTTATTTTGGCCAACGGCGGTGTAGCGATACAGGGTTCCCCGGCCCAAGTCCGCGCCTCCCACGATCCGTTAATTAGGCAGTTTATTGGCGGGCATGCCACGGGGCCGGTGCAGTTTCATCACCCAGCGGTCGATTTGGTCACCGACTTATTGGGCGAGGCCAACGCATGAATATCGTCGAACGGTTAAGCCAGATCGGCTTTGCAACCCGCCGAGAGTTGGTGGGTATCGGCTACGCTTGTCGCGTTTTTTTCGCCTTGTTGCGCGTTGCGCCCGCGTCGTTTAGGCGCTTTGGTCTGATACGGGATCAAATCTACTTTTTAGGCAATCACTCGCTTGCCATCATCACGGTGTCAGGCCTGTTTGTAGGCTTTGTGCTTGGGCTGCAGGGGTACTACACCTTGCAACGATACGGGTCTTCCGAGGCCCTAGGCTTGCTCGTGACGCTTAGCCTGGTGCGGGAGTTGGGGCCTGTTGTCGCGGCCCTGTTGTTCGCTGGGCGTGCTGGAACAGCCCTCACAGCCGAAATTGGCTTGATGCGTGCCGGTGAGCAACTGGTGGCCATGGAAATCATGGCGGTTGACCCGATCACACGGGTGTTGGCGCCGCGGTTTTGGGGGGGCGTGATTAGCTTGCCTCTGCTCGCCGCTGTTTTTAGCGCGGTGGGTATCCTAGGCGGCTGGTTGGTAGGGGTGGTTTTGATCGGCATCGATACCGGCGCCTTTTGGAGTCAGATAGAGGGTGGCGTTGATTTTTGGCGGGATGTCGGTAATGGCATCATCAAGAGCGTTGTCTTTGGGGTTGCCGTCACCTTCATTGCCGTCCTGCAGGGGTATGCGGCTTTGCCGACACCAGAAGGCGTCTCACGTGCAACAACGCGCATGGTGGTGATTGCCTCCCTGACGGTTCTGGGGTTGGACTTTTTGTTGACGGCCTGGATGTTCAGTATTTAACGACGGCAGATTGGCCTGTTTGAAAACGGCCTAAAGGGGTTGGGAATGCAAAAAAATAGTAACGATGTATGGGTGGGTTTGTTTGTGCTCATCGGGGCGCTCGCCATTTTGTTTATGGCGTTGAAGTCTGCGAACTTGCTTCAGACACGGTTTCAGTCAACCTACGAGATACACGCCCGTTTTGAAAACGTCGGTGGCGTGAAGGTCAAGGCCGCCGTTAAAAGCGCAGGCGTCGTCGTCGGGCGCGTGCGCTCCATAGGCTTTGATAGCCAGCGCTTCCAAGCCAATGTGGTTATTGCGATGGACAAGGCGTTCACCTTCCCTAAGGACAGTTCGCTAAAAATTCTAACCAGCGGTCTGTTGGGCGAGCAGTACATAGGTATTCAACCCGGCTATGCCGAGGACTTCTTGGCTGACGGCGACCGGGTGGCGGAGACCCAGTCTGCTGTTGTTTTAGAGAACTTAATTAGTCAGTTCATCTTTAACCAAGCGGGCAAGACACCCGCCGGCGCGCCTGCGAAGTAGTGCCATGACGCCCTGCGCCGTGGGTGGCGACCGCGTTATGATCTGTCCATGACCGAACGACACATGAGATTTTTGGTGTCCATGCTTTTGAGTGTGGTGGTGGTGGGTTGCGCGTCGGGTCCCCAGGCCAATCCCCAAGATCCTTTTGAGCCATTTAACCGCCGCGTGGACGCGTTCAATCAAGCGATTGACAAGGCCGCGCTAAAACCCATCGCCGAGACCTACGTGGAAGCGACACCCCAGGTGGTGCAAACGGGGGTGAGCAACTTCTTTGATAATTTAGAAGACGCATGGTCCACGGTCAACGCGGCCCTGCAACTGCGCCCTAAAGAAGCTGTCAGTAATGGCGCACGCGTGTTGGTTAATTCGACAGTGGGTGTGGTGGGCCTCATTGATTGGGCGACACCCATGGGCATTCCGCGCTCCAAGCATGACCTAGGTCAAACACTGGGTCGCTGGGGAGCGCCGATGGGACCATATGTCGTTTTACCCTTGCTAGGGCCTTCGACGTTGCGTGACACCGCAGGGCTCGTGCTGATCTCTGGTAACCCGGCGCTCGCACAGGTGGACGACGTGTCAACCCGCAACACCCTGCGTGTGATTGGCGCCCTAGATACGCGCGCGAGCCTATTGCAAGCGACGAATGCGCTTGATTCGATCGCCTTAGATAAGTACAGTTTCACACGGACTGTGTTTTTGAAGCGACGCGAGCTGGCAACCCAGTCTATGTTCAGCGACCCACCCAAAGCCGATCAGGCCGATTCGGACGATCCTGCCGATTGGTAGGTGGGGCATGGTGGCAGCGCCGGGCGATAACCTGATAAGCTAAATCATGAAAAATATTTTTTTACGTCTTGCCTACCCTGCGCGGGTTGTTGTTTTCGCACTCACTGCGTTGGGCACCGTCCAGGCGAGCGCGGCAGAGATGGAGGGTCCCAACGTCCTGATTCAACGCATTGCTGATCGGGTCATCGAGACGGTCAAGACCGACCCCAGCTTGTCTGCTGGGAACGTAGCGGGTCTGCAACGTGTCGTTGATATGCAAATCATGCCGCATGTTAATTTTCAGCGCATGACGGCAGCGACGGTCGGCCGGTCTTGGCGCACGGCGACCCCCGCACAACGGACGGCTCTGCAAACCGAGTTCAAAACCTTGCTTATCCGGACCTATGCCGGTGCGGTCCGCCAGATGAAAGACCGCCGCGTAGCCGTGAAGCCTTTGCGGTTGTTGCCTGACGACGCGCGCGTGATTGTGCGCTCTGAGGTCGTGGGTGGTGGTCAGCCAATACAATTAAGTTACCGTTTAGAGAAGACGCCGAATGGTTGGTTGATTTATGACATCAATGTACTGGGCTTGTGGTTGGTTGAGACCTACCGTACCCAGTTTGCCTCCGTGAGCGGCCCGGACGGGGACGTTGAGATGCTTCTCAATGCGCTCAAGGCCTTGAATGCGGCAAACGAAGCGACAGCAGGATAAGCGGGGCAGGCGAGCCCAAATCGGCTCCCGTACACGTTAGAAACACCAAACAGCCCGTACCCTATGTCGCTCCCTGTCACCATCGCACTCCCTCAAAGCCTGACGCATGAGACCAGCGCGCAGGCGCTGGACTTGCTCGGTAATCGGCTGTTGGCTTCAGCAAGCAGCAAGCACTTGGTCGTCGATGCAGGCGCGCTTCAGGTCTTCGACTCAAGCGCGTTGAGCGTCCTTTTAGGCCTCAGGCGCTTGACGGTCGCACAGTCGATGTCGTTTGAGGTCGCCTCGCTCCCCGTTAAATTACAGCAGTTGGCGGTGGCTTACGGCGTGGACCGCGCTTTAGGTGGCCGCACAGACTAAAATAAGCGGCTAATGACCGCTATTTCCTTTCAAGACGTCTCTAAGACGTATCTCACTCCCAAAGGCCCATTCAACGCCCTGAACCATGTCAGCTTTGACATAGAGCCAGGGGAGTTTTTTGGCTTACTTGGCCCCAACGGGGCCGGTAAAACCACACTCATCAGCATTTTGGCGGGGCTCACACGTGCCACAGCAGGAGCTGTCACGGTGAATGGCTTTGATGTTGTTCGCGACTATGCCAATGCCAGACGCGCGCTGGGCGTGGTGCCTCAAGAGTTGGTGTTCGACCCATTCTTCTCGGTTCGCGAGGCCTTGCGCTTTCAGAGCGGTTACTTTGGTATTCGAAACAACGGTGCGTGGATTGACGATTTGCTGCAAGGTCTTGGGCTTGCGGACAAAGCGACGGCCAACATGCGTCAGTTGTCCGGCGGCATGAAGCGCCGCGTACTCATGGCACTGGCTTTGGTGCACAAGCCCCCGGTTCTGGTTTTGGATGAGCCCACTGCCGGCGTTGATGTGGAGTTGCGTCAAACGCTGTGGCAATTCGTCAGTCAGCTAAATAAGAACGGTACCTCTGTGCTGCTAACGACACACTACCTAGAAGAGGCCGAGGCCTTGTGCGCGCGTATCGCGATGGTGAAGAGGGGACAACTCGTTGCGTTAGAGAAAACCAGTGATTTGTTAGAGCGTGCATCGGCGAGCGTGCTGCGTTTCAAGCTCGATACCCCGCTGCCCGAGGGGTTGCGATCGCAGGCGCGCGTTACCGGGCGTGTGGTGCAGTTGCCCGCCCCAAATGCAGAGATCGTCGAGCAGATTTTGGCGCAAGTGCGTGCGGCGGGTGGCATCGCAGAGCAGGTTGAAATCAGACCAGCTGATCTCGAGGATGTCTTTCTGGCGGTTATGGAGAACCCATCATGAACGGCTGGGAAATGCTTTTTTATAAAGAAGTCTTGCGCTTCTGGAAGGTCGGTTTCCAAACGGTCGCGGCGCCGGTGCTGACGGCCATGATGTACATGCTCATTTTTGGTCATGTGTTGGAAGGTCGGGTTGAGGTCTTTGATGGTGTGTCGTACACCGCATTTCTGGCGCCTGGCCTGGTCATGATGAGTATGTTGCAGAACGCCTTCGCCAACAGCTCGTCATCGCTAATACAAAGCAAGGTGATGGGTAACCTGATCTTTATCTTGCTGACACCCTTGTCTCATTGGGCGTGGTTCTGGGCGTATGTTGCCTCATCGGTGGTGCGTGGCTTAGCCGTTGGCGTGGGTGTGATGCTGGTGACCAGTTGGTACGGGCAGCCGCACTTCGAGCACCCGCTGTGGATACTGATGTTTGCAGCCTTAGGCTGTGGTTTGATGGGCGCCATGGGCATTGTGGCCGCGTTGTGGGCAGAAAAATTCGACCAGTTGGCGGCGTTCCAAAATTTCGTGATTGTGCCAATGACTTTTTTAAGTGGTGTTTTCTACTCCATACAGTCGTTGCCACCGTTGTGGCAAACCGTGAGCCATTTCAACCCCTTCTTTTACATGATTGATGGGTTTCGTTACGGCTTTTTTGGTCACAGTGATGTGACGCCGTGGTTGAGCTTGTCGGTTGTGGCGACGGCGTTTTTAATTGCGGGTGGCGTCGCTGAGCGTATGCTGCGCACGGGCTACAAAGTGCGGCAATGAGCATGCGATTCCTTACCTATTAAGCGAGAACCAATTCAATGACCGATCAAGAACTACATCAAATTATCGCCGCCGGCCTGGACTGCTCTCACCTAGAAGTGAGCGGCGATGGTCGCCATTGGACGGCTGTTATTGTGTCGCCCGCTTTTGAGGGGCTACGCGCGATCGCGAGGCATCAAAAAGTATATGCGGCGCTGGGGCAGCGCATGGCAACCGATGAGGTGCACGCCTTGTCTATGCGCACATTGACACCGGCTGAGTGGGCCAGCGCGTAAAGCCTTGCCCAGATGCACTTACACAATATTTATTTAGTGGCTTAAATCCATGGACCAGCTAAAGATTATGGGCGGACGCGATCTCCAAGGCGAGATTGATATCGCGGGTGCTAAAAACGCGACGCTGCCAGAATTATGCGCGGCGTTGCTGACGTCCCACCCGGTGGTGCTTCGCAACGTCCCGCAGCTGCAAGATGTCCGCACCATGCTGACGTTGCTCAAGAATATGGGCGTGGTCGCAGAGCGAAGCGAAGACCACACGGTGAGCCTAAACGCTGGCCAGGTCGCGACGCTTGAAGCGCCTTATGACTTGGTTAAAACCATGCGAGCCTCCATTTTGGTCTTGGGGCCTTTGCTGGCGCGTTTCGGTCGCGCACGCGTGTCATTGCCCGGTGGTTGTGCGATTGGCTCGCGACCGGTGGATCAACACATCAAAGGTCTGGAGGCCATGGGCGCGGTCATTACCGTGGCGCATGGTTACATCGAGGCCAGCTTGCCACCGGGCCAAAGCCGTCTCAAAGGGGCGCATATCACCACCGACATGGTGACGGTGACAGGGACAGAAAATTTCCTAATGGCGGCATCGCTTGCCGACGGGGAAACCGTGCTGGAGAATGCGGCGCAGGAGCCAGAGATCACTGATTTGGCGGAAATGTTGATCGGCATGGGGGCCGATATTGTGGGCCATGGGACCCGTCGCATTCGCATTCGCGGTGTTGCCGAGCTGACTGGTTGCACGCATACGGTAGTGGCTGACCGCATTGAGGCGGGTACCTTTTTGTGTGCGGTGGCGGCGGCTGGTGGCGACGTGTTTTTGCGTCACGCGCAAGCCGCACACCTGGATGCGGTGATTGATAAATTAAGAGAAGCCGGTGTGTCTGTGCAGCCCGAGTCGGATGGCCTGCGGGTGCGCAGTGCGGGCGCCTTGGCGTTGAAGGCGCAGTCTTTTCGGACAACCGAATACCCGGGCTTCCCGACGGACATGCAGGCGCAGTTCATGGTGTTGAACGTCGCTGCTAAGGGACCGAGTACGGTCACAGAGACGATTTTTGAGAATCGTTTTATGCACGTGCAGGAGTTGCAGCGCCTGGGTGCCCACATTACGGTGGAAGGCAAGACGGCTATCATCAATGGCGGTGTTGCGCTGAGCGGTGCGCACGTGATGGCGACGGATCTGCGGGCTTCGGCCAGCTTGGTTATTGCGGGCCTGGTCGCGGATGGTGAGACCATCGTGGAGCGGGTATACCACTTGGATCGTGGCTACGATCGCATGGAGGTAAAACTCCGTGCATTGGGTGCCCACATTGAACGCGTTCGCGCATGAGGAAGTAAGCCCGTGATTACATTGGCCTTGTCCAAGGGACGTATTTTTGATGAAACGCTGCCGCTTATCGCTGCCGCCAATATCTCTGTGCTGGAGGATCCAAATACCTCCCGTAAGTTGATTTTGCCGACCTCGCGCTCGGATGTGCAAGTGGTGCTCGTTCGGGCAACCGATGTCCCTACTTATGTGGCGCAAGGGGGCGCTGATGTGGGGGTGGTTGGTCTAGATACCTTGATTGAGCATGCAGCGGAGACCGGTGGTCATGATTTGTATCAGCCCATTGACCTGCACATTGCCAAGTGTCGATTGAGTGTCGCCGTTCGTGCGGATTTTGATTACGCGAGTGCCGTGAAGCAAGGCTCACGACTGCGGGTTGCAACCAAATACACGCACGCGGCACGTGAGTTCTTTGCTAGCAAGGGTGTGCACGTTGATTTAATTAAGTTGTACGGCAGTATGGAGCTTGCGCCCCTAACCGGTTTAGCCGACGCGATTGTTGATTTGGTCTCCACTGGTAACACACTGAAGGCCAATCACTTGGTTGAGGTGGAGCACATCATGGACATCAGTTCACGCCTCGTCGTGAACCCTGCGAGCTTGAAGTTGAAGCGTGAGACCCTGCAGCCCCTCGTGCAGGCCATACGCGATGCGGTTGCCCTTAACGCGAAATAGAAAGACTTAACAACCATGTCAGGTGTCTTGAACATCCCCGTTCTGAATACGTCGCAGACAGATTTCGAAGCGCAATTTCACGCGCGCTTGCATTGGTCTGGTGACACAGACGATGCGATTGAAGCGCGTGTAGCGGACATCATTGCGGCTGTGCGGGCAGATGGTGACGCGGCCGTATTGGCGTTCACACATCAATTTGATAGCCTGCAGGCGCCAACGATGCGTGACTTGGAGATTACGCAAGGGGAGATGCGCGCGGCCTACGAGGGGTTGCCCGTCGACCAACGCGAGGCCCTGACTGACGCGGCGGGGCGGATTCGCAGCTACCACGAGGCACAAAAGGCGGCTAACGGACAGTCGTGGCAATACCTTGATGCGGAAGGTAACTTATTGGGTCAGAAGGTGACACCGCTAGACCGTGTCGGTATTTACGTCCCGGGCGGGAAGGCCGCGTATCCGTCCAGCTTGCTCATGAACGCCATCCCCGCGCATGTGGCTGGTGTCGACGAGATTGTGATGGTCGTCCCGACGCCGCGGGGTGAAAAAAATGCCTTGGTACTCGCCGCTGCCTATGTGGCAGGGGTGACCAAGGCTTACACCATTGGTGGTGCGCAGGCCGTTGCCGCCTTGGCTTATGGCACAGAGACAATTCCAAAGGTTGACAAAATCACTGGCCCCGGAAACGCCTATGTGGCCAGCGCGAAGCGCCGTGTGTTTGGCCAAGTCGGTATCGACATGATCGCCGGGCCAAGCGAAATCTTGGTCCTCGCTGATGGGTCGACGCCGGCCGATTGGGTGGCCATGGACTTGTTCAGTCAGGCCGAACACGATGAGCTGGCACAAAGCATTTTGCTGACGCCTGACGCTGACTACGCGCAAGCGGTGCTTGCGGCCATGACCCGCCTGTTGCCCACCATGCCAAGGGCGGCCATCATTGAGCGCTCATTAAACGACCGAGGTCTGGTGGTGATTACGCGCGATATGGCCCAAGCCTGCGACATCAGCAACCGGATTGCCCCTGAGCACCTAGAGGTTTCCAGCGCGCAACCGCACGACTGGGAACCCCTTTTGAAGCACGCGGGTGCGCTGTTTTTAGGCGCCTACACCAGCGAGTCACTCGGCGACTACTGTGCGGGTCCCAACCACGTCTTACCCACCTCTGGCACCGCGCGATTTAGTTCACCGCTGGGCGTATATGACTTCCAAAAGCGCAGTAGTCTGATTGAGGTGAGTGTGGAGGGCGCGCAGGTGTTGGGTCGGATTGCGCAGACGTTGGCCATGGGCGAAGGCTTGCAGGCCCATGCGCAATCTGCTGCGATGCGCTTAAAAAAATGATGGCAGAGTCTGCACCTCATTGCCCTTTCTCTGTTTAACCGCTTATGTCCGCCAATAACCAAACTCATAACCACAGCCAAGCGCTCTCAAAGGCATCCGCCGAGGCACCTACGGCAACGCGTGCCGACGGCAATCGGGCGACCTTGGCGTCGGCCATGCGCGTCTTGCGCCCTGATTTAGCGGCTATGCACGCCTATGTGGTCCAAGATGCAGCGGGCATGGTCAAGCTAGATGCCATGGAGAACCCGTACCGGCTCTCGGACACCTTGCAAGCAGCGCTCGGCGCGCGGTTGGCCAACGTCGCGGTGAACCGCTACCCTGGTCAGCGCGTGGATGCGTTGAAGCAGGCGTTGACACAGTACGTGGATCTCCCATCTGACATGGGCCTTGTGTTGGGCAATGGGTCGGACGAGCTCATTTCACTGCTGGCATTGGCCTGTGACCGCCCGCATGCGACCGTGTTAGCCCCAGAGCCCGGCTTCGTGATGTACGCCGTCAGCGCCAACTTGCAAGGTTTGACCTATGTGGGTGTGCCCTTGCTGCCCGATTTTTCCTTGGATGTGGATGCGATGTTGGCGGCGATAGACCAGCATCAGCCCGCCATCATCTACCTTGCCAACCCCAATAACCCAACGGCGAATGCTTGGGATGTGGATGCGATGCGTCAGATCATCGCCGCGGCACCCGGATTGGTGGTCGTCGACGAGGCCTATCAGCCCTTTGCGGACACCACTTGGTTGGATGAAATACGACGAGATGCTGCCGCTAACCAACATGTTTTGTTGATGCGAACGCTCTCTAAATTTGGTTTGGCAGGCGTTCGGGTGGGCTATATGGTCGGGGCCGCCGCTTTAATTTCTCAAATCGATAAATTGCGGCCGCCCTACAACATCAGTGTGCTGAATGCCGAGTGCGCTCTGTTTGCGCTGGAGCACGCAGATGTCTTTGCCGGGCAAGCGTCGGCTATTCGCGCTGATCGAACGCAGCTACAGGCTAGCTTGGCGGCTTTTCCCAGTTGTGAGGTGTATCCGAGTCAGGCCAACATGATCTTGATGCGTGTACCAGACGCAACAAAGACCTTTCAGGCGCTCAAGGCGGCGGGGGTCTTGGTGAAGAATGTTTCTACAATGCACGTATTACTGCGTAACTGCTTGCGCATCACGGTCGGTACGCCCGACGAAAACGCCCAACTGCTGACTGCTTTGAAAGCTGCCTTATGAACGCCCCGGTCATAGAGACACCCCGCAAGGGCGATGTCACCCGCAACACCGCTGAGACGCAAATCCGCGTTCAAGTGAATTTAGATGGCACGGGACAGGCACATTTGCAGACGGGCATTGGATTTTTTGACCACATGCTGGATCAAATCGCTCGCCATGGCTTGATTGACTTGGATATTCAAGCGGTTGGCGATTTGCACATTGACGGCCACCACACGGTGGAGGACGTCGGCATCACCTTAGGTCAAGCGGTGGCGCAAGCCATTGGCGAAAAGCGGGGCATCATGCGCTATGGCCATGCCTATGTGCCGCTGGATGAGGCCTTGTCGCGCGTGGTCATTGACTTCTCGGGTCGCCCTGGCTTGCATATGGACGTGCCGTTTAAAAGTGGCATGGTCGGCGCGTTTGACACCCAGTTGGCATTTGAGTTTTTCCAAGGTTTCGTCAACCACGCCGGTGTGACGCTGCACATTGACAACCTCAAAGGTGAGAATGCGCACCACCAAGCGGAAACGGTGTTTAAGGCCTTTGCGCGTGCGATGCGGTCCGCCCTGACGCGTGACCCACGTGCGCCGACGGCGGTGCCTTCTACCAAGGGTAGCCTGTAATTACCTGGCAAGCGCGGCCTCTACCTAGACGTGGCCTCCTTTAAATGCGAGTCTGAACGGTGTCGTCTTCTTCAAAATCCGCCCCCTTTGTGGCCATCGTCGACTACGGCATGGGCAACCTGCGTTCGGTGTACAACGCGCTCTCTTTTGTGGCGCAGGGTAGTGGGCTGGACGTCAAAATAACCAATGAACCCGCTGATGTCGCCAACGCCGACCGTATTTTGTTACCCGGGCAAGGCGCCATGGGCGACTGTGTTGCCGAGCTCAATCGGTCGGGTATGCGCGACGTCGTTCTGCGCGCTGCAGAGAGTAAGCCGCTGTTCGGCATCTGTGTGGGGATGCAAATGTTGTTGTCACACAGCGAGGAAAATGACACCCAAGGATTGAACTTGATTCCCGGCAGCGTCAGAAAATTTCAATTGCAAGGTGCGTTACAGGCGGATGGTAGTCGGTTTAAAGTACCTCAAATGGGTTGGAATACGGTCCATTACTCGGCTGATGGCGTGGTTCACCCGTTATTTAACGGCGTGGCAGATGGCTCACATTTTTACTTTGTGCACAGCTTTTTTGCAGCAACGCAGACCCCTGCGCACTGCGCAGGACAGACCCATTATGGGGATTGGTTTTGCGCCGCGATTGCGCGTGACAACCTGTTTGCGACCCAGTTCCATCCGGAGAAGAGTGCCGATCAAGGTTTGACACTCTACAAAAACTTTTTAAACTGGAACCCGTGAGGCCTTCGTGCCCACCCGTTTTTGCCTCGCCCTTTCTCAACCTAACCAAAAAATAGCCATGTTGCTGATTCCTGCTATCGATCTAAAAGATGGTCAATGTGTTCGCCTAAAACAGGGTGATATGGACCAAACCACCGTGTTCGGAGAAGACCCTGCCGCAGTCGCACGCAGTTGGGTGGATAAGGGCGCGCGTCGCATTCATTTGGTGGACCTCAACGGAGCGTTCGCTGGGCAACCCAAAAATGAGTTGGCGATTAAGCGCATCTTGGCCGAAGTCGGTGATACGGTCGATGTGCAGTTGGGGGGCGGTATTCGCGATCTCGACACCATCGAGCGTTATTTGGATGCGGGTTTGGCTTATGTGATTATTGGCACAGCCGCCGTGAAAAATCCTGGCTTTTTGCAAGACGCCTGCTCGGCATTTGGCGGACACATTATTGTGGGCTTAGATGCCAAAGACGGTAAAGTGGCGACCGATGGTTGGAGTAAGTTGACGGGACATGAGGTCGTTGACCTTGCGCTTAAGTACCAAGACTACGGCGTCGAAGGCATTATTTATACCGACATTGGCCGGGATGGCATGCTGTCAGGCATCAATATTGACGCCACGGTGAAACTCGCCCAAGCGCTAAAAATCCCGGTGATTGCGTCTGGCGGCCTGTCCAATATGGACGACATCCGCTCCCTGTGTGCCGTCGAGGAAGAGGGTGTTGAGGGTGTCATTTGTGGCCGCGCCATTTACTCAGGCGATTTGGATTTTGAAGCGGCACAAGCGCTTGCGGATGATCTGAATGGTTGATGTTGTATCGCCGATAAGTGGGGTGCGCTAATGCTGGCAAAGCGGATCATTCCTTGTCTGGACGTAGCGGGTGGGCGCGTGGTGAAAGGCGTCAACTTCGTGGCCTTGCGAGATGCGGGTGACCCTGTCGAAATTGCCGCACGCTATAACGCGCAGGGCGCGGATGAAATTACGTTTTTAGATATCACGGCAACCAGTGACGGGCGTGATCTCACGCTGCATATGATTGAGTCGGTGGCCTCGCAGGTGTTTATTCCCTTGACGGTGGGGGGCGGCGTACGCACGGTCGAGGATGTGCGACGCCTGCTGAACGCTGGCGCGGATAAAACGAGCTTCAACTCCGCTGCCATTGCGAATCCCGATGTCATCAATGATGCCTCGGCCAAATATGGGTCGCAGTGTATCGTGGTGGCCATCGATGCCAAACGGCGCGGCGGCGATGAGCTCGCGTTGCGCGGACCGGGTTGGGATGTTTATAGCCACGGCGGACGTCAAAACACCGGTCTAGACGCGGTCGAATGGGCTAAAAAAATGGTGTCTGCGGGGGCGGGTGAGATCTTGCTGACGAGTATGGACAGGGATGGCACCAAGTCTGGGTTTGATTTGAAGCTGACCCGTGAGATCAGTGACTCGGTGCACGTCCCAGTGATCGCTTCGGGCGGCGTTGGTCAGTTAGAACACTTGGTTGAAGGTATCAGTGAGGGACATGCCGATGCGGTCTTGGCCGCAAGTATTTTCCACTTCGGACAGCACACCGTTGGTGAGGCGAAAGCCATGATGCACAGCCGTGGCATACCGGTGCGCTTGGATAAGCCAGCGGCTCAACAGGTGGCCGCATGAGTTGGCTAGACAAGGTTAAGTGGGATGCCCAGGGGCTGGTTCCGGCGATTGCGCAGGAGCAGGGAAGCGGCGATATCCTGATGGTGGCCTGGATGAATCGAGAGGCGCTGACCTTAACGAATGCGTTGGGGCGGGCGGTTTATTACAGTCGGTCGCGCCAGAAACTTTGGCATAAAGGTGAAGAGTCGGGTCATGTGCAACAGCTGCATGCCATTCGTCTCGACTGCGATGGGGATGTGGTGCTTTTACAAGTGACGCAACTGGGGCATCACCCAGGCATCGCCTGTCATACGGGTCGCCATAGTTGCTTTTTTCGCGAATTAAAGACCGATGCATGGGTCGCTATTGATCCGGTTTTGAAAGATCCCGGTGACATTTACAAACAGGGTGAATGACATGAGTAACACCGATACGCTGATGCGCTTAGCCGAGGTGATTGAGTCGCGCAAAGAAAAAAACGGGGGTGATCCCGATGTGAGTTATGTGGCGCGATTGCTGGCAAAGGGGCCCGATAGCTTTTTAAAAAAGGTGGGAGAGGAAGCCACCGAGGTGGTGATGGCGGCCAAAGATGTAGACCACGCGTCCGGCGATAGCGCCGCACTGCCGGCGCTACGCGCAGGCTTAGTGGGCGAGATGGCGGATTTGTGGTTCCACACCATGATTACCTTGGCGCACTTTGACCTGACACCCAACGACGTCTTGGCTGAACTCGCACGCCGCGAAGGGCTTGGCGGTTTGGAGGAAAAAGCGTTGCGCAAGTCGGCTCAACGCGACGTCGATGACGCAATCCCCGCGTCGACGCACAAGTAGTCGCGTTTGATGCATCCTCACGACAACCCCACTTTCGACGCGCAGCAGGCCGCCTTGGCGCGCCTACGTGGGCTCAATACAACCAGCGTGGTCAGTTATGTCCTGCACACCATCGTCGCCATTGGTGCCCTGATTCCAGGTGGTCAATGGGGGCCACTACTGTTGTTAGTGGCCTTGGTGATCGATATGTATAAGCGCAACGATGCCCAAGGGACGTGGTACGCCTCTCATTTTTCGTGGCGCTTGCGCTCGGTTTTTTGGGCGGGCTTTGCCTATCTCGTCACCTTGCCTTTGTGGCTGCTGTTTCTCTGGCCCGGGTGGCTCGCTTGGCTGCTGATTTCGATTTGGTTTTTAATTCGAATCGTTCGTGGTTTCATGGGGTTAAACGCCGGGCGAGATATGCCTGCTTGAGGCAATTTTTATAAAAGGAAGCGATAAGCCATGTCTGCCGAGCTGAGAGATCACGACGAAAACTGTTTGTTTTGTAAAATTGCAAGCGGTCACATACCCAGTAAAAAAGTCTACGAAGACGAAGACATCTTTGCGTTTCACGACATCGCCCCGTGGGCACCGGTGCATTTTTTGATCGTTCCTAAGAAGCATATTCCGTCTATGGCGCAACTGACTCCGGCCGATGCGGGCGTCATGGGGAAAATAATGACGCTGGCGCCGCAACTGGCGTTAGAACAAGGTTGCGCGCCCTACCCGAATGGGGGCTTCCGTGTGGTGGTGAATACGGGTGCGCACGGTCACCAAGAGGTACACCACCTACACGTACACGTCATGGGTGGTCCCAGGCCTTGGAATAAGGGCTAAGGGCTGAGCAGATCTTTTTGTAGGTGAATTTTCACCGGCAAGCCGATATCCGCTCTGGGCGACGTAGAATTTGACGGAATAACAGGCTGGCGCTAGGCTAGTGGACTAAAAGTTTAGGAGATTCTCATGGGTGCTTTTTCAATTTGGCATTGGCTTATCGTTCTGCTGATCGTTGTGATGGTCTTTGGCACGAAAAAGCTCAAAAACCTAGGCTCAGACTTGGGTGGGGCCGTTAAGGGTTTCAAAGACGGCATGAAACAGGGCGAGTCGGACGAGACACCAGAGCAGGTTGCGCAGGCTACCGCAACGGAAAAGACGGCTGAAACCATAGACGTCGAAGCGAAGGCCAAATCCTAAGTGTCTCCATGGGGCGAGTCCCCGGTGGGTAGGCTGGCGCCACTATCGGTTGCCAGAAGCCACGAGCGAACAGATGACACATGATTGATTTAGGTATTTCAAAACTGGCGATGATCGGCGTGGTTGCGCTCATCGTCATTGGGCCAGAAAAGCTCCCCCGCGTAGCGCGTACCGTTGGTACCCTGCTGGGTAAGGCCCAGCGTTATATTTCCGACGTCAAGTCAGAGGTCAGCCGTTCGATGGAGCTCGACGAGTTGCGCAAGGCTAAAGAGGGCTTTGAGGGGGCTGTCAAGGACGCAACCAAGGCGGTAGAGTCTTCCGGTAAGGACTTTGAAGAGTCTTGGTCCGAAGCGACCAAAGGCCTAGAGTCCTCGGACGGTGAGGCCTCCGGAGATATTGAAAAATTTGACTACGGCTATCCCGATCTCAGTGAAACCCCGTTTTACAAGACACCCAAGAAGCGGTGGCGGTCAAAACAGTCTGCTGTACCCAAGTGGTTTAAAGCCCGCAGCGGTGGCCGCTCACATATTCAGTCAGGCGCGGCGCGCGTGGCTCGTTTTCGCCCCCGTGTGAAACCAATTGCGGACTAAATACCCTTAAAAATGAGTGATTCCACTTCCAAGCCAGACGAGTTGGCGGGTACAGAGCAGTCCTTTGTGCAGCACCTCTTGGAGCTGCGCAACCGCTTGGTGTATTCCTTTTTTGGCTTGCTTGTTTGCATGGGCGCCCTTGCGATCTGGCCGGGGCCTGCAACCCTGATTGACTGGATTGCGATACCCATACAGGCGCACATGCCGCCCAACACCAAGCTCATTGCAGTTGGCGTTTTTTCACCCTTCTTCATACCGCTAAAGGTACTGATGATGGCGTCGTTTTTACTGTGCCTGCCTTGGCTGATGTTTCAGGCGTGGTCGTTTGTGGCGCCAGGCTTGTATAGCAAGGAAAAGCGCTTCGCGGTGCCGTTAATCATTTTTGGTAGCTTGTTGGCCTATCTGGGCATTGGGTTTGTTCAGTTCTTAGTGCTGGACAAAATGTTCGCGTTTATCCAAGCCTTTGCTCCGCCAAGCGTTGCAGCGACCCCCGATATTGCGTCCTATGTAGAGGCTATTTTGTCGCTCTACCTCGCGTTCGGCCTTGCCTTCCAAGTGCCGATTGTGGTGATGCTATTGGTACGTTTTGGGATGGTGAACGTGGAGCAGTTGTCGGCTTTCAGAGGCTATTTCGTGGTGCTCGCCTTTGTCATCGCTGCGTTGGTGACGCCACCCGATGTGATCTCACAACTGTCCTTGGCGATTCCCATGTGCCTGCTTTATCAGTGCGGCATTTGGGGCGCTAAATGGTTTGCCAAGCCGATCAAGTCTGAGGACACCGACGAGAGCTGAAAATGCGTTATCGACTCCGCTGGTGTGGATGCGGTCGCTGTTGAGGCTTGATTGAGAGGGCGAGTTGTTGACCATTCCGCCAAATGGCGACGTCCGTCGTTGCGCCGGGCGCCAATGCCGATACGATGTTCAGCAAATCACGGACGCTCTGAATGTCTTGCTTGTCGATGCTGAGCATGACATCGCCCGGTCGTATGCCTGCACGCGATGCGGGTCCACTTTGTAAAACGCCTGCGACCAACACACCTTTGTTTACGTTGAGGTCTAGGTTGCTAGCCATCTCTGGCGTCAATGTTTGCGGCTCGATTCCAATCCAGCCGCGCGTAACAGATCCTTTTTCTACGATGTCTTGCAACACGCTAGAAGCCACCGAGGCGGGAATGGCGAAACCAATTCCTAGGGAGCCACCCGACTGCGAATAAATAGCGGTATTGATGCCCACTAAATCCCCGTTAACGTCGACCAGCGCGCCCCCGGAGTTGCCGGGGTTAATGGCCGCGTCAGTTTGAATGAAGTTCTCGTAGGTGTTGATCCCCAATTGCGTGCGACCCAGCGCGCTCACGATACCGCTGGTGACCGTTTGCCCTACGCCAAATGGGTTGCCAATAGCCAACACCGTGTCACCGACAAAAATCGCGTTCGAATCCCCTATGGTGATGGCGGGAACCTCGCCGATGGCGATTTGTAGCACGGCCAAGTCGGTGTCGGGGTCAACGCCTAACAGGCTGGCGGACGTTCGTCGTCCATCGGCCAGCGTGACCTGAATCGTGTCAGCGTTTTCAACCACATGGTGATTGGTCAAAATATAGCCGCGTGGACTCACAATCACGCCAGAGCCCATATTGGCGCGGCCGGGCGCTGTTGGGTTCTGCTCAGGGTCACCGAAGAAGAAACGAAACAAGGGGTCATTGCTGCGCGGGTCTTGTTGGGCGTCACCGGCCTTGCTAGCCTGAATGCTGACCACGGCGGGCAGCGCGGCCTCTGCCGCAGCGCGCAGGCTACCTGCGGCGCTTGGCGCTTTTTGCGTGACCGGTGCGCGCGTGACCAGGGTGTGGGATGACCAAGCGAGGTGGTCCAGCCGGTGCAGCCACTGCGGCTTGAGTGTCAAGACCACAAAATACGTAGCGAGCAAGACAGTTGCCGCCTGCGAGAATAAGAGCCAAAGACGTTTCATCATGCTATTGTGGCGCGGTACGGGTGGTTTCTGCACGCCGCATGGTGATTGTCCGCATGCATTGAGCGCTGTTTGGTACATTCTCACAAAAGCCACCGAGCGCCTGCTGCGCCCACCTAACGCAAGTTGAAGTTGTCCATGTCCACCTCCACCTCCATCGTCACCGCCACCGCTATCCCCCATACCACCCGGCCTCGCGCCGTCACCACGCAAGCGGTCGTTGACCAACTGCACACTTGGCTGGTGCCAGACCAATTCAAAGATTACGGGCCCAATGGTTTGCAGGTGGAGGGTGGCGCACAGATCACCCACGTGGTGAGCGGTGTGACAGCGAGCCTCGCGTTGATTGAGGCGGCAGTTACCTGCAAAGCCGACGCCATTTTGGTACACCACGGCCTATTTTGGCGAGGACAGACCGGCGTGGTGACCGGGTGGATGCGACAGCGCCTGTCGTGCCTGCTGGCTAACAACGTGAACCTGTTGGCCTACCATTTGCCTTTAGATGCCCACCCCATCTACGGTAACAACGCGGCCCTGGCGAGACACTTGGGCTTGACGCCATTACCCATCGACGTCGGCCGTTTTGGGGACCAACGCTTAGGTTGGTTAGGGACCAGTGATCACAAAGACTTGGCCAGCCTCGCGCAGTCGGTTGGCGACAGCCTAGGACGCACACCCGTTGTGATTGGGGAGGCTAGTCAACCTATCCGCACAGTCGCTTGGTGCACGGGCGGCGCGCAAGGGTTTTTCGAAGCCGCGATAGCCGCGGGTGCTGATGTGTTTATCACCGGTGAAATTTCAGAACCGCAGGCGCACTATGCCAGGGAGTCGGGTGTGGCCTATATGGCTTGTGGCCACCATGCCACCGAGCGTTACGGTGTCGCCGCCCTTGGTGAGGCACTTGCCGCGCAGTTTGGAGTCGCCCACACCTTCATTGATATTGATAATCCCGCATGACTGCTTCGACCACACAGGCTCCGCTATCAACACCACCTGTGGCGATAACATCGGCGCCGGCGCCCACGCCCGCGAATAGCCTGCCCATTGCCCTATCCATGGGTGACCCGGCGGGTATCGGTCCGGAGATCATTGTTAAAGCGTGGCAACGGTTGCTCGCGCAGGCCGCGACCATGGGCACGTATCCCTTGCCGCTGTGGGTGGCGGGCTCTGCCGCGGTATTCGCAGATTTGATGGCCGCTCATGCGCCGGAACAGCAAATGGCGGTGGTTGCTAGTGCGCAAGAGGCGTTAATGCTTTGGCGCCAAAACCCCAGAAATCAGGCCTTGGTTTTGGTGGATGTGGGTGTGTCAGAGCAAGGCCTGCTTCCCGGTTGCGTTTCTGCAGTCGCGGGCCAGCTCGCTGGGCGTGCGATCGCCATCGCGGCCGAGGCTTGCCTGGCGGGACAAGCGCGGGCTCTGGTTACAGCGCCGATTCATAAGGTGGCGTTTGAACTGGCGGGTTACCCGTACCCAGGGCATACCGAGTACCTGCAGGCCTTGGCCGCGCGCCATGTGGGCTGTGAGGTGGCGCAGTTACCGGTCCGTATGTTGCTCGCCAACGACGAATTACAAACCGTCTTGCTAAGTATTCATGTGTCGCTGCGTGAGGCATTGGATCGTGTCACCCTCGATAACTTGGGCGAGACACTGCGTTTAACGCACACGGGTGTGCTGCAGGGTTCCGGTTTGCATCCGCGCATTGCCGTGGCAGGTGTCAACCCGCATGCGGGCGAGTCTGGCCGATTTGGGCGTGAGGAGATAGACATCATGACCCCCGCTATCGCGCAGGCGCAAGCGGCCGGGATCGATGTGGTCGGCCCGATATCCCCGGATACGGTCTTCATGCGTGCGCGGCGCGGCGAATTTGATGTGGTGGTTGCCGCCTATCACGACCAGGGTTTGATCCCCGTGAAATATATGGGTGTCGATGATGGTGTGAATGTCACGCTAGGGCTCCCGTTCGTGCGGTGTAGCCCCGACCACGGAACCGCTTTTGACATTGCAGGACAAGGTGTTGCCAGCCCACAAAGCCTTCTGAAAGCCATTGAATGGGCGATGCGCGGGTCAAAGTAGCCCTGTTTTATTACTAAGACACTGCTGTTTCGATGGTTTTCGGCTTGGAAACAAGACGCTGCCTCCAGTACAATGCAGGGTTGTCCCTAGGGTTATCCCTCCGATCAGTCCTCTCACCGAAAGAGATTCATGAGCGAAGAAAAAGTTGATAGTGGTCGCCGCACGTGGTTGATTGCATCCGCCGCTATGGGCGGCGTCGGCGCTACTGCCGTTGCCGTTCCGTTTGTTACGTCATTTAGTCCCTCCGAGCGCGCCAAAGCCGCCGGTGCGTCTATTGAAGTGAATATTGCCGCGTTGGCACCGGGCGAGAAAGTCACGACCGAGTGGCGTGGTAAGCCGATTTGGATTTTGCGTCGCACCCCTGAGATGCTGGCAACCCTGGGCAAAGACGAACCCGAGTTGGCCGACCCTGAGTCCGACCGCACCGCATATCCCACGCCGGCCTATGCGAAAAACCGTCATCGCTCCATCAAGCCCGAGTTTTTCGTCGCCATCGGTATTTGCTCCCACTTGGGTTGCTCGCCTTCCGATAAGTTAGCGGCAGGTCCACAGCCCTCGTTGCCCGAAGACTGGCCGGGTGGTTTCTTGTGCCCTTGTCATGGGTCGACGTTTGACTTGGCAGGCCGTGTGTTCAAGAACAAGCCTGCGCCTGACAACTTGGAAGTGCCTCCCCATATGTACCTGTCGGATGATGTCATCTTGATTGGTGAAGACACAGAAACCGCATAACCGTACTGGCATTACCTGTGCGCTTGAGACGCACTGCTTTTGAGGCAAAAAAAATGGCTGAATTTAAAGAGATTGCTGCGGACGCGCCACCAGCGCAAAAGTTGCTCAATTGGGTTGATAACCGTTTCCCGCTGTCCAAGCTCTACAACGAGCATTTGGCCGAATATTACGCGCCCAAAAACTTCAACTTTTGGTATTTCTTCGGCTCCTTGGCTTTGCTGGTACTCGTGATTCAGATCGTGACCGGTATTTTCTTGGTCATGCACTACAAACCGGATGCCAGCTTGGCATTTGCGTCGGTCGAGTACATCATGCGCGACGTGCCGTGGGGCTGGTTAATCCGTTACATGCACTCCACAGGCGCTTCTGCGTTTTTTGTTGTGGTGTACATGCACATGTTCCGTGGTCTGTTGTACGGCAGTTACCGTAAGCCGCGTGAGCTGGTTTGGATTTTCGGTTGTGCAATTTTCTTGTGCCTGATGGCTGAGGCCTTCATGGGCTACTTGTTGCCTTGGGGCCAGATGAGCTACTGGGGTGCGCAGGTGATTGTGAACTTGTTCGCAGCGATTCCTTTTGTGGGACCTGACTTGGCCTTGTTGATCCGCGGCGATTTTGTGGTGGGCGATGCCACACTGAACCGTTTCTTCAGCTTCCACGTCATTGCGGTACCGCTGGTCTTGCTGGGCTTGGTGGTCGCGCATATTATTGCGCTGCACGAAGTAGGCTCTAACAACCCAGATGGTGTTGAAATCAAAGCGCATAAAGATGCTGACGGCAAGCCGCTGGATGGCATTCCCTTCCATCCGTACTACACGGTGCACGACGTACTGGGTATCTCAGTGTTCCTGATGGCATTCTCAGCCATCGTATTTTTCGCGCCTGAGTTCGGTGGCTACTTCTTGGAGTACAACAACTTCATCCCTGCCGACCCCTTGAAAACACCGGCACACATTGCGCCCGTTTGGTACTTCACACCGTTCTACTCGATGTTGCGCGCGATTACGGGTGAAATGATGACCATACTGATGTTACTCATCGCGCTAGCTGCTGTCCTGAGTGCAATCAAGATAAAAATGTCGGGTATGGCCAAGGTCGGTATTTTGGTCGGGGCGGCGGTCTCTATTGCCGCAATGTTGACCACCGATGCCAAATTCTGGGGCGTGGTGGTTATGGGCGCGGCGGTCGTGATTCTGTTCTTCTTGCCGTGGTTAGACCACAGCCCTGTGAGGTCCATGCGTTACCGCCCCAATGCGCACAAAGTGGTCTATGGCATCTTTGTTATCAATTTCTTCATCCTCGGGTACTTGGGTATTCAGGCACCATCAGCTGTGTTTGAGCGTATTTCTCAAGTGGGCACCTTGTTCTACTTTGGCTTCTTCTTGTTGATGCCTTGGTGGAGCCGGATGGGCACGTTCAAGCCCGTGCCTGACCGTATTGTTTTTGAACCCCATTAAGCCCAGCGGAGACCCTAAATGATTAAAAAACTACTCCTGGCTCTAGCGGTGTGCGCGTCTATGAGCATGCAAGCCAACGCCGCTGGCGGCGGGGCGGCTTGGGATAAAGCGCCCAATCGAATCAACGATATGGCAGCCTTGCAGCGCGGTGCGCAATTATTTGCAAACTACTGCTTGAACTGCCACTCGGCGGCTTACATGCGATTTAATCGGTTGACCGATATCGGTTTAAGCGACAAGCAGATCAAAGAAAATTTGAACTTCATCAGCGATAAGACGGGCGACTTGATGGAAGTGACCATGGACCCCGCCGAGGCCAAGGCTTGGCTCGGCGCTATGCCGCCGGACTTGAGTGTCATCGCGCGTTCGCGCGCGGGCTCCAATGGGTCAGGTGCTGACTATCTCTACAGCTTTTTGCGTGGCTACTACCGCGATCCTGCCAAGCTGACCGGCTGGAATAACGTGGTCTACCCCAATGTGGCGATGCCCAATCCGTTATGGCAATTACAAGGTGAGCGGGAGCCGTTGTACAAAACCGTCGACTCACACGGCCATGACACACAGGTGCTTACGGGTTGGAATCAAGTGAGCGCTGGCACGTTGTCGCCTGTAGAGTTCAACAACGCCGTTGGGGATTTGGCGGCTTACTTGCAGTGGATGGGTGAGCCTGCTCAAAACACGCGCGTGCGCATCGGTGTGTTTGTGTTGTTTTTCTTGGGTATTTTTACCATTGTGGCCTGGCGTTTGAATGCCGCATATTGGAAAGATATCAAGTAATTTTTGGCGAGACGTCTCGTCTTGCCGTTTAAGCAGTGGCCACGTCACCATCTGGTGGGGCCACTGTTTTTCGTTTAGGAGTGTTCACTCATGATGGTTTTGTATTCAGGTACCACCTGCCCTTTTTCACACCGTTGCCGTTTCGTCTTGTTTGAAAAAGGCATGGACTTCGAAATCCGTGATGTCGACCTGTACAACAAGCCCGAAGATATTGCGGTTATGAATCCGTACGGCCAAGTGCCCATCTTGGTTGAGCGCGACTTGATTCTTTATGAATCAAACATCATCAATGAGTATATCGACGAGCGATTTCCACACCCCCAGCTGATGCCAGGGGATCCCGTTGATCGTGCGCGCGTACGTTTGTTTTTGCTGAACTTCGAAAAAGAATTGTTCGTGCATGTTGCGGTCTTGGAGTCGCGCGGCAACAAGGGTAACGACAAGGTGTTGGACAAGGCGCGTAGCCACATTCGGGACCGGCTGACACAACTGGCGCCCGTGTTCTTGAAGAACAAATTCATGCTGGGTGACAATTTCTCCATGTTGGACGTGGCGATTGCGCCGTTGCTGTGGCGTTTGGATATGTACGGTATCGAGTTGAGTAAAAATGCGGCGCCGTTGCTCAAATATGCCGAGCGCATTTTCTCTCGCCCGGCCTACATTGAAGCGTTGACACCTTCTGAAAAGGTGATGCGCAAATAAGCGCGCACGGGACGCACACGACATGGACTTTGGGCTCATACCGACTACCAAGCCCTATTTAGTGCGGGCAATCCATGAGTGGTGCACCGACCAGGGCCTCACCCCTTACTTAGGGGTCGCTGTAGATGCCAGCGTCGAGGTGCCTATGGGCTATGTCAGTAACGGACAAATCGTATTGAACGTGAGCTATGGCGCGACGGACGGGCTAAAGATTGACCATGATCTGATTACATTCAAGGGTCGGTTTAATGGCCAAGTCAAAGACATCATGGTACCCATCGCACGGGTGATTGCGGTGTACGCCAAGGAGAACGGGCAAGGTATGGCATTTGAGCCCACCGAAGCCGTGTTCCCCGATATCTCGGTCGTAGAGCCTAAAGGCCCTGCCGCGCGCCCGGCGGTGGTTTCTTTGGTGACACGTGATAGCGGCTCAAGTCGTGACAAACTGACTGCCTCGGAACTTGAGGGAGTCACGCCGCCGCAGGACACAGATGAGCCGCCACCACCGGAGCCGCCGCGCGGTGGGGGTCTGCGCCGGGTGAAATAAGCGATGAACGGCGGTTGCTTCGCTCGCAGACGTTTAAATTTCTCATTTTTTAAGGTCTTGCGAAAAAAAACCTGTCTAGGGTAAAGTAGAATTAATACCGTGCCGGTTTAGCTCAGCTGGTAGAGCAACGGTCTTGTAAACCGTAGGTCGTCTGTTCGAGTCAGACAATCGGCACCATCATTTAAGCGACTCTATTGAGATACTTTTACACGCACCGATACAGCGCGGCTCTCCGCACGTTGGATGTCCGTTGCAATCGTGGGTAAAAGCTGCCTCAATTTGGCCGCAACGGCAGGTGACTTGACCAACACAGTCCAGTTATCCGCGTCGGCTGGTCCCGCGCGCAACTGGCCGTGCAAGCTCCTGGGGATGAGTAACGAGAGTCGTTTGAGTCTGTCCTCAGACAGCCTCATACGTTGTAGCAAGTCATGTAGGGGTACCGATGCCTCTAGGGCTTTGTTGATCGGAATTGCATTTGGAATAGAAGGTTTCAATGGCCACCCCAGTTTTTTGTCGCATTGACCGAGGATAGTTACTCGTATGCACGTCATTATTACAGACGCGCGTGGCGGCGCTACGCACACCATTGAATGTGGCCCGCGGCGCATAGTCCTGTCTATCCTTGCGTTGCTGGTGTTTTCCATCTTAGGCGGCGCGGCGCTGTATCACGGCACCTTAAAAATCGGTCAACGTGAGGGTTGGCCAATCATTCAATCCATTTACGCCGTCGTCGATACCCGCGAAATCGATGCCCAAAACCGCTATCTCCGTGAAAACTTGGACGTCATGTCTAAACGCCTCGGTGAACTGCAGGCCAAGATGGTTCAGTTGGATGCGCTGGGCGAGCATGTGGCGGACATGGCGGGCGTTGAGGCAAAAAATTTACAGCAGCCGCCGGGTTCCGGTGGCGTATTGGTCTCGCCCAAGCCCGTTTCGCTTGAGGAGTTCAACGCGGCGCTTACCCAATTGGAAGGGCAGAGCGCTGCCAGCCTTGATCTTCTGACCGTACTCGAATCCCGTGTGTCCGATCAAAAAATGGAACGTGCACAAATCCCGACATCGCGCCCAGTCCGCGGTGGCTACTTAGGGTCACGTTTTGGCCGGCGTATCGACCCCTTTACCGGCAGCAGTGCCATGCACACCGGGCTGGATTTTGCAGGCGTGGTTGGCCAAACGATTTACGCCGCCGCGGGCGGGGTTGTGGTGACGGCCTACAAGCATGCGGAATACGGCAATATGGTTGAAATTGACCATGGCAACGAGGTTATCACCCGTTATGCCCATGCCAGCAGAATCTTGATAACCCGGGGTGATTTGGTTAAACGTGGGCAGGCCATTGCGATGATCGGCACGACCGGGCGCTCTACGGGGCCGCACTTGCATTTTGAGGTGTGGGTTGGCGGTCGCTATAAAGATCCTGCCAAGTTTCTGGCTTTGGGCAAAACGCCCCTGTTTGGGAAGGCCCGCTAAGCGCGCTAAAATCAGAGACGCAAGCGACAAGGCCACGCTGCACCCAAGCGTGGCTTTTTTTTGTATATATAACCTGGGGCTGGGCACGTCTAAGCGCGCCAAGAAACGATCGCATTTATGGCTTTTACATTACTTACAAAAATATTCGGCAGTCGCAATGATCGTTTACTTCGGCAATACCGCAAGACGGTGTCTGCGGTCAATGCACTAGAGTCACAGTACGAAGCCCTAACCGACGATGAGCTAAAAGCCAAGACGGCGGCCTTCAAAGCGCAACTGGCATCCGGTGCATCCTTGGATAGTCTGATTCCCGACGTTTATGCGACCGTGCGGGAGGCAAGTAAGCGCGTCATGAAGATGCGTCACTTTGACGTTCAGATCGTCGGCGCGATGGCTCTCCATCAAGGGAAAGTCGCAGAAATGCGCACGGGCGAGGGCAAAACGCTGACCTCGACACTGGCGGTCTACCTCAACGCGCTTGTTGGCAAAGGCGTCCATGTCGTCACGGTGAACGATTACTTGGCCAGTCGCGATGCGGCGTGGATGGGGCGGCTCTATAGCTATTTGGGGCTGAGTGTTGGCGTCAACCTGCCAGACCTGTCGCGCGAACAAAAGCAAGCCGCGTACAACGCGGACATTACCTACGGAACCAACAACGAATTTGGGTTTGACTATCTGCGTGACAACATGGTCTACGCTGCCACCGACCGCGTCGCGCGCCCTTTGCACTACGCCATCGTGGATGAGGTCGACTCTATTCTCATCGATGAGGCCCGAACCCCGCTCATCATTAGCGGGCCTGCTGAGGACCACACCAGCACGTATCAGGCCATTAACGCCTTAATTCCAAAGCTGACGCGCCAAGAGGGTGAGGCTGATCCAAGAACGGGTGAGGGCGTTATTGTCGCCGGTGACTTCACCGTAGACGAGAAGTCTCACCAAGTGCATCTGACCGAGCAAGGCCACGAGCATGCAGAGGCGCTGCTCGCAGAAGCGGGCCTTTTGCCAGAAGGTGCTTCCCTTTATGACCCGGCAAATATTGCCTTGATGCACCACGTGAGTGGTTCCTTGCGCGCCAACCACCTGTATCACCGCGATCAGCATTACGTCGTGCAAGGCGGCGAGGTCATCATTGTTGATGAATTCACAGGGCGCCTAATGTCGGGTCGGCGCTGGAGTGATGGCTTGCACCAAGCCGTGGAAGCAAAAGAGGGCGTGAAGATACAGTCTGAAAACCAGACGATGGCGTCGATCACGTTCCAGAATTACTTCCGCCTGTATACCAAGTTGTCCGGAATGACCGGTACAGCCGACACCGAAGCGTTTGAGTTCCAGAGCATTTACGGTTTGGAGACCGTCGTGGTGCCGCCAAACCGCATCAACCGACGCGACGATCAATTGGACAGGGTCTACAAAACGACGCCCGAAAAATACCAAGCAGCGATTGAAGACATTCGCAGTTGCTACGACCGTGGCCAGCCTGTTTTGGTGGGTACCTCGTCGATTGAGAACTCAGAAATTATTGCCAACTTGCTCAAAGAGGCAAATCTACCCCATGAGGTCTTGAACGCGAAGCAACATGAGCGCGAGGCCGATATCATTGCGCAGGCGGGGCGATTGAAGGCGATTACGATTGCGACCAACATGGCTGGGCGCGGTACCGACATCGTGTTGGGCGGCAATTTGGAGAAGTTGTTTGCGAATGCGGGTCTGGATGTTGATGATGACACCAGCGAGGCAACAACGGCGTTGCGTGCGCAGTGGGAGACCGAGCACGAGGCGGTGAAGGCGTTAGGCGGTCTGCGCATTATTGCGACCGAGCGTCACGAGTCTCGCCGTATCGATAACCAGCTTCGCGGTCGATCTGGGCGCCAGGGGGATCCGGGCTCGTCGCGTTTCTACTTGAGCTTGGATGATTCGCTGATGCGCATCTTCGCTGGTGACCGCGTCCGCGCGATTATGGATCGCCTCAAAATGCCCGAGGGCGAGGCCATTGAGGCGGGGATGGTCACCCGCAGCATCGAGTCGGCCCAGCGCAAAGTGGAGGCCCGCAACTTTGATATTCGCAAGCAGTTGCTTGATTACGATGATGTCTCCAATGACCAGCGTAAGGTGATTTACCAGCAACGCAACGACATTTTGGATGCGACGTCATTGCGTGATCAGGTTGCAGGTTTGCGCGAAGGCTGCTTCATTAGTCTGACGAGGCAGTATGTACCGGAGGAAAGCGTTGAGGAGCAATGGGACCTCTCCGGGCTGGAGCGCGTCCTGCGCGATGACTGGCAGATTGAGGCCGATCTGGCGGCGACTGTCTCAGGAGCCGACGTCATCGATGATGCGGATATCGTGAAAATCGTTACCGACAAGGCAGATGCCATGTATGCCACCAAAGTTGAGCGTGTTGGCGACGAGAACTTCACCCAATTCGAACGCATGGTGCTTTTGCAAACGGTGGATAGCAGCTGGCGCGAGCATCTCAGTGCTTTGGACTACCTGCGTCAAGGTATTCACTTGCGCGGTTATGCCCAAAAACAGCCCAAGCAAGAATACAAGCGTGAGGCATTCGAACTTTTCGGCTTGATGCTAGACAGCGTACGCGATGAGGTGACGCGTATATTGACCAACGTGCGTATTACCGAGCCCGAGAGTGTGGACGCGGCAGCGGCCGCGATCGAGGCACGCGGAGATGATTTGTCGCAAGCACAGTACACAGCGCCGACGGAGACAGGCGAGGCGCAAGATATTACCCAAGCCTTGTTCAGCGACGGTCCGCGTCTGGATGATGTGCCGCGCGTGGGTCGCAATGACGCATGCCCATGCGGCAGCGGAAAAAAATACAAACACTGCCATGGCGCGCTTGCCTAACTGCTGCTCACCTAACTTTATTTAACTAGAGGGTTGCCATGCCTGTGAATTTGATTCCGCCGACGGCCGCGGATGTACTGGCGGTGCCAGGGGTTCGTTGGGGTGTTGTGGAGGCGGGTATCCGCAAGGCTAACCGCAAAGATGTCAGTGTTTGTGTCCTTCCTCAGGGCGCGCGCGTTGATGCGGTGTTTACGCAGAACCGTTTCTGTGCGGCTCCGGTGCAGGTGTGTCAAACGCACCTCGCGTCTGGCGCGGAGATTCGTGCGTTGGTCATCAACACGGGGAATGCGAATGCGGGTACCGGCCAAGCCGGTCTGCGCGATGCACGCGCAATGGCTGAAGCCGGTGCGAAGGCCTTGGGTCTCCATGTCGAGCAGGTTCTGCCGTTTTCAACGGGCGTTATCTTAGAGCCCCTGCCCATCGCGCGTGTTGTCGCGGGTATTGCGAAAGCAGCGGAGGCGCTGTCAGAAGCAAATTGGTTGACAGCTGCCCAGGGCATCATGACGACCGACACGCAGCCCAAGGCCTGCAGTCGGCAATGTGTGGTGGCGGGTCAGACCGTCACGGTCACTGGGATCGCCAAAGGCGCTGGCATGATTCGGCCCAACATGGCCACGATGTTGGGTTTTGTCGCGACAGACGCACAGATTGACCCAAAGGCGATGGTCGGTTTAGCGAAGACCTTGGCCGATCAGTCCTTTAACCGTGTGACGGTAGACGGGGACACCTCGACCAATGACAGCTTCGTGGTGATGGCGACCGGACAAGCCGGCAACGACGCCATCACCGATTGGGCGGTGAGCGATGCGGCCGTGTTGTTGTCCACCCTCAAAGACGTTGCGCGAGATTTGGCACACGCCATTGTGCGTGATGGCGAGGGGGCCACCAAATTCATAACGATCCAAGTGAATGGTGGGCGCAATACCGACGAGTGCTTAAAGGTTGCCTATGCAGTCGCTCACTCGCCCTTAGTTAAGACGGCATTTTTTGCCAGCGACCCCAACCTCGGACGTATTTTGGCGGCGGTAGGTTATGCCGGTGTGGACGACCTGGATGTCAACGGGGTAGATGTCTACCTAGACGACGTGCAGGTAGCCCATCAGGGCGGCTTGTTCGCTGGCTATACCGAAGCCCAGGGAGCGGCCGTCATGGTGAAATCCGATATAACGGTGCGCATTGACTTGGGACGTGGCGATGCGCGCGATACCGTTTGGACTTGTGACTTTAGTCATGACTACGTTTCTATCAATGCGGATTACCGCAGTTAATGGTTGCCTTTATGTCGCAAACAGATACGTTACTTACTGAGCTAATTAAGCGTGCAGACCAGCTGCTCGAGGTGCTGGGCAAACAGCAGCAGGGTACGGGCATCGAGCCCCCCGATTGGGCTGCCAGTGTCGCCTTTCGCTACCGTCGATTTCGAAACGGCCGCGCTGCTTTGGTGCCTGTCTCGCATGTCGCGACCATGCGGTTAGACGACCTGAAAGAGATTGACGATCAAAAGGAAAAAATCCAACGTAACACCGCGCACTTTATGGCGGGCTTACCCGCCAACAACGTCCTCTTGACCGGTGCGCGTGGGACGGGAAAGTCATCGTTAATCAAGGCGTGCTTAAACACCTATAGCGGAGATGGCTTACGCTTGATTGAGGTGGATAAGTCCGACCTCATCGACTTGCCAGACTTGATCGATACCGTTGCGGGTCGGCCTGAGCGCTTCATTGTGTACTGTGATGACTTGAGCTTTGATGATGGTGAGCCCGCGTACAAAGCCCTCAAATCGATTTTGGACGGAACGGTATCCGCGGCCGGTGCCAATGTGCTGATCTACGCGACCAGTAATCGACGCCATCTGTTGCCCGAGTACATGAGTGAAAACGCGACGTATACGCATACCGCCGATGGTGAGGTGCACCCCGGTGAGGGCGTTGAAGAGAAAATATCCCTGTCTGAGCGCTTCGGCCTGTGGATTAGCTTTTACCCATTTTCTCAAGATGAATACATCGCTATCGCCAACCAATGGTTGCTTAGCTTTGGCGTCCCCGAGACCCTGCTTGAGGCGGCGCGTCCGCAAGCCTTATTGTGGGCGCTAGAGCGCGGGTCACGCAGCGGTCGTGTGGCCTACCAGTTTGCCCGTGACTTTGCTGCGAATCAGCAGGCGGGCAATAGCCCCGGCGCGTGACAACACAAGGCAAGCAGTCTAGCGAGGTGCTGATGGTGGCACCCGAGGTGCACCGTCGCGATGAGGGGGTGGCTGCGTCGCGCACCCTAACGGAGGTGGCGGTGGGTATTGTGCAGCGGTCTGATGGCCAGTACCTATTGACGACCCGACCACAAGGGAAAGCATACGCAGGGTACTGGGAGTTTCCTGGTGGCAAGCTAGAAGCGCAGGAGAGCGTTGTCGCCGCCTTGCGTCGCGAGTTACAGGAAGAAATAAACATCACCATTGCGGATGCCGAAATGGTGCGTACCGATGTGGTTGACTACCCGCACGCACTGGTCCGGTTACATTTTTGCTTGATAACCCAGTGGTCGGGTGAGATACAGATGCGAGAGCAGCAAACGTTTGCGTGGAGCGACTTACCGACCGCGCTAAGCCCCATCCTACCCGGAACGGTTCCCGTCTTAGCTTGGCTGGCAACCGTAGGCAAGCTGCCAAAATCTTAGACCGCCGACTTGATCAAGCCCTGTTAGAGCCAGCAGCCCCGGTTGCTTAGTTGGGCGCGTCTAGATCACTCAGCGGGTCTGTTTCGGGAGCAGGTACGCGAAAGGTCTCGCTTGCCCACGCGCCAAGGTCTATGTTTTTACAGGCTTCGCGACAAAATGGTCGGAAAACATTGCTCTGCGCGTACAGGCTATCGCCGCCGCAGGTAGGACATTTGACGATGGTTTCCCGAATTGGTGGTGGCGCCTCGTTCATAGCGGTTATTTTGAAAATGTGGGTGGATCAGCTGCAAAGACTGATGACGAAATCGACATCCGTTTTCACTGTTTGCATTTTTTGATGCGCGTCGCATTGCATGATGCGCACTGACAGCAGTAGGCGGTTGGCGCTAATTTCTGGCACGAAGTCGCTCTCACCGCGCAGTTCAATACGTACCAAGCCGATGCTACGCCCATGTGGCAAATTTTGCTGGTAGGTCCCCGCTTTCGCCACCACCGATTGCGGCGAAGAACTGTCCCGGAGCAAGCCTAAACACAAGGCCAGCGCCGATTGAATCGGCTTGAACGAGGCCATCCAGCCATCCAGGTCTGCGCGACGCCGTGACGCGTCGCGGTGCAACCAGTTGTGATACGCGGGCAAATCAAACTCGCAGGTGCCCGCAGGGATACCCATACGTCCGCGCAACGCCATCAAAAAATCAGACTCGTTCAGGGCCTGCCCTGGCTTTCCCACCACGCCACTCACGCCTTTGTAGGCGCTATCAAGTGCAACGAGTAGGTCGTTTAGCGCCTTGCGGTTGATATTCGGGTTCTCGGCGTAGCCTGATAAGACCCCCTTCTGCCTGTCTATATCCTTGAGCAAGTCGCCGCGTATGTCGGCGCGCGAGCCGATGTCCATCAGCTCAAACAAGGTTTGAAGCGCAAAGTGGTGGTCATTAGCCTCAACGCCTGCCTGCAATGTGCTTAAACGGTTCAGTAAGCGCTCGACACGCAAGTACGTGCGTACGCGCTCGTTGATAGGGTACTCGTAGGTAATCAAGGGCTCAGGTCACTTGGTTTGTTGGGTCATATTGACGGCACCCCAATCATATCCCGAGATGCTGTAGGCAGTGCGTTACCTGCTGCGCTAAGACATCTTGTGACATACCGTCATTGAAGACCACTATGTCGGCGGCGGCTAGGCGCATCGCTCGGCTGGCTTGTTGCTGGATGATGGCCTCAATGGCCTCGCGGCGCAGGCCGCTGCGGCGTATGACCCGTTCAATTTGAGTTTCTTGCGCACAGTCAACCACCCACACCAAATGGACGCGCTGCCGCCAGCGAGGTGACTCGACCAATAGCGGGACATCGCAGACCACCACCTCGCTGGGTGCGTCAGCGATGGCTGCCTCGGTGTGGGTATGGATTAAGGGATGAAGAATCGCCTCTAGTCGCTTCTTTTCAACGGGGTTGGCGAACACCCAGTCGCGCATACGGCCCCGGTCCATTTCACCGGTGGGCGAAATAAACGCATCGCCGAAGGCTTGCCTGATGGCTGGTATGGCCAGGCCATCGGCAAGCGTCAGCGCGCGCGCGATGGCGTCTGCATCGATGATGCTTAGACCATGCGTAGCCAATAAACCGGCGACGGTGCTTTTACCGCTGCCGATGCCGCCTGTCAGTCCCCAAATACGTTTGTGCCCCATTGCGCTATTGTGACCTAGCTCAGGGCCAAACATGGACCGCTAAAACGGCAGCTGCCAACGCTAGAAATGGGCCGAAAGGAATGGCCCCATCGGGGACGTTCCGGGCGACGGGTTTGACGTGTGCAGACCCGCGTTGCCATAGACCGAATACAACGCCGCCCAATGCAGCGCCCATGAGCACCCAAGGCAGTAGTTGCCAGCCCAACCACGCCCCAAGGCCGGCAAGCAGTTTGGCGTCTCCTCCGCCAAAGCCCATGCGCCCGGTTAAGCGGTAAAAAATGTAACCAACGGCGGTGAGGGTTCCCCAACCCACCAAGGCGCCAATGCCGGCACTTAGCCCATCGGTGGGCCCATGACCCAGCATACTGAGGAGCAAACCGGCGGCCAAAAATGGCAGTGTGAGTACATCGGGCAACCAAAAACTCCGCCCGTCTATGCAGGCCATGCACAGCAGGACCAACCCCCATAGCCCCCACATCGCGGCGAGCGCTGGTTGAGACTGAAAGTGCAGCCAACAAAGGGCAAACCAGGCGGCGGAGGCACATTCGATGAGTGGGTAAAGACACGATATGACGCCGCGGCAGTGTCGACAGCGGCCTCGTTGCCAGCAATAGCTTAGCAGCGGGAGGAGTTCGATGGCCGTCAACGTGTGTAAGCAATGAGGGCATTGCGAGCGCGCGCCGCTAGGTCCAGAAGCTGGGGGTAGCGGGGGTATCGCATGGTGGGTGCCTGCGGCGTCGTTGCGGGCGCATTCGCCCGCGTAGGTCTTATCCAGCCACGCAGGCAGACGCACGATGAGGACGTTGGCCGCGCTGCCAAGAACCAAGCCGAGCGCGGTGAAAAGCAGCAGTTCAATGGTTTCAAGCGCGAACATTAAATGGTTTGTCCAATTTGAAAAATCGGCCAATACATGGCCAACACCATGGTACCCACGATGAGACCAAGGATCAAAATGGCGATGGGTTCTAGTAGGCTGGCCCAGAGTTTGAGCGATCGGTCGGCTTCATCTGACAAGGCGTTAGCGGCATTATCGAGCAGTTGGTCAAGTTTCCCCGTTGCTTCTCCCACCGCACAGAGTTGCACCAGCAAGGGCAAGACACGACCACTGCCTCGCAATGAGGTATGCAGGGGCACGCCCTGCTCAACATCATTTTTGGCCTGGGCAGCGATGGCGCGAAAGCTTGCAGACTGCAGGGCAGCTTGTAGGTGGCTGAGCGCACTGCGCAAGGGCAGACCCGCTTGCAACAGACTGCTGAGTGTCTGCGCGAAAGCGGCGCTGTGCGTTGTGAGAAGCCACGTGCCCACACGGGGCAGCAAGAAGAGTATGCGTTCTAGTCGGAGTTGACCGCGTAGGCTTTGGTTCTGGCGATGCATGAGGTGCCACAACAGCCCACTACCCATTAGCAGCAGCCAACCGTGCGACCGCAAGTCGGCTGACAATTGAATAAGCTGTTGGGTTAACCATGGCAAGGGTATTTTTTCACGGGCGAATTGCGCTTCAAAACCCGGTATCACCCAGACCAAGATCACGCCTATGACCATTGCTGCCACGCAGGCAACTACCGTGGGGTAGGTGAGCGCGGCGCGAAGCTGCGCCCGCATGTGCTGCGACTTACGCAAGTGTCCGGCTAAATGACGCAGTCCGATTGCCAACTGCCCACCTTCCTCAGCCGCGGCGATGACGCCGATGGTGAGCGCATCAAATGCCTTTGGCAATGCAGACAAGGCCTGACTCAGGGCTTGGCCGCGCTGTAGTTCGGCTTCAATGCGGTGCAGTACAGTGGCGAGCGCATGGCTTGGCCCGGTTTCCTGAAGTAGTGTGATGGCATCAATCAGCGACAGACCTGCATCGAGCAACAGACCCAGTTGCGCCACCAGCCACAGCTGGTCTGGTGTGGTCAATGAGGGCGTACGCTTATGGCCAAAGGCGGCGCTTGCCTGAACCCGAAAGGTGGCAGGAGATAAGGCCCACTCTGCGCGTGATACCGTGACCGCAAACCAGCCCGCGTCCTGTAATTGCCCGCGTAGGGCGTCTGCAGATGGCGCGCGCGCGGACCCATGGGTATGCTCACCGGCCCAGCTCTGGGCCGACCACTTAAAGTTGAACATGGCGTGCCAGTTCGTCGTATGACGTGATGCCGTCCTCGAGTAACTGTAAGCCGCTTTGTAACAAGGTCTTGAGCCCCTGCGCCGAGGCGATGGCCGCAATGGCCTCCGTGTCGGCGTTTTGGGTGAGGGCGTCTCCAATGCGCTTGGTGATGGGGAGCACCTGAAAGATGCCGATGCGCCCCAAGTAGCCATGAACGCACGCCTCACACCCCCGTGCGATGGACAGTCGCTTTCCAGTCGGGAAGCCACTGCGGGCTAAGCGCGTGCTTTGCTCATACGTCGGCGTGACGGTTTCTTTGCATAGGGGGCATAGCCGTCGCACCAAGCGTTGCGCGGTCACTAGACGCACAGACGAGCGAATGTGAAGGGGTGCCAGTCCCATGTGTGTGAGTCTGAGCAATGCCGACGGCGCATCGTTGGTGTGTAACGTAGACAAGACCAAATGACCGGTTTGCGCTGCCTGTGCAGAAACGGTGGCGGTCAGGTCATCTCGTATTTCTCCCACCATGATGATGTCTGGGTCTTGTCGTAGGAACGCCCTGAGGGCAGCGACAAAGGTGAGCCCTGCCTTCTCGTTGATCTGTACCTGTTGAATGCCTGCGATGCGCATTTCTACCGGGTCCTCGACCGCGCAGATATTGACGCTGTCCGCATTGAGGCGGCGCAGGCAACTGTGTAGCGAGCGTGTTTTTCCGCAGCCAGTTGGCCCCGTCATTAGGATCAATCCATTCGGGGATGCGAGTGCCTCTAGAAGGTGTTGCAGCTGATCGGGTGAGTAGCCGAGGTCAGTCAAGCCCCAGTCGGTTTGCTGCTGACTTAAGAGGCGTGCCACCAATTTTTCGCCGTGTACGGTGGGGAGTGTGCTGACCCGGCAATCCCAAGTGTGTGCGGCGTTGTCTACAAAGTTGAAGCGACCGTCTTGGGGGAGCCGCTTTTGAGCGATATCCATGCCGGCGTAGACCTTGATGTGTGCGCACAGTGCCTCGCGTGTCCCTAGGTCGACCGCTGCTGCGACGGCGTTCACTGCCGCAGGTTGACTCAAGACGCCGTCAATGCGTAACCGGCAGCAGAGTCCGGTAGACGTGGGTTCGAGGTGAATGTCGCTGGCGCGCTGCGCACAGGCCACTGTTAGCAGGTACTGCCACAGGTCGGGGGCGGTGAGTGGGTCGCCATGCATCACCCACTGTCCCGCACCACCACCGACGCAGCTAGCGTATTTACCCGTTAGGGCAGGCGGTTACGTCTTACTTGCTTAACAAGCGCATGGCGTCTTCTAACCCTTTGAGGGTCAATGGGTACATGCGTCCCCCCACAAGCTGCTTTACGATATCAATGCTCTGGCGGTATTGCCACACGCCCTGAGGCTCGGGGTTAATCCATGCAAACTTCGGAAAGGTCTGTGTGAGTCGCTGCAGCCACTCTGCACCGGCCTCCTCGTTGTCGTACTCCACGCTACCGCCCGGTTGCAATATTTCGTAGGGGCTCATGGTGGCGTCGCCCACAAAGATCAGTTTGTAGTCCTTGTTGTATTTGCGCATGATGTCCCACGTCGGAAATTTTTCCGCGTAGCGACGGCGGTTGTTCTTCCAAACGTAGTCGTAGACGCAATTGTGAAAGTAATAAAACTCTAGGTGTTTAAACTCAGTTTTCGCAGCAGAAAACAACTCTTCTACACGGGTGATGTGCTCGTCCATGGTGCCGCCCACGTCCATCAGCAGCAGGACCTTGACGTTGTTGTGTCGCTGCGGCACCAGCTTGATATCCAAGTAACCCGCATTGGCCGCTGTCTTTCGAATGGTGTCGTCGAGGTCTAGCTCTTCCTCTAGCCCCTGTCGTGCAAATTTACGGAGTCGGCGCAGTGCCACTTTGATGTTGCGGGTGCCCAGCTCTTGGCTGTCGTCGTAGTCGCGGTAAGCGCGTTTTTCCCATACTTTGACGGCGCTTTTGTTACCGCCCTTGCCACCAATTCGGACGCCTTGGCTGTTGTGGCCGCTGTTGCCAAAGGGTGATGTGCCACCGGTTCCCACCCACTTACTGCCGCCTTGATGGCGCTCTTTCTGCTCCTCTAAGCGTTTTTTGAGGGTGTCGAGTAAGTCGTCGTAGTCGACTTTGGGTGCATTTTTCTTATCTGCGTCGGAAAGTAGTTTTTCTATTTCTTTGCGTAACCACTCGGCAGGAATTGGCTTTGAAAAATCGGCGATCGTGTCGACGCCCTGAAAGTAGGCGCTAAAGGCGCGATCAAACTTGTCGTAATGCTTTTCGTCCTTCACCAAGATCGTTCTGCTGAGAAAATAAAAATCCTCAAGCGAACACGCGTCGGGGTTGCCGGGGCCGATAACGTTGGCTTCAAACGCCTCTAGTAATGCCAGATGCTCTTTGATGGAAACGGGCAGTTTAGCGGCCCGCATAGCGAAGAAAAATTGGGTCAACATCGCGCTTTAACCTATGTTGGCGGGTTGTGGGATTGCAAGGGACAGGCCGCTGTCTAGGTGCGCGCGTACCGCTGGCCACTCGGCTTGCGTCAGGCTGTAGACGCAGGTGTCGCGCAGGCTGTTACCGGCTAGCGGGTGTCGGTTTATTTGGTGGGACCGCAAGATCCCATCTAGCTTGGCGCCTAAGCGCTCAATCGCTCGTCGACTGCGGTGGTTCATGACATGGGTTCGAAACTCGACGGCGATGCACGCCAGCGTATCAAACGCGTGACCCAGTAACAAACGCTTACAAGCCGAATTCAGCGGTGTGCGTTGCACTGCTGCGCGATACCAGGTACTACCGATCTCCACCCGCTGGTTAGATTGATCAATGTGCATGAAGGTTGTCATGCCGACCGCCTTACCGTAGGTGTCGCCAGGCAGCAGCGAGATGACGGCAAACGGGTTCATTGATGCCTCACGCTGCAGGGTCAGTCGCCTATCGATTTCCGTTGTCATCTCTGCGGGGCTGGGCACCAGCGTGAACCAGAGCGTGTGCAGGTCACCATCCGCAGTCGCCTCACACAGGTCATCGGTGTGTTGGTGCGTGAGTGGCTCCAGCCTGACCACGTCATTGCGGAGTGTCACGGGGGTGGCGAGTGTCGTCATAAGAGGCGCCAGCGCCAGCTTTAGCGGTTGCGGTTGTTCATGAACACGAGCTTCTCAAAGAGCGTCACGTCTTGTTCGTTTTTAAGCAGCGCGCCGACCAGTGGTGGCAGGCTGATTTTGTCATCCGCGCTTTGTAGCGCAGAGAGCGGTATATCTTCAGCGACGAGCAACTTCAACCAGTCTATGAGTTCTGATGTGCTTGGTTTCTTCTTGATGCCCGGTAGGTTGCGGATGTCGTAAAACGTTTTCATCGCGACAGTGAGCAAGTCCTTTTTTAAGGTTGGGAAGTGGACGGCCACAATGTCTTTCATGGTGTCTGCGTCGGGAAATTTGATGTAGTGAAAGAAGCATCGGCGTAAGAACGCATCGGGTAGCTCCTTCTCGTTGTTAGACGTGATGAAGACCAATGGTCGGAACTTTGCCCGGATCGTCTCGCGGGTCTCGTAGCAATAAAACTCCATGCGGTCAATTTCACGCAGCAAGTCGTTCGGGAATTCGATATCCGCCTTGTCGATCTCGTCGATCAATAAAACCACCGGTTTGTCGGCGGTAAATGCTTGCCACAGCACGCCGGGAACGATGTAATTCTCAATATTTTTAACGCGCTCGCCGCCGTCGATATCTCCCAATTGGCTGTCCCGCAAACGGCTAACGGCGTCATATTCATACAGGCCTTGTTGCGCTTTGGTCGTTGACTTGATATGCCATTGCAGCAATGGCATGCCTAGCGCCTCGGCCACTTCTTCCGCGAGCAAGGTTTTGCCTGTACCGGGTTCGCCCTTGATCAGCAATGGGCGCGTCAGGGCCATGGCGGCGTTGACTGCCAGCATTAAATCTGGGGTGGCGATGTAGTTTTGAGTGCCTTGAAACTTGGTGGTCATGGTGTTTTGTAAACGATGGAGAAGTAGAGGGCGACCCGCGTCGGTCGGATCAGGGGTCACCACGGGAGGTGTTTCAGTTCTTTAGGGCATTTTGGGTCTACCGACAGTCTATATAATCAGGGATTGATTTTTTGACAATGCCCGCTTAAAGCAGAAAACTATGAAACAACTGTTCACCAAGATGCTGCCCCGATTTGTCGCCATGGCGACCACAGTGACCATGGGTATGGCCGCGCTGACCCTTTCAACGATGGCGACTGCTGCTGACGGTGACGTCAAGGCGGGGCAGTCAAAGGCGGCGATGTGTATTGGGTGTCATGGCATTGTCGGCTACCAAAACGTGTTCCCTGAAGTGTACAAAGTGCCCATGATCTCTGGCCAGTCAGCCGAGTACATTGCCGCGGCCTTGAAGGCCTACAAGAAAGGCGACCGCAAGCACCCCACCATGCGCGGCATCGCCGGCACGTTGAATGACGAAGATATCGCTGATTTATCTGCTTTTTACGCGGCATCTGGCACGGGGGAAGCGGCGCCTGAAGCCCAAACAGCTGCGACGGCAGACGTGGCCGCCTTGTTGGCCAAAGGTGGCTGTGTTGCGTGCCACGGCGTGAACTACAGCAAGCCTTTGGATCCCAGCTACCCAAAGATCGCCGGACAGCACGCGGATTACCTGTACTCGGCCTTGCGCGCTTATAAAATCACGGGCAATAAAGTGGCGGGTCGCAACAACGCCATCATGGCGGGCGTGGTGAGCCAATTCGACAATGCGGAGTTAAAGGCCATATCCAAATACCTGTCCACGTTGGATGGTGAGTTGGTGGTGAAACCGCAGTCGCGCTTTCGCTAAGCCAAACTGATAAAAAAATGCCGCTGAAGCGGCATTTTTTTCGTCTGCTGCGTCAGTCTTTAGTGGCTAAGCGGCGTACATGGTCGATGTAGGCCTCACCGTCAGGAGGACGGCCACTGCGCTGGCTTTCCCAGACCATGCGCCCCAAGCAATCCATGACCTGATGGTGTGCGTTGTGCAAGTCACCTAACTTGGCCGTCAGCAGTTCGACAGCCTGGCGAATGCCTCGGGGTTGGTCGATGGCACATTGCTCGCTAATTGTGAGGTGCATGGAAAGGTGCAGAAAGGGGTTCTCTGCGGTCCCTTGATCTGAGGTCGCGGCTGGCTCGGCGGCCAGCTCTGCCAGCGCCGATGTCTCGTCGGCAAAGGTCTCGGCGTACTCAGGGTGCTCAAGCATCCATTGGTTTGCAAGCACCTCAATGGCCTCCATCGGCGCTTGCTGAGCGTGCTTGGTATAGGCGCCGCAGAAAAAGCGGCGCACGTCGGCTTGGTTGGGAGCGAACATAGGGGTTTCTAGTGAGAAAAATGTTCCACAATGGGGCAAATTTTCGACGCCAGTGTGACGCATACGTCGCTGGTTGTCGGGCATAGTTTAAAGCCTACTATTTAAGGATTGGAGATGTCATGAGTCAGACGGACGCGTTCATTTGCGATGCAATACGTACCCCAATCGGTCGCTATGGCGGCGCCTTGTCCGGTGTGCGCACAGATGACTTGGCCGCGATCCCCTTGCGCGCCTTGATGGAGAGAAACCCCACGGTCGACTGGGAGCAGATAAGTGACGTGTTGATGGGCTGTGCCAACCAAGCCGGTGAGGACAACCGCAACGTTGCGCACATGGCCTCTCTCTTGGCTGGCTTGCCCATGGCGGTACCCGGGGCCACCATCAATCGATTGTGTGGGTCGGGTTTGGATGCCGTTGGCACGGCCGCCCGCGCGATACGCGCCGGGGAGGCAGGTCTGATGATCGCTGGCGGCGTGGAAAGCATGAGCCGTGCACCGTTTGTCATGCCCAAAGCGGCTACGGCGTTTGCACGCAGTAACGCGGTGTACGACACCACGATTGGTTGGCGCTTTGTGAACCCCCTCATGAAGGCGCAGTACGGCGTGGACAGCATGCCTGAGACCGCTGAAAACGTGGCGGCGGATTTTGGTGTCTCCCGCGCAGACCAAGACCTGATGGGACTCGCGAGCCAGGTCAAAGCGGCAGCGGCGCAGGCGTCGGGTTTCTTTGACGCCGAAATAACGCCCGTGGTGATTCCTCAGAGGAAAGGCGACCCCATCGTGGTGAGCGTCGATGAGCATCCCCGTGCCACCACGTTGGCCTCTCTGGAAAAGCTCAAGCCCATCGTTCATCCGAATGGCACGGTGACAGCGGGTAACGCCAGTGGTGTGAATGACGGTGCGTGTGCGTTGTTGCTCGCAAGCGAGGCGCAGGCTAAGGCCCATGGTTTGGTTCCCAGGGCGCGTGTCGTCGCGATGGCGACGGCTGGCGTACCGCCGCGCTTGATGGGTATTGGTCCTGCGCCGGCGACGCAGAAGGTGTTGGCCATGGCGGGCTTATCGATCAACGATATGGATGTGATCGAGTTGAACGAGGCCTTTGCGGCGCAGGGCTTGGCGGTTCTGCGTGAACTGGGCGTTGCGGATGACGACGCGCGGGTCAACCCCAATGGGGGTGCCATTGCGCTGGGTCACCCTTTAGGCGCGAGTGGCGCCCGCTTGGTGACGACCGCCGTTAATCAGTTGCACCGAATGAAGGGCCGTTACGCCTTGTGCACCATGTGTATCGGCGTTGGCCAAGGCATTGCGGTGGTGATCGAACGCGTGTGATGTTTTTCGCGCCGATAGAAAACCCCCTGTTTTATGCGGCCGCGATTCCGGCAGTCTTGCTCATGGGGGTGAGTAAAAGCGGTTTTGGGTCTGGCTTTGGTAGCTTGGCGGTGCCCATCATGGCGTTGGCTTGCACGGTCCCGACGGCGGCAGCGATCTTCATGCCCATCTTGCTCGTTATGGACTTGATGGGCTTGGTGGTCTTTCGCAAACACTTTGACCTGAGTGTCCTGCGATTTTTGCTGCCTCTGGGATTGATGGGTACCGTGTTGGGTACGCTGACGTTCCATTACCTTTCTGCACCGGCGGTGTCGGGCATTGTGGGGGCTTTGACGCTGATCTTCTTGGCGCAGCGTTTATTGCTTCCCAAGCTCTCTGGTAGCGCCCCTTGGCCTAAACCGGTTGGCGCGGTCTTGGCCATGATGTCGGGTTTTACCAGTTTCGTCGCTCATGCGGGCGGGCCACCGATTAGCGCTTACATCATGGGGATGCGCTTGCAACCCATGAAGTACGCGGCAACGTTGGCCGTATTTTTCTTTGCCATCAACCTCAGCAAGTGGGGGCCTTATGCTTATTTGGGGCTGTTGAACTGGGAAAATTTTCACACCTCGCTGGTTCTCATGCCGCTGGTGCCTGTGGGCGTGATGATTGGGGTGCGGATCGCGGGGCGCATTCAGATGGCACATTTCTATCGGATGATAGAAGTGGGTATGTTGCTTACGGGCCTGAAGCTGTTGAGCGAGTGGCGATTTGTGTAGGATTTAATAGGAGTGGCTATGCGACGGTTTAAAGATGCCAGCGCCTTGATGGCGTGCATTGGTGAGGATATTGGCTACAGTGACTGGGTAGAGGTCGATCAGGCGATGATTAATCAGTTTGCCGATGCCACCCACGACCAACAGTGGATTCATGTGGATCCTGAGCGGGCGGCGACCAGTCCGTTTGGTTCGGCGATTGCGCATGGCTTTTTGACGCTGTCCCTGATGCCCCATTTTTTGAGCTCGGCGATTCTCATCGAAAGTGCCGTGATGGGGGTCAATTACGGCTTGAACAAAGTTCGCTTTACCGCGCCAGTCCCGGTGAATAGCCGTTTAAGAGCACACTTTCACTTGGTGGACGTGACGCCGGTTGACAACAACGGTGTTCAAATCACCTGGCGCTGCGAGATCCAGCGCGAGGGGGGCGATCGGCCCGTTTGCGTTGCGGAATCGGTGGTGCGTAGTTACGCCTAAGCGAAGTCGTTTTGTCGCCAAGCCTCATAGCCCATGATCGCAACCGCGTTGGATAAATTCAAACTCCGCTGACCGTCTTTCATGGGCAGGCGAAGCCAATTGGCGCGGGGGATTTGGGCTCGAATCGTCTCGGGTAAGCCCTTGGTCTCCGAGCCAAATACCAAATAATTGCCTGGCGCGAAACGCACGCCATACGGATTGTTTTCGCCCTTGGTTGTGAGCGCAAAACAGTCTGCCCCTGTGATGGCTTCGGCCGCGAGGAATGCCTCCCAGCTTGTGTGGCTTTTGACACGCGCTGTCTCGTGGTAGTCGAGCCCCGCGCGTCGCAACTGCTTGTCATCCATTGAGAATGCAAGCGGCTCTATCAGGTGCAAGTGCCAGCCTGTATTGGCACAGAGCCGAATCACGTTACCCGTGTTGGGCGGAATTTCAGGGTGGACGAGAACAATGTGAAACATGTTGAGCAGAAAGTAAGGGTGCCCAATGTTAGCCGCCTGCGGCGGGTGTTCGAGCGAAAACAACGGTATTGATGCTCGCAACCCCCTGTGCATGAAGGGCTTTGCACGCCGCATTGAGTGTCGCGCCCGTGGTGCTGACATCGTCAATGAGCAAGACGTGCCGCCCTGTGATACGCCGTTTGTCCTGCCCGTCGACCACGAACGCGTTGGCGACATTTCGCACACGCGCCGCTCTGTCTAGCCCCTCTTGCGGGCGTGTCTCCCGAGTGCGGCATAGCGTCGCGATCGCTACTGGGGCCGCTGCGTTCAGTTGGCGGCGCAGCGCGTTCGCAAGGTGGCTAGCTTGATTAAAGCCACGGGCCAGTAGCTTGTTGGTTGTTAGCGGAACGGGTATCCAAATATCGGCGGCTAGCAAGAGAGTCTTGATGTCGGCGCTACGTAGCATCAGCCCTGCCAAACTTGATGCCAAGTGGCTCTCGCCACGGTACTTAAAGCGTTTGATTAAATCCGACCAAGGGTAGACATAGGCGACCGCCGCGGCGCCCAAGTGCCAAAGCGGCGGAGTGCACAGACACGTGATGCACCGTGTGGCGGCCGCGCCGTCTGCCAAGCCGCACGCGCACTGGCGACAGCGGTCGGTGGCCTGGATTAAATCGTCCTCGCACGCTTGACACCATGCCCCCGTGGTGGCCCATGCACCGCCGCCATTTAAGGTGCGATGCCAACAGCCGCACACATAGCAAAGGCTTGGAATTTGTAGCAGGTTCACGTCGTTTCAATATACTTGGGGCCACCGCGACGGTATAGGTGGACAAACCCGGTGCCGAGCGCGGACAACTTACATACAAAGAATCATGGCGACTCACCTTGTTCCCAGCCTCGACGCGCTTGCCGCTGAACGGCACATTGCGCGCGTGCGATCAATGCAGGCGTCTAGCTGGCTTAATGAAGAGGTCGCGCAACGCATGCTCAGTCGACTTGACTGGATGACCCAGCAGCCCAAGCGCTGGTTACATTGGGAGCCGACGTGGGGTGGGCTGAATGCCCACCGCCTGCTGACTGACAAGCTGCCCACTGCGACGACGGTTACGGGTGGCTACAGTTCGTCTGCCAGGCAATTTGCTGCTAAACCGACGGGGCCGAGTTGGGCCTTTTGGCGCTCGGCAGAGCCGCTTTGGGAGCCAGGTGCTAAGCCGGTTGACATGGTCTGGGCCAATATGTCGCTTCACCTGCAGACGGATCCTATGGAACTGTTTGCGCTTTGGAAGCAGGCGTTGCAGCCCCAAGGTTACGTGATGTTTTCTGCTTTAGGGCCAGATACCTTGCGTGAGGTTCGGCAGGTTTACGCCGCCATGGGTTGGGCCGATGCGATGCATGACTTCACCGATATGCACGATTGGGGCGATATGTTGGTTGAGGCAGGCTTTGCAGAGCCGGTCATGGATATGGAGACCCTGACCCTGACCTACCCAAATGCGGAGCGCCTGATTAAGGACTTGCGCGATTACGGCGGTAACACGTCGCGGGCGCGTTTTGGTCAACTGCGTGGCAAGGCGTGGCGCGCCGAACTGTGCCGGTCGTTAGAGGCGCAGTTGCCCCGAACGGCTGATGGCCAGTTACAGGTGACGGTGGAACTTATATACGGGCACGCGGTCAAACCAGATGTGACGGTGCCCGCGTCTGCCACCACTCACGTGGCACTGAGTGACATGCAGGCGATGCTGCAGCAGCGCAAGGGCGCCCCCCCTAAGTCAAATAAGTAGAAATCCGTGCGAACCGTGGGGTTTGGGTATTCGGGTTGCCCCTAGGTCGCGCTACAATGTGACGTTGATTTCTGATCGACCTCTTCCCCGTGTTTACTGATTGGTTGGCGCGGTTACGAAGAGGTTACGTGTAGGTGGTGGTCGGCTCATACGGATCACCGAATTCATTGTTGATACCACGGGTAACCGCGTCTGCCATGCGTTTTGGACAAGCAACTGAGAGTGGGCTGTTATGGAGCTTCCGCCGCAACTGCGCGATGAAGCCGAGTCAGTTGCTCGCGGTACTCGCTTTTTTGAGCGCGGTGTCGTTAGGCGTTGCCAGTGCGTTTTGGTGGCAGGGTGCTGTTTTCGTGATGCCATTTGCGCTGATAGAGGTGTCCATGTTAGCGGTGGCATTTTTTGCCTACGCGCGCCACGCCACTGACAGCGAAACGGCCCGTTTGGACGCAAATTGGCTGGTCATTGAGCAGGAGATCGGTGGTAAGCGGGCAGAAACCCGGTTCCCAAGGGCCTCCGTCCGAATTGAGCCGTTGGCCGATTCAGGGAACCTCATTGAGGTGACCGCCCGCGGCGATCGGTTGGAGTTTGGTCGTCATGTGCGGGCCGATTGGCGGCCCCTGGTGGCGAGAGAAATGCGCTTCGCTGTGCGGGGTTTTTGAGACAGTTTGGGCTAGACGCCTAGCAGGGCGTCGGCAAAGTTTGGTTTAATTCGAGCTTGATATATCATTCAAGACTTATATTTGAGGCGTAAGAACAAGTGAGCACGAAAATGACATTGGGTACCGTCCCTCAAAGCCGCTGGGCGGCCATGCAACGTGGTGTAGCGAAAGCAGTGGTGACCTTGACAGGTCTAACCGCGGGCGTTGCTTACGCAACCGGCGACTTACCTGGCGGTCCGGCAGTGAATCAACTCAACCTGCCCCCTGCGGTGACGGCGATTGCGGCTGAACAGGCGTGGTTGCACTGGTTTATGTTGATTCTGTGTACGGTCATTTTCTTGGCTGTGTTCGGCGTGATGTTCTATTCCATCTGGAAGCACCGCCGCTCAGTCGGTCACAAAGCGCAGGAGCTGCCTGAGCCCCTGTGGGTGGAGTTGGGTTGGACCATCGTGCCTTTCTTGATTGTGATTGGTATGGCTTTGCCTGCGACCAAAGTATTGGTGGCCCAAAAAGACACGACCAACGCGGACTTGACGGTCAAGGTCACCGGTATGCAGTGGCAGTGGGGTTACGACTACATCAAGGGCGAGGGTGAGGGCATCGGTTTCGTGTCACGTCTGGACCCTGCGCACCGCGCGTTGTCCAATGCCGGCACCGGTGCTAAGCCTGACGACTATTTGCTGAAGGCGGACAACCCGTTGGTGGTGCCCGTTGGTCAGAAAGTGCGCGTGATCACGACGGCAAACGATGTGATTCACTCTTGGATGGTGCCCTCCTTTGGGGTGAAGCAAGATGCGATTCCTGGATTCGTTCGCGACACGTGGTTCCGTGCTGAAAAAGAAGGTATGTACTACGGTCAGTGCGTGGAGTTGTGCGGTAAGGAGCACGCCTACATGCCCATCAACGTGAAGGTGGTCAGCGCTGACGAGTACACCACGTGGGTTGACGGCCAGAAGAAGGCCATGGCGGCCTTGGCCGATGATCCCGCCAAGGTGTGGGAGTTGACCGCGCTGGTTGAGCGCGGCGCCACGGTGTATGCCGCAAATTGTGCCGCATGCCACCAAGCGACAGGTAAAGGTGCCGGCCCCATCAAGGCATTGGATGGCTCGGCGATTGTGCTGAACAAAGACCACGCTGAGGTGATCGACGTTTTGTTGAATGGTCGCGCCAACGGTGCGATGCCTGCGTGGAAGTCACTGAGTGACACCGAAATCGCTGCCGTAATCACCTACGCCAAAAACAGCTGGTCAAACCAGTCCGGCGATTTGGTGCAGCCCGCTGCAGTCCAGGCCGCACGCAACAACTGATCGAAGTTAATAAATTTTTGTATTAGAAGGACGAAACCATGAGCGCCGTAATTGACCATCATGACGACCACACACATGACGACCACCACGCCCCTACGGGCTGGCGTCGTTGGGTGTTTGCAACCAACCACAAAGATATTGGCACGCTGTACCTGCTGTTCAGTTTCTCGATGCTGATGTTTGGTGGCTTGCTGGCGATGGGCATCCGTGCCGAGTTGTACCAGCCTGGTTTGCAGTTGGTTAACCCCGAGTTGTTTAACCAGCTCACCACCATGCACGGTTTGATCATGGTGTTCGGCGCCATCATGCCTGGCTTCGTCGGCTTTGCTAACTGGATGATTCCGTTGCAGATTGGCGCTGGCGATATGGCGTTTGCGCGCATGAATAACTTCAGCTTTTGGCTGATGATCCCTGCGGGCCTGATGTTAGCCGGTTCGTTCTTTATGCCTGGCGGCGCACCCGCAGCAGGCTGGACACTGTATGCACCGCTGACCTTGCAAATGGGCCCCTCAATGGATGCGGGTATCTTTGCGCTGCACATTTTGGGCGCCTCGTCCATCATGGGCTCCATCAACATCATCGTGACCATCCTGAACATGCGCGCGCCTGGCATGACCTTGATGAAGATGCCGATGTTCGTTTGGACATGGTTGATTACGGCTTATTTGTTGATCGCTGTGATGCCCGTGTTGGCAGGCGCCATCACCATGACGCTGACTGACCGTCACTTCGGTACGAGCTTCTTTAACCCCGCCGGTGGCGGTGACCCCGTGATGTATCAACACATCTTTTGGTTCTTTGGTCACCCAGAGGTCTACATCATGATTTTGCCGGCCTTCGGTATCGTGAGTCAGATCGTTCCGGCGTTTGCGCGTAAGAAGTTATTTGGCTATGCCTCAATGGTGTACGCCACTGGCTCGATCGCGATTTTGTCCTTTGTTGTTTGGGCGCACCACATGTTCACCACGGGTATGCCCGTGACGGGACAGTTGTTCTTTATGTACTCAACCATGTTGATTGCTGTGCCCACTGGCGTGAAGATCTTTAACTGGATCGCGACGATGTGGAAGGGCTCCATGACGTTTGAAACGCCTATGCTGTTTGCAGTGGGTTTCATCTTCGTGTTCACCTTGGGCGGCTTTACCGGCCTGATTTTGTCCATGGCGCCTGTGGATACACAACTCCAAGATACGTATTACGTGGTGGCTCACTTCCACTACGTGCTGGTGGCGGGCTCTTTGTACGCGATGTTTGCGGGCTATTACTACTGGTCGCCCAAGTGGACAGGCGTGATGTACAACGAGACACGTGGCAAGATCCACTTCTGGTGGTCATTGATCGCGTTCAACATTACCTTCTTCCCTATGCACTTCTTGGGTTTGGCGGGCATGCCGCGTCGCTACGCCGACTACCCCATGCAGTTCGCTGACTTCAACTTGGTTGCCTCTTTGGGTGGCTTTGCTTTCGGTCTGGCGCAGGTTTACTTCTTCGTGTTTGTGGTGTGGCCAGGGATGCGTGGCAAAGGTGAGAAAGCGCCTCAGAAGCCATGGGACGGTGCCGAAGGGCTGGAGTGGGAAGTGGCTTCGCCAGCGCCTTTCCATACCTTTGAAACCCCACCAAAGTTGAATGCTGAAGCGAACAAGATCGTTGCCTAACACTAAACAGGATTGACTATGACACCCGAACAGAAGCGCGCAAATAAACGACTTGGCTTGATATTGGCCAGCGTGGCCTTGACGTTTCTCATCGGGTTTGTTGCCAAACTTCTGGTGCTGGGAACCTAAGGGATGTTGCGGGGCAAACAAAATGGTTTGATGGTGCGCAAATTAGCGATCATCGTGATCGGTATGTTTGCCTTCGGCTACGGTTTGGTGCCGCTTTATCGTGCGATTTGCGAGGTGACAGGCATCAACATCTTGTCTTTGACCGAGTTGACGGTTCCCGGTAGCAAACAACGATCTCCGAAAAATACCCAAGTGGATACCTCGCGGACCATCACGGTTGAGTTTGATACCAACACCCGTGGCTTGTGGCAATTTCATCCTGCCGTGCGCAGCATGCAGGTGCATCCCGGTGAAATGGCGACGGTGATGTACGAGTTTGAAAATTCACAGGCTCGGACCATGGCCGCGCAGGCGATTCCAAGTTATGCGCCCAAGGTTTCTGCAGCCTATTTCAACAAGCTAGAGTGTTTCTGTTTTACGCAGTACACATTGGCGCCTGCAGAAAAGAAGTCTTGGCCGGTTGTGTTCATCGTGGATCCAAAGTTACCCAAAGACGTGACAACGATTACCTTGTCCTATACTTTTTTTGAGGTGGGCGGGCGTACACCTGCCGCGCCGACTGCGGCAGTGACGCCGCAAGCGATACAAGACGATGGCTTGGTGCCCGAGGTGGCGACGCTGTGAGTGAGCCTAAAGAGGTGCCCGTATACAAGCGCAAGGGTGCGTGGGTTGCAACGGTGGTCGCTGTGTTGTGGGCGTTTTTGGGCGTTCGCCGCCACGCTGAATATCAGTCAGACATAAAAAAATTAAATCCACTGCATATTGCAGTGGTGGGGCTAGTTGCCACCATCCTGTTTGTACTTGGACTTATGGTCTTTGTGCGTTGGGTGGTTGCCGTGTCCTGAGAAGACGGACGCTGTTGATGTGAAAATATCAACAGCCACCCGATAAGAAGTGTTTTTACCCGTTAACATTGCCGCCTAGCCACGGTTAAGCCAAGGCAATTGAAAACTTTAGATAAGCAGGAGTTGGTCATGTCCGCAGCATCGCACGGTGGTACACCGTATTACTTCATTCCGGGGCCCTCAAGCCGCCCGGTCATGTCCGCGATCGGTCTCTTCTTTGTCATTCTGGGCGCTGGCCAATGGGTCAACGACCACGGCTGGGGTGCCTACGTACTCTTGTTTGGCCTTGTCTGGTGGCTGACGGTTTTGTACCTCTGGTTTAAGGATGCGATCAATGAGAGCGAGGCCGGGCACTATGGCCACAAAGTTGATCTCTCTTACCGCTGGAGCATGAGTTGGTTTATCTTCTCAGAGGTCATGTTCTTCGGTGCTTTCTTCACGGCATTGTGGTGGGCACGCATGCACTCAGTCCCCGCACTCGGGAACATTGAGAATGCCTTGCTTTGGCCGGATTTCCAAGCCGTTTGGCCAACGGCGGCGGCGGGTGTCACTGCCGCGCCGGGTGCCCTCATTGAGACCTTTAGTACCGTGGGTCCATTTTGGTTGCCCACGATTAACACGGCATTGTTGCTAACGTCTGGTGTCACACTCACGATTGCACACCACGCGTTGCAAGTGGGGAACCGTAGCAAGACCATCGCGTTCATGTGGCTGACAGTCGCTCTGGGTATTGTTTTCCTGGGCGTTCAAGGCTACGAGTACGTGCACTTGTATCGGGATCTGAACCTGAAGCTGACCTCCGGTGTGTATGGCTCAACCTTTTACATGCTGACAGGTTTCCATGGTTTCCACGTCTTCATTGGTATGTTGATGCTGCTGTTCATCACACTGCGTTTGCAAAAAGGCCACTTTTCAAAAGACCGTCACTTCGGATTTGAAGGGGCTGCTTGGTACTGGCACTTCGTCGACGTCGTGTGGCTTGGCTTGTACGTGCTGGTTTACTGGCTGTAGGGCAGCGCCTAGCGGGCATAGAAAAGGCGCCCTAGGGCGCCTTTTTGTTTGCACGGGGTGTACGAAGCAGTGCGTGGTTTACCGACCGTTTGCAATGCCTGTGGGTTCTATCCATCCTAGGCTGTAGCTGATTAAGACGACAATGAACAACAAAACAGAAAACCCTACTCGAAAAGCCAAGGCCTTCGCCATGTTCCCTTTGGGCTTGGCAGGCGCTTCTGTTGCCGCACCGTGTTCGTCAACGGGCGGTGTTTCCGTACTGCCTCGCATCATGATGATGAGCGCGGCAACCAAGCTGCCGAGAATGGCGATGAATCCCAGTGCAATTATCCAAGTCATGTGGTGATTATCGTTGCTCTACCCCTTTTTTTGAAATGCTACCTTGAGAATAATTCGGATGGTTGATGTCATGGCTGATCGGGGGAAAGCGTTCTGGGTGATCACGGTCGCGGCTGTGCTGTTGACAGCTGTGGGTGTGCGACTGGGGGTCTGGCAACTGGACCGCGCACATCAAAAGGAGGCCTGGGTGGCGGCGATTGCAAACCAAGCGTCTCGACCGGCTCTGGATAACCAGGGTGTCGCTCAAGTAGCGTCCCAAGGGAGTAGCTCTGTAGTGGCGGAGTATGTGCATCGGCCGGTTCGCCTAACGGGTCGGTGGCTACCCGCCCATACCGTGTTTCTCGACAATCGACAAATGAACGGCCGCGTGGGATTCTACGTCGTGACACCCTTGCAATTGGTGGATGTGACCGGCTCTGAAACGCCGCTAGTGGTGGTGGTGCAACGGGGCTGGGTTCCGCGCGACTTCTTAGATCGCGCACGTGTCCCCGAGATCGTTACACCGGGGGGACCTATCGAGATTGTTGGTCGTTTAGCCCCGCCGCCAACACAGCTTTACAGTCTGGGTGAGGCACAACCAACACGTATACGGCAGAATTTAGATTGGCCGGCTTATGAGAAAGAGCTTGGTGAGCCTATCGGCTCCTACAGCGTTGTGCAAACAGGTGTCATGAGCGAGGGCTTGCTACGAGAGTGGCCTCAAGTGGACGCCAAAATTTACACCCACTATGGTTACGCCGCGCAATGGTTTGCACTCGCCGCCTTAATTTTCGTGCTTTATATTTGGTTTCAATGGATCGCTCCGCATCGTGTCAAAAACTAATCTCCCCCAGTCCGACCGCCCAACGACTTCTCCGCAGGATGAGCCCCTGACCATGACGGTTTTCGATATGACCGATGCCGCAGCGGCAGATAAGCGCATGCGCTCAGGGCGGCTAAAAATGATTTTGGTGATGCTCATGTGCGCTGCCCCTGTCATTGCGTCGTACTTTATGTATTACGTTGTCAGGCCAGAGGGCCGTCGCAATTATGGTGAACTCATTGAACCGCAACGTCCGCTGCCTGATGTGTTGGTGACGGGTGTAAGTGGTACGCCCGTCGACCTGAAGTCCCTCAAGGACCTCAAGGATCAGTGGTTGTTGATCAGCGTTTCAAGCGGCGATTGCCCTGCGATATGCGAAAAAAATCTATATCTGCAACGTCAGTTACGTGAGTCTATGGGGCGCGATAAAGGGCGGGTTGATTGGGTGTGGTTGCGCACGGATACGCAAGCGCTGCCTGAGCGACTAACCCCTGCACTGACTGAGGCGACCGTACTCGAGATGTCAGAGGCGGATGCCTCGGCCTGGTTGACCGCTGCGCCAGGTAAAGCAATGTCCGAACACCTGTACGTTGTTGATCCGCTGGGGAACTTGATGATGCGTTTTCCTGCCGACTTGGATCCCAAGCAGGCTCGCAAGGACCTGACCCATCTGTTGAAAGCATCCTCATCTTGGGATAACGAGGGGCGCCAACGGTGAGTACTGACGTCGACCTGTACAACCTGTCGCCGACCGCCCACCTGTTAATTGTTGGCGCGCTGATCGCAAGTATGCCGTTGGCATGGGTTTGGTGGCGCAGTCGTCATGTGCGGGCAGGGGCGCATGCCTCGGAAGCCAAGCGCCAGCGCTATGGCCTGCTGGTGACGGTCACCTTGTTTCTGACGTTCGACCTTATTTTGTTTGGTGCGTTTACGCGCCTCACCGATTCGGGGCTGGGTTGCCCGGATTGGCCAGGTTGCTATGGCGCGGCAACGCCGCTGGGTGCGGCAGCACAGATTGATGCGGCGCAAACTGCGATGCCAACGGGGCCAGTGACCACGGGCAAGGCATGGATAGAAATGGTGCATCGCTACCTTGCCAGCGGCGTGGGTGGTTTGATTTTGGTCATGTGCCTGATGGCCTGGCGCACCCGGTCACAGCGCAACACCGGCACCACTGAGTCAGAGGCGGTGGCTGGTGTGTCGCCTTGGGTGGCGACGTTCACCTTGTTCTGGGTGTGCGTGCAAGGCGCGTTTGGCGCGCTGACGGTCACCATGAAGTTGTTTCCCGCAATTGTGACCCTCCATCTGCTGGGCGCGATGGTCTTACTCGCCTTGTTGCGCGTACAACAGATACAGGTACAACCAGCCAAGGCGCAGCCAGCTGGGCAGTTATCTATGGGTTTGTGGGTGTTTCTCGTCGCGGTGTTTGTCTTAGTGTGGGTGCAGATGGGCTTAGGCGCGTGGGTCAGCACCAACTACGCCGTACTGGCCTGCCAAGACTTTCCGACCTGTCAGGGAAGCTGGTGGCCTGCCATGAACTTTGCGCAAGGGTTTGAATGGTGGCGGCCGCTTGGTCTGCGTAGCGATGGTCAGCCCATTGCGTTCGAGGCCTTGACGGCCATTCACTATGTGCATCGCCTGCTGGCGTATGTGGTTTTGGCGGGTCTGGCTTGGGCCGGTTGGCGCTTGCGACAGACGCAGGGCTGGCATATGACTGGCAGTTTGCTATGGCTGGCGGGAGGCTGGCAGTTGTTAACGGGCGTGTCCAATGTGGTGTTAGGCTGGCCCCTGGCGGCTGCGGTGAGTCATACTGGCGGCGCTGCGGTGACGGTGCTACTGCTCACGGGTGCGATTCTGCGTGCGCGCCGCGATCGCTACGTTATTCCATCGAAAGTACCCCTGTCATGACGTCCAATGTCGATCACCCATCGGTAGCAGCCCCTATCGCTACCATGCCCATCTGGCGACAGTTCTATGCCTTGATGAAGCCACGCGTGATTCAGTTGATTGTGTTCTGTGCCTTGATCGGTATGGTGTTAGCGGTGCCCGGAGTTCCCAGCATCAGCGAGCTGCAATTGATGGGTATTGCGTGCTTAGGGATCTGGTTGGTCTCCGGCGCAGCCGCTGCGTTCAATTGTGTTGTGGAAAGTCATATTGATGCCAAGATGCGTCGAACCAGTTGGCGGCCAACGGCTAAGGGCGAACTAAGCAACCGTCAAACCCTCACTTTTTCTGCGTTGTTGTGTGCAGCCGGCTCCTTGCTGCTGTACGTGTGGGTGAATCCGCTCACTATGTGGCTAACGTTTGCAACGTTTGTGGGTTATGCGGTGATTTACACCGTTGTTCTCAAACCGCTCACACCACAGAACATCGTGATCGGTGGTGCATCGGGTGCCATGCCGCCGGTTTTAGGCTGGGCAGCCATGGCCAACGGTGTGGGTCATGAGGCCTTCATTTTGTTTTTGATCATCTTCTTGTGGACACCACCCCATTTTTGGGCCTTGGCGCTTTACCGCGTCGAAGACTATCGCAAGAGCGGACTACCGATGTTGCCCGTGACGCATGGGTCAGAATTTACCCGCTTACAAATACTGCTCTACACACTCATCTTGGCCGCGGCGTGCTTGCTGCCGTTTATGGTTGGCATGAGCGGTTGGCTCTACCTCTTTGCGGCGGTGGTGTTGTCTATCGGGTTTACGGGCTATGCGGTGGCTTTGATGCGTCACTACTCAGATGCACTGGCGCGTAAGACGTTTAAGTTTTCACTGATTCATTTATCTGTGTTGTTTGCAGCCCTGCTAATTGACCACTATATGGTGTGATGGTGCGCTACGCCTCACAGAGAAGGTATGACATGTATTTATGCGGTTTAAAGAATAAGCTCGCGGTGAGCGTGCGCCGCATGGGTGCGGTGGCCGTCGTGGCCGTTGGTGCTTTGTTGCTCAGCGCATGCGCAGATGATGGCCCGCCCTTCGTTGGCATTGACGTGACGGGTGCGAATTACGCCAATGCGTTCACGCTCACTGACCACAATGGCGTCGAACGCTCGCTGGGTGATTTTGCAGGCAAGGTGGTGGTTATTTTCTTTGGTTACACGCAATGTCCAGACGTCTGTCCATCGTCCATGACGGAGATGGCTGAAGCCAAGCGGCTACTGGGCGCGGATGGCGACCGGTTTCAAGGGCTGTTTCTGAGTGTGGACCCAGAGCGAGATACGCCAGAGATCATGCGGGCCTACGTGTCGCACTTTGATGACAGCTTCTTGGCGTTGTATACGCAGCCCGGTGCGCTGCAACAGTTGGCCAAGGACTTCAAGATTTACTTCAAGAAGGTCCCGGGTCCCACGCCCACGAGCTACACCATGGACCATTCGGCGGGTAGCTACGTGTACGACACCACAGGCCAGCTGCGTTTGTACAACCGATACAACACGGGGGCGGCCGGGTTGGCGTCAGACGTCAAGCGGTTACTGGCTGAGGCGAGCTAATTTTGCGCTGTATCGGCAGCGCTGGTAAAGGAGTCGGCGAAGAAGGCTTCTTCTGGCAGACCCCGTTCGCTCACGAAGTCGCGTTTTGCCGCGTCCACCACGATGGGGGCGCCGCAGACATACGCTTGCATTCCGGACATGTCCGCAATATCTGCAAGCGCCGCAGCATGCACAAAACCGGTGCGACCTGTCCAGTTATCGTCCGCCGTGGCATCAGAGACGACAGGGATATAGCGCACGTTTGGCAAGCGTTCGGCTAGGGCCATCATCCAGTCGTGGAGGTATAGGTCTGCCGGACGACGGCCTCCCCAATAGACAACGATATCGCGGGTAGATTGGGTAAAGTCTATGTGCTCTAGTATGGCCTTGATGGGCGCAAATCCCGTGCCCGAGGCCACGAAAACCATGGGCTTGTCGCTGTCCTCGCGCAGATAAAAGCTGCCGTAAGGCCCCTCTATACGCAGGATATCCTTTTCCTTCATGGTGCTAAACACCGCGTCCGTGAACTTGCCGCCTGGCATGTGGCGAATGTGCAGCTCGATGCCGGGGAGGGTACTTTGTGTGTGCGGCGCATTGGCCATGGAGTAGCTGCGACGATCGCCATCACGCAGCAAAAATTCCACATATTGCCCTGCGCGGTAAACAAAGGGTTCCGTGGCGGGCACTTGTAAGCGCAACAAGGCCACGTCCTCAGAGGGGCGGCTCAGGTGCGCAACGCGCACAGGCATCTTCTTAATCGGCAAGGCCCCTTCGGCGGTCACCTGTTTAGACTCTAAAACCACATCGCTGGTGGGAACCCCACAGCAGGTGAGTACATAGCCTGCCGCCTCTTCTTCGGGAGAGAGTGCCTTGGCTTGGTGTGGACCGTGCACAACGTCACCACTGATCTTTTTGCATTTGCATGAGCCGCATGCGCCGTCTTTACAGCCGTAAGGCATGCCAATACCTTGGCGAATGGCAGCGGCCAAAATCGCCTCATCGGGTTGGGTGGTGAAGGCGCGTTCGCTGGGCTGGACGGTTATATTAAATGTCATACTGATGTGTGTACCGCAGGCTGCGGTAAGCAATGGGAAACGTGGTTGCAACACGTTGTATTGTCGCAAAAAATAGACAAGGGTTTCGCATGGTGGGTATTGGCGCATTGCCAGCACGTTTTCGTCGACCGCGTTTGCTGATCGTCGGTTGTGGCGATGTTGGCCAACGCGTGAGCCGCGTTGTGCCGTCATCTGCGGCGTACGCGTCGTCGGCTTGGCAGGTGATGGCGTTGACCTCCACTCCTGAGCGCGTGCCGGCCTTGCGCGCGATGGGTGTGCGCCCTCTGATCGGTAATTTAGACGACTTGGCCAGCCTACAGCGGTTAGCCGGTGTGGCCACCCATGTCTTGCACCTCGCTCCCCCCAACCCTGATGGCGATGTCGATAGACGTACACGCGCACTGGTGCGCGCGCTGGGTAGGCGCTCACGCCCCATCAAGCTGGTCTACGGGTCGACCACAGGCGTCTATGGTGACTGCGGTGGGGCGTGGGTCAACGAGTGCGCGTCGCTTGCGCCAGGGACAGCACGCGCCCATCGTCGGGTGAGCGCAGAGACATCGATTAAACGGTTTGCACGCTGCTTTGGTGTGCCCTATACCGTGCTGCGGATACCCGGTATCTATGCGCCAGATCGGGCTGGCGGTACGCCAAAACAGCGCTTAGAGCGCAAGACCCCGGTGCTTGTGCCAGAGGCTGATGTATTTACCAACCACATTCATGCCGATGATTTGGCCCGCGCGTGTTGGCTGTCGCTTGTGGGTCGCGCGTCCTATGCGGCCGTTAATGTCACCGACGACTCTGACATGCGTATGTCGCAATACATGGACTTTGCGGCAGCCGTGTATCAGCTCGAGAAGCCGCCCCGCATGACGCTCGAGCAGATACAGGCGCACTTAACACCGATGGCGCTCAGCTTCATGCAGGAGTCACGCAGGTTGGTGAATACACGCATGAAAACCCGATTAGGCTTGCAACTGCGTTATCCCACGGTACGCGAAGGCCTTACGCAAATACCCCAGCCGTTTCATCCATCGCATCGCTGACGACACCCAAGTGGTGCAGTGTGTCGCCGTAGGTCATTTCCATTTGCGTGAGCCGTTTGAAGTAGTGGCTAACGGCATACTCATCGGTCACACCGATACCGCCGTGCAGCTGCACGCAGGTTTGGCCGACGAAGCGCATGCTCTCACCGAGTTGCACTTTAGCGCGGGAGATCGCTTGACGTCTTTCCGCGGCCGGGGCGTTGAGCTTCAGGGTCGCGTAATAGCTCATGGAGCGTGCGAGTTCTAGCGCCATTTTCACGTCTGCCACCTTGTGTCGCAGGGCTTGGAAACTCGCAATCGCCGAGCGAAACTGTTGTCGGGTGTTCATGTAGTCCACCGTCATGGCCAGCGTCTTCTCCATCACGCCAACGGCTTCTGCTGCCAAGAAGGCAATGCCCATCGCCTCGATCAGCGCAGAGGCCTCAGCGCCAGACGTGGTGAGCAGTTGCGCGGGTGCATTGTCTAGGTGTAGCTCGGCCGCATTGCCGCCATCTTGCGTGCCGTAAGCCTCGCACCGGACACCTGCTGCGTCGCGCGCCACGATAAACAGGGCGGGTTGTCCATCTAACTGAGCATTCACGATGAATGCGTGCGCGCTACCTCCCCCAAGCACCACGTGTTTGCTACCCGTTAAGGTGGCGGAGCCGGCCTCGGCTCCCGCGCCTTGTGCAGAGGTGGCTTGCGTTGTACAAACCGATACGCGGTATCTTCCCCCACGTTCATTGAGGGCAATCGCCAGTCGTTTTTCACCGCTGGCCAGCGCGGGTAGCCACTGCGTTTTGAGCGCACTGCTGGCAAACTGTTGCAAGGTGGCACTCGCCATCCAAGTGAGCGCTATCGGTTCGACGACCAACGCCGCACCTAACTTTTCCATCACAACCATGGCCTCGACGGGGCCCATGTCCATACCGTCAAAGTCACTGTCGGTCACGAGGCCGCATAGCCCCAAGGCGGCCATTTCTTGGTACGCATCGTCGGAAAAACCGCCTGCTTTACTGGTCGCCACACGTCTATCAAATGGGTAGGCTTTGTCTGCCCAGCGGGCGACGGCATCTGCAAGTTGGACTTGCTCGTCTGAGAAATTGAAATCCATGCTGTGTTTCCTTACGTACTGAGTACCGTTTGGGCAACGATATTGCGCTGTACCTCGTTGCTACCGCCGTAGATGGTGGTTTTACGCATATTGAAGTAGCTGCTCGCAAGCGGGGCATTGCCGACATTCCCACCGGGGAATCCCGATAAGCCAAGCGCTTGGTCGCCTTGCCAGCCAGCCTCCATGGCATCAAAAATAAACGGCAGGGCAGATGGTCCGCCAGCCAGCATCATGAGTTCGGTGTAACGTTGTTGGATTTCGCTACCTCGGATTTTCAGCAGCCCCGCGATGTCTAAATTGCTTTTGCCAGCGGTTTGCGCTGACAGCACGCGCAGTACCATCATCTCTAACGCGACGATATCGATTTCTAGTTTGGCGATTTGGTCACGGAACCGGCTGTCGTCGTAGACACCTTCCGATTTGGCGATGCGCTTCAAGCGCTCAAGCTCACGCTTTGCGCGGTTGACATCGGCGATATTGGTGCGCTCATGCGCGAGCAGATACTTGGCGTAATCCCAGCCTTTGTTTTCCTCGCCAATGAGGTTTTCGGCAGGCACGCTGACATTATCGAACCACACCTCGTTGACCTCACACTCGCCGTCAAGTAAGCGGATAGGCCGCACGGTGACGCCGGGAGAGGTCATGTCAATGAGCAGAAAGCTGATGCCGGTTTGCGGTTTGCCCGTGGTGTCGGTTCGGACCAAGCAAAAGATCCAATCGCCGAACTGCCCTAAGGTGGTCCACGTTTTTTGTCCGTTCACCACATAGTGGTCGCCGTTGCGCTCTGCGCGCGTCTTCAGTGATGCCAGGTCCGAGCCCGCGCCAGGCTCGCTGTAGCCTTGGCTCCACCAGACCTCGCCGCTGGCGATACCGGGCAGAAAGCGCTGCTGCTGCTCGGTATTGCCGAATGCCATGATCACAGGCGCCACCATGACGGGGCCGAAGGGCACCACGCGCGGCGCCCCTGCTAAAGCGCACTCTTCCTCAAAGAGGTGTTTTTTAATGGCATCCCAGCCGGGGCCACCAAACTGCTCTGGCCAACCGTATCCCAGCCAACCCTTGGTGCCTAATATTTGGGCCCAACGTTGCATGTCATCACGGTGCAGTCGTTGTGCGCCGTGCACCTTGGCTGAAATATCTTTGGGTAGGTTGGCCGTGACCCATTCGCGAACCATTTGGCGAAACGCCTGTTCATCGGCCGTGAAAGCTAAATCCATACAGAAGTCCTTGAGTCTTACTGGGGCAAAATACACCCAATTGCTAACATATCACTCGAAACACGCTTAGGCAATTGTCCGAAAAATTTAAGTTTATGTCTGTCACGAACCCAACGCCACAATCGATCGTTATTCTCATTTCTGGTGGAGGGTCTAACATGCGCGCCATTGTCGAGGCCGCATCGCGTCGCGCTTGGTTGGCGCGCTTTGGCGCGGAGGTGACTGGTGTGGTGAGCAATCAGGCCAATGCCGCTGGCTTAGCGTGGGCGGCCAGCCAGGGTATTGCGACGCGTAGCCTGTCGCATCACGGTTTCGCCTCACGCGAAGCCTTTGACCAAGCGCTAATCGCCGATATTGAGGCGCTAAATGGCGGTCAGCGCCCCGCTTTAGTCGTTTTAGCGGGCTTTATGCGTATTTTGACCCCTGGGTTTGTTGGGCACTTTGAAAATCGGTTGCTGAACATCCATCCCAGCTTGCTACCCGCATTCCCTGGGCTGCACACCCATCAGCGCGCATTGGCGATGGGCTGCCAATTTGCGGGCGCAACCGTCCACCGGGTGACACCGGTGTTGGACGAGGGTGAGATTCTCGCGCAAGCGGTTGTGCCTGTCCTACCGGGCGACGATGCCGACCAATTAGCGGCGAGGGTCTTAACCCAAGAGCACCGCATTTACCCCAGAGCCATAGAGGCCTTGCTCGCGCAAGGCGTGCGGACATAGGCGGCCTGCGGCTTGATGGCCTTACAGCGTGGTTTGAAAGACCAGCCCCGCATGCTCGCGCATGGCGTGAAACTTAATTTTTGGCCAGTTAGCCTCTACCGCCCGCAAGGTCGCGCTGTGGTCCACCAGCAAGGTGGGCGCGTCCACGGCGTCGAGTGCGATGCGGTGCGCGTTGGCTTGCATAAAGCGCTTTAGCTCGGTTTCCCCGCCGTCTTCGGGTTCACAGGTGACCCACCGCGCCAGCGAATAGTTGCTATTACCTATGCGCGCTTTGACGCCGTATTCGGCCTGTAATCGGTGCGCAACAACCTCAAATTGCAACTGTCCGACGGCGCCCAGCAGCAAAACAGAACCGGCGATCGGTCGGAAGACCTGAATCGCACCTTCTTCGCCAAGCTGCGTCAAACCCGCACGCAGTTGTTTGGTACGCAGCGGGTCGGCCACCTCTACGGTGCGAATCATTTCCGGTGCAAAGAAGGGGAGCCCGGTGAACTGCAAGGTCTCGCCTTCTGTTAGCGTGTCGCCCAGTTGCAGGACACCGTGATTGGGTATACCAATGATGTCCCCCCCGTAGGCCTCTTCGAGGAGTTCTCGGCGCTGGCTCAAAAAACTCACAACCGTGTTGGGACGGAGTTCTTTGCCCGAGCGCACGACCTTGAGCCGCATGCCACGTTCAAAGTGTCCGCTCACCACACGAACGAATGCGATACGGTCACGGTGTGCCGGGTCCATGTTGGCCTGAATCTTAAAAACAACGCCGGTGAATTTTTTCTCTGTGGGCTCAACGATACGTTGCAGTGTCGAGCGCTCAGAGGGCGGCGGCGCTAAGTCAACGAGGGCGTCCAACACCTCACGCACGCCAAAGTTGTTGACGGCCGAACCGAACAACATCGGGGTTTGCTTACCAGCCAAAAACGCGGCCTGATCAAACACGGGACTTGCACCATCAATGAGTTCCAGCTCGCCCTTTGCATCTGCAAATTCGGCACCAAAACGCGCAGCAGACGTGGCGTTGTCCAAGCCGGACAGCACCTCTTCTTCGCCGCCACGTCGGTTCTCGCCCGCGCTGAACACGCGCATTTGGTCGGTGCGCCGGTCGTAGACGCCATGAAAACGCTTGCCCATACCCACGGGCCACGTAAAGGGAATGACGGTCATACCCAATTCGCGCTCGATCTCATCCATCACATCGAGTGGGGCCTGGACTTCTCTGTCCATTTTGTTAACGAATGTCAGGATAGGCGTATTCCGCGCCCGGCAAACTTGCAATAGCCGTCGCGTCTGTGGCTCTACACCGTTGGCGGCATCAATGACCATCAACGCCGCGTCCACTGCAGTGAGTACGCGGTAGGTGTCCTCTGAGAAATCTTGGTGACCAGGCGTGTCTAGAAGGTTAATCACGCAGTCGCGGTACTCCATTTGCATCACCGAGCTGGCGACAGAGATGCCGCGTTGCTTTTCAATTTCCATCCAGTCGCTCGTGGCGTGTCGCACCGCCTTACGGGCTTTTACGCTCCCGGCAATGTTGATGGCACCCGAGAAAAGCAACAGCTTTTCAGTCAATGTGGTTTTCCCTGCGTCCGGGTGGGAAATGATGGCGAAGGTGCGACGACGACGAACTTGGTGGGCGATTTCAGACATAGGCTCGCATTATCCAGCATGGGACAATAGCGCCATGCATCCAAACGCCATCCTTGACCACGCCGCGCAACTTTTAACGCGGGTTTTAACCTTTTCTCACCCGGCAGATGCCGTGGTGGGTCGCTATTTTCGGGATAACCGAACGCTGGGCCCACGTGAAAGAAACACGATCGCTGAAACCGTCTATGCGGTTATTCGCTTTAAGGCGCGTTTCGAATTACTGGCCCGATCAGGGCCAGGAGGGCGGGAGCGCAAGTTAGCGATCTTGGGGTTTAGTGCGCCGCGCGACTTTCTGTTGGGCGCGCTGAAGCCAGATGAGAAAACCTGGCTGGAGACCTGTGAGCGCGAGGGCGAGGCGGTCATGATGGATATTCACCGACACAACTTACCCCAGTGGATGGTCCCCGCGCTCAAGTCCCAACTCGGTACGGGGTTTGATACCTTGGCGGACACGCTAAATACACCGGCACCGTTGGACATTCGGGTCAATACCTTTAAGTCCAAGCGCGAAGAGATTCAAAAAGCCTTGAAGGGCTTGGGCATCAAGGCGCAAGAAACGCCCTATTCACCCTGGGGCTTGCGTCTAGAGGGCAATCCGTCCCTAGCGAAGGTCAAGGCCTACGAGCAAGGCGCCTTCGAGGTGCAAGACGAGGGCTCACAGCTATTAGCGGGTATCTTGGGTGCCAAGCGGGGTGAGATGGTCGCTGACTTCTGCGCGGGTGCAGGGGGTAAAACGCTGGCGATTGGCGCCATGATGCGGTCTACCGGGCGCTTGTATGCGTTCGACACCTCCGCGCATAGGCTCGATGCCTTAAAGCCGCGGCTCGCACGCAGCGGCCTGAGCAACGTGCAAACGGCCGCGATCGCCCATGAGCGTGATGACCGCATCAAGCGGCTGGCTCAAAAGATGGACCGTGTGCTGGTGGATGCACCTTGTTCGGGTACGGGGACGATTCGCCGTAACCCCGACCTCAAGTGGCGACTGAAAGAGAAAGAGCTCGCCGAGATCACGGCCTTACAAAGTACGATTTTGCGTAGCGCGGCACAGTTGGTGAAGCCCGGGGGGCGTCTGGTCTATGCGACCTGCAGTCTGTTGCCCGATGAAAACGAAGCGATCGCCAACGCGTTTACAGAGGGTTCGGAGGACTTTGAGCTGATGCCTGTTGCCCCCCTGCTACAAACGGTGTTGACCCCTCAAGGGGGGGCTGCCGAGGACGGAGACGCATTGGCGCTTGAGCTATGTCAGGGGAATTTCCTGCGTTTGTGGCCGCATTTGCATCAAACAGATGGCTTCTTCGCCGCGGTCTGGCAGCGTCGCATGTGAGGGGGGTCGTTAGCCCCCTGTCTGACGGGTGAAAGGGCGCTAATAGTGGCTAATGTGGTGTGATGGAATGATGGAATTTCTTGTGTGTAGATGCCTGAAGATGATAGATGGATGGTATTTGGCGTAAAAAGCTGTTTTTTTGTAATTTGATGACTTATTCCCTTCTGGTACATAAAAATCGCTTGCTGATTAGGCGAAAACGCTCTTAGCCCTTAAAATTACGGCCATGAGTAGCCCGAGCGCGAGCTTGTCTGGGTTGCGTATAAAAAAACGCTTTACAAGGATTCTTCATGCTGGATTTCGTTATTGACTGGTTGGCAAACGGTCTAACCCATGCTTCCGGTTGGCAATTGGTTGTGTATACCCTCGTGGTGACCCATCTCACGATTGCTGGCGTGACGGTATATCTACACCGCAATCAGGCGCACCGCGCCCTTGATTTACACGGTATCCCATCGCATTTTTTCCGTTTTTGGCTCTGGCTCACAACGGGTATGGTGACGCGTGAGTGGGTGGCGATTCACCGCAAGCACCACGCCAAGTGCGAAACCGTTGATGACCCGCATAGCCCGGTCACACGTGGCATTGGCACGGTGTTCTTCCGGGGCTCGGAGCTGTACCGTGCAGAGGCCAAAGTGGCCGCTACGATAGAGAAGTTTAGTCATGGCACGCCAAATGACTGGATCGAGCGCAACCTGTACACCCGTTTCAGCGCCTCAGGCGTTGCCTTGATGATGGTCATTAATTTGGCGTTGTTTGGCGTGTTGGGTCTGACGATTTGGGCGATTCAAATGGCGTGGATCCCAATCATGGCGGCCGGCATCATCAACGGAATTGGCCACTACTGGGGTTACCGTAATTTTGAAGCGCCCGATGCCAGCACCAACATTTCACCCGTTGGTATCTTGATCGGTGGCGAAGAGTTGCACAACAACCACCACACTTACCCCACGTCTGCCAAATTTTCAGTTAAGCCCTATGAGTTTGATTTGGGGTGGTTCTATATTCGTGCATTCGAGACACTGGGCTTGGCCAAAGTGCGCAAGGTGCCGCCACAGCTGGTTTTGGGTGATGTCAAAGCAGTCGCCGACGAAGCGACCCTGGAGGCGGTGATTGCCAACCGCTACGAGGTGATGGCTAACTTCGCCAAAGCGTTACGTACCGCTGCGGGTAAAGAGATGTTGCATGCCAAGGAGAAGGGCCATGATTTGGTCAACTTGACAGCCGCTAAGCGTTGGTTGCACCGGGATGCAGAGAAGGTTCCTGCCGACATTCAGCCGACCTTGGTTGAGGTGCGCGCTGCACACCCTGTGTTGGATACCATGACATCCATGCGTGAAGAGTTGCGTCAGGTCTGGAGCAGCACCACCCAGACGCGTGAGCAGCTTGCGGCGGATCTGCAGGCTTGGTGTGCGAAGGCGGAGGCCAGTGGCATCGCCGCGTTGCATGATTTCTCGACGAAATTGCGTCGCGCGAAAGTATAAGCCTTACGACCGTGGCACCCGGCACGCGCTGGGTGCAACCAAAGACCACCCCTGTGCTTTGCGCTCGGGTGGTTTTTTTACGGCTACCGGCGGATCTCAACAAATTACTCCGGCGAAAAAAAACCGCTGAGCACCCAAGGATGCCAGCGGTTTCGCTAGAGCGTCGTGCTGATTACTTCAGCTTGATCTCTTTGTAGGCAACGTGCTTACGGACTTTGGGATCAAATTTCATGATCTCAATTTTTCCGGGCGTTGTCTTTTTGTTTTTTGTGGTGGTGTAGAAGTGACCGGTTCCAGCAGTGGACTCCAGCTTGATCTTCTCGCGTGTACCTTTGGTTGCCATGATTCGTCTCCTATTTAAGCTTGACCGCGGGCGCGCAAATCGGCCAGCACGGAGTCGATGCCGTTTTTATCGATCAGGCGAAGCGCTGCGCTGGATACGCGTAAACGAATCCAACGGTTCTCGCTCTCAACCCAGAAGCGGCGGTATTGCAGGTTAGGCAAAAAACGACGCTTGGTCTTGTTGTTGGCGTGGGAAACGTTGTTCCCCGACATGGGCTTCTTGCCCGTTACTTCACATACGCGTGCCATTTGGACACTCCCAAAAACGTTAACAGCTTGCGCCGCACCTCGCTGAGCCAGCTAAAAGACGGGTTCGAAAGGCGTGTTGACCACGCCAAACAATGCTTTCTCTTAGTCTGCAGTTATGTCAGCGGTAAAAAATCACTGAGATCCAAAATGCAGTGATGCACCAAGGAATTCCAGCAAAGCCTGAAATTATAGCGCTTTTCTGTCCTGTTTTGCTGGGTTGGCGCCCGCGCAACAATGCGCGGCGCCATGGCGTTCAGTCTCCCGCTTGCTCTAGGAAGCGCTGCGCATCCAGCGCGGCCATGCACCCGGTTCCGGCACTGGTGATGGCTTGGCGGTAAATGTGGTCTTGTACATCGCCCGCAGCAAATATTCCCGGTACGCTGGTCATGGTGGCCATGCCCACGCTGCCTGAGCGGGTGAGGATGTAGCCATTCTCCATGTCGAGTTGGCCTTTGAAGATATCGGTGTTGGGCTGATGGCCAATGGCAATAAAGCAGCCCGAAAGGGGCAGGTCGCGGGTGCTGTCATCGGTGGTGCTGCGTAGGCGGACGCCAGTCACACCAGAGGCATCGCCTAATACCTCGTCCAAAGTCTGTTTCGTTTGCAACTCGATCTTGCCAGCGGCCACTTTTTCCATGAGCTTGTCAATCATGATGGCCTCGGCTTTGAAGGTGTCACGGCGGTGCACAAGGTGTACCTTGGCTGCTATGTTGGACAGGTAAAGCGCCTCTTCCACGGCTGTGTTGCCGCCTCCCACCACGGCACAAACTTGGTCGCGGTAAAAGAATCCGTCACAGGTGGCGCAGCCACTCACGCCGCGCCCCATGAAGGCCTGCTCAGAGGGTAGACCTAAGTATTTGGCCGATGCACCGGTCGCCAAAATCAGGGCGTCGCAGGTATAGGTGTCACTATCCCCTGTGAGGGTGAAGGGGCGTTTGCTGAAATCAACCGCATTGATATGGTCGAGTACCACCTCGGTATTGAAGCGTTTTGCGTGCGCCTCAAAGCGTTGCATGAGATCGGGGCCCATGACGCCATCAACGTCGGCGGGCCAGTTGTCGACCTCTGTGGTGGTCATCAGTTGTCCGCCTTGTGCAATCCCTGTAATCACGACGGGTTTGAGGTTGGCTCTGGCGGCATAGATGGCCGCACTGTAACCAGCGGGGCCTGAGCCCAAAATAAGCACTTGGCAGTGGCGCATACGAATTCCTTAGCGAATGTCTTAACGTAAATAACAGTGATCAGCATCAGTCTCTGGCTGATCACTCAGAATTGTAGACACTTGGGCGTGGACTTCGGGCGCGCGGGGCCTTGACGCTTTTTTTGTCCGCGCTTGGGGTAAGCTTGAGGCTAACGGTGACTATAAGCCCAAGCGATTGCAATGACCTACTCAATAAATACCCTCAAGGGGAGCGGCCGAGATGGCTCGCCGCCCTCTAGCCAGTTTCGATTCGCGCAGGAGATATCTCTCTTCGTAACGGCGCTGGTTTTGTTATTTTGGCTAACCGCACTGCTGACCTACAGCGTGACGGACAGCGCGTGGTCAACGTCTGGCGTGGGCGACCATATCCACAATTGGATGGGTCGAGTCGGTGCGTGGCTTGCCGACCTGACCTATTTCTTGACCGGCTTCTCCGCTTGGTGGCTGGTGTTGGGTGCTTGGAATCTCTGGCGTATCAGCGTCTTGCGTTGGATGCAACCACCGATTGAATCAGAGGTAAAGCCCCGCTCCAGCAGGTCGAAGGTCGAAGCGGTCTCACCATCAACGCGCGCACTGCTGCTGATGAAGTTGCGCCGTTCGGGCCGTGTATTGGCTTGGTTTGGCCTGCTCGCCGCCAGTGCCACGTTAGAGTGGACGCGGCTGCATTCCCTTGATGTGCACTTACCTGGTGAGGCGGGTGGTTTACTGGGGGGCACGATCGGTGCCTATGCACAAAGCTGGCTAGGTTTTACGGGGTCGGCCCTGCTGGCGCTGGTATTGGCGTCCGCACTCATTGCTGTCGTCTTTAAGTTCTCCTGGGGTCAACTATGTGAGCGCTTGGGCGCATTGCCATTAGATTGGTTGCGCAATCGCCGGGAGCGTTTGGAGCAGCGTGAGGACGAGCGTATTGGGCTGGCGGCATCGCGGGAGCGCGAGGAGATCGTACTGGGGGATTTTGGCGGCTTGGACCCCGACGCCGAGCCACGTTTGGAGCCCGTACCCGTGGTGATCGAGCCCACGCTACAGCCCGCGCGGACCAGTGAACGGGTGCTAAAAGAGGCACAAAAGCCTTTGTTTGATGAGATGCCCGACTCTAAATTGCCGCAGGTTAGCCTATTGGACCAAGCGGGTGTGCAGGGTGAAACGGTATCCGGTGATGCGCTGGAAATGACCAGTCGCCTGATCGAGAAGAAGCTGAAGGATTTTGGCGTCGAGGTGCGTGTGGTGGCTGCCGCACCGGGACCGGTCATTACGCGTTATGAGATTGAGCCTGCGACAGGCGTTAAGGGCTCGCAGGTCGTGAATTTGGCGCGCGATCTGGCGCGCTCCCTGAGCCTGGTCTCCATACGCGTTGTTGAGACCATTCCGGGTAAAAACTACATGGCCTTGGAGTTGCCTAACGCCAAGCGTCAGGTCATTTTGTTGAGCGAGGTGTTGGGCTCACGTGTTTATAACGATGCGAAATCGATGCTCACCATGGGTTTGGGTAAGGACATTGTGGGCAACCCCGTTGTGGCTGATCTCGCGAAGATGCCGCATTGCTTGGTGGCTGGTACCACGGGGGCGGGTAAGTCGGTGGGGATCAACGCCATGATTCTCAGCCTGCTGTATAAGGCAGACCCACAAGAGGTGCGCTTGCTGCTGATCGATCCGAAGATGTTGGAGATGAGCGTCTACGAGGGCATCCCGCATTTGCTGGCGCCAGTGGTGACAGATATGCGGCAAGCGGCGCATGGCTTGAACTGGTGCGTCGCCGAGATGGAGAAGCGTTACAAGCTGATGAGCAAAATGGGCGTGCGCAATTTGGCGGGCTTCAATGTCAAATTACAGGAGGCGCGCGCGCAGGGTGAGTTTATTGGTAACCCGTTTTCCCTGACGCCTGAGCAGCCTGAACCGCTAGAGACCTTGCCTCATATCGTCGTGGTGATTGACGAGCTGGCCGACTTGATGATGGTGGTCGGTAAAAAAATCGAGGAGTTGATAGCCCGCTTAGCCCAGAAAGCGCGCGCGGCAGGTATTCACCTGATTTTGGCCACCCAGCGGCCGAGTGTGGATGTCATCACAGGCCTGATTAAGGCCAACATACCGACGCGTATTGCGTTTCAAGTGAGTAGCAAAATTGACTCCCGAACCATTCTGGACCAGATGGGCGCGGAAGCGTTGCTGGGCATGGGTGACATGTTGTATCTGCCGAGTGGCACGGGGTTTCCGCAGCGCGTACATGGTGCATTTGTCAGTGATGAGGAAGTGCACCGTGTGGTCGCGTTCTTGAAGACACAGGGCGCCCCCAATTACATTGATGGCTTGTTAGAGGGCGGCACAGTGGACGGCGGTGACTTGAGCGGTTCGGAAGAGGGCAGTGAAAAGGATCCTATGTACGATCAGGCTGTCGAGATTGTGCTGAAGAACCGCAAAGCCAGTATCTCGCTGGTGCAGCGTCACCTAAAAATCGGCTACAACCGTGCGGCCCGTATGCTTGAGGAGATGGAGAATGCCGGTGTTGTTAGCAGCATGGGGACCAATGGTCAGCGTGAAATTTTGGTACCTGCACGTGAAGAATAATTCCCTGCGTTTGTTGTCTATCTTGCATAGGCTGCATATGTTTTGTCGGGCGCGTTGGCTGCGTGGGCAAGCGGTGTGCGTGATGCTGTTGGTGTCGTTGTCGGTGTTGCCAGGGTCGGCGGTGGCTGGTGACAGCCTGGCCAACTTACAGAGCTTGCTGCGCGCAACGGCGAGTGGGGAAATGGCCTTTACGCAAACGGTGACCGCGCCGGCAAAAGCCAACCGAACCAAGCGTAAAAATGCGGTGTCGAATGGGACTATGCGGTTCTTTCGACCGGGAAAATTTCGGTTTGATTACACCCAGCCCTTTGCGCAAAGCATTGTGGGCGATGGTGCAACGCTTTGGCTATGGGACCCCGATTTAAACCAAGTAACCGCGCGCAACCAGCAGGCGGCTCTGGGAAACACCCCGGCGGCCTTGGTTGTGAGCAATGGCGACCTGACGGCGCTGTCGGTGCATTACACACTGACTGCCCGTCCTGATCAGGGCGGTCTGCAGTGGGTGGAGGCGATACCCAAGTTGGTTGATGGCAGCTTGCAATCGGTGCGTGTTGGTTTTGATAGCCAGCAGCTGCGCGCATTGGTCATGCTGGACAACTTTGGGCAGACATCGGATATGCGGTTCGACCGCCTGCGCGCGCTACCACCGGAGGCGGTTGATGCGGCCTTTCGGTTCACGCCGCCACCCGGCGCCGACGTCATTCGACCATGACGGCAGCGCGGCAGTCATCCCCTAACGGAGGGCGCCGTATCCCCTTAGCTCAGCGCTTGCGGCCTCAAACGCTTGGGGATGTCGTTGGGCAGCGCCACTTGCTAGGCGACGGTTTGCCGTTACGTTTGGCGTTTGAGAGTGGTCAGCCCCATAGCTGTATCTTGTGGGGCCCGCCCGGGGTAGGTAAGACGACCATCGCGCAGCTCATGGCGCATACGTTTGATGCGCAATTTATCGCGATCAGCGCCGTTCTTGGTGGGGTAAAAGATATTCGCGAGGCCGTGGAGCGTGCGCACGAGGCCGCGCAGGGCCTGGTGCCACGTGCCACGCTGGTCTTCGTAGACGAGGTGCATCGATTTAACAAAAGTCAGCAAGACGCTTTCTTGCCGCACGTGGAGTCAGGCCTTTTCACCTTTATCGGTGCAACCACCGAGAATCCGTCGTTTGAGGTTAATTCGGCGCTCTTGTCTCGTGCCGCAGTGTATGTGCTCAAGGCTTTGTCGTCGGATGATTTACACGACCTGCTGGCGCGCGCGTGTGCGCAGCCGGATGTACCGGCATGTGATGAAGAGGCGAGTGCACGCTTGGTGCGTCACGCCGACGGGGATGCCCGCCGCTTACTCAACACCCTTGAGGTGGTGGCCGTTTCTGCGACGCAGCAACAAATTACCCAGGTGAGTGACACATGGCTGATGGGGTTGCTGGGCGAGACATTGCGGCGCAGTGACAAGGGCGGGGATATTTTTTACGACACGATGAGCGCCTTGCACAAGTCGGTGCGCGGCTCTGACCCGGATGCAGCGCTTTATTGGTTGGTCAGGTTGCTAGATGGCGGCACGGATCCCCGTTATGTGGCGCGCCGCCTGATTCGTATGGCCAACGAAGATATTGGGCTGGCGGATCCCCGGGCGTTGCGAGCAGCATTGGATGCCAACGAGGTCTACGAGCGGCTGGGGTCGCCTGAAGGTGAGCTCGCTCTCGCGCAGTGCGCGATTTACTTAGCGGTTGCGCCTAAGTCTAATGCGGCTTACGTAGCGTACAAGGCGGCGAATGCCTTGGTAAAGACGGACGGTTCACGGCCGGTGCCGCTGCATTTGCGCAATGCGCCGACGGCGCTGATGAAGACCTTGGACCATGGTGCCGGGTATCGCTATGCCCACGACGAGCCAGACGGATTCGCCGCGGGCGAGGTCTATTTGCCAGAAGGCCTAACGACGCAGACGTTTTACGAGCCCGTCGAGCGCGGCCTTGAAATCAAAATTCGAGAACGATTGTTGGCGCTTCGTGCGCGAAACAGGGCAGAAACAAACCGAAACTGAGCCACCCAGAGACCGTCGGGGCTGCCGACACCATCCAAGACACTCATGGTTACGTCATGGATTCTGGCGCCTGATGCCGTCCCTGCTTGGGCGCACAAACAGCCGACTAAAATAGGCACCACGTTCCCTCACTAATTTAGTGTCCGCGCCCCGCGAGCGGACACGCCTCGTAAAGTCAGCCCATGTCAAATCCATCGGATACCACCCCCTCACAATCACCTGCTGTCGATGAAAACCAGTTGATGGCCGAGCGTCGGGAGAAATTGGTCGCTATTCGTGCGGATGCTAAAGCGGCTGGCGTGGCGGCGTTCCCCAATGACTTCAAACCGCAACATCAGGCTCAAGGACTCGCTGATGCCTTCGGCGAAAAGACCAAGGAAGAGCTAGAGCCGCTCGCGGTCCGTGCCAGTGTGGCCGGAAGAATGATGCTCAAGCGCGTCATGGGCAAAGCAAGTTTTGCGAGCTTGCAAGATGCGTCCATGGGCAGCGCGGGTGGGCGTATCCAAATTTACCTAAACAACGACAGTGTGGGTGAAGACCTACACCAAGCGTTCAAGCATTGGGACCTCGGCGATATCGTCGCGGCGGAAGGGGTTTTGTTTAAAACCCGTACGGGTGAGCTCACCATCCATGCCGATAGCGTGCGACTGCTCACCAAAAGTCTACGCCCATTGCCAGACAAGTTTCATGGTGTGGCGGATCAAGAAGTTAAATACCGTCAGCGCTATGTTGATCTGATTACGGACGAGTCGGCGCGTGCCCGCTTTGCGGCGCGCAGCCGGGCAATCAGTAGCATGCGTGAGTTCATGGTGGCACATGACTTTCTGGAGGTCGAGACGCCCATGCTTCACCCTATCCCGGGCGGTGCCAATGCCAAGCCATTTGTGACCCATCACAATGCGCTTGATCAAGAGATGTACCTGCGTATCGCACCAGAGCTATATCTCAAGCGCTTGCTGGTTGGCGGTTTCGACCGTGTGTTTGAAATCAACCGGAACTTCCGCAACGAAGGTATTTCCGTACGGCACAACCCTGAATTCACCATGATGGAGTTTTATGCGGCGTACTGGAACTACCAAGACTTAATGGCGTTTACGGAAGCGCTGATCCGAGATGCGGCGCAAAAGGCGGCGGGGTCCTTGCAACTGAGTTACGGCGGCAAGCCCGTGGACTTGGAACAACCGTTTGCGCGTCTCACGATCCGACAAGCGATCGACACCTATACCGAGGCCGGCGCCAACGCCGATGATGCGGCTTGGTTGGCGGAGGCGCTCCGTGGTCTGCGTGTGGCGCCAGAAAAGATAAAGGGCAAGTCCTTGGCTGGCTTACAGGTGATGTATTTTGAGGAGTTGGTCGAGGAGAAACTGTGGCAACCGACGTTTATCTGTGAGCACCCTGTTGAAATTTCACCACTGGCGCGCGCCAGCGACGAGAACCCGGAAGTGACCGAACGTTTCGAGCTTTACATCACAGGACGCGAGTTTGGAAACGGTTTTTCCGAGCTGAATGACGCGCAAGACCAAGCGGCACGTTTTCAGTCACAAGTCACAGCAAAGGATGGCGGCGATGATGAGGCCATGTTCTTTGACCACGACTTTGTGCGCGCATTGGAATACGGTATGCCGCCCGCAGGTGGTTGCGGCATCGGCATTGACCGTTTGATGATGTTGTTGACGGACAGCGCCAGTATTCGGGACGTTATTTTGTTTCCCGCGCTACGGCATCAAGCAGGCTAGGCGCCCCACAGAAAAACCGCTGGCAACGGAAAGCGGGGAATATTGCCCGCTTTGTACTGTTTTTTCCATTGCGCGATGGTCAGACTAATGACGGTGGGCTCAACGGCTAAGCCACTGGCAATGGCCAGCCTAGTGGTGGGCTGTAAGGTCGCGAGCATGGTTTGTAGGAGTGCGTCGTTGCGGTAGGGCGTCTCTATGCAGATTTGAGTTTCCAGGGTTTTTAAAGCCCGCGACTCCAATTGCCGAATATGGGCCAACTGCTCCGCCCCCTTGGGGAGATAGCCAACGAATGCAAATTGTTGGCCGTTTAGGCCGCTGGCAGCGAGCGCGAGCATCAATGAGATGGGGCCCGTTAGTGGCACCACGCTGATGCCCAGCGTGTGTGCCGCACGCACGACGGAGGACCCTGGGTCGGCGATGGCTGGCATGCCGGCCTCGCTGACCAGGGCCACATCGTTGCCCGCTAATGCCGGTGTCAAAAAGGCTTTTGCCTCTTCATCAAATGCATCGGTGCGGTGATCCCCTTGTTTGTGCACAGAGCGGGGGAGCGCCTTGATATCCATATCTTGTAACGTTCGTGCCAGCGGGGTGTGCTCGTGTACGCGATTCAAAAATGCCCGAGTCGACTTGGCGTTTTCGGTCACCCAATGGCTGATACGCGCCGCCGTGGTGATGGTGTGCTGGGGGAGCAGCGCTGCAATGGGTTGCATGAGGCGCTCGTCGCACCCGAAGTCTAGCGGAGTGGGGACTAAAAATAAACGCCCGATTGGCGCGACTGCTGGCGCGTCCTGTGCGCCAGCGGCTTGGGCTGTTGCGTTGGTGGCATGGGCAGGTGTTGCGCGTGTCATAGAGATCCAATGGTGGGTTGCTGTGTGTGTGCGAGGCTCGGCTTGGCTTTGCTTTGCTTAGGGCACCTGGATGCCTGCGGTGCGCAACATCTCGCAGGTTTTTATCAGCGGAAGCCCGATGAGGGCAGTCGGATCATCGTTGTCTATTTGGCTGAGTAATGAAATACCCAGTCCCTCGCTTTTCGCACTGCCCGCGCAGTCATAGGGCTGCTCTATTCGGAGGTATCGATCGATTTCGTCATCAGTGAGCGTTCTGAATTGCACGCGTATTTGGCTGACCGCCTCAAGGGTGCAAGCCTGCTCTTTGTAAACCACAGCCACGGCGGTATGAAAGATAACGAGCTGGCCACTCATGGCCTTGAGTTGTTGGGTGGCGCGGGCATGGTTGCCGGGCTTGCCCAGCGCCTCGCCATGAAGGTCGGCTACTTGATCGCTGCCAATCACCACGGCGTCTGGGTGGCGGTCTGCGACGGCGTTGGCCTTGGCGAGGGCCAAGCGTTTAGCTAACAAAAGTGGGGTTTCGCCCGACAGAGGCGTCTCGTCTACGTTGGGTTGGACGGTGGTGAATGGCAACTGCAGGCGGCGCAGTAATTCGGCGCGGTATACCGACGTGGAGCCGAGAATCAGCGGCGGTTGTGTTCGGTGTGACGTTGTCTGAGGAGACATGATGGGAATCGGATGTATGGGGTGGTTGAGGCAGGCCCCATTGTCTTACACTGCTGGGTTAGTACCTAATGTGTTCATTTTGCACAGCGAGGCTGCGCGGGGACTGCGCCGCTTCTGACGGGATTCTGTGCAACTGTTTCAGGCCAATTACAAGCATGACTTTTTCGATCAAAGAGTGGCAAGCTGTCCACTTGCCCCATTGGGCGCAACAGCGCAGTGACGGCTTTAAGGCCACCCAATCGGTGCCGTTGGCTGTGTTTACACGGTTGACCGCTGATGTACCCGAGTCGGTAGATGATCTGATCGCAACGCTAAACGTTCACGCCTACTATGGGCCACCGTCGAATGGGGTGGCTCAGGGCGCCTTGTGGCTGGACTTGGCGGCCTCCACCCGTCTACCGATGGTTTGTCAGCGCTGCCTCAAGCCGGTCGTCGTGGACATCCATGCGGCGCAGAAGATTCGCTTTGTGGCAACGGAGGCGCAGGCCGCCATGGAGGACGATGACTGTGAGGAGGACGTGCTGGCGCTGGAGCCGGAGGTGGATGTTGCCGCCCTGCTAGAGGATGAGCTGATTATGGGTATTCCCATTGTGGCAACCCACTCGGTCTGCCAGGCAGAGGGCTACCAGCCGGAGCCGGATGCGGTGGTCGAGGCAAAGGTTAGCCCCTTTGCGGTGCTGGCGTCGCTAAAAAAACCGACTTAAGCGGGCGCTATCAGGGTGTGGCGGTCGCCGCTCCCGCATTTGGGTTTGCGCAACATCTGTGGGTGGGTTTGGACATCACTGGATTCCCAAGCTATAATCTACGGTTTCGCTGAGACAACAAGTACCTCAGGCGTAGCGGTGTTTCCACGCTAAAGTCAAGGTACGTTACGGGCAGGCAAGGCAAGGCATCATGCGTGCGGGTCCGGTTGTTTTTAGCAGTGGTAGCAAGTAGTCTGTCTTTTAATCGCTCTTTTTAGAGCATCGTTTATTTCAGGAGCCGATCATGGCCGTCCAACAAAACAAGAAATCGCCCTCAAAGCGCGGTATGCACCGCTCACACAACGCGTTGACCGTACCCGGTATCGCGGTTGAGCCCACCACGGGTGAAGTGCACCTGCGTCACCACATTAGCCCAACCGGCTTTTACCGTGGTCGCAAGGTTTTGAAGACGAAATCAGATTCTTAATTTCTTGACACAGATTCAGGCCCGTGCATCGTTGCGCGGGCCTTTGTTTTGTGTGAACAGATGACTGTTTTAAAAACAGACTTGCCCGCTACCGAGTCGTCGGTCTCGGGTGAGAGATCCATCACGATCGCGGTGGATTGCATGGGCGGCGATGTGGGGCTGGCGGCGACCTTGCCCGCCTGCAAACTCTTTCTAGATACCCACCCCTCAGGGCGTTTGCGCCTTTACGGACTGCCTGAAGCGCGTGAACGCGCCAACAGCTTGCTGGCAGATTCACGCTGTGCGTGGTTCGATGCCTCTGACGTCGTTGCAATGGATGATGCGATTGAGGTCGCGTTACGGCGCAAGAAAAATTCCAGCATGCGCCTAGCGATCAATGCGGTGAAAGACGGTGAGGCTGACGCCGCGGTGTCCGCTGGAAACACCGGCGCCCTCATGGCGATCGCGCGCTACGTTTTAAAAACCCTCGACGGCATTGACCGACCCGCGATTGCGACCCAACTCCCGAACGCCAAAGGGCAGGCCACAACGGTGCTCGACTTGGGTGCAAACGTGGACTGCACTTCTGAGCATCTGTTTCAGTTTGCTGTCATGGGCTCTGCGTTGGTTGCCTCTACGAGTGCCAATGCACATCCGAGCGTTGGCCTGCTCAACGTCGGCGAGGAAGCGATAAAAGGCAGCGATACGATCAAGGCCGCTGCGGTCTTGCTCCGTGAGGCGGGCGAACGTGGCCACTTGAACTTCTACGGTAATGTCGAAGGCAATGACATCTTCAAGGGCACCGTCGATATTGTGGTCTGCGACGGGTTTGTCGGGAACATCACGCTCAAGGCGAGCGAAGGTCTGGCGACGATGATCGGCGGCTTTATTCGTGCTGAGTTTTCTCGCAACATCTTCACCAAAACACTCGCTATTTTCGCTTATCCGGTCTTAAAAGCATTCAAAAGCCGCGTGGACCATAGGCGTTACAACGGTGCGGCCTTGCTGGGTCTGCAGGGGCTGGTGTTTAAAAGCCACGGATCTGCCGACGCGTATGCGTTTGGGCAGGCCTTAAACAGGGCTTATGATGCAGCCCAACATCAACTAATTGATGGTGTGCGCACCCGCATAGAAAAAGCCTTCGCCGAACAGGCGCCCAGCGCTGTTGACGTGGTTGCGCAGACCTGAGCGGACTTTACCCGCGACTTGTTTGCCTCGTGTCATGACCCTATTTGCCCGCATCACTGGAACTGGCAGTTTTCTGCCTCCCCGCAAGATAAGCAACCAAGACTTGGTGACGCAACTGACCGCGCGCGGTCTGGATTCCAGCGATGAGTGGATTGTGGAACGCACGGGGATCAAGCATCGCCATTTTGTTGATGATGGTGTGCACGCTAGTGATCTGGCGTTTGAGGCGGCGCGGCGTTGCTTAACGGCGGCGAGCCGCAAGGCGGCGGATGTTGACTTGATTATTGTCGCCACGTCGACGCCGGATATGGTTTTCCCGTCGACGGCCTCTATCCTGCAGCACAAATTAACGCTTGCCGCTCTGGCCGATGGTGACACGCAGGGGGGCGCTGGCGGTGCCGCATTCGACGTGCAGGCCGTGTGTAGCGGCTTTGTCTATGCAATCAGCGTGGCGAACGCCATGATTCAAACGGGCGCGGCACGGTGCGCGTTGGTGGTGGGCGCCGAGGTCTTCTCCCGGATTCTCGACTTTAACGATCGAACAACTTGCGTCCTTTTCGGCGATGGCGCGGGCGCGGTGCTGCTTGAGGCGGCGACGCACGACGGTGATGGCCCCGGTATTTTGGCAACAGACCTACACGCTGACGGCAAGTACCGCGATATTTTGTGCACCCCAGGCACTGTCTCTGGGGGAGCGGTGATTGGCAACCCCTTGTTGCAGATGGACGGCCAAGCGGTCTTTAAGTTGGCCGTGGGCTTGTTAGAAAATACCGCGCGTAAGGTGCTTGAAAAAGCCAACAAAACAGATGCAGATGTCGATTGGTTGGTGCCACACCAGGCCAACATCCGCATTATGACCAGCACCGCAAAAAAGCTTAAATTGCCCTTGGAGCGTGTGGTGGTTACGGTTGATCAGCACGGCAACACCTCCGCTGCGTCCATCCCTCTGGCGTTAGACCACGCGGTGAAGGCGGGGCAGATCAAGGCAGGGCAGATTGTGCTGATGGAGGGCGTTGGCGGTGGCTTTACCTGGGGTTCCGCGCTGGTGCGCATGTAGGCCCGCTCGTCTTCGGGTTGTCCTCATAAACTAAAAGTAAAGGGTTGTTCATGACAGATGCTGCTGTAACGGCGTGTGTATTTCCTGGCCAAGGTTCGCAGTCGGTGGGGATGATGGCCGCGTGGGGTGATGACCCCATCGTGAAAGAGACCATGAATGAGGCATCGGATGCCTTGGGTGAAGACCTAGGCGCGTTGATCGCCAATGGGCCTGCGGAGGCCTTGTCTCTCACGACCAACACGCAGCCGGTCATGTTGGTGGCGGGCGTCGCTGCTTACCGCGCCTATTTGGCGGCCGGCGGCGCGCAGCCGAGTTGGTTGGCGGGCCACTCGCTGGGTGAGTACGCCGCCCTGGTCGCAGCCAAAACCCTGACGTTGGCGCAAGCGGTTCCCTTGGTTCGTTTGCGTGCCGAGGCGATGCAAGCGGCCGTTCCTGTGGGCCAGGGAGCGATGGCTGCCATTTTAGGCATGCCTGTCGACCAAGTGGTGGCACATTGCCGCGCTGTTCAAGATGGTTTTTCGCCCACCTCTGGCGAGGTCGTTGAGGCCGTCAATTTTAATGACCCGAATCAAACCGTGATCGCAGGCAGCAAGGCGGCGGTCGAGCAGGCGATGGTGCGTATCAAAGAGGCCGGTGCCAAGCGCGCCTTGCCTTTGCCAGTTTCTGCGCCTTTTCATTCCAGCTTGATGAAGCCGGCTGCTGATCGACTCGCCGAACGTCTTGACGCCATGGTGTTTGAGCCACCCACCATCCCCGTGCTGAACAACATCGACGTGGCTGCACCGCAGGACCCGCAAGCGATTAAGGCGGCGCTGGTACGGCAGGCATTTGGCCCGGTGCGTTGGGTTGAAATCATTCAAAGTTTGTCAGCTAACGGGGTGACAAAAATTATTGAGTGCGGTCCCGGTAAGGTCTTGACGGGTATGGCCAAGCGCATTGAGCCCAGCTTGGTGGCGGTCCCGGTTTACGACCCCGCATCGCTCACGGACGCTATGGCGGCCTAACGGGTGCCACCTGCACGTTAGCCTGAATTCTGCGTACACAAATAACCTGACACACACCATGGTCGGTGCCTTCTTTTTTTTGATTGAGTTATGACACAAGCAACCCCCACACCTTCCACTGCATTAGTCGGGCAAGTCGCCCTGGTTACGGGCGCCTCGCGCGGCATTGGCGCGGCGATCGCCGCCGAGTTGGCGAGGCAGGGTGCCTTGGTCGTGGGAACGGCGACGTCAGAGAGCGGCGCGGCCGCCATCACCAAGGCGCTGAGTGCCTTCCCCGGTTCGATGGGGGTGGCGTTAGATGTCAACGACGCTGCAGGCGTGCTGCAGCAAATCGACCACATGGTGACGACCCATGGCAAGCTGACGATTTTGGTTAACAACGCGGGGATTACACGCGATACCCTTGCCATGCGTATGAAAGACGACGACTGGGACGCCGTGACCAACACCAACCTCAAAGCGGTTTTTTCGGTCAGTCGTGCGGCCATTAAGCCGATGATGAAGCAGCGCTACGGGCGCATCATCAACATTACATCGGTGGTGGGTGCGATGGGTAACGCAGGCCAGGCCAATTACGCCGCTGCCAAAGCCGGCGTTGCCGGGATGACGCGCGCGTTGGCGCGGGAGTTGGGCGGACGAAACATTACGGTGAACTGCGTCGCGCCCGGATTCATTGAAACCGACATGACGGCATCGTTACCGGAGGCGCAACAGCAGGCCTTGCTTGGTCAGATTCCCTTGGGCCATTTGGGCAAGCCCTCTGATATTGCGCACGCCGTCGCCTTCCTAGCCGGTGCAAACGCGGGCTATGTGACGGGTCAGGAAATTCATGTGAACGGTGGGATGTTGATGCCCTAGGCGGCTAAAGTCACCGTATCTGTTTGAAACTGCAACGATTCGTTTTTAAATTCGGTCAATTCCTAGTGGTTTACCCCTGAGTTGAACCCAATAAAAGTCGTCAGTTATCGAAGCTTGCTTGAAAGCTGGGTTTTGGTAGCTAAAATGTGAGCCTGTTTGTAACCACCCTCAGAGGGAACTATGAGTGATATTGAAGCGCGAGTTAAGAAAATCATTGCCGAGCAACTTGGCGTTGAAGAGGGTCAAGTAACCAGCGAAAAGGCTTTTGTAGCCGACCTGGGTGCCGACTCATTGGATACCGTGGAGTTGGTGATGGCCCTCGAAGACGAGTTTGGCATCGAGATCCCTGATGAGGATGCTGAGAAAATCACGACGGTGCAAAACGCCATCGATTACGCCTTAGCCAATCAGAAGGCTTAAGGTCGCATGAGTCGTCGTCGTGTCGTTGTTACCGGACTGGGGTGTGTTAGCCCCGTGGGTAACACCGTTCAAGAATCTTGGGACAACTTGTTGGCAGGCCGTTCGGGTATCGCTCGGATTACGGCCTTTGATGCGGCCACGTTCGCTTGTCAAATTGCTGGTGAGGTGAAAAATTTCGATTTAGAGCCTTACATCAACGCAAAAGAGGCACGTGCGATGGATCGCTTTATCCACTTGGGTATTGCGGCCGCGCAGCAAGCGGTCCAGGACGCAGGCTTGCCCAGCAAGGATGAACTGGACGACGATTTGGCCAACCGGATTGGCGTGATTATTGGTTCAGGGATTGGTGGGTTACCGCTTATTGAGGAAACCCACGGCGAACTGACCAATCGCGGACCACGCCGTATATCTCCCTTCTTTGTGCCAGCCTCGATCATCAACATGATCTCTGGTCATGTCTCCATGCGTCATGGCTTTAAGGGTCCGAACCTAGCCGTGGTCACAGCGTGTACCACCGGCTTGCACAGCATCGGTGAAGCGGCCCGAAAAATTGAGTACGGCGACGCTGACATCATCGTGGCGGGCGGCTCGGAGTCAACGGTATCCCCCTTGGGAATCGGTGGTTTCGCAGCCATGCGTGCATTGTCCACGCGAAACGATGACCCGGCGGCGGCCTCACGTCCTTGGGACAAGGACCGTGATGGCTTTGTATTGGGTGAAGGTGCCGGCGTGATGGTGCTCGAAGAATACGAGCACGCAAAAGCCCGCGGTGCCAAAATCTATTGTGAGCTGGCCGGTTACGGCATGAGTGCAGATGCCGGTCATATGACCGCACCCAGCATGGATGGCCCCCGTCGCGCGATGATGAGCGCGATGAAGAACGCGGGTGTGAATCCCGACCAGGTTCAGTACGCCAACGCGCACGGCACATCAACCCCGCTGGGGGATGTGAACGAGACCAACGCGTTCAAGGCGGCCTTTGGCGACCACGCGAATCAGTTGGTGGTGAATTCAACCAAGTCAATGACTGGGCACCTACTCGGTGGTGCGGGTGGTATCGAGAGTGTGTTCACCGTGATGGCTGTTGCGCATCAAAAGAGCCCTCCGACGATTAATATTGACAACCAAGACCCAGAGTGTGATCTTGATTACTGCGCCAATATCGCGCGAGATATGACGATTGACGTGGCCATCAAAAACAACTTTGGTTTTGGTGGCACCAACGGATCACTGGTCTTTAAGCGCCTCTGAGCGCGACTGAGTCAGGCACCTGACACCATGGCGATGGTGTCTACTCACGGCGCTCCACAGGTAACTTACCCAGCGGGGCGTTGTCGCTTCTACCCCTATCTGTTAGCGCTGGTTTGGCTGCTGCAGCTGGGCGTGGGCATCGCAGCCCATGCGGTGGGCGACCGATCGTCCTGGCCGCTGCTATGGGCCATGCTTGGCCTAGGTTGGTTGGGCGTTGGCTTGTACGTGGGGTGCTCACCGCCCTTGTTTAGTACGGGTGCCCTCACATGGGCGGGGGAGCCCACAAAAGATGACTCTCATACGATGCGGCTCGGTTGGCACTGGTATCCAGCGGCGAATACGACGCTAGCCCACCCAATGCCGTGCCAAACCGATGGTGATTCTGTGCAGGTGAGCTGCATTTGGCGAATGAACACCCATATGTTGCTAGCCATTGACGTGCCGTCCACGACGTCAGCCGCGCCGCGCCGCTGGTTGTGGCTATCGGCAGCCGACCAGCCTGCGAGTTGGCGTGCATTGTGCCGTGCCGTGACGGGGCATGCCCGCGTAACGATTGCCTAAGGACACATAATGTCGTGATGGCCGATTCCCAACCACCTGCGCATTTAACCCCTACGGGGCCGCGCGCTGAAGACCCTGACCAGGCCTTGGTGGCACGTGCCGTGGCCGGTGAAATGCGTGCCTTTGAGTTGCTAGTACGCAAGTACCAACCGCGGGTTCAACGGTTAATTGGGCGGTGGGTGCGTGACAGCGCACGCTGTGAGGATGTGGCCCAAGATGTGTTCATGAGTGTTTACCGCGCACTGCCTAACTTTCGTGGGGACGCGCAGTTTTATACCTGGTTGTACCGTATCGCTGCGAATGCGGCAAAAAAATCAGCGATGCGCACGGCGAGAGAACCCGTTCGGTACCTGTCCGATTTGACACCGGCTGGGGGTGAAGCGGGAGGCTCAGAAGAAATTTGGGAACCAACTGGGGTGGAGCGAGATCTATCCCAAGATAGCGGCCCGGAAGCGGAGTACGCCTCACGTGAAATTGCGGCAGCCGTAAACGCAGCGGTTGATGCCTTGCCCACCGACTTAGCGGAGGCCATCACGCTGAGAGAAATTGAAGGAATGAGTTATGAGGACATTGCGCTGGCTATGGATTGCCCGATCGGAACGGTTCGATCGCGCATATTTAGAGCACGAGAGGCTATTTCCAACCGTATTAAACCCATGCTTAATCGCCAAGGAGGCAAGCGATGGTGACGCCTAACAGCCCCAATCCCCAACCAGAAGAGCTTATTTCAGCTTGGTTAGACGATGCGGCGCCTACCGACGGATCGTCTACTGACTGGACCGACCGTGTCTTGTCGCAAGCCGACGCGGCGGACGTGTGCGCCGACTACCTCCGCATTGGGGCATTGCTGAATCCGCAGCGTGTCGCTGCTGCGCCCGCGCGTGAGGACAGCGATGCCTTTTGGCAGCGCTTGGAAGGGCGTTTGCGCGATGATGTCGTGCACCCCCATAGGCACGTTGCATCGTCGCAGCACCCATCCCCGACCATCGATCCGCATGCCTCGGCGTCAAATGCGGCGGTCTTTCGGTGGTCAGCCTTTGGGAGCTTGGCAGCCGTTGTAGTCGTTGCAGGCTTGTGGGGGACGGGCATGGTAGGTGACACGCTAGCGCCTGCACAATTGGCGCTGCAAGCGCCACCGGCACCCCCCTCAACACAGACGACCTTGGTCGCAAGCGCACCGTCGGTCGTCGACGGGGTTGACACGTTCCGTGTCTCTGCGACATCTAGCGCGCAAGGCGTCATGCCCACGGTTGAATCCACATTGTTACGTGATCCCGCGTTGGACGCCTTGCTCGCCGCGCACCGTCAGCGTGGGAGCGCTTCGGCCTTTCAAGGGCCTGTGGGTTTTGTTCGTAACGTCGCCTGGCAGGCAGGTACGCCCTGATGCGCAGGTATTTGGCGCTTGTTTGCTATGCCTTGCTGGCACTGTCTATTGGGACGAGTGGGGCGTTGGCGCAAGGACATTCCAACCTAGGTGTACGGGACTGGTTGATGGATATCAATCGCTCCAGCCAGTCGCATGTGTTCGTTGGGACGATGGTGATACGTTCGGCGCGTGAGACAGCCTCTGCCAAGATCTGGCACTTTGGGACGGGAACCGATCAATTTGAGCGCGTTGATTTATTGACCGGTGTGGCACAAACCACGTTTCGGCGGAATAACGAGGTCTTGATTTTTGATCATGGACAAAAGAAAGTGTTTATCGAGACCCGCAACGACTTGGGTCTCTTCCCCGCCGTTTTAACCCAGCCAGGTAACACGGTGGATCAGCACTACGTCATGCAATCGCTAGGTCACCAGCGTATTGCGGGTCAGTTGGCTTCGGGCACAGCGCTCTTGGCCACGGATACTTGGCGGCATTCATTTCGCATTTGGCGTTCACAGGCAGATGGCGTGGTCCTCAAGTGGCAGACATTGGCAACGCCTACAGGCCCTGTTTTGGAGGAGGTCGCTTACAGTGAGATCTCAGTAGGAAAAGCAAGCGGCTTGAGCGCGGACGCTATGCGGCAGTGGCTGCAAATACCGCCTGACTATCAAGTTATTCGGCAAGTGAGCGAGGCGGTCAACATGGCTGGCTTGGGGTGGACGGCACCCACAGGCGTACCCGGCTTTCTGCCGACCAGCGTGGTGCGGGCCTACGGCCCTTCTGTGTATGCACCTGAGCGCCAAGTGCCGATGGTGCACTGGGTATTTTCTGACGGTCTAAGCTCCGTGTCGTTTTTTATTGAGGCGACCACGGCGGGCAATGTCCAACCGGCATCGGTCAGCTTGGGCGCGACGAACTGCGTGCGACGCCGCGTGGGTGCTTATTGGGTGACAGCGGTCGGGGAAGTACCGTCAACGACCATGCACGCGTTGATTGACGGGATCCGCTGGAAATAAATGTGGAGTCAGCGGAACTAAGTTGTTTAAAAAACCCCCATACACGTAAGATATATTTGCCCACGCCGTGGGTTGAAAGGATAGACATCAGATGTCACTAATCAATAATTCTCAGGTGCCAAGCTCTCGTGCACTTGGTCTTAAGCGCTTACTCGGCCAACGCCGTACGATCGCGGTCATGGGGTGTGTGCTCGGTGCCGCTGTTGGTGTGGCTGCAATGCAGCTAGGAACGGCCCAGCTGCCGTCATCGGATGCAGTCACGGCGACTACGCGCGCCGCGCAGTTGGATCGCCGTTTGCTGCACACCGTTGCGGCCAACGCATCTCCTGATGCGGTCCAGCGCCCGCTGCTGGTAGCGGGGTTACCAGACTTCACCTCCTTGGTTGATCAAGTGGGTCCCTCCGTGGTGAATATTCGCACCACGGAAAAAGTGCGGTCGTCTGCCGGTGGTTCAAGCCAGCAAAATGAGCAAATGCTTGAGTTCTTTAAACGCTTCGGCATCCCCGTTCCCCCGGGGTTTGGTGGTCAGCCTGATTCTGGCGATCAACCATTGGATGGAGAAGGTGCACAACGCCCGCGTGGCATCGGATCTGGCTTTGTTCTCAGTGCTGATGGATACATCATGACCAACGCGCACGTGGTGGAGGGCGCGGACTCACTCATGGTCACGTTCCCAGATCAAAAAGAATATCCCGCAACCGTTATTGGCTCTGATAAGCGTACCGATGTTGCGGTGGTGAAAATTGACGCAACAGGCTTGAAGCCGGTTCTGCTGGGCGACAGCGACCGTTTGCGCGTGGGTGAGTGGGTGATGGCGATTGGGTCGCCCTATGGCCTAGAAAATACCGTAACAGCCGGCATTGTGAGCGCGAAAGCCCGCGAGACAGGCGACTATTTACCGTTCATTCAGACCGATGTGGCGATTAATCCCGGCAACTCCGGCGGACCCTTGATCAATATGCGCGGCGAGGTGGTGGGTATCAATAGCCAGATTTACTCTCGTTCGGGTGGGTTTCAAGGTATTTCCTTTGCGATCCCCATTGATGAGGCCGTGCGTGTGGCGACGCAATTGCGCAGTCAAGGCTTTGTGAGCCGTGGTCGTATTGGTGTGAGCATCGCGGATGTGGATGAGGACACCGCCCAAGCATTGGGTTTGGGCAAGCCGCGTGGCGCACTGGTGCGCGGCGTTGAAGCCGACTCACCTGCGTCAAAGGCCGGTGTTGAACCTGGCGATGTCGTGGTCGAATTTGATGGCAAGGCGGTAGAAAAATCACGCGACCTACCGCGCATCGTTGGTAACACCAAGCCCAACCAACGCGTGCGCATGACGGTGGTTCGTCGTGGTGCAGAGAAGTCCTTATCTATTAAGGTTGGCGAGTTCGAGCGCGAAGAGGTGGCTGAGGCGAAGACAGAGGAGCCGACGCCCCAATCGACAGGCGCGATCAAAGAGGCGGGTCTGACGGTCACCAACTTGAGTTCAAAGGATAAGCAGAGCCTGCGTTTAACCGGTGGGGTACGCATTACGGAAGTGACGGGTGCAGCCGCGCGGGCGGGTCTGCAGGCGGGAGACATCATTCTGACGCTTGACAACAAAAGCATAGAGGATATGGGCGCGCTAGAAACGCTGCTGGCGGCGACCGACAAAAAGAAGGCGATGAGCGTGCTGTTTCGCCGTGGCCAATGGGCGCAATACACCCTGCTGCGACGCTAAGGTGCGCCACGCTTGGATAGTCGCCTAAATTGATTTATGGCGACTATTTTTGCGATAGGAATGGGGCATCTGCAACAGACTGCAAAATATTTTTGTTCTCCGTTTCAGTTTTAAAATGGTTCGAATAGGACGGCCATCGCCGAAATTCCCCTCGTTTAAATGTCATAATAAATCACATTATGAAAGTGTGTGGTTCCACTGCGACGGCTCTGCCAAGTCATACACACCTTATCCCTGATTCCTGTGGATAAGATGTGCATAAAATGTGATTAACTAGCTGATGAAAGCTTAGCTAGAAAAGGCCCTGTATCCCTGAAGGGCTTATCCAGCTTTGTTTTTGCCTACAATGAATATCCAGTTCATTGCAGTTGCCGCACATGATTGGTTTAGGGCGCGTCTCCTTTTGACGCGCCCTTTTTTACGCGTTTGTCGGCCTGATGACCGAGATATTTTTTTCTAAAGCCGAACGCGGTAAGCGTTCGCACAGTCGTTTTAGTTGATGAAAAACATTCGTAATTTCTCCATCATTGCCCACATTGACCACGGCAAGTCCACGCTCGCCGATCGACTCATTCAACGTTGCGGTGGTCTGAGTGACCGCGAGATGAGCGCGCAGGTGTTGGACTCCATGGACATTGAAAAAGAGCGTGGCATCACCATCAAGGCGCAGACTGCGTCACTGAGTTACAAGGCTCAAGATGGACAGACCTACCACCTCAATTTGATTGACACCCCCGGACACGTCGATTTTTCTTACGAAGTCTCGCGCTCGCTGTCCGCCTGTGAAGGTGCGTTGCTGGTTGTCGATGCCAGTCAAGGGGTTGAAGCGCAAACAGTCGCGAATTGCTACACCGCATTGGACCTCGGCGTTGAGGTCTTTCCCGTGCTGAATAAGATGGATTTGCCGCAGGCCGACCCTGACAACGCGCGTATGGAAATCGAAGAGGTCATTGGCATTGATGCGACCCATGCGATTCCCTGTTCAGCCAAAACGGGCATGGGCATTGATGAAATTTTAGAGCTCGTCGTGCGCTCGGTACCGCCGCCTAGGGGGAACCCAGATGGCCCTGTTCGCGCCATGATTGTGGACAGCTGGTACGACGCGTATGTCGGCGTTGTCATGCTGGTGCGTGTCGTTGACGGCGAGATTAAACGCGGTGAGCGCATCAAGCTGATGGCGACGGATACAACCTATAACGCCGACAAACTGGGTGTGTTCGCACCCGCTGCGGTGGCGAAACAGTCGTTGTCCGCTGGCGAGGTGGGCTTCATCATCGCGGGCATCAAGGAGCTCACGTCAGCGAAGGTCGGTGACACCGTCACGGTCGTTCGTACGGGCACCGGTCAGGCTCAATTCACTGCCGAAAAACCGCTACCCGGTTTCAAAGAGGTGCAACCTCAAGTCTTTGCGGGTTTGTTCCCGACCGAGTCCAGCCAGTACGATGCGCTGCGCGATGCATTGGAAAAGCTGCAATTGAACGACGCGGCCTTGCGTTATGAACCCGAAGTGTCGCAGGCCTTGGGCTTTGGCTTTCGTTGTGGATTCTTGGGCTTGCTGCATATGGAAATTGTGCAAGAGCGCTTGGAGCGTGAGTTTGACCAAGATCTAATTACCACGGCACCCAGTGTGGTGTACGAGGTAGAGACGGGAGACGGTCAGGTTATCTTGGTTGAGAACCCCTCCAAGATGCCGGAGGTTGCGCGGATTCAAGAAATCCGCGAGCCCATTGTCACGGTTCACCTCTACATGCCGCAAGATTATGTGGGCGCTGTGATGACCTTGGCGAACCAGAAGCGCGGTGTGCAAATGAATATGCAGTACCACGGCAAGCAGGTCATGCTCACCTATGAGCTTCCCTTGGGCGAGATTGTTCTTGATTTCTTTGATCGACTAAAGTCCGTCAGTCGTGGCTACGCGTCCATGGATTACGAGTTCAAGGAGAACCGCGCGGCGGATGTGGTGAAAGTGGACATTTTGCTTAACGGCGAACGCGTGGACGCGCTGGCGATCATCGTTCACCGCAGCCAAGCGCAACACCGTGGTCGTGGTGTGGTTTCCAAAATGCGCGAGGTTATTTCGCGACAAATGTTTGATGTCGCGATTCAAGCGGCGATCGGCGGAAATATTTTGGCTCGCGAAACGGTTAAAGCGTTGCGTAAGAACGTGCTGGCAAAATGCTACGGTGGGGATGTAAGCCGCAAACGCAAATTGCTTGAAAAGCAAAAAGCAGGTAAGAAGCGCATGAAGCAGATTGGTTCTGTTGAAGTGCCGCAAGAGGCCTTCCTCGCTATTCTTCAAGTGGAAGATTGAATGACAACCGATATACAAGAGAGTAAGCACACGGGCGTGATGGTGGTCACGGGACTATTGCTAGGCGCCTTTGTTGCCTACATGGTCGCGTGGTACTTGGGTGTGTTTCAGGGCAATTTTTCCCTGGTTTTATTTGTGCTGACGTTGGTGACCGGTGCCTACTGGGCGGCTGAGCAGGTGTGGTTTAAGCCGCAGCGCATACGGGCTGCACAGCGGTTGCAGGATAGCTTGGGTCAGCGTCGTGACGCCTTGGCCAATCAAGGCATTCATCAGGTCGATACCGACTGGGAGCGCTCCGATGTGACGCAGACCTTGTTGCGACAGCCATGGTGGCTGGACTGGACCGCAGGCTTATTTCCTGTGTTGCTCGCGGTGTTTATATTGCGCTCGTTTTTATTTGAGCCGTTCAAGATTCCGTCAGGCTCCATGGTTCCGACCTTGCGCATTGGTGATTTGATTTTGGTTAACAAGTTTGAATACGGCATACGCCTGCCAGTACTCAACACCAAAATCATTGAACTCGGCTCGCCCAAGCGTGGTGATGTCATGGTGTTTCGGTACCCGCCCCAGCCCTCGCTTGACTACATCAAACGGGTCGTGGGTTTACCCGGCGACCGTATTGCCTACGTCAACAAGCAGCTGAGCGTGAATGGTCAGTTAGTTGCGCAAACAGAACTGCCGGACTTTTTTGACAGTGACACCATGCGTTACAGCCAACAGTTCGAAACGAAGCTGGGCGAAAAGAGCTTTCGATTTTTGAACAATGCCTCGAGCCCAGCGTTTGTGCCAGGCGCGTCCGACTTTGCTGGCAAAGAGAACTGCGTCTACACCATGGAAGGTGTGACATGCACCGTACCTGCGGGGCACTACTTCATGATGGGCGATAACCGCGACAACTCGCTTGATTCTCGTTTCTGGGGCTTTGTTCCTGATGAGAATATTGTGGGACGTGCGTTCTTTGTGTGGATGAACTTCTCCGATATAGGACGCATTGGTGGCTTCGAGTAAACCGACGACTCCCACCAAAAGCGGGCCTGACGCATTGGTCGCTCTGTGTGGGCGGCTAGGCCACCATTTTGAGCAACCGTCATTGCTTCAGCAGGCGCTGACCCATCGCAGTTTTAGTGCGACACATTACGAGCGTCTGGAATTCTTAGGGGACTCGGTGCTTAATTTGGCGGTGTCCGCGTTGCTGTATGAACAGCTCCGCGATTTGCCGGAAGGTGACCTGTCTCGCGTACGCGCAAATTTGGTGCGTCAAGATACCTTAGCGGGCCTCGCCGCCGATCTCCAGGTTGCTCCCTGCCTGCGTTTGGGTGAAGGTGAGCAGCGCAGTGGGGGCCGTGATCGACCCTCCATACTGGCAGATGTCGTGGAGGCCCTGATTGGCGCTGTCTACCTAGACGCCGGGTTTGTGAAGGCTGAAGCCGTCGTGCGCCAGTTGCTCAAGGCCATTCCGTTGGGTGAGGGAAAGGCCGCGATGCGCAAAGATGCAAAGACCGCGCTCCAAGAATGGCTGCAAGGGCGCAAAATGGCATTACCGCAGTACACGGTCGAGCGGACCTTGGGTGAGGCGCACCAACAGACTTTTGAGGTGGCGTGTTTTGTCGAGGCGTTGCAGGCGCGTAGTGTCGGTTCGGGTACGTCCCGGCGCACGGCAGAGCAAGCAGCGGCCGAGGTGTTGTTGGCGCGCCTGTTAGCGCAAGACCCTGCAGACACAAAAAAGCGCGCTGCGCCTACTAAAACGACCATTGAAAGTCCCCCTTATGAATAAGCCTGTCGCACCCAAAAAGCGTCCAAAAGCGGCGCGCTCACCGGCTGATCCCGTGGTGGTCGAGGGGGTCAACCCTGACCTTGAGGCGATGTTAAGTCAGCTGGGGGGGCCCAGAGCGGCTCATCAAGAGGTCGCCGCATTGGCGCCTACGGTTGAGTTGCCACCTCGCTGTGGCACCATTGCGATTGTGGGGCGACCCAACGTCGGCAAGTCCACATTGCTGAACGCTCTGATTGGGCAAAAGGTGAGTATTACCTCGCGCAAGGCGCAGACGACTCGTCACCGTATTACGGGCATTCGAACGGTGGCGGCCACGCAATTTGTGTTCGTTGACACCCCTGGCTTTCAGACACGCCACGCGAACGCGCTAAACCGGTCTTTGAACCGAACGGTTTTGGGTGCTGTCAGTGATGTTGATCTGATCATTTTCATGGTGGAGGCCAATCGCTTTGGCCCAGACGATGCGAAAGTGCTCGCGCAATTGCCCACGGATATTCCGGCCATCTTGTTGGCCAATAAATTGGACTTGATCCACCGCCGCGGTGATATCGCCCCTTGGTTGGCCAGCATGCAAGAGCGCCACCCCTTTGCAGAGTACGTTCCCATGTCGGCTAAAACGGCGCGCGACGTTACCCGGATGTTCTCGATTTGCGAGAAATACTTGCCCGAGCAGCCGTGGATATATGCCGGTGACGAAATGACAGATAAGAGTGAGCGCTTTCTCGCCGCTGAGATTATTCGTGAAAAGATTTTTCGCCTCACTGGGGATGAACTCCCCTATACCTCCACAGTCGTTATCGACAAGTTTGAAGAAGATGGCAACTTGCGCCGCATCGCCGCCACAATCGTGGTCGAGCGTGACGGGCACAAGGGCATGGTGATCGGTGAGGGGGGTGAGAAACTCAAGCGTATTGGTACGGAGGCACGTCATGAACTGGAGCACCTGATAAATGGCAAGGTGTTTTTGGAATTGTGGGTGAAGGTCAAGTCCGGTTGGGCGGACAGCGAGGCGCGGGTGCGCTCGTTTGGTTACGAATAAGCACTGAATCCGGATGGCGATTACACGTGTTCAGGACCAGCCTGCGTATGTGCTCCATCGGTATGACTGGAGTGAGAGTAGCCTCATCCTAGATGTATGGACACCCGAGCATGGCCGCTTAGCGCTGGTCGCGAAGGGTGCAAAGAAGCCGGCCTCGCAGTTCCGTCCTATTTTGCTGCCGCTGCAACCGCTATGGTTGAGTTGGCGCGGTGATGGTGAGGTCCGTACCTTGCGTGCAGCGCAGTGGCAGGGCGGCTGTGTGATGCCCACCGGAGAAGCGTTGCTAACCGGTTTGTATTTGAATGAGTTGGTTATGCGACTTGTTGCGCGTGATGACCCCTATCCGGCGCTATTTGAGATCTACGATCAGGCGGTTCGTGACCTGTCAACGCGACAACGCAAGTTGGCTAGCGTCGCGCGGGCCTTCGAGTTATTTTTCTTGCGTGCGCTCGGTGTATTACCCTCGCTGTCGCACGAAAGCTCGGCATTAACCCCGTTAGACCCTAAACAAACGTATCGCCTACGTGCCCAAGTGGGTTTGATGCATGCGCCTGAGGCCGCGGAGGGCGCCATACGTGGGGAGCAGTGGCTGCATCTTGACCAAGCGATGCACAGCGCCCAAGCGTGGGAAAAGACCGTGGAGGCGAGCCAAGACCTGTCGTTGGTGTTGCGTTTGCAATTGCGAGGCTTGTTGCAGGAGCACAGTGGTGTGCACACGTTTAAGACACGTCAAATGTGGCTAGATGTCAACGCCATGGGGTCGCAGACTGGTGGCCACGCTGTCGCGCCCACGGCACTGTAAGCGTTGCCTTAAACAGCGACAATAGGGATCAGTACAACCTTTCTAAAGATCGTGATTGTGTCATGCAGGACATGAAGACCAAATCCATTGCCACCGCTACCGCCACCGCCCTGTCCGTTAATGTCAACAAGGTGGCGTTGATTCGCAATACTCGCCACTTGGGTCTCCCGTCGGTCACGACGGCAGCCAAACGCTGTCTTGACGCCGGCGCGCAGGGTATTACGGTGCATCCCCGTCCAGATGAGCGCCATATTCGGTCGCAAGACGTGCAAGACCTTGCCGAACTTCTGCGCCAATATCCAAACGCGGAGTACAACATTGAAGGCAATCCGCATCACAACTTGATGGCCTTTGTAGAGGCGACTCGGCCACACCAATGCACCTTGGTACCCGACAGTACCGAGCAGTTCACCTCAGACCATGGTTGGTCATTTCCCGCAGACACCGAGGCCTTGAAGCCCGTCGTGGCGCAGCTGCGCGCATGGGGCGTTCGCGTAAGCTTGTTTATGGACCCTGACCCCACGGCGATGGCGGCGGTTGCCGCGATAGGCGCTCACCGGGTGGAGTTGTATACCGAGTCCTATGCGCGTGCGTATGGCACGGCCGACCAAGACCGCGTGACTGCGTTGTATGCACAGGCGGCGCAGGCCGCGCATCAGGCCGGTTTAGGCGTTAATGCGGGGCATGACCTGAGTTTGCACAACTTGGCGCATTTCGTGGCGCACGTGCCGGGTATTGCGGAGGTGTCTATCGGTCATGCGTTGATCTCAGATGCGCTGGAGATGGGGTATAGCGCCGCGGTGGTGGCCTACCTTGATGCCTTGGGTGCGGAGAGGGTGTCGCCATGATTGTGGGCGTCGGCGTAGACATTTGTGAGGTGGTGCGCATAGAACGCGCGCTCACCCGTCACGGTGCACGCTTTGCCGAGAAGGTGTTGGGGCCCCGTGAATTGGCGGTCTGGCGCGCACGCTCCGCGCGGTATGCGGACCGCGGCGTGCGCTTCGTTGCCACGCGCTTCTCAGCGAAAGAAGCCTTTAGCAAAGCGATTTCCTTGGGCTTGCGTATGCCGATGACGTGGCGATCTTGTGAAATTTTGAACGCGCCCAGCGGTGCGCCTTACATTGCGCTACGGGGCGACTTGTCGACGTGGTTTGAGGGTAAGGGGTGGCGCGCGCATGTGTCCGTAAGCGACGAATCGGCCTATGCGATCAGTCATGTCATTGTAGAAACCTCTTAATAAATCACGCGCTATGACTCAACATGCTCCCTTAATTATTGATGTCGCTACGGACCGCTTAACGGCGCAGGATGTGGTGCGCTTGAGCCACCCTTTAGTCGGAGGGGTAATTTTATTTGGCCGCAATTGGACCGATAGGGAAACGTTGCTGGCGCTGTGTCAATCCATTAAAGCGGTGCGGTCTGACCTGCTCATTTGTGTCGACCACGAGGGCGGCCGCGTGCAACGCTTCCGTCGTGATGGGTTTACCCACATTCCGGCGATGCGGGCGCTCGGCGAGCGTTGGTTGTCAGGCAAAGCGGGCGACGCGCATCCCGCAACACATGCCTTGCATGCGATGAACGCGGCGACCGCATGTGGCTACGTCATGGGGGCGGAGCTGCGGGCCTGTGGCGTTGACTTTACGTTTGCGCCTATTCTTGATTTGGACTACGGTCACAGCGCGGTGATCGGTGACCGTGCATTCAGCCGCGATCCCGGCGTGACGGCCGCGCTAGCCAAATCGGTTATGCAAGGGCTGTTACAGGCGGGTATGGGCAATTGCGGCAAACACTTCCCTGGGCATGGTTTTGTCGCCGCTGATTCCCATACAGATATCCCCATAGACCGTCGCGCCTTGAAGGCCATCTTGTCGGACGATGCGCTGCCTTACGCGTGGCTCAACGGCAGTCTGACCAGTGTCATGCCCGCGCACGTGGTGTATCCACGGGTGGACAAGCGTCCGGCTGGTTTTTCAAGCCGTTGGCTACAAGACATTTTGCGTGGCCGCTTGGGTTTTCAAGGGGCGGTTTTCAGCGACGATTTGAGTATGGCGGGTGCCCGCACCATTGAGGGGCTTGAAGTCACACCAACCGCCGCCGCGGTGCTGGCATTGAATGCGGGCTGCGATCTCGTGCTGTTATGTAACCAGTGCGTGGTTGACGCAGGAGCCCCCATTGATGACTTGCTGTCTGGGCTGACGCAAGCCCTGCTTCAAAACGAGTGGGCGGACAACGATGCGAGCGAGGATCGTCGACGCAGACTACTACCGGTCGGTGATGCCTTGGGCTGGGATGACTTGATGGTCGATCCCGTTTATATGCATGCGATGTCGCTACTTCCTTAGCCGCAGTCTGCAACTAGCCGACGGCGTCGGCACTTTGGCGTTGCAAGATAGCGATCAGGTTGGCGATTCGTTCGCGCAACGCGCCGCGCTCGCATATGAAATCGACGGCGCCTTTTTGCTGTAAAAACTCAGCGCGTTGAAAGCCTTCGGGCAAGGTCACACGTACCGTACTCTCAATGACACGTGGCCCTGCGAAACCGATGAGGGCTTTGGGTTCCGCGATCACCACATCGCCCATAAAGGCAAAGCCGGCACTCACGCCACCCATTGTGGGGTCGGTCAGCACGCTGATGTAAGGCAGGCGTTTTTTGGCTAAACGCGTGAGCGCCGCATTGGTCTTTGCCATTTGCATTAGCGATAACAGGCCCTCTTGCATACGTGCACCGCCGGTCGCGGTGAAGCAAATGAAGGGACATTTGCTTTCTATGGCTTGCTCGACGCCTCGCACAAAGCGCTCGCCAACGACGCTACCCATGCTGCCGCCCATAAAGTCAAATTCAAAAGCGGCCACAACAACACTGAGGTTCAAAACGCTGCCGCCCATGACGACCAGTGCGTCGGTCTCACCGGTTGCTTTGGTCGCTTCTTTTAGACGCTCGGTGTACTTGCGGCTGTCCTTGAATTTCAATGCATCAACGGGTTGCACCTCTTGGCCAATATCGTAGCGTCCTGCGTTGTCCAGGAAAAAGTCCAGTCGTGCACGCGCGCCCATGCGGTGATGGTGATCACAATGCGGACACACGTTTAAGTGTTTCTCAAGATCTGACTTGTATAAAACGGCGTCACAGGCTGCGCACTTGGTCCACAGTCCTTCGGGCACACCGCGACGCTTTGCAACCGCTGTTTGTGCGATGCGGGGTGGTAGTAGCTTCTCTAACCAAGACATGATGATGTGCTTCCGGACAGTATCGCTAAATAGGCGACGGGCTTACAGTTTAAGGCGTTTGGGACTGAGAGCGATAGCTTGTTACAGCGGCGGTAAGGTGTCAAGAGCGTTGCGTATATCTTTCAAAAATGCGCCCACTGCAGGCCCCACTTCTTGTTTGGACGCCTGCTCCGCAATTTGAATAATTTTGCTGCCAATCACCACGGCGTCTGCACCGATACCCACTCCCTTGGCAGTTTCGGCATCGCGAATCCCAAAACCCACACCAACGGGAATAGCAATGTGTTTACGAATACGCGGCAGCATGGCGGCGACCGCGTCGGTATCTAGGTGGCCTGCGCCGGTGACGCCTTTGAGTGACACGTAGTAGACGTATCCGGTCGCCAAGCGTCCGACCAACGCCATGCGCGCATCCGTGGAGGTGGGCGCGAGCAGGAAAATGAGATCCATATCTCTGGCGCGTAAATCCGCAGCAAATTCTTCGCACTCTTCCGGGGGGTAGTCCACCACCAACACGCCGTCAACGCCGGCTGCTTTGGCGTGGTCGACAAACGCTTTTTCACCGTGGACGCCGTCGTAGCGTTCGACGGGGTTGGCGTAGCCCATTAAGACCACGGGTGTGCGGTTATCTTTTTCCCGAAATTGCTTCACCATGGCCAGAACCTGTGCCATACCGATGCCGTGGCGAAGCGCCGCTTCGCCTGCCTTTTGAATAACAGGACCGTCTGCCATGGGATCCGAAAAGGGAACGCCTAGCTCAATGATGTCCGCGCCAGCGGCCACCATGTCATGCATGAGGCTGGGCGTGATATCGGGGAAGGGGTAGCCCGCAGTGATGTAGGGGATCAGGGCGCGTCGACCCGCCGACGCCAGGGCGTTCATGGTGCTTTGTATGCGGCTCATTTCTGGAACTCCACGATAGAGATACCGTCTTGGCCTTTGACGAGCTGTCCCTGACAACTGGGTCGGCAATAAAAGTCTGCTTGGCTTAAATCGGCGACGGTACCAATGTCTTTGTCACCTCTTCCAGATAGGTTGACCAAAATAATTTTATCGGTGCTCATGGTTTTGGCCATTTTCATCGCCTGAGCAACCGCATGGCTGGACTCCAGAGCGGGAATGATCCCCTCCGTGCGGCATAGGTAGTGGAATGCATCTAGCGCTTCCTGATCGGTGATCCCCACATATTCTGCTCGCTTGATATCGGCGAGGTAGGCATGCTCTGGTCCGACGCCGGGGTAGTCCAACCCGGCACTGACCGAATGGGTCTCGGTGATTTGCCCCAGGTCATCCTGTAGCAAGTAGGTGCGGTTGCCGTGCAAGACACCGGGGCTGCCACGGCTAATGGACGCGCTGTGGTGGCCGCTGTCCAGGCCCTCACCCGCGGCCTCCACGCCAATCAGTCGGACTGCCGAATGCGGAATGTAGGGATAAAAAATACCCATTGCGTTGCTTCCCCCACCAACGCATGCAACCACCGCATCGGGCTGGCGGTTTGTCATGGCGGGCATTTGGGTTAGGCACTCATCACCAATGATGCGCTGGAAATCGCGCACCATCATCGGGTAGGGGTGGGGGCCGGCGACCGTGCCAATGATGTAGAAGGTGTTTTCCACATTGGTTACCCAGTCGCGCATGGCCTCATTCAGCGCGTCTTTCAAGGTACGGCTGCCAGAGTCAACGGGGATAACGGTTGCGCCCAGCAGCTTCATACGATACACATTGGGACTTTGACGTTTCACATCTTCGCTACCCATGTAGACGACGCACTCCAAACCGTAGCGTGCGCAGATGGTGGCGGTTGCTACGCCGTGCTGTCCCGCACCCGTCTCCGCAATGACACGTGGCTTGCCCATGCGTTTGGCTAGCATCGCCTGACCAATGACGTTATTGATTTTGTGCGCACCGGTGTGGTTTAAATCCTCACGCTTGAGGTAAATTTGCGCCCCGCCCAACTCATCGCTGGTGCGTGCGGCGTGATAAATAGGACTGGGGCGTCCCACGAAGTGGGCTAACTCCCGCTGGTACTCCGCCAAAAAATCGGGGTCGTTTTGGTATGTCGCATAGGCCTCGCTGAGTTCGGCTATGGCATGGGTCAGGGTTTCGCTGACGAAAGCGCCACCGTAGGTGCCAAAGTGGCCAGAGGCATCGGGTTGTTGGTAGTTAGACATCAGGTTCTCATTCTTAAACGTATGACAGGGGTGGCGTGACCTAGCAATGTAGGCCGCGCGTCGCGTGTAGGCGCGTTGACTATGGGGTCAGGGCTTAGGAGCAGTGGCTTTGGCGGCTTCGCAAAAAGCCTGCATGAGCGCGGGATCTTTTACGCCCTTGCTGTGCTCAACGCCTGAGCTCACGTCAACTGCCCACGGCTGCGTGGTGCGAATGCCATCGGTCACGTTTGCAGGTGTGAGCCCACCAGACAAAACGAGGCGACGCTTTACGTTTAGTTCGAGGTGTGACCACGGGAAAGCTGTCCAATCAAATGTCTTACCGCCCCCGCCGTAGGCATCTATCTTTGCGTCTAGCAAAATGGCATCGGCTGCAGGGAACTGTTGTACAAATTGTAAAAGATTGAAGCCACCTGCGCCTGGACCTGTGGGAATACGCGCAACTTTCCAAAATGGGCGCGCGTAAGGGGTGCAATCGGCCTCGACTTCCTCCCCATGAAACTGTAGGCAGGCGTTGGGCACGCGCGCGATGGCCTCGGTCACCATGGCCGGCGCGGCGTTAACGAACAGCAAAACGGGGGTCACGTGCGCAGGAAGGCGCGAAGCCAGTGCGTGAAGCTGGTCGGATTCGACGAATCGGGGGCTGGGTGGGTAGCACACGAACCCAATGTAATCGGCACCTGCCGCAACGGCGGCATCGACATCATCGGGTTGGGTGAGACCGCAAATTTTGATACGGGTTGTCATGGTTGGCCTCATTTAAAGCGGCAGGCTGTCGACGTTATCACAGTGGTCTGGCAGGTCAAACGCGGGGGCATAAGTGGGACCCAAGAAGTACAAACCGTCTGCGCTAAATGTTGGCGAGGCGGCTTGGCGCGATCGGGCGGCCAAAACGCTTTCCAGCCACTGTGGCGGCTGTCGGCCTAGGCCAATATCAACTAAACACCCCATGATGTTACGAATCATGTGGTGCAAAAAGGCATTGGCCTCGAAGTCCACACGGACGTAGGCGCCCCGGGCCCTTACCTGTATGGGGGCGAGTGTCTTGATCGGTGTGTGTGATTGACACTGCGCCGCTCGGAAGGAGCTGAAGTCATGGGTGCCGGTGAGGGTATGTGCGGCCTCAGCCATCGCCTCCACATCAACCGATTGATGGATCCACCCGACACGACCCAAGTCGGTTGTGGGCCTGACGGCGCTGGCGCACAAAATGTAGGCGTAGCGTCGCTTGGTGGCACTCGCTCGCGCATGGAAGGTTTCGGGCACATGGCGTGCCCACTGCACCGCGATGGTCTCGGGCAGAAAGCGATTGCTTCCTCTTATCCAAGATGACTCGCTGCGTTCAAACGGCGTGTCAAAGTGGACGACCTGCATGAGTCCGTGCACGCCAGCATCTGTGCGTCCTGCGCATAAAACACGCGGCCGCTCCCCCGTGGTGAACGCAGCCAACGCTTTTTCTAGGTGGTCCTGTACGGTATTGCCATCTGCTTGGCTTTGCCAGCCGTTAAAAGGCAAGCCGTTATAGCTAATCCCCAGAGCGAGGCGTTGGTGAGTGGGGCGAGCGTTTTCGGGTGTCACCCCTGTCACAGATCAAGATCGCTGGCTTTCAATGAGGTCACGTCGTTGATATCGCGTGACTTCATTGGGCCATACAGCGGGTTACCTGGGTCTAGTCGCTGGCCCCAGTCGCAACACTGCATCCACTCTGCTGAGTCTGGCTCGCTGATGTTTTGCAGTTCACGTGCCGTCGCCTCGTATGCGAGGTTTGCGCCTTGGTCGAGATGAAACTTCAGCAGCGCCATGTAGTAGTCGGGGCGGTCTGGACGAAGCGCTAAGCCCATGTTGATGGTGTGAATAGCCAGCTCATGCTCACCATCAGCCCATAAGGCGTTGGCCCGGGTTAAGGGGTCACCACCCGGCACATCGGCGCTGTTTTCACTCAAAGCCGCGGGATTGAGTCCACGTGAGAGCGCGTTGCTGACATCTGGGCTGTACAACGGGGTATCCCCATCGGTATCAATTTTGGGCTCGAAGCGGCGTGGCCAGAACGCCCACACGACCACAATGAGGGTGAGGAACAACAGCGGGTTGAACCAGGGGTTCTTGACCTGTGGGTGTGACCAAATGGGGTGGGCACGCACCCGCTCAAACAGCGTGGCGACTGACGTATCGCTCATTGACCCTGAGGCCGCAGCCTTTTCCTGTCCTGCAGGGAGTGCGGGCGCACTTACCAGTGGCTGGGCAGGGGCGCCGTCGGATCCCGTGGCCACAGCGCTGCTACCGTTGGTAGTCGCGTTGTCCCCGGTCGCGGCGGCTTGCGTCGCTTGTTCAGTCAGTGCCTGCAACGCTTCGACGCGCGCCTGTGCCTCGGTCTCAGCAGCCACACGCTCGGCCTGTGCGGCTTGCTCGGCGAGTGCCTCTAAGGCTTTTGCGTCGCGTTGCTCGGCAGCGAGCTCAAGACGGTCCCCGGTTGATGCCTTCTCCTTGCCATCGTTTTGAACGGCCCCCTTGCTTGGATCTTGGGTGACTTTAGCTGCGTCGACTTTGGCGGCTAGACGCTCTTTTCTGGCCTTAAATGCCGCGTTTTGAGCGGCAATCGTCTGGTTGGCGCTGGCTGCGTCAATAGCCAGCACAGCTGCCGCCGTCGGTAGTTGAACGGTGGCACCTGCCTTGATCAGGTTAACGTTGTCGGCTATGAAGGCAGAGGCGTTTTCATTCTGCAGGGCAACCAGCATTTGGTTCATGGTGGCGCCCTGACTGCGGGCGGACTTTAGACCGTCAAAGACGATTTCGCTGGCGGTTAACCCACGGGGCACAACCCGCGATGTCGGGGCAGCTGGCTGAACGGCAGCCGCGGGTATGTCTATTGTTAGCCGACGTTGCACGGTGCCCACCAGAGCGATGTCACCCTCCGATGAGGTATTGCTGTAGCGCACGTTGAATAACAAGGTTACCTCGGGCTCACGGATGGCGCTGGTGCTGCGGATGAGCATGTACAGTGAGCCGTCGGCTCGCCGACGCACCAAGTGCATGATGCCCTCAGGAGGCGTTAGGCCATTTTTTCCGTAATCATCATCGGAGGCAGATCGGACACGGACGCTGTCACTTTCGGCCGCAGGGACGTTCTCAATGGCCACTTCCGCATTCAGCAATTGGCCGCGCTCCGAGTTGACCGTGATGGCGCCAAAGTCCACGGCCCACGAGGCAACCGCGCACGTGGCACTGAACGTCAGAACCGCCAGCTGCTTGCACCACCGACTGAGTTGCACGCTCGGGCGCCCGTTTTTGGTAGGGGAGGGGGCGGGGTGCATCGTGCGATGTAGTGAGTGCATAGCGGGGAGCGTCAATGGTTTGGTTAGTGAGTAAGTAGGATGCGAAGCATGCGGCGCAGTGGTTCTGCAGCGCCCCATAGCAGCTGGTCTCCTACAGTGAATGCACCAACGTACTCAGGCCCCATCGCTAATTTGCGAATGCGACCCACAGGTATCTGCATGGTGCCAGTCACTTTTACTGGCGTCAAGTCTCTGATCGTGTCTTCCCGGGTGTTGGGAACCACGCTTGCCCACTCGTTATCGTTGGCAATCATGTCTTCAATATCTGCGAGTGGCACATCCTTCTTCAGCTTGAATGTGAGCGCCTGACTATGGCACCGCATTGCGCCGACACGGACGCAAAATCCGTCCACTGGGATGGCGGCCGTGCCGAAGCCCTCGCCCAAGCCCAAAATCTTGTTGGTCTCCGCCATGGCTTTCCACTCTTCTTTGGACACGCCGTTGCCCAGGTCTTTGTCAATCCACGGGATCAGTGAACCACCGAGGGGGACGGCGAAATTGGCTATTTCATCGCTAGACAACTGCCGTTGGGTTGCAACCACTTGGCGGTCGATTTCCAGAATCGCGCTTTTGGGATCATCTAACAACGATTTAACGGCCTGGTTGATGGTTCCATATTGGGTGAGCAACTCGCGCATATGTTGCGCACCGCCGCCGGATGCCGCTTGGTAGGTTTGCGTGCTCATCCATTCGACTAAACCGGCTTTATAGAGCGCGCCGACGCCCATGAGCATGCAGCTGACCGTGCAGTTCCCGCCAACCCAGTTTTTCCCGCCGCGTATCAAGGCATCGCGTATGACGTTCATGTTGACGGGGTCTAGGGTGATGACCGCACTGTCTTCCATGCGCAGCGTTGACGCCGCATCAATCCAGTGACCTTGCCACCCCGTCGCGCGCAACTTGGCGAAGACGCTTGATGTGTAGTCGCCCCCTTGAGCGGTGACGATGGCATCACACCGCTTTAACGCGTCGATATCGTAGGCGTCTTGCAGCACGGTTTCATTTTTTGCCCAAATAGGTGCCTTGCCGCCCGCGTTCGACGTGGAGAAAAACAGCGGCTCGATCAGGTCAAAGTCGCCTTCTGCGGCCATGCGGTCCATCAGCACGGAGCCAACCATGCCGCGCCAGCCGACAAGGCCAACCAAGTTTCCTGATAGTGCTTTGTTACCCGATGTCATGGGTGAGTTCTTTCTGTAGGTTGCGGTGCGTCTGCTTACTTTGTTAGGGCGGCGACAACGGCGTCGCCCATCTCGGCCGTGCCCACTTGTTGGGTTCCTGCACTGTAGATGTCAGGGGTACGCAGACCTTGTGACAGTACGTCTTTAACGGCCTGCTCTATCCGGTCGGCCGTCGCAGCATCGTTCAGGGAGTAGCGCAGCATCATAGCGGCTGACAGAATGGTCGCCAGCGGGTTGGCAAGACCCTTCCCCGCGATGTCCGGGGCACTGCCATGGCTGGGCTCATAGAGGCCTTGATTCTTGGTGTTGAGGCTGGCAGACGGCAGCATGCCAATCGAGCCAGTCAACATCGACGCTTCGTCGCTCAAGATATCGCCAAACATATTGCCGGTCACGATAACGTCAAAGCGCTTGGGCTCTTTTACAAGTTGCATGGCGGCGTTGTCCACATACATGTGATCCAAGGCCACGTCTGGGTAGGCTGTCCCCACTTCGGTAACCACATCTTTCCAGAACTGGAAGGTCTCCAACACATTCGCTTTGTCTACGCTGGTTACGCGCCCTTGGCGCTTGCGGGCGGCTTGAAATGCCACGTGGGCAATACGCTCAATTTCGGGGCGCGAGTAACGCATGGTGTCAAAGGCCTCCTCCGCACCCGGGAAGTGCCCGTCCGTTGCAACGCGGCGGCCGCGCGGTTGGCCAAAATAGATATCGCCTGTGAGTTCACGAATAATCAGAATGTCCAAGCCAGCGACCAGTTCTGGCTTAAGACTGGAAGCGTGCGTGAGCTGCTCGTAACAAATGGCGGGCCGGAAGTTGGCGAACAAGCCCAGCGCCTTGCGCAAGCCCAGAATAGCCTGCTCGGGTCGCAACGGGCGATCCAGCGTGTCGTACTTCCAATCGCCGACTGCGCCAAACAAAATGGCATCACTGTCTTTGGCTAGCTGCAGCGTGGCGTCGGGCAGCGGATGGCCGCTGGCCTCATAGCCTGCACCACCCACGGGTGCGGATGCCATCTCCAATGGCAGATTCAGGGCCGTGAGGACTTTAACGGCCTCATCAATGATTTCAGGTCCGATACCATCGCCGGGAAGGATTGCAATTTTTGCCATGAGTAAAATTTAGTGAAACGAAAGAGGCCCTCGCACAGCTAGGGCAGCGTAGGGCAGGGCGGTAGACGGCTAGCGATCAGCTTGAAGGGTTCACCATCGTATGAGCCAACCATGGCATGCGGGCTAAGCGTTCCGCTTCAAAGGTCTTAATTTTGTCGGTGTGTAAGAGCGTGAGCCCAATGTCGTCTAAGCCGTTCGTCAAGCAGTGCTTGCGGAAGGCTTCAACCTCAAACGGCACCTCACCCAGTTGGCTACCACGCACCACTTGGGCTTGTAAATCAATCGTGAGCTCGAAGCCAGGGAATGCCAGCACTTCGTCGAACAATTTGGAGATAACCGGCTCAGGCAAGACGATAGGTAACAGACCGTTCTTGAAGCAGTTGTTAAAGAAAATGTCGGCAAAGCTCGGTGCCAGAATAGCGCGAAACCCGTATTGGTCGATGGCCCAGGGCGCGTGTTCGCGCGACGAGCCACAGCCAAAATTTTTACGCGCCAACAGGACAGAGGCGCCTTGATAACGTGGCTGATTCAAAATGAAGTCGGGATTCGGGCGACGGGTACTCGGATCTTGCCCGGGAAAACCCGCGTCCAGATAGCGCCATTCGTCGAATAAGTTGGGACCAAACCCTGTCTTACGAATCGACTTTAAAAACTGCTTTGGAATGATCGCGTCGGTATCCACGTTCTCGCGATCCATGGGGGCAACGACGCCTGTGTGTACGTTAAATTTTTGCATGTGCTGTTTACTCTCGCTTGCTTACGCGATGGTTCGAACGTCAACGAAGTGACCCATCACGGCGGCGGCTGCGGCCATGGCGGGACTCACCAAGTGGGTGCGCCCTTGCGCGCCTTGACGGCCCTCAAAGTTTCGGTTGCTGGTCGATGCACAACGCTCGCCCGGTTCAAGGCGGTCAGCATTCATCGCCAGACACATAGAGCACCCGGGCTCACGCCACTCAAAACCGGCGGCCTTGAAGATCTCATGCAAACCCTCTTTTTCGGCTTGCGCTTTCACCAGTCCAGATCCGGGGACCACCATGGCCACTTTCAAGTTAGTCGCCACACGACGTCCCAGCTTCTTCACGACCGCTGCCGCGGCACGCATGTCCTCGATGCGGCTATTTGTGCAAGAGCCGATAAATACCTTATCGACAAAGATATCTGCAATGGCCTTACCAGGCTCCAGACCCATGTAGGTTAGCGCGCGTTCTGTTGCCTCACGCTTATTGGCGTCTTTGATTTTTTCAGGGTCTGGCACAAAACCATCGATGCCAACCACCATCTCTGGTGAGGTGCCCCATGTGACTTGCGGCACGATGGTCGCACCATCAATCACCACGGTCTCATCAAAGCGAGCGCCTGGGTCTGAGCGCAAGGTGCGCCAGTAGGCCTCGGCTTGTTGCCATTCAGGTCCTGTTGGCGAGAACGGCCGTCCCTTGACGTATTGGATGGTCTTGTCATCAACGGCAACCAAGCCTGCGCGGGCACCCGCTTCAATCGCCATATTGCACACCGTCATGCGGCCTTCAATCGATAACTCGTGCATGACCGCACCACCAAATTCAATGGTGTAACCCGTACCGCCTGCGGTTCCTATACGGCCGATGATGGCCAGCACAACGTCTTTGGCCGTGCAGCCCATCGGCAGTTTGCCATCCACGCGGACGAGCATGTTCTTTGCCTTTTTTGCGAGCAATGTTTGCGTTGCCATGACGTGTTCGACTTCGCTGGTACCAATGCCATGGGCCAAAGCGCCGAAGGCACCATGCGTTGATGTATGTGAGTCACCGCAGACCACTGTCATGCCAGGCAGGGTTGCGCCATTCTCAGGTCCGATGACGTGCACGATGCCTTGGCGCTTAGACAAAAACGGGAAGTAAGCCGCCGCGCCGTAAGCCGCCATGTTGTTGTCTAGCGTGACGACCTGTTCTTTGGAGATCGGGTCGGTAATGCCGTCATAGCCCTTGTCCCAGCCCTGCGTTGGGGTGTTGTGGTCAGCCGTTGCCACAATTGAACTGGCACGCCACAAGGGGCGCTTGGCTTGACGCAGGCCCTCAAAAGCCTGGGGGCTGGTGACCTCGTGTACGAGGTGGCGGTCAATGTACAGAACGGCTGTGCCGTCTTCTTCAGAGTGAACGACGTGTTCATCCCAAATTTTGTCGTAAAGCGTGCGTGACATGGTGTTTCCTATTAGTCAGCCGGACATTTTATTCCCTAAGCGTGCGCCTTGCCCCTGCCAGCGGTCTCAGAATGCCAATTAGCGGACAGGTGAGCGCTTTGGCGGGTTGGGGGCTGAGCAGGGTTGCCCACGCAAGTCTCGTAAATAATAAAAAATTTATAGCATTAAGTAGTTACATTGAATATTAATGAATTATTATGTAGTACTTAGATACGCATAAAGGTGGTTGTATGTTGGTTGCTCCCTTTTCAAATTGGTTTCGCCCCGCGGCCGTTGACCGCAGTCCATCCATGAGCTTCATCAGTTTGGGCACCACGCTAAAAGGTGATGTTTCTTCTGATGCGCCGGTATTACGCATAGATGGGCATGTTGAGGGGGACGTCCATCTGACCGATGGCCTCTTAACAATTGGCCAGATGGGGTCAGTGGCTGGAAATATCGACGCCAAAAATATACGTTTGGTTGGGCGTGCCAGCGGTCGTATGTCTGCCAGCGAGCGTATCGAGTGCATGCCCTCAGCCGTCTTTAAAGGCCACCTGATGGCAGATGGTGTCTCTGTTTGGGCCGGTGCGAAAATCACGGGCACCATGGCGTTGACCGCAGGTCAGACGCAGGCTAGCGTTGACCCAGTGCCGCGATTGATGGATGCCCACGCCGACGTGGCCTCGCCCAAGGCCATGGTCGCAAGCGCAGGCTGACGCGGGTATCAGGTGTGGGTCCGCCCGTTCGGGGGACTTACAAGGCCAACAACAAAAAAGCCCGCGGGTGACACCAGCGGGCTTTTTCTATGCACTCAGCCAAGCTAACCGTGCTTGGCGTCGTCCGTTTAGCGCTGCGTGATTGGCTTAACGTTGCGTGCTGTTTCGCCCGTAAACAACTGACGTGGGCGTCCGATCTTGTACTCTGGGTCGCCGATCATCTCGTTGAGCTGTGCAATCCAACCCGAGGTCCTTGCCAACGCAAATATGCCAGTGAACAGGTTCACAGGTATGCCAATGGCACGCTGCACGATGCCGGAGTAAAAGTCGACGTTGGGGTAGAGCTTGCGTGAAACAAAGTAATCATCTTCCAGCGCAATCTTCTCTAGTGCCATGGCCAACTTGAAGAGCGGGTCGTTTTCCAGACCCATCTCAGCCAAAACCTCTTTACACGTCTCTTGCATGAGTTTGGCGCGTGGGTCGTAGTTTTTATATACACGGTGACCGAAGCCCATCAGGCGCACGCCAGAGTTCTTATCTTTTACCTGCTCCATGAACTGACCAACCTTTTCTAGGCCGCCCATTCGCTGAATATCCTCAAGCATGTTCAAGCAGGCTTCGTTGGCACCACCGTGTGCGGGGCCCCACAAACAGGCAACGCCCGCTGCGATGGCTGCAAATGGGTTGGTACCTGACGAGCCACACAGACGAACCGTTGATGTGGAGGCGTTTTGCTCGTGGTCAGCATGCAGAATAAAGATGCGGTCCAAGGCGCGCTCAAGCACGGGGTTCACCTTGTACTCTTCGCATGGCGTCGCGAACATCATGTGCAAAAAGTTACCGGCATAGCTCAGTGAATTTTTTGGGTAGATATAAGGTTGACCAATTTTGTATTTGTACGCCATCGCAACCATCGTTGGCATCTTGGCGATGAGGCGAATGGCGGCAATGTGTCTATGCTCTGGGTTATTGATGTCCGTGCTGTCATGGTAGAACGCTGACATACCGCCAACCAAACCAGTGAGCACAGCCATTGGGTGCGCATCGCGGCGAAAGCCACGCATGAAGAATTGCATTTGGTCATTCACCATGGTGTGGCTAGTGACCAGGTGGTCGAAGTCCTTTTTCTGCTGCGCATTAGGCAAATCACCGTTTAGCAGCAGGTAGCAGGTGTCTAGGTAATCGCACTGAGTCGCCAGCTGCTCGATGGGGTAGCCGCGGTATAGCAGCTCACCTTTGTCGCCATCGATGTAGGTAATGGTCGATTGGCACGACGCCGTTGATAAAAATCCGGGGTCATATGTGAACATGCCGGTCTGCGCGTAGAGCTTGCGGATGTCAACGACATCAGGGCCGACGCTACCACTGTAAACGGGCATTTCTACGCTGGGGCTGCCATTGCTAAAAGAGAGTGTGGCTTGATTATCAGCAAGTTTCATGACTCAGTTTCCTTGTCTAGTTGAGTGTTATGCGCTGGCACGCATGAGAGGCAGGAGTGCCATGACATCGGCGGTAGCCAATGCGCCTTGCGGCTCTTTCCGTGCCAATAACAGGTCCAGTAAATCGTTATCGGATAAATCCATTAAGTCGGTAACAGCTTGCGCCTGATCGACCGTTAGGGACGCTTCGTAGCGCTTAAAAAAACGTTCGATGAACAAGTCGTTCTCTAGCAGGCCTCGTCGGCAACGCCACTTGAGTTTACTCAACTCGCGTTCGCCAATGAGGGGGCTGCTGGTCTGCATATTATTGGGCTGTCTAATTAAACAGCGCGTAAAACCATCATTTCTTTGATCTTACCAATGGCCTTCGTGGGGTTCAGACCCTTGGGGCAAACATCGACACAGTTCATGATGGTGTGGCAACGGAATAGACGGTAAGGATCTTCCAAGTTGTCCAAGCGCTCAGACGTCGCCTCATCACGGCTGTCCGCAATAAAGCGATACGCCTGTAACAAGCCTGCAGGGCCCACAAATTTGTCGGGATTCCACCAAAAGCTTGGGCAGCTGGTGGAGCAACTCGCGCACAAAATGCACTCGTATAAGCCGTTCAGTTCATCGCGCTCTTCGGGGGACTGCAGGCGCTCTTTGTCGGGCACCTGCGTGGTGTTGACCAGATAGGGCTTGATGGAGTTGTACTGCTTGAAGAACAGGGTCATGTCGACAATCAGGTCACGCACGACAGGCAAGCCCGGTAGCGGCTTGAGTACGATGGTTTGCGGCAACGTGAGCAAGTTTGTCAAACAAGCCAACCCATTTTTGCCGTTGATGTTCATGGCATCCGAACCACACACGCCCTCGCGGCATGAGCGACGGAAGGTGATGCTGGGGTCTTGTGCTTTGAGCTTCATCAAGGCGTCTAGCAGCATGCGCTCTGAACCGTCGAGTTCAATGTCGATGGTTTGCATGTACGGCTTGGCGTCCTTTTCAGGGTCGTAACGGTAGATTTTGAATGTGCGGGTATTTTTAGACATGTTGGTTTGCTCCGTATTCTTTAGAAGGTGCGCACTTTGGGTGGCACTGAGTCAACGGTGAGTGGCTTCAAGTTGACGGGCTTGTAAGACAACGAGTTATCTGCACTGTGCCACAACGTGTGCTTCATCCACTCTTTGTCGTTGCGACCCAGCGGGAATTCGGCATCGTCTGAGGGGCGCTCGTAGTCGTATACCGTGTGTGCACCGCGGCACTCGTGGCGCGCGGCGGCAGAGGTCATGGTGGCTTGCGCGCACTCGATGAGGTTCTCAACTTCCAATGCCTCGATGCGTGCGGTGTTGAAGGTTTTGGACTTGTCACCCAAGTGGATCTTCGCGACGCGCTCGCGCATGCTATTAATTTGCGCGACGCCTTCGTCCATGGTCTCTTGCGTGCGGAACACGCCCGCATGCAACTGCATGGACTTGCGGATGTCGTCGGCAACGTCTTGCGCGTACTCGCCGTCTGTAGACGCATCCAAGCGAGCCAAGCGCGCGAGCGACTTGTCTGCGGCATCCGCAGGCAATGGCTTGTGCTCTTTTTGCTTGTCATTAAACGACACGATGTGGTTGCCTGCTGCGCGACCAAAGACCAGTAAGTCGAGCAATGAATTTGTGCCTAAGCGGTTGGCGCCGTGTACGCTCACACAGGAGCATTCGCCCACGGCGTACAGGCCGTTAACGACCTGTTGCGTTCCGTCTGCGCCCGGGGTCACGACTTGGCCGTTGATGTTGGTTGGAATACCGCCCATTTGGTAGTGAATGGTTGGCACCACGGGGATAGGCTCGCGCGTGATGTCGACGTTCGCGAAGTTCACACCAATTTCGTAGACCGAGGGAATCCGCTTGTGGATGGTCTCGGCGCCGAGGTGGTCCAGCTTCATATGGATGTAATCTTTGTTAGGCCCGCAGCCGCGGCCTTCCTTGATCTCTTGGTCCATACAGCGTGAAACGAAGTCTCGCGGTGCCAAGTCCTTTAGTGTCGGTGCATAGCGCTCCATGAAGCGCTCACCGTCGCTATTGAGCAAAATCGCGCCTTCGCCTCGGCAACCTTCTGTGAGCAACACACCGGCACCGGCAACGCCTGTGGGGTGGAATTGCCAGAACTCCATGTCTTGCAACGGAATGTCTGCGCGTGCCGCCATGCCCATACCGTCGCCCGTGTTGATGAAGGCATTGGTGGATGCGGCAAAAATACGTCCAGCACCGCCGGTTGCCAGCATGGTGGTTTTGGCTTCAAGGACGTACACGTCGCCGGTTTCCATTTCCATGGCGGTGACGCCGACCACGTCGCCATCGGCGTCACGGATCAGGTCAAGTGCCATCCACTCTACGAAAAATGTGGTTCGCGCCTCGACGTTTTGCTGGTACAGCGTGTGAAGCATTGCGTGCCCTGTACGGTCAGCCGCCGCACAGGCGCGTTGCACCGGCTTCTCGCCGTAGTTGGCGGTGTGGCCGCCAAAAGGACGCTGATAAATCGTGCCATCGGGGTTGCGGTCGAATGGCATACCCATGTGCTCGAGGTCGTACACCACCTTGGGTGCTTCACGACACATGAACTCAATGGCGTCTTGGTCACCCAGCCAATCCGAGCCCTTGACTGTGTCGTAGAAGTGGTAGTGCCAGTTGTCCTCGGACATGTTACCCAGCGAGGCACCAATGCCGCCCTGCGCGGCAACGGTGTGTGAGCGCGTGGGAAAAACCTTGGATAACACGGCAACATTTAGACCGGCGCGCGCCAACTGCAATGAGGCGCGCATGCCTGAGCCGCCCGCGCCGACGATGATGACGTCGAAACGTCGCTTTGGCAGAGTTGAGGTTGTCGTCATGGCTTAGAGTCTCCAAAGAGCTTGAATGGCCCAGCCTGCACACGCAATCAGCCAAACCAAGGTAAACAGATGTAGTGCCAGGCGCAGACCGACTGGCTTGATGTAGTCCATCCAAATGTCACGCATGCCTACCCACACGTGATAGAGAAGGGAAAGAATGACTGTAAAGGTGAAGACCTTCATCCACTGCGCGGCAAAAATACCTGCCCACACCGCGTAGGTAATGGGGCCGCTGGTGAGCAGCACCTGAGCTAACAGCAACACGGTGAACAGGGCCATCAAGACGGCGGTAGCCCGTTGGGCCATCCAGTCCCGCAAGCCATAGTGCGCGCCGGTAACGACGCGCTTAGAACCAAAATTTACTGACATGAGAAATCCTTGGTTGATTAATTAATACAGGCCAAACAATTTGGCGCCGAGGATTGCGGTGAGGCCAAAACCGATCACCAAGGTGGCCAAGGCCGACGACTTGCCGAAGGATTTGGTCACCGAGTGCGTGGCATCCATGTAAAGGTGTCGCACACCTGCCGTGAAGTGATGCAAATAAGCCCAGATCAGCGCCAAGGCCACCAGCTTTAGAAACCAGCCTGGGTAGACACTGACCCCATCAACGAATGCTGATGTGAGGTAGTTGTAGGAGATTTCTGACGAAACAGACTTGTCGAACATCCAGATGATGAAGGGCATCAAAACAAACATTAACAAGCCGCTCACGCGGTGCAATATCGACACCCAACCTGCGGGCGGTAGCCGGTAGGTTGTCAGATCGGTGAAGGCGTTGATGTTGCGGAATTCAGGCCGCTGTTTTTTCAACTGGGTCATGGCTAAGGGCTTCCTGTTTTGAGACGTCTGTAAACGCTGAGGTGCAAGGTATCGTGGGGTTCGTAACTCAGATGTAACTACTCGTGATCTCTGATTCTATTGCAATGCAATAAGATTTTTAGTTGAAGGTCTTCGCATCGTTACGCGATTTCGTCATTGACGTGTATCAACCGTAACCTCGGCGACTTTGTCGTGTGCGCTGGTGTCAGTTCAACTCATTTTTGTAATGGTGTGTGTCAGTGCGATAGAGCGCGCGACGCAACTCCATGGGCGCATTGTTATAGGTGTAGGCGACGCGCTCCACGCTCAAAAGCGGGGTATCCGCACTCACCTCTAGCAGTTCGCACGCGGCTGGATCGGGGGAAACGGCCTTGATGCGCTCTTCTGCCCGCACCATGCGTACGCCGAAAACGGATTCAAATAGGCTGTACATGGCGCCCGGGTGGGCGCTGAGTTGCGCGACACTGAGCCCCTTAAATGGCGTGGCGGGCAACCAAATATCTTCACAAATGGTGGGTATGCCAGAAAACCCCAAGACCCGACGCATCTGTAGCAGGGGGTCGGCAGTCCGTAGGTTCAATAAGCGGGCTATTTCTGCAGAAGCCCTGACACGGCGACAAAACACAATGTGACGTTCCGCCGGCCCTTCGGTCTGTATGGTGCCGACGTCTGGCTCAAGGCGCAAGAACCGGTACTGCACCTGACGCTCCGAGTGGGTCGCAACGAACGTGCCTTTGCCTTGTTTGCGCACGAGCAGGTTGGACGCGGCAAGCTCGTCAATGGCCTTGCGCACCGTGCCTTGGCTGACGCCAAACCGTGCGGCCAGATCGAACTCACTGGGAATCACTTCGCCAGGTTGCCACTCTGCATTTTCAAGGCCTTGCAAAATTTGCGCCTTTATTTGCTGATACAGCGGACTGAATGCGGGCGCGCCCAAGGCGCTTGCGTTGCCATCATTCGCGGCGTTGGTTGTGGGGGTGTTTATTTGGGGTGTTCGCATGGTGACGTCTTTTCGGCTGGCGCGGTAGCGCGCCGATCGCCATTAATGGTCAGCAAAAATTATATCTTATATAAGACACAAGACGTTGACTTCTAGGGTTTACCAGAGTAAACTCACGCCCAGTTTCTGGTGGAGCAGCGGCGTCTTTCGCTTGGCTTCCAAGCGGCCATCACGCCGGCTTGTTTCCCCTCGCAACCCCTCTTTTATTTTTCACTCTTAATGGAGTCTCGATATGAGTAAGAATCCCGTTCGCGTGGCTGTTACTGGCGCCGCTGGTCAAATTGGTTACGCCTTGTTATTCCGCATTGCCTCCGGCGATATGTTGGGTAAAGACCAGCCCGTTATTCTCCAATTGCTTGAAATCCCCGACGAGAAGGCGCAAAACGCGCTCAAAGGCGTGATGATGGAGTTGGATGATTGCGCATTCCCATTGCTGACGAGCATGAGTGCGCATAGCGACCCGATGACCGCCTTTAAAGATGCCGACTACGCGTTATTGGTCGGCTCACGCCCACGCGGCCCTGGTATGGAGCGCGCCGAGTTGTTGGCCATGAACGGCGCTATCTTCACAGCCCAAGGCAAAGCCTTGAACGCAGTAGCGAGCCGCGATGTCAAGGTGTTGGTGGTGGGTAACCCCGCGAATACCAACGCCTATATCGCCATGAAGAGCGCGCCAGACTTGAATCCACGTAACTTCACCGCGATGCTGCGCTTGGATCACAACCGTGCCGCGAGCCAAATCGCCGCTAAGACGGGCAAGGCGGTTGCCGATATTGAGAAGCTGTGCGTGTGGGGCAACCACTCGCCGACCATGTATGCCGACTACCGTTTTGCAACCATCGCGGGTGAATCGGTTAAGGACATGATCAATGATCAAGACTGGAATGCAAACACGTTTTTGCCAACCGTCGGTAAGCGTGGTGCCGCCATTATTGAGGCGCGCGGCTTGAGTTCTGCTGCATCGGCTGCCAATGCAGCGATTGACCACATGCGCGATTGGGCGATGGGTACCGACGGTGCTTGGGTCACCATGGGCGTGGCGTCGCGCGGCGAATACGGTATTCCTGAAGGCGTGATGTTTGGTTTCCCCGTAACCTGTGCCAATGGTGACTACACCATCGTCGACGGTTTGGAGATTGACGCCTTCAGTCAAACCTGCATTGATAAGACGCTCAAAGAGTTGACTGACGAGCAAGCGGGCGTTGCCCATTTGGTCTAAGCGCTTGAAGGCAACGTCGTGAAAGTCATCACCAACCACCACCCGCGCAGCGTGCTGCTGGGCGCGCAGGCGGCTCAATTAGGGTTGCCAGTTTGTGATCACTATTGCGGCGTTATGCCGCGCATGATCAAGAGCTTGGCGTTGCAAAGAACGCTGATGCAGGAGTTTGGTACGTGCGTATTTGACGTCACCCTCGATTGCGAAGACGGTGCGCCTGTTGGAGAAGAAATTGCCCATGCCGAAGCGATCGCCGCTTTGTTATTGGACCAACAGCCGGCGCACAACGGCGCGCGAGTGGGGGTGCGTCTGCATTCTTTGGATAGTGGATTAGAGTCTCATCCGCGGCGCACGCACTTCGAGGATGATGCGCGCATTATCTTGACGCAAGCAAGTGCTCAGATTGCTTATGTGATGGTGCCCAAAATCGAGTCGGTGTCTGATGTCGATAAGGCATGCAAAGTCATCGACGAAGCGATTGCCGTGTCAGACGGTGGCAATGTCTTTCAACGTCGCGCCATGCCGTTGCATGTGCTCATTGAGTCACCTGCCGCCGTTCATCAGGTGCACGCGATTGCGGCGCACCCGCGTGTGCAATCCATGAGCTTTGGCCTGATGGACTTTATATCCAGTCACGGGGGCGCGATCCCTGATTCTGCGATGAACGTGGATGGACAATTTAGTCATCCGTTGGTCGTGCGAGCCAAACTTGAAATCGCGAGTGCCTGCCATGCGGCAGGTAAAGTGCCGTCGCACTGCGTGATGACTGAGTTCAAAGATATCGCTGCCCTGCGCTTGGCGGCACAGCGGGCCAACCGGGAGTTGGGCTTTACACGGATGTGGAGTATTCACCCCGATCAAATTCGCCCGATCATTGATGCTTTTTCACCGAGCACCGACGATGTGGCGCATGCCGGCCGTGTGATCACGGCTGCGTTGGCGGCGCAGTGGGCGCCCGTCTCGGTTGACGACCAATTGCATGACCGTGCGAGTTATCGTTTTTATTGGCAACTATTGGAGCGTGCACACACAACCGGTGTGGCCGTGCCTGAGTCGTTGCAACACTTTTTTTAATTGGAGCCTGACATGACAGACTTTTTGAAAACATACGAAGCCCATGTGGCTGAGCGCGCTGAATTGGGTATTCCCCCTTTGCCGCTGTCTGCGGTGCAGACCGCCGACGTCATTGAACTGATTAAAAACCCACCCGCAGGACATGGTGATGACTTGGTGACGTTGCTCACCTACCGTGTGCCCCCAGGTGTTGACGATGCCGCCAAAGTAAAAGCGAGCTTTTTGTCTGCAGTGGCACATGGGGACGTGGCCTGCCCACTGATCTCCGACGTCAAGGCGACCCAATTACTCGGCACGATGCTGGGTGGCTACAACGTGAAGCCGCTGATTGATTTGCTCGACCGCCCATCCGTTGCAACGGAAGCCGCTACGGGATTGAAGAGCACCTTGCTGATGTTTGACGCCTTCCACGATGTAGCCGAGAAGGCGACCGCGGGTAACGCCCATGCCAAAGAGGTGATTCAGAGCTGGGCAGATGCGGAGTGGTTTACCAAGCGCCCCAAGGTGGCAGAAAAAATTACGGTGACCGTTTTTAAGGTCCCTGGTGAAACCAACACCGATGACTTGTCGCCGGCACCTGACGCTTGGAGCCGCCCGGATATCCCCTTGCACTATCTGGCCATGTTGAAGAACACGCGCTCCGATGCCGCTTTCACGCCGGAAGAAGACGGCAAGCGTGGCCCCGTTAAGTTCATCGAGGACTTGAAGTCAAAAGGCCACCTGATTGCCTATGTGGGCGACGTCGTGGGTACGGGTTCGTCGCGTAAGTCCGCCACCAACAGCGCCGTGTGGGCAACGGGTGAAGATATTCCGTATGTGCCAAACAAGCGTTTTGGTGGTGTGACACTGGGTGGCAAGATTGCGCCGATTTACTTCAATACGCAAGAAGACTCTGGTTCTCTGCCCATTGAAGTTGATGTCGGCCGGCTTGAAATGGGTGATGTCATAGACATCTACCCGTACGCCGGAAAAATTGAGCGTGATGGAGCAGTCATTGAAACGTTTCAGCTGCGCAGCGATGTCTTATTGGATGAGGTGCAGGCCGGTGGTCGCATCAACCTGATTATCGGCCGCTCGCTGACAGCGAAGGCGCTGGAGTTCTTGGGCTTGCCCGCGACGGATGTGTTCCGCTTGCCCGTGGCGCCCGTGGATAGCGGCAAGGGCTACACCGTTGCGCAAAAAATGGTGGGGCGTGCGTGCGGTATGCCGGTTGTCGATGGCAACCAGCAGGGCATTCGCCCTGGCACCTACTGTGAGCCTAAGATGACCACCGTTGGTTCGCAAGACACCACCGGTCCGATGACGCGCGATGAATTGAAAGATTTGGCGTGCTTGGGCTTCTCCAGTGATTTGGTGATGCAGTCTTTCTGTCACACAGCGGCCTATCCCAAGCCGGTCGACGTGAAGACCCACCACGAGCTGCCGCACTTTATGAGTGACCGTGGCGGTGTGGCGTTGCGTCCCGGCGATGGCGTGATTCACTCTTGGCTTAACCGTTTGTTGTTGCCGGATACCGTTGGTACGGGCGGCGATAGCCATACGCGCTTCCCCATTGGCATTTCGTTTCCTGCGGGCTCTGGCTTGGTCGCCTTTGCAGCCGCAACAGGCGTGATGCCTTTAGATATGCCTGAAAGCGTTTTGGTGCGTTTTAAAGGTGTGATGCAGCCGGGTATTACGTTGCGCGATTTGGTGCATGCGATTCCGTATTTCGCCATCAAGCAAGGCCTGTTAACGGTTGCTAAGGCAGGCAAGGTCAATGCCTTCTCTGGTCGCGTGATTGAAATTGAGGGCTTGCCTCAGTTGAAGGTTGAGCAGGCATTCGAGTTGTCTGACGCTACCGCCGAGCGCTCTGCCGCGGGTTGTACCGTGAAGCTGGATAAAGAACCGGTCATGGAGTACATGCAGTCGAACATTGTGTTGATGAAGAACATGATTGCCAACGGCTACTCTGACGCCCGTACCCTGCGTCGCCGTATTGAGGCGATGGAGAAGTGGCTGGCGACGCCTGAGTTGCTTGAGGCGGATGCTGATGCGGACTACGCTGAGGTCATTGAAATTGATCTGGCCGACATCAAAGAGCCCATCGTGTGTTGCCCTAACGATCCAGACGATGCGAAGTTGTTGTCTGAAGTAGCGGGTAATGTCATCGAAGAGGTCTTTATTGGCTCGTGCATGACCAACATCGGTCACTTCCGTGCGGCCTCTAAGTTGTTGGAAGGCAAGCGCGATATCCCAGTCAAGCTGTGGGTCGCACCGCCAACCAAAATGGACGCTGACGAACTGACCAAAGAAGGGCATTACGGCGTGTTTGGCGCTGCGGGTGCGCGTATGGAGATGCCTGGTTGCTCCTTGTGCATGGGTAACCAAGCGCAGGTGCGTGAGGGGGCTACCGTCATGTCGACATCCACACGTAACTTCCCTAACCGCTTGGGCAAAAATAGTTTTGTGTATTTGGGTTCAGCGGAGTTGGCGGCTGTTTGCTCTCGCTTGGGACGTATTCCGACGATTGAGGAATACCTTGAGCAAACGGGTGTGCTCGCCGATGCAGGTGCCGAAGTGTATCGCTACATGAACTTCAATGAAATTGATAGCTATGTGGAGAAGGCGAGCACGGTGACAGCGTAAATCGCAAGTTACTCGTACTCGTACTCGCAGTCCTAAACTGACGGTTGCTAAGACCTCGCCACCCAGTGGGTTGCGAGGTCTTTTTTTGTTAAATTAAGACGTCCAACCGATACACGCTGGCGCTATTTTTATGCAAACTCCTCTATTGTCTCCCCACGTATTGATTGCCGGTGGCGGTATCGGTGGTTTATCAGCGGGTATCGCCTGCGCGCAAAAGGGTTTGACCGTGCGCTTGTACGAGCGAGCCACACCCGTCGGCGATGTAGGGGCAGGCATACAGTTAGGCCCGAACGTGACCCGCATATTGGATGCTTGGGGCGTGTTGCCCCGGTTGGCACAGCAGGCGTGTGAGCCCGAGCGCTTGGTTGCGCGCGCCATGGCTTCTGGTCGTGTGCTCGGGGAGGTCCCGTTGCGTGGCCGCGCACGTGAAAAATATGGTGCACCCTATGTAACGGTTCATCGCGGCGACCTTCATGCGGCGCTGTTCTCGCATCTGGGTGCGCTTGCCGACTCCGCGGATGTTTTTGTGCACGCGGGGACGGCGGTGACGGGTTTGGTTCAAGCATCCACTGACGACGTGGGTCTGCAATTGGACAACGGCCAAATCGTCCAAGGCGACGCTGTGGTTGGCGCAGATGGTCTATGGAGCGCTGTGAGGGGGCTTGTATGGAACGATGGATCGCCAACGGCGACAGGCCACGTGGCCTACCGGGCATCGGTTGCTATGGGTGACTTGCCAAAGGCGTTGCGCGCCATGGACGTGACGGTTTGGCTTGGGCCACGCGCGCATGTTGTGCACTACCCTATCCGTGGTGGTCAGACTATGAACATCGTGGTGATCGCAGAGGGCGTGCCCGTGGTCGATCGCGAGTCGTGGGAAAACCGCGTGCGCTCACAGACGGTGCACGAGGCGCTGGGCACGTGCTGCGCGGCCTTATCTGAGCTGATGGCCGCTGTGCCTATGGCATCTGCGAGCGGTGACAGTGGTTGGCGCGCATGGCAATTATTTGATCGTGCTCCTGTGCAATCGGGTGATGCGTTGGTGCGGGACCGTGTGGTTTTGTTGGGGGATGCTGCGCACCCCATGCGGCCTTACCTGGCGCAGGGAGCCGCGATGGCGATAGAGGATGCGCAAGGGCTGTCGTACGCCTTGGCAGGTGATGTATCGGGTGTGACGCAGCGTTTGAGTAACTATGCCGACACACGGTGGCAACGGTGCGCGCGGGTGCAGGCAACCGCACGTCGCAATGGGGACGTCTTTCATGCGAGTGGCCTGACGCGGCTAGGTCGTGATGCCGCGATGTGGGCAATGGGACGGCGCCTGATGGATCCCGCGTGGCTTTACGGCTACGCGATGTAAGCCCGCTCGCAGTGTGTCAGTCGGTCACGCGTCCCAGCAACAGGTATTCCATGAGTGCCTTTTGCACGTGAAGGCGGTTTTCCGCTTCATCCCACACCACCGACTGCGGTCCATCAATGACGTCGGCATCCACTTCCTCCCCACGGTGAGCGGGTAGGCAGTGCATAAACAGGGCCTCCGGTTGAGCGACGGCCATCATGGATTGGCTTACACGCCAACTCGCAAAGGCGGCACGCCGGGTTTCGTTTTCAGCCTCGTAGCCCATGCTGGTCCATACATCGGTGGTCACCAAATCGGCGCCAGCGCACGCGTGCGTTGGGTCTTTAAAAGTGGCAAAGCATTGCTGGTTTTTCACCCCAGCTAACACCTGATCAACCTCATAGCCACTCGGCGTGCTGACGTGGACCTTAAAGTCCAGAATGTCGGCCGCTTGCAACCACGTATTCGCCATGTTGTTACCGTCACCAACCCAAGCCACTGTTTTGCCGGTGATGGCACCACGGTGTTCCATAAAGGTGAAGATGTCCGCCAAAATTTGGCAGGGGTGGTATTCGTTGGTGAGACCGTTGATAACGGGGACACGCGAAAAAGCCGCAAATTTTTCAATTTTGCTTTGCTCATAGGTGCGAATCATCACGATATCGGTCATACGACTGATGACACGCGCACTGTCCTCAATGGGTTCTGAGCGCCCCAGTTGACTGTCGCCTGTGGTCAGGTGGACCACGCTACCTCCCAGCTGGTACATACCCGCCTCAAAGCTCACGCGGGTGCGTGTGCTGGCCTTCTCGAAAATGAGCGCCAGGGTTCGATCACTTAGCGGCTGGTAGGCTTCGTAACTTTTGAATTTGGCTTTGATGATGCGCGCACGCTCGAAAATCCATGCGTACTCGTCGGCACTCAGGTCACTAAATTGCAGGTAATGTTTCATAGGTTGTCGGCTTTTGCTGCTCACGTAACTTTGGGGTGCAACAGGTTTAAAACCAGTGGCCTCAATATAGCGACGATCTCATCTATCTGCGCCGTCGTGATCAGCAGTGGGGGCACCATGCGTATGACGGTGTCGGCAGTGACGCTAATTAGTAAGCCAGCGTCTGCGGCCTGCATCACGATTTGACCGCAGGGGACGCGGGTCTCCACGCCAATCATTAGACCACGGCCACGAATGGACACGACACCGGGTTCATCGGCAAACGCCGCCTGCAAAGCCGCCTTGAAATAGGCACCCACTGCCGAGGCATTGTTCAGGAGGTCCTCTTCCTCCATGATGCGCAGCGTTTCCACGCCTGCCCGCATAGCCAGTGGGTTACCGCCAAAGGTACTGCCATGGTTACCCGGCTGCAAAATGCCTGCCGCTTTGGGGCCTGCGACGACGGCACCAATGGGTACACCAGAGCCCAAACCCTTAGCCAATGGCATGACGTCGGGAACGATGCCAGCCCATTGGTGTGCAAACCATTTCCCGGTGCGTCCAATGCCGCACTGCACTTCGTCAATCATCAAGAGCCAGTCATTGGCATCGCAGAGTGCACGGACGGCTTGCATGTAGTCATCGCTCAGTGGATTGACGCCACCTTCACCTTGAATCGCTTCAAAGAAGATGGCGACCACATCGCCACGTCCGTCGGTCGCGGTCTGTAGTGCAGCGAGGTCATTGGTTGGCACCCGTATGAAGTCATCCACCAAGGGCCCGAAACCCTCTTGAACCTTGGGGTTGCCTGTTGCGCTGAGCGTGGCAATGCTGCGCCCGTGGAAGGCGTGTTCATAGACCACGACCTTGGGGTGGGCGATGCCTTTCTGATGACCAAATTTCCTAGCCATCTTCAGGGCCGCTTCGTTGGCCTCTAGGCCACTGTTACAAAAGAACACGTTGGTCATGCCAGACAGCGCCACCAATTTTGCGGCGAGTGCCTCTTGGTGAGGGATGTGGTAATAGTTGGACGTGTGCATGAGCAAGCCGACTTGCTCTTGCAGCGCCTTCACCAGCTGCGGATGCGCATGGCCCAAGGTGTTCACCGCGATGCCACCTAAAGCGTCTAGGTAGCGCTTACCGTTGACATCCCACAGGTAGCAGCCCTCGCCGCGTGCCATGGCAATCGGTAAGCGTCCGTAGGTGTTCATCACGTGGGGTGATGCGGCGGTAATGGTCATGCGTGCGCTCCGTTGTGAGGGTCTGCAAAGTAAACAATGATTCTACTGTTCAGTGACGCCTTAAATAGTGCTAACCGCTGCATCTGTTGTCAGCGGGCAATTCCCCCTTGTGTGTAGGGCGAAGCGGCAGGCCAAGTCTTATATAAGATATACTACTCACAGGTCGTTTACAGGGCGAGACGACCGACACGTTCATCCCATTTCACCCCCGATTTACTGCGAAGACCTGAGCCGATTCATGGCGAAATATGCCCTCTCTAAAGACGTCAAAGAAATCTTTATCCAAGGCGTCAACGCGGAAGGTAAGGTTTTTCGTCCGAGTGATTGGGCGGAGCGTTTGGCGGGGGTGCTGAGCTCTTTCCGTCCCGGCGGTGCCAAGCCGGGTGACCACATCAGCTATTCACCGTGGTGCGTGCCGACCAGTATTGGTGGCGTAAAGTGCGTGATCGTTCAAGCTGCGTTGCGCGACGCCGAGCCCATGGCATGGGACTTTGTCATCAACTTTGCCGCTGATAACGAGATGATTGTCTCGGAGGCGTGCTCGCTTCCCGACTGGCCTAAAGGGTAAGCGCTTACTGTTTAGCAAGGGTTCGTAAGTCAGCCATTAAAAAAGCCGCTCAAGGAGCGGCTTTTTATTTGAATAGATTCGCTGGCAGCGCACCCGATTCAAACGGCGGTGTGGGCACTAAACCCAACACCGTGCGAACTGTCGTTAGACAGTAGGCCGCAATTAAGCGGCAGTTGCCAAGGCCTTAACCCTAGCGGACAGGCGGCTCTTATCACGAGCAGCCTTGTTCTTGTGAAAGATGCCTTTGTCGGCAATGCTGTCCACAACACCTTGCATTTTGGAGAACAACTCAACTGCCTTGTCCTTTTCACCAGCAGCAACGGCTTTTTCAACGTTCTTGATGACTGTGCGGTACTTTGAACGCAGCGACGTGTGTGCTGCATTCAGTTTGATGTTTTGACGTGCGCGTTTCCGACCGGAGGCCAGGCGCGGGTTCTTTTTCTTAGCTTTAGTTGCCATGTGTAGATTTCCTGTAGTTTGCAGATGTTGCCAGCGAACCCGACATTATAGCCCGGGGAAACCGCGTTGACCACCTTTCAGGGTGGGATTTTGGTGCAATCGCGGCAATTTATGGCGGTCTAGTCGCTACACTGGCCGGGTGAACCTATTTAAATCAGCTTCTTTGGTGTCCTTGCTCACCTTGGCCTCTCGGGTCGCTGGGCTGGTGCGTGAGTTGCTGGTGGCGGCTCTTTTTGGTGCAAGCGCCACGACAGACGCATTTAATGTTGCGTTTCGTATTCCCAATCTACTTCGGCGTCTGTTTGCTGAAGGGGCTTTTAGCCAAGCCTTTGTGCCCGTGCTCGCTGCGACCAAAGAGACTGAGGGTTTTGATGCCACCCACATATTGGTGAACCGCGTTGCGACCGTGTTGGTCTGGACGTTGCTGGCCACTTGCCTTGTCGGCGTGATCGGTGCCCCGTGGCTGGTGTGGGCCATGGCGAGCGGCTTGCAGCAAAGCGGGACGGGCTTTGATACCGCAGTGGTGCTCACGCGTTGGATGTTTCCTTACATCGCGTTCATGTCCTTGGTTGCACTCGCGGCGGGGATTTTGAACACTTGGAAGCATTTTTGGGTGCCTGCCGCGACGCCCGTGCTGTTGAACCTTGCCATGATTGTGGGCGCTTGGATCGGGGCACCCTGGCTGGCTGCTCGTGGGTATGAGCCTATCTATGGTCTAGCCGCGGGTGTCATGGTTGGTGGTGTGTTGCAGCTGGCTATACAGATCCCCACCCTGCGTCGCATTGGGATGCTCCCGCGTATTGGGCTGCATCCGGGCGCTGTCCGCGCGGCGTGGAAGGATCCGGGTACGCGGCGGATACTCAGCCTGATGGCGCCGGCCCTACTTGGTGTCAGCGTGGCGCAGATATCACTGTTGATCAATACGCAAATTGCGTCGCATCTGGCGACGGGTAGCGTGAGTTGGCTGACCTACGCCGATCGCTTGATGGAGTTTCCAACCGCGCTGTTGGGTGTTGCTATGGGGGTGGTGTTGCTTCCCCAACTTGCCAGCGCCAAAGCGCAGGGTGACCATGCTGCGTATAGCGGACTGTTGGACTGGGGACTGCGCTTGGTATTCGTTTTCAGCGCGCCGTGCGCGCTGGCCTTGCTAGTGATTGCCGAACCCTTGGTCGCGACGCTGTATAACTACGGTCGCTTCACCGCGTCGGATGTCAGCCAAACAGCGACCGCCTTAGCGGGTTACGGCATTGGCTTGGTGGGCTTGGTCGCGATCAAAATTTTGGCGCCCGGTTACTTCGCCAATCAAGACACCAAGACGCCGGTCAAAATCGCGATTTTCGTCCTGATCCTGACCCAGTGTCTCAATGTGTTGTTGGTGCCTTACTTGGCGCACGCGGGTCTCGCCGTGGCCATCGGCCTGGGCGCACTTGTAAACGCATTTTGCTTATGGTTTGGTTTAGCGCGCCGAGGGGTGTTACAACATGGGCATGGCTGGGGCGGTTTACTGGGGCGCGTTGCGCTGGGCTGTTTGGCGCTGCTGGCTTGGTTGTTGTGGTCGCGGGGCTGGATTAGTTGGGTGGACGGAACCGTTTACTGGGCCACACGCGCCGCCACCTTAGGTCTTATTTGCGTGGGTGGCGCGGTTATTTATTTGGGCTGCTTGGCCGTTTTAGGTGTGCCGCTCAAAGCCATGATGCGCCGCAAGGCAGTGGTATCACGGTTGGATCAGACCCGTCAGGGCGTATCGGAGGATTGACAGTGTGGGAGCCTAAGCAAGCGTCGGCGTTAGAGTACTTCGCCATGTTGGTAGCCGACGAGGGCGATTTGCCCCTGCTCGAGGCGGCCACGAGTCTGGCGATGGACGAGTACCCCGATCTCTCGCTGACCGCCGTACCCAACGCCATGGACCAATTGATGGGTCGCCTACACCGTCGGGTGCTAGCCGATGCCGATCCAATAGAGCGCACGCGGATTCTCAATCAGTTTTTCTTCCATGAGCTCGGCTTCAAGGGTAACGTCAACAATTACTACGACCCCGACAACAGCTTCATTCATCTGGTGTTGAAGACACGGATAGGAATACCCATCTCTTTGGCCATTATCTGGCTGGAGTTGGCCAACAGCTTGGATTTAAATGCCTGCGGTATCGCATTTCCCGGTCACTTTTTGTGCAAGTTGCGCTTGCCCGAAGGTCAGGTCATCGTTGATCCGTTTTCTGGCGACACCTTGAGCCGTGAGGATGTGTCTGAGCGCGCACAGCCGTTTAAGCAGCTGCATGGCTTGCTGGGCGCAGACGATGCGCCGGTAGATCTGTTTTTGCAACCGGCTTCAGCGGGAGACATCCTCAGCCGCATGTTGCTGAACCTGCGAGAGATTCATCGCAGCAATGACGACCCCGTGCGTGAGCTCGCAGTCCATGAGCGGCTGGTTGTTTTGTCGCCTAAGGACTGGCCATTACGACGCGACCGTGGTCTGTGCGCGGCAAAACTAGGTGATAAGCGTGCCGCCGTTCGTGACCTTGAGGCCTATCTAGACCAGGTACCCAACGCCCCAGACCGTGCGCAAATCAGCGCGGCCTTGAGTCAGTTGATTCAGGTGTGAACGATGACGGGTGTCGCGCGATCCGTAGTGACCACTGTCCCAATGGCGTAGGCCTGCTCACCTAACGCCGTAAACGCGTCCTGTACCGCGCCGGCTTGGGCTGCTGGCACGATGGCGACCATGCCAATCCCGTTGTTAAACGTGCGATTCATTTCGCTTTCGTCTATGCCAGCGGTTTGTTGCAGCCACGCGAATAATTCGGTTTGAGGCCATGCACTGCGCTGTAAGTCGACACCCAGACCCGCGGGTAAGACCCGTGGGATATTTTCGGTTAGACCGCCACCCGTGATGTGCGCCAATGCCTTGATGGGCTGGTCTTTCAGCACCTCGAGTACGGGTTTGACATAGAGGCGGGTAGGGGCCATCAAGGCCGTTCGGAACGGCTGACCGTCCAGGGTCTCTGGGCATGCTGCACCCGCTCGGTCTATGCACTTACGAACCAAGGAAAAGCCGTTGGAGTGCACGCCATTGGAGGCGAGACCCAGCACGACATCGCCCGCTTGTATCTCAGCGCCCGATAGTATTTTGGACTTTTCGACGACACCGACTGCAAAGCCAGCGAGATCGTATTCGCCGGCGGGGTACATGCCGGGCATTTCAGCGGTTTCGCCGCCAATGAGGGCGCACCCGCTGGCCTCACAACCTGCCGCGATGCCTTGAACAACCGCCGCAGCGGTGTCAACGTCCAACTTACCGCAGGCAAAGTAGTCTAGGAAAAACAAGGGTTCAGCGCCTTGAACCAAGATATCGTTTACGCTCATTCCGACCAAGTCTATGCCCACCGTGTCGTGCATATCCCATTCGAATGCCAGTTTGAGCTTGGTGCCCACGCCGTCAGTACCGCTGACCAAAACGGGCTCGCGGTAGTTCTTGGGGACCTCAAACATCGCACCGAACCCACCGATACCTGCCATCACACCCGCCCGCATGGTTTTTTTTGCGAACGGCTTGATGCGTTCAATCAGGGCGTCGCCAGCCTCAATATCGACACCAGCAGATTTATAGGTAAGGGGAGTTTGGCTCATGGGATGGAATGGGTGGTTCAAGGGTGCTTGCGCACCGATAGAATCAAGGGGTTGGCGCCCGACAAGATACGCAGTACTCAAAGTACTGACATTGTATGAGGGCTGGGGAGTTCAACTGTATGCAGAATCAATCGAAATTTTTCCAAGCGCTTGCCACATTAGGGGGACTTGGCGCGGCTGCGTGGTTGCTGGTGAACCTGGCCCCTGTGTTGTCGCCGTTTATTTTGGCAGCCGTATTGGCTTACGCCTTGGCGCCTGCCGTGGACGCCTTAGCCGCCAAGCGCATCCCCCGTTGGGTGGGCGCTGGCTTGGCGGTATGCCTCATCATGCTATTTATGCTGGCCTTGCTGTTTTTGGTCGTTCCGGTCGTGACCAAACAGATACCGCTGATTCGCGAGCAAGTGCCGGCCTTGCTGACCCACCTCAACCAGTGGATACGACCCTTGGCCGCGCACTGGGGTCTGGATTTAGCTATCGACGTGGAACAGGTGCGGCAGAGCCTCTATGCGTTGCTCAGTAGCCACGACCAAGACCTACTCAAAAGCCTGTTTGGCACCTTGCAATCAGGTGGTAGCGCGTTGCTGACCATTGTGGGTAACGGGGTGCTGATGCCCATTGTTGCGGTTTACCTATTGCTTGATTACCGTCGTGTGACCGAGGGCGTCTTTGGCCTCGTCCCCCCGAGGTGGCAGTCGGCGACGGGTTCATTTTTGCACGACGTCGATGTGGTGTTAGGACGCTACTTGCGGGGGCAGGCTCTGGTGATGTTGGCGTTGGCAAGCTTCTACATCGCGGCGTTGGCTGCCATCGGTTTAGATTTGGCTTTTCCCATTGGCTTGTTCACGGGAGTGGTTGTATTCATTCCTTTCCTGGGCTTTGGCTTGGGGCTGCTCATGGCCTTATTTGCTGCGGCACTGGAGTTTCAGTCAGTCACGGGGGTCTTAGCCGTTGCCGGGGTTTACGCAGTGGGGCAAGTGGTTGAAAGTATGTGGCTCACGCCCAAATTCCTAGGTGATCAAATCGGCCTGAGTCCGATTGCCGTCATCTTTTCTCTGATGGCGTTTGGCCAGCTGTTCGGGTTTGTGGGGGTGTTGGTAGCCTTGCCCGCGAGCGCGGTGTTACTGGTTGCGATTCAGCGTGTGCGAGCGCAATACGAGACCAGCGACTTCTATTTGCAGTCGGATAGTGACCAACACCCATGAAGCAGTTGGCACTGGATATCGGCTTGGCGGCCCCGCCCAACTTGGATAATTTCGAGTCACAAGGCAACGAGGCGGTTCTAAAGCATTTGGTGTTGTGGCTGAGTGGTCAGCAACCCAACCCGGTGCCCACTTATATGTGGGGCGACACGGGCAGTGGCAAAACGCATCTACTCCACGGCGTGTCTGAGACGGCCCGTGAGAGCGGTTTGCAGGTTGGTTGGCTGGATGCCAGTCTGCTAGACCCGCCGGCGTTTAATGTCGATTGGGATGTGGTGGTGTTGGACGACTGTCATCTATACACAGCCAGCCAGCAGGCGGCCGCTTTTAATTGGTTCGTCAATGTCCTAACCCCGGTTGACGGCCGTGTGCGGGGGGTGTTCGCTGCTGGCAACCTACCACCCGCGGACTTGCAGTTACGCGATGACTTGCGTAGCCGCTTGGGCTGGGGACACGTTTTTCAGCTGCACGCCTTAGATGAAAACCAGCGCCGCGCCGTGTTGCGCCGCGCCGCTGACGCACGCGGTGTCTTTTTGAGCGATGAGGTCATTGCCTTTATGCTCAGCCGCTTCTCGCGCGACCTCAGCAGCCTGATGCAGCTGTTAGGGCATTTGGATCAATATGCACTGCGCACCCAGCGCAGTGTCACCGTGCCACTGATCAAGGCCATGCTAGAAGACATCTAAGCCTTGGCTAAAGCCATCTCTCAAGCCATCGCCCGCTCTCGAATGAACCTATGAACCTCGCACTATTTGACTTAGACCACACCCTGCTACCCCTAGACTCTGACCATGCTTGGGGGCAGTTCACGGTCGGTATTGGTTGGCGTGAGCCCGTGGCCTTCGCCGAAGCGAACGATCGGTTTTATAGCCAATACAAAGCCGGCACACTCGATATCGTTGAGTACGTTGCGTTCGCAACGCAATCAATCAGAGACTTGGGTGCGGACGCCGCGGCAACCGCCGCACAGGCCCACGCGCAGTTCATGACGCAAGTGATTCAGCCTGCCATTCGCCCCGAGGCTTTGGCCTTGTTGGCACGTCACCGCGCGGCTGGCGATACACTACTGCTCGTCACCGCAACGAATGCCTTTGTGACCGCGCCGATTGCCAAGGCACTGGGTTTTGCGCACTTAATCGCGGTTGACTTGGTGCTGGACCCTGTTGGTGTGCCGACAGGAGAAATCAAGGGCACGCCATCTTTTCGCGAGGGAAAGGTGACGCGTGTGGAACAATGGCTGCTGGCACAGGGCGAACCGCCCCTCTCGGAGGTGCCCAAGAGTACCTTTTACAGTGACTCCATCAACGACTTACCCTTGTTGGAGCGCGTGACCCATCCGGTGGCAACGAATCCGGATCCGCGTCTGCGGGCCGTTGCGAATGAGCGCAACTGGCCCCTATTGGAATTATTTAATGATTAAAAATTTGATTACAAAGCTGCTGGGCGGCTCGCCTAAGGCGTCATCTGCGAGCCGCTTTGGTGCGCGTCAAGACGTGCCGTTCAAGGTGCATAAAATTGACCGCGATTTGGTGGATGAACGTGCGCTGGATGTAGTGGAGACCTTGCAGGATGCCGGCTTTGATGCCTATATCGTGGGCGGTGCGGTGCGTGATTTGCTTTGTGGCGTAAAGCCCAAAGACTTTGATGTCGCCACAGACGCGACACCCGAGCAGGTGAAGCGCCTGTTTAGACGTGCCTTCATTATTGGGCGACGCTTTCGTATCGTGCATGTCATCTACGGTCGTGGCCGTGCGCACGAGGTCATTGAGGTGTCGACGTTCCGTGCCTACCTAGACAGCGCAGATGCCAAGCAAGTCAGTGGCAACGAAAAAACCAGCAAGCACCAGTTGGCGAATAGCAGCCATGCAGTAGATGCATCGGGGCGGGTATTGCGTGACAACGTGTGGGGCCCCATGGAAGAAGATGCGGCGCGACGCGACTTCTCCATCAACGCGATGTACTACGATCCGACCACCCAGGTGGTGGTGGATTATCACGACGGCATTCGTGATGCAAAGAAACGGGTGATGCGCATGATCGGAGACCCGGCCGTGCGCTACCGGGAAGATCCCGTGCGTGTGATTCGTGCCGTACGTTTCATGGCGAAATTGGCACACTTGGGCTTCAAAATGGAAAAGGGTACGCGGGCGCCCCTGATAGCGAGTGCGCGCTTGCTTGCCGACGTCCCGCAAAGCCGCTTGTTTGATGAGATGTTGAAGTTATTGCAAACAGGCCACGCGTTAGCGACGATCGCGTCCTTGCAGTCGCTGGGGCTGGAGAAGGGCATCTATCCGCTGCTTGACTTGGCAGTGACCCGTTCGGCGGACCCGTTCGTGCATCAGGCCTTGGCGGATACCGATCGCCGTGTGGGAGAGGATAAGCCGGTTGCCCCTAGCTTTTTGCTGGCCTGCATCTTGTGGTCGGATGTGCGCGCAGGCTGGTCGGCGCGTCTGCATTCGCCTAAGGGGCCGCGTCTTAGCAGTTTTCCTGCCTTGCAAGAGGCGGTTGATGAGGTCTTTGACGCGCGCATTGGCGACGTATCTGGTCGCGGCAAGTTGGGCGCCGATATGCGTGAGATTTGGACCATGCAGCCGCGATTTGAAAAGCGGACCCCGGCGAGTGCGCTGAGTTTGGTTTCGCAGGTACGGTTTCGCGCCGGTTTTGACTTTTTACGGCTGCGGGCCAACGTGGGTGAGGTAGAGCCTGACATCGCCGAATGGTGGGAGGCGTTTAGTTTGGCCGATGAGGCAACGCGCCATGACCTGTTGCAAGGGCTACGTGCGACCAAGGCCGCGCCAAGAAAGCGCGCGCCTCGTAAGGGTGATGCCAGCGCTGGCGAGTCCACGGACGATGCGCCCACGCCGGCTGCGTTTGACGCAGCCTCAGACGAGGACGCGCCACCACGTAAGCGTCGCCGTCGTCGTCGCAGTAAGCCCAGTGATGGTGGGGATGCGTCAGGGACCAGCCCCAATCAGGGTGCTGGCACTGAGGACAATGACTGAGCGGCCTTTGGTTCGTTCTACGGTACGCACCTACATTGCGGTAGGTGCCAATCTCGGTGATGCGCAAGCCCATGTGCACGCCGCCCTGCATGCGCTTGAGACGGTGGGTTCGGTACAAGCCGTATCCCACTTGTATCGCACAGCACCGCATGAGGCCATCGGTCCTGATTATGTGAATGCGGTGGCTTGTGTCGACACAGCGCACAACGCCGTGACGCTGTTGCGTCACCTGCAAGCACTTGAGGCGGCAGCCGGACGCCAGCGCTCCACAGTGAATGCGCCGCGTACCCTCGACCTCGATGTGCTGTTGTTCGGGCGCGCCAGTGTGTGGTCACCGACCCTGACGATTCCGCACCCACGTATGTGGACGCGCGCCTTTGTGCTGTACCCCTTACGGGATGTCGCGCCCCATCTTGTCGGTGATGCCCTCCTGGCGCAGGTGGCCGGTCAGCCGATCACTCAGCTGTAACGCCGACGAGCTTACGGCGCTAAGCGTTCGCGCAACCAATGTCCATCGTGGCCGGGCGTATAAGCCAAGCGGTCGTGCAGACGGCTTTTGCGCCCTTGCCAAAACTCCCAGCGTGCGGGCGCTAAGCGGTAGCCTCCCCAATGTGGCGGACGTGGTGGTTGCGTTAAAAATTCGGCGCTGTACTTCGCCGCCGCGTCTACCAGCACCTCGCGCCCGCTAATGGGTTGGCTTTGGGGGCTTGCCCAAGCGCCGATGCGGGAGTCCAGTGGGCGGCTGTGGAAATAGACATCACTTTCTTCGTCGCTCACTTGCGTAACGACGCCTTCTATCCGCACAACGCGCTCCAGTTCTACCCAATGAAACTGCAAAGCCGCGTAGGGATTGCCCGCCAGCTCTTGCCCTTTTCGGCTCTGGTAGTTCGTGTACCAAACGGGGCCGCGCTCGTCGATGCCTTTGATCAAGACGACCCGCGTGCTTGGGCGCATGTCCGATGACACGGTTGCCAATGTCATGGCATTGGGTTCGGGGATGTGGCTGGTAATGGCTTCCTGCAACCACCGCTCAAATTGCAAGCGTGGGTCAGCGAGCGATTCGCTCTCGTTGAGTGCGGCGAGTTCATAGCTTTTCCGCAGGTCGGCAATGGCGTCTGTATTCATGATCGAAGTATAGACGTGCGTCGCACTTACTTGCTATTTCGGGTCTGACACGTCGCCGGGTGTCGCGGCCCGCGTTAGACTAAACTAGCTTCGGTTTGACCTCAGAAAGAAACAAGACCTTGGAAAATTCGTCGCAAGAAGAAAACGCTGTGTTGTGGCTACTGCCCGTCGTGGGTTTGGTGTTGGCGCTCACGATTGCCGTTGCACTGCGTGTCACCGCCGTGCACGCAGCGCCGGCTTTGCCCTTGGCCGTGAGCCCAACAGCCACGGATACGGTCACTGAAGAGCGCGCCAGTACAGACAGTACAGGCAGTACAGATAGTGCCGACCGTGATGCCGTCGTCATCCTGCGCAATGAAATTGAGCTGTATTTCCCCATGGGTAGTGCGATCTTGGAGCCGGGGGTGGATAAGGCACTGAGCACATTTGTGGTTGCCGCGAAAACGGGGCAACGCATACAGATTGCCGGTTTCCATGATGCGGTAGGTGATGCCCGCTTTAACCGAGCGCTTGCAAAGCGTCGCGCTGAGGCGGTCATGGTGCATTTACTTGCTCTGGGTGTGCCCAAGGCGCAGCTAGCGGTCAGTGAGCCCACGATGACCCAGGGCAGTGGGAGTGAGGCGCAAGCGAGACGGGTAGAGGTCCGTGTTTTAGAGTGACCCTTTTAGGTTGCCAACAGGATCAGCGTGTTCGCGCTGACCTGATTGCAAAATGACCTGATTACAAAAAAAAGCCTGAAAACACAAGGTTTTCAGGCTTTTCCAAATTGGTGCCTAGGGCCGGACTCGAACCGGCACGGTGTTTAGCACCGGCAGATTTTGAATCTGCTGCGTCTACCAATTTCGCCACCCAGGCAGTGCAAGACCGAGATTATGGCACAAGTTTTCTCCACATTCACCGAGCAAAAAAAAATTGTCCTGTAAATCGCAGGCGTGGGCGACACCTCAAGCCCGTGTTGCGCTCAGATTGTGGCAAAGTTGGGCTGTTACACGGGTGGACAAGAACCATCTCTTAGTTGCCCCATTGATTTAGGAATAAAAGCATGTCTTCTGCCTCACCCACCCCGACAGACTACGGGACCATCGAAGCCGCAATTGGCCGAACGCCTTTGGTGCGGTTGCAGCGCTTGGGACGTGAAGCGTGTGACGCGCGTGGCAACGTGGTGTTGGGCAAACTGGAAGGCAACAACCCGGCGGGCTCGGTAAAAGACAGGCCCGCGCTGTCCATGATTCAGCGTGCGCAAGAGCGCGGTGATATCAAGCCTGGCGATACCTTGGTTGAGGCGACATCGGGGAATACCGGTATCGCCTTGGCTATGGCGGCGGCAATAAAGGGCTACCGCATGGTGTTGATCATGCCTGAGGATCTTTCTATCGAGCGGGCGCAGACCATGAAGGCCTTTGGTGCCGAGCTCATATTGACACCCAAAAGCGGTGGCATGGAGTATGCGCGGGACTTGGCCGAGAGCATGCAACGCGACGGCAAGGGCGTGGTACTTGATCAATTTGCTAACGCGGATAACCCACGCATTCATTTCGAGACCACTGGCCCGGAGATCTGGCAGGATACCCACGGGCGGGTGACACATTTTGTGAGCGCGATGGGGACCACCGGGACCATCACCGGCGTCTCTCAGTACCTGAAGAGTCAGAACGCTGGCGTTCACATTGTTGGCGCACAACCCAGCGAGGGATCGCGCATTCCAGGTATTCGTAAATGGCCAGAAGCCTATCTGCCCAAAATATACGATGCGAGCAACGTGGACGAACTGCGTTTGGTGAGCCAAGATGACGCCGAAGAAACGTGTCGACGTTTAGCCCGAGAAGAGGGTATTTTTGCGGGCATATCAGCCGCAGGCGCTGCCCATGTTGCGCTGCAGTTGGCCCAAGAGGTCGAGAACGCCACCATCGTGTTTATTGTGTGCGATCGCGGCGATCGCTACCTGTCCACGGGTGTTTTCCCGGCCTGAGACCACAGACCCCACCTGAGCCTTGCTATGACCACCTACCGCTTTTGTCCCCTGTGCGCCGAGCCGTTATCGTTGCAGCTGCGCGATGAAGATGGTGGGCCGACCCAACGCCTATGTTGCACGGCTTGCGCGTTCACGCACTGGAATAATCCCACGCCAGTACTGGGCGCCATTGTGGAAGTCCAAGGTCAGGTATTGCTGGCGAGAAACGCGGCGTGGACCACCCGTATGTTTGCGCTGATAACGGGGTTCATGGAGGCCAATGAATCACCTGAACAAGGTATCAAGCGAGAGGTTGCAGAGGAGACGAATCTGCAAGTGACGTCGCTGGATTTGGTCGGCGTCTACGACTTTCAGCGCATGAACCAAGTCCTCATCATCTATCACGCGGTTGCAGAAGGCGAAGTGAAGCTTAGCCCAGAGTTGTTGGAGTACAAGCTGTTTAAGCCCGAGAATGTCCGGTGTTGGCCGGGTGGTACGGGTCGTGGCATGGCGGATTGGTTGATTTCTCGGGGTATCGAGCCGCAGTGGCTGGCGCCACCGGCATCTTAGGTGGCACCGATAAGCCGGCCGCTCACTGTTCGAATCACCCCCATAGCGTGAAGATCGCTAGAATGTCGTTTTACATAATTTGCAACGGTGTCGATGGACGCCAACAGAGGCGTATATGACCATAGATAAAGAACTCGATGCTCGTGGCTTGAATTGCCCCTTGCCTATTTTGAAAGCCAAGAAGGCATTAGCGGAACTCACTAGCGGGCAATTGCTGCGTGTGCTGTCCACCGATCAGGGCTCGGTTCGCGACTTTCAGGCGTTTGCCAAGCAAACGGGCAACGAGATGGTGGAAATGGATGGCAACGGACCGGATTACGCCTTTGTGCTGAAGCGGCGTTGATTATCGTATCCCCATAAAAAAGGTCGCCCACAGGCGACCTTTTTTATTTGCTTGCGCAACCGCCTAGAGGCTTACGCACGCGCGGCAAACTTAGCCAGTTGTGCGCGCATCTTTTCCACTTTGTCGGAAAAATTGGCGATCCGCTCACGCTCTTGCGCAATGACGGCTGGTGGCGCTTTTGCCACGAAGGCCTCGTTAGCCAACTTGCCAGTCGCCTTTGCGATTTCTGCGTCCAACTTGGCGACTTCCTTGGACAAGCGCTGCGTCTCAGCGGCCACATCGACTTCTACGTAGAGCGCCGCGCGTGCTTGTCCCAGCACGATGGCGGGTGCGCCATCCGTGGCCGCTAGCCACTCTGCTTCGCTGGCAAATGAGCGGACCTCGCTGAGTTTTAGCAAGGCCTTCAAGGCGGGGGTGTAGGTCGCCACAAATGCGTCCTCACCCAAAACGTACATGGGGATACGCGTGGATGGTGGCAGGCCCATTTCGCTGCGCAGATTTCGGCTGGCATCGACCCACGATTTGAAGGTGGCGATTTCAGCTTCGGCGACATCGTCAATTTTTCCTGGCTGGCTAACGGGATAAGCCGCGACGCTGATCGATGCACCACCCATGCCTGCCACGGGTGCGACGGTCTGCCACAGCGACTCGGTGATGAATGGAATCACGGGGTGGGCCAAGCGCAGAGTCGCCTCGAGTACCCGAATAAGGGTGCGACGTGTCGCACGCTGCGCGGCCTCGTCACCATTCTGAATTTGGACCTTTGCAATTTCCAGATACCAGTCGCAAAACTCGTCCCAGATAAAGCTGTAGATATGGGTGGCGACGTTGTCTAGTCTGTAGTCTGCAAAGCCCTTGGCGACATCGGCCTCTACGCGTTGCAAGCGCGATGCAATCCAGCGGTCCGCTTGACTAAAACGCATGTAGCCGTGGGCCTTACCGCCGACCACGCAATCGGCTTTGGTGTGCGGCATAAGGCCGCAGTCGTAGCCTTCACAGTTCATCAGAACAAAACGTGTGGCATTCCACAGTTTGTTACAAAAGTTACGGTAACCCTCACAGCGCTTGGCATCGAAGTTGATGTTGCGCCCCAAGCTCGCGAGCGACGCAAAGGTGAAACGCAAGGCGTCAGCGCCGAAAGCGGGGATGCCTTCTGGGAACTCCTTCTCCGTGTTTTTGCGAACGGTCGGTGCGGTCTCCGGTTTGCGCAGCCCCGTGGTGCGTTTGCCTAACAGCTCAGGCAATTCAATGCCGTCGATCAGGTCGACGGGATCGAGTACGTTGCCCTCAGACTTGCTCATCTTCTTGCCCTGCGCGTCACGCACCAAGCCATGAATGTACACATGCTTAAAAGGCACCTGTCCGGTGAAGTGCGTCGTCATCATGATCATGCGCGCCACCCAGAAAAAGATAATGTCGTAGCCCGTGACCAAGACGCTTGACGGCAGATACCGCGCCATGTCGGGCGTCTGCTCTGGCCAGCCCATGGTCGAGAAGGGGACCAGCGCCGACGAGTACCACGTATCCAACACGTCGGGGTCGCGCCGCAGCGTCTTGCCCGGCGCTTGTGCTTGCGCGTCGGCTTCATTGCGTGCAACGTAAACCTGTCCATCCTCGTCATACCAAGCGGGTATTTGGTGACCCCACCAGAGCTGGCGGCTGATACACCAGTCTTGGATGTTGTTCATCCACTGGTTGTAGGTGTTCACCCAGTTTTCTGGGTAGAAGGTGACGGCACCTGAATCCACTGCGGCAATGGCCTTGTCGGCAATGCTTTGGCCTGTGGGGTCATCCTTGCCCACGCGTGTCATCGCTACAAACCACTGGTCCGTGAGCATCGGCTCGACAACTTGTCCGGTGCGTGCACAAATAGGCAGCATGAGTTTGTGGGGCTTGATCTCGATCAGTAGTCCGTCGGTTTCCAAGTCCTTCAGCAAGGCTTTGCGTGCGTCGAAACGGTCTAAGCCTTGGTAGGGGGTTGGGCCGTTCTCGTTGATCTTTGCGTCGAGGGTAAAAATCGTGATCAGCGGTAAGTCATGTCTTTGCGCGCAGGCATAGTCATTGAAGTCATGTGCCCCCGTAATTTTGACGCAACCAGAGCCAAAGTCACGTTCAACAAAGTCATCGGCGATGATGGGGATTTGGCGGTTACACAGCGGCAGGTCGACCATCTTGCCCACGAGGTGCTGGTAGCGTGTGTCTTCTGGGTGCACGGCCAAGGCGCCATCGGCCATCATGGTTTCAGGGCGGGTAGTCGCAATCGTCATCCCACGTTGAGTAACGCCATCAACCAGTTGTGGGCCATCGCTAAAGGGGTAGCAGATGTAGTACATCTTGCCGTCGCTCTCCGTGCTCTCTACTTCAAGGTCACTCACGGCTGACATCAGTACGGGGTCCCAGTTCACCAGTCGCTTACCCCGGTAAATCAGGCCTTGTTCATACAGGCGAACAAAGGTCTCTGCGACCACCGGCGACAGGGTCTCGTCCATGGTGAAGTACTCGCGTGACCAGTCCACGCTATCGCCCATGCGGCGCATTTGGTTGGTGATGGTGCCACCGCTTTCGTGCTTCCATTCCCACACGCGTGCAACGAAGTTTTTGCGTGCCACCTCCGGCGTCGGCCCCATGTCGTGACGGCTAATGCCTTCACCGGCAAGCTGACGTTCCACAACGATTTGCGTGGCAATGCCGGCATGGTCGGTGCCTGGGACCCAGACCGTATTGAAGCCACGCATGCGGTGATAACGCGTTAGGCTGTCCATGATGGTTTGGTTGAAGGCATGTCCCATGTGCAGGGTGCCCGTGACGTTGGGTGGTGGCAGTTGGATGGCAAAGCTAGGCGCATCGTCTGCGGCGTGCCCTGTGCCGCGGTGACCCGCAGCGCCGTACTGTCGCTCTTCCCAAGTGGGGCCCCATTGCGCTTCGGTAACGGCGGGCTCAAACGATTTGGATAGTGTGTCCAGGCCAGGCTGTTGCGGCTTGATCGTCTCGGGTGCAGATGGTGTAGTCATAAGGAGGCCAGTGGCGCGCAGGGTGTGCGCATTAAAAGAGGGCAAGCCGCGCGCGTGGCGGCGGGTGCCCCGTATCTGTTGGCTTGATTTTAACGGCTGTGACGCCCGCTTTTTACCCGACGCGCAGTGGCCGTTACAACTGGCGCGCTTCCTTTGCCGCCTGTATGCAGTCGCGCAGGGCACGGGCATCGCCGATGTGGTTGGCCATCACCAGTATGAGCGTCGCATTGAGTAACGCCGAGGCGCCCTCATCTAGCCCGTTGTGGGCGTCCAATAACTGTTCGTAGAAGCCGTCAGCATCTTCAAAATTAGGGGTGATGTCCTGCATAGCGGGCCTTTAGGCGATGGCGAGAGAGACTGCCAAACGGTTGAGAAGCGCGGTATCGGCTTGTGCGCCGACCGCTGCCAAATAGCTGTCCGGACGGATCAGTGCCCAGCGCTGCTGGCCACAGGCCGCGGCCAGCTGACCCGTGGGGTCCACAATGCCTTCGCGGGCCTGCAGCGCGGCAGACGTTGCGCAGACTTGCACCACGCTCACACTCGCCATGTTGGTCAGCGCTTGCAGTTTGTCGGCTTCTCTGCGGCTGAACCCACCAAACCAGAGCAGTAGCACACGGGTTGCCGACCAACGTAAGAGGTCGTTGAGTTGCGCGTCGTCGCCGTTAGCCCATTGGAAGGCAACGTTTTGAACGCTGCGCCCGACCAGGGGGTGGGCGTAGCTGCACACGGGTGAGCGCGTATAGGGGTTGGCCTCTGCCATCCGCCCGGTGTTTACCAAGGTGCGCGCAAAGCTGTAGCGCTTGGCCAGTGCAATGGTGGCATCGCGGAATAAGCGCTCTGTGCCGTCTGCAGGGCGCAGGTAGCGGGTGGTTCGTGCGGTCACCGCGACATTGACGCTGGCCGCCTCGTGGCGTTCTGCATGGTAACTGTCTAGCAAGGCCTCAGGCGCTTGCTGGCCAATCACTGCAGCCAGCTTCCATGCCAGATTGTCGGCATCTGATATGCCGGTGTTCCCGCCCCGTGCGCCAAATGGGCTGACTACCTTGGCTGTGTCGCCTACAAAATAGACGCGCCCGGCGCTTAAGTGATCCAGTAGCTGACTTTTGTAGCTGTAAGGTCCGACCCAGACGATGTCGTATTCAGTGTCCGGTCCGAATTGACGCGCCAAACGCTCGCGTAGCACGTCCTCTCGGCTGACGTAGGCCGGGTCGGCATCGGGTGCCATTTGGTAGTCGATGCGCCAGACGTCATCGGCCATCAGGTGTTGCCAAACGGCCCGATTTTCGTTGAACGGCGCCTCTATCCATGTATGCCGTTCCGCAGGTGGCGAGGTCTTAAAACGCACGTCTGCAATACACCACCGGTCATCCCGTTTGATGCTGGTCATCGTGGATTGGCACCACGCATGAAACGGCGTATTACTTCCCGTGGCATCAATGACGTACTGTGCGCTAAGCGTGTAATCGCCTGCCGGTGTGGTGACGGATAAGGTCACCGCCTCTGGGGATTGTGTGCATGCCGTCACGCGGGACTGCCACCGCATATCGACGTGCCCTAAATCGGCAATACGCTCGACCAAATAGCCTTCAATATAGAACTGTTGGATGTTAATGAACGCGGGCTGTTTTGAGAGCTTGAAGTCGTCACGTTCGCGCAAGTTAAAGTGATAGACCTCATGCTCCCCGGCGAAGGTGCGCCCCATATGCCATGCCACCCCTTTGGCTTGTATACGGTCGAAGACGCCCAACTTGTCGAAAATTTCTAAAGAGCGTTGGGTGTAGCAGATGCCTCGGGAGGAGGCCCCTTTTACGCCCACGGTGTTGTCTTCGTCCAGCAACACCGCAGCGATGCCGAGTTGCGCCAAGCTACACGCCAAGGTTAATCCTGTGATTCCTCCGCCCACAATGACGACGGGGTAAGGAGACTCAGGCGCCGTACCGCTTAGCTCTGGCGGAGGAACAAAGGGGTAGGTCGGCAACGCGTAACCGGCCCCCGTGGTGAATTCGTAGCCATTTGTGAAAACCGGATCGGTGTATGCCGTCATAGTATGTGGTGCGTTGTGGTTTGCGGCCTCAGCGGTTCAGCTCAGGTCGGTCATTCTGTTGTGGTTTTAGGCGACTCGTCACATCGGCTTGTGCGGCGCGTTCAGCACGCCATTGGGTTTTGCGTGCCGTCCACTCGTCTAGGCGTTGTCTGGCGGTCTCACTCTCTTTGCGCATGGCCTGCGCTGACGCAATTTGGTAGGTGAGCTCTAGTCGAATGCCGTTGGGATCAAAGAAGTAAATGCTCTTGAACACATGGTGGTCCGTGATGCCAATGACGGCGACCCCATGCGCCTCCAAACGCGCCTTCATCGCACTCAAGTCTGCCAACGCCGGCACCGCAAAGGCAATGTGGTTCACCCACGCGGGTGTATTGGGGGAGGGCAGCGCGGCTTCGTCGTCGCCTAGGTCAAAAAAGGCGATGTACGACCCATCCTGGAGCCTGAAAAAGAAGTGCGTGTACGGGCAGTATTCCCCCGTGCTGGGTACATGATCGCTTTGGATGATGTGGTACAGCGGCAAGCCCAAAATATCTTGGTAAAAATGCCGCGTCTCTTCGGCGTCTTTGGCGCGGTAGGCGTAGTGGTGCAGCCCGAGGACGGGCGGCGCTGCAGGGGCGGGAACAGACATGGCGATACCTTTTTTTGGGCGCTTCATGAAGGGGTCAAGGGAGGACCCACACGTCACATCTTCATTCTAGTAGGCACGGTGGTGGCAACTAACAGCGGAAGAAACCCTTTCACTTTAGGGGGTTAACTGTGAAAGATGGTGCGTAAGTCTTTGTTTATCAACATGCTAATTGCGATTGACAAAACTAATTAACTGTATTGCGAGTGGCAATTAGACCCTGGCATCAGAAACCGTTAAAGTCTCTCCGTCCTCAGTGAGCAAGGCGCGTGTGTTGTTCAGCTTGAGGCGTTTCATCAACCCCTGAAGGAGATACTCATGCCAACTTTAAAAGGCACGAAAACCGAGCAATGCTTGAAAGATGCATTTGCCGGCGAATCCCAAGCCAACCGCCGTTACCTGTACTTCGCGAACAAGGCTGACATCGAAGGACAAAACGACGTTGCAGCATTGTTCCGCTCAACCGCTGAAGGTGAGACAGGGCACGCACACGGCCACCTCGAGTTCCTCGAGCAAGCCGGTGATCCCGCAACGGGCATGCCTATCGGCTCAACCCGCCAGAACCTCGAGTCAGCAGTTGCTGGCGAGACGCACGAGTACACCGATATGTACCCTGGCATGGCAAAGACCGCTCGCGAAGAAGGCTTCGACGAAGTCGCTGACTGGTTCGAGACATTGGCAAAAGCAGAGCGTTCACACGCTAACCGCTACGCCAAGGCCTTGACAGAGCTGGTCGAGTAATTCTCGCTACCAAGGGCTTTGACCGTTCCACCGCGGACCGTCAAAGCCCTGCGAGTTTTGAGAGTGCCATGTAGACCACGCGTCTGCGTGGCACGCTGAACATTTGCTAACAACCCCCTTTACCTTTCTTTCCCGGAGTTCCGCATGTCACGAGAAGGCAACCTAGAAGCGCCAACACGCCACCCATTAGATTGGTTAAACCCAGACTTCTACAACGAAGAGTCCATGCTCGGTGAGCTGGAGCGCATTTTTGATATTTGCCATGGCTGCCGTCGTTGCGTCAGCCTATGTGGCTCATTTCCAACCTTGTTCGACCTGGTCGATGAGAGCCCGACCCTAGAGGTCGATGGCGTCGCCAAGGCCGATTATTGGAAGGTGGTTGATCAGTGCTTCATGTGTGATCTGTGCTACATGACCAAGTGCCCTTACACGCCACCGCACGAATGGAATTTGGACTTCCCGCACACGATGTTGCGCGCGAAGGCCATCAAGTTCAAAAAAGGGGAGGTCGGCAAGGCGGAGCAATTCTTAGCCTCCACGGACACGCATGGCTCCTTAGCAGGCATTCCTATCGTGGTTCAAGCGGCCAACGCGGTGACCAACGCCAAGCCGATGCGTTCGGTGATGGAAAAAGTTTTGGGTGTCGACAAAGACGCTTGGTTGCCCGAATTGGCCACTACGAAGTTCCGATCAGAAGCGAAGGACCAGACCACAGCGCCGGTTGTGAATGGTGAGCGCACGCCAGGCAAGGTCGCCATTTACGCAACCTGTTATGTGAACTACAACGAGCCCGGCATTGGTCATGACCTGTTAAAGATCTTGAGCCACAACGACATTCCGTATGTCATTGTCGAAAAAGAGCAGTGCTGTGGCATGCCCAAACTGGAGTTGGGTGACTTGGATGCGGTAGCGAAAAGTAAGGATGCCAACATTCCCGTATTGGCGAAATACGCGCAAGAAGGCTATGCGATCCTGTCAGCGGTGCCCAGTTGTACCCTGATGTTTAAGCAAGAGCTGCCGTTGATGTTCCCTGACGACGCCGATACCCAAGCGGTGAAAGTGGCGATGTGGGACCCCTTTGAGTATTTCATGGCGCGTAAGCGCGATGGGTTGCTGAAGTTGGAATTCCCCAAGCCGTTGGGCAACATCAGTTATCAAATTCCTTGTCACGGCCGGGTTCAGAACATCGGCCGTAAGACCGAGGAAATGCTGAAGCTGATTCCCGAAACCGCACTCAACACCATTGAGCGTTGTTCTGGCCATGCAGGCACTTACGGCGTGAAAAAACAGCACCACCAAATGGCCATGAAAATCGGCAAGCCTGTCGTGAAGGCGATGGCGACGATGAAAGACGGCAGTGCGCCCGACTTCATCAGCTCAGATTGTCCCTTGGGTGGTCACCACATCGCCCAAGGCTTTGAGGTCAGCGGGGTGGTGGTACCTACCTTGGCACACCCACTGACGTTGGTGCGCACGGCCTATGGCTTGGCCGCCTAAGCGCGCCATCCCGACGATTTATTTTATTTTTTGATAGGACATACCATGCAATTGACTGGAAACATCACGGCTGACAACTTGATGACGCTAGAGGCGTACAGCAAGTTCCGCAAAGAAAACAAGGCCGCTGTGCTGGCGCACCGCAAGTTGCGCTCGGTGCACTTGGGTGAGAATTTTGTCTTTCAATTTGAAAGCGAGACCACGATTCGCTATCAAATTCAGGAGATGTTGCGTATTGAAAAGGTCTTCGAGGAAGAGGGCATTCAGCAAGAGATCGATGCCTACGCGCCCTTGGTACCAGATGGCACGAACTGGAAAGCGACCATGCTCATCGAGTACATCGACGTCAACGAGCGTAAGCGCGAACTGGCACGCCTAATTGGTGTGGAAGACCGCTGTTATGTGGAGGTGGAGGGCCTGCCACGGATCTATGCCATTGCCGACGAAGACTTGGACAGAGAGACAGAAGAGAAAACATCTGCGGTGCATTTCGTCCGCTTTGAGTTCACACCGGCGATGATCGCGGCCCTGCGTGCAGGGGGCTCTGCCAAGCTAGGGTGTGACCACTCTAACTACCCCGCGCACACCGTGATTGCACCAGAGACCCTGGCCAGTTTGGCGGGAGACCTGAAGGCGTAAAATCTCGTCATGTTATTCGCGATATCACCAGCCAAGGCGCTCGATTACGAGACGCCCCCTGTGACGTCAACCCACACGCCGCCGTTGTTCATTGAGCAATCGGCGGCGTTAATTGACGTACTCAAGTCCTATAGCCCGGAGGGTATCGCGGGGCTCATGCATCTGAGTGACAAGCTCGCCGGCCTTAACGTGGCGCGTTATCAGGCGTGGTCTACCGAGGTCACGCAGCAAAATGCTAAGCAGGCCGTGCTGGCATTCAACGGTGATGTCTACGATGGACTGGCTGCGAAAGAGCTAAGCGAAAAAAAGCTCAACTGGTTGCAAGAGCACCTGTGCATACTGAGCGGTTTATATGGCGTTCTGCGGCCATTGGACTTGATGCAGCCCTATCGGTTGGAGATGGGCACACGATTGCCGAACGGCAAGGGTAAAAACTTATACGCCTTCTGGGGTAGCGCGATTGCTGACTACATCAACACACGTGCAGCGGTAGACAGCAGCGGCATCTTGGTGAACTTGGCGAGTGAAGAATACTTCAAGTCGGTTGATAAAAAAGCGCTCAAGCCCCGTGTGCTCACATGCGCATTCGAAGAGCACAAAAACGGTCAATACAAGGTGATTAGTTTTATGGCCAAGCGTGCGCGCGGCATGATGCTTAGGTTTGCGGTCGATAACGAGGTAAAGAAACCCGGTGACCTGCAGGCGTTTGACCGTGATGGCTACCGATTTGATGCGTCCGCCTCAGGCCCGGATCGATTGGTGTTCAGACGTCCCGCCGTCACTTAAAAAGCATGCGTATGTCGGAGTCCGCCATGCCCGCCATGCCGGTCATGCCTGCCGGGCCAGCATGGGCTGGCGTGGATAACATGGCGTCTGTCCCCGGTCTGGATCAGCCGGTGCGGCTTCTGGCCCGATTCACAAATCCTGAAATAGTGGTGTTGCAGCATTTCCTCTCGCATCATGAATGCGACGAGTTGGTTCGTTTAGCGCGTCCCAGGCTGGCGCCCTCTGAGACGGTTGCCGATGACGAGGATGACTTGTCACGAACCAGTCAGGGTATGTTTTTTGACCCGGCTGAGAATGCCTTGATACGCACCATAGACCAGCGTATTGCGCATTGCTTCAACTGGCCCGTTACCCACGGCGAGGACCTACAGGTTTTGCGCTATGAGACCGGCGGCCGCTACGACCCGCACTATGACTACTTCAGTGCGTCTACGCCTGACGATATCAGCGGTGTGCATCTGCATGGTCAGCGTGTGGCGACGGTCATTCTCTACTTGAACGAGCCCGAGCAAGGGGGCGACACGGCATTTGTCGACCGAGACTTTCGGGTAACCCCGACCAAGGGGAATGCGGTGTTTTTTAGTTATCTGTCGGCCGATGCCAGCAGCAAGACCTTGCATGCAGGCCTGCCCGTCTTGGCCGGTGAGAAGTGGATCGCAAACAAATGGCTGCGTGCGCGTCCGTTTTAGCTGTCGTCAGAAAACAGGTCGCCCGTAACCGGGGGCTGTGACGCGTGGCGGGCTTGGATACCCGCACGCTCTGCCTCCTCACTCCACACGACGAGCTTGCCTAATTTCACGCCAAGTAGGCGCAGTGGCTTATCTAACGTGGCGCGTTTGAGGGCTTGTCCCGCGTGGTGACGAATATCGCTTGCGCTCCGGATGGCATGGGGCAAGCTCACATCGCGGGTGATGGTTTTAAATTGATTGTCGCGTAATTTAATTCCGACTGACCGGGCGGCATACGCCTTGCGCGCGAGGTCTTCGGCTAATTTGGTGCACAGGCGCGTGAAAATATCGCTTAGCTGCTCGCGGTCGCGTTTGGCGTGTAAGTCTTTTTCAAACGTGGTTTCCCGGCTAATGGAGACGGGTTCACTGTGTGTCACGACGGGGCGGTCATCCTCACCGTGGGATGCCAAATGCAACCAGCGTCCATAGCTGTTCCCGAAGTGGTCAATCAGCCACTGCTCGTCGCGCGCTGCGAGTTCTCCCAAGGTTTGAATGCCCAGGGCTTTGAGCTTTGCGTCGGACTTAGGTCCAATACCGTTCATGGCGCGGCAGGGTAGTGGCCAGATGCGCAAGGCGATATCGGCTTCACTCAAAATGCTAATGCCGTTAGGCTTGTCTAGCTCGCTCGCCATTTTTGCCAGTAGCTTGTTGGGTGCCACGCCGATAGAACAGCTCAAGCCAGTCGCGTGAAAAATTTCCTTTTGTAGGAGACGTGCGATCACCCGCCCACCCTCGCGCTGGCCCCCGGGCACGTGGGTCAAGTCGATGTAAACCTCGTCAATCCCCCGGTTCTCCATCACGGGTGCGATTTCCAAAATAACCGCTTTGAAGCGCGCCGCGTAGTCTCGGTAGCGTTCGTGGTCGACGGGTAGCATGATCGCGTCTGGGCAGAGCGCGGCCGCCTTCATCATGCCCATGGCAGACCCTAGGCCGTAGGCTCTAGCGGCATAGGTGGCGGTTGTGATCACGCCCCGTCCGGTGTAGTCACCTAAGCGCTGAAATTGTGAGATTGGCCAGTTTGCGGGGTCTTCCGACGCAGCGGAGTCCTCGGAACCGCTTGCAGAAACGGGTCGTCGCCCACCACCGATCACGACCGGGAGGCCCTTTAGCTGCGGGTAGCGAAGCAACTCGACGGATGCAAAAAATGCATCCATGTCCAGATGTGCGATGCGCCTAGGAAGCGGGGCTGAGGGCTCTGCTGTCACGCCGAAAAAACACGCGGCAAAATGACCGCGTGCCGCATTTAGGTTGGGAAGGTGCCGGGAACCAGAATGGAGGTGTCCACATTCGCCATTTGAGTGCGTCCGCAAAAAGCCATGGTTAAGTCCAGCTCCTTGTGAATGATCTCAAGCGTCTTGGTGACGCCTGCTTCCCCCATGGCGCCAAGGCCATAGAGAAATGCACGGCCAACATAAGTGCCCTTCGCGCCCAAGGCCATTGCCTTCAGCACGTCCTGTCCACTGCGAATGCCCCCGTCCATGTGCACCTCTATGTCTTTGCCCACCGCCGCCACAATACGCGGCAACACGGCGATTGTTGACTCGGCGCCATCCAATTGTCTGCCGCCGTGGTTAGATACGACGATGGCATCGGCACCAGATGCCACGGCCAAGCGCGCATCTTCCTCGTCCAGAATGCCTTTGATGATGAGCTTGCCACCCCAGCGCTTCTTGATCCACTCGACGTCACCCCAGTTGAGTTCAGGGTCAAACTGCTTGGCGGTCCAGTCTGAGAGTGAGCCCATGTCGTCGACACCGGAGACATGGCCAACAATGTTGCCGAACTCGCGCCGCTTTGTGCCCGCCATACCCATGCACCAGCGCGGCTTGGATGCCATGTTGAGGATGTTGCCTAGGGTGAGTTTGGGGGGCGCTGAGAGCCCATTCTTTAAATCTTTGTGGCGCTGACCCAGTATCTGCAAATCCAAGGTGAGCACCAAGGCTGAACAATTCGCGGCCTTAGCGCGGTCGATTAGGCGCTCAATAAAACCGCGATCTCGCATCACATAAAGTTGAAACCAAAACGGGTGGTTGTCCGTGCCGGCAGCCACGTCTTCAATCGAGCAAATGCTCATGGTCGAGAGCGTGAACGGCACCCCAAAAGCTTTAGCTGCTCTGGCGGCTTTGATCTCGCCATCGGCGTGTTGCATGCCGGTGAGCCCCGTCGGTGCGATGGCGACTGGCATTGCCACGGGTTGATCAATCATGGTGGTAGCGGTACTGCGCCCCAGCATATTCACGGCCACACGTTGACGGAATTTGATGGGCGCGAAATCATCGGTGTTGGCGCGGTAAGTTGACTCTGTCCAGCTGCCGGAATCAGCGTAGTCGTAGAACATACGGGGGACGCGCTTAACGGCGAGGCGGCGTAAGTCTTCAATGTTCGTGATGACGGTCATGGGGTCTCCTGCTTATAAAGTTGGCTGCACGTCGTGCAGGTTGCCAGCAATGGCGGTCTAGTCGCATCGTAACCAGATTGCCCATCGCGGTGGTTGAAACTCGGTTTTTGCGTTTGAGTTTTTTTCACACTGAGGGCCAATCGTCTGTTAGTTGGCTGACAGACGGACACGATGGCGTTTAATTTGTTGAACAATTTGCGTGGGGGCGGTCCCGCCCAAGGTGTTTCTCTCACTCATGGAGCCCAACAAGCTGAGCGGGCCGTAAACGTCTTCTTCAATGCGGGCATCGAAGGTTTGTAGTGTCGCCAGTGGCAACTCAGATAGGTCAACGCCTTGCGCTTGTGCCGCCTTGACGGCGTGCGCCACAATCTCGTGGGCGTCACGGAAGGGCAGGCCTTTTTTCACCAAATAGTCGGCGAGGTCTGTGGCGGTGGCGTAGCCTTTTTTGGCTGCGGCCTCCATGGCTTGGGCGTTGACGGTGATGCCGCCCTCTTTCTTGCCACTCACCGCATCGGCCTGACCACCGACCATTTCGGCAAAAATGCGCAAGGTGTCTTTGAGTGTGTCCACGGTGTCAAACAGCGGCTCTTTGTCTTCTTGGTTGTCCTTGTTGTATGCCAAGGGTTGGCCCTTCATGAGCGTGATGAGCCCCATCAGGTGACCGACGACGCGACCCGTTTTCCCACGCGCCAGCTCAGGGACATCTGGGTTTTTCTTTTGCGGCATGATGGAGCTGCCGGTAGTGAAGCGGTCAGAAATTTTGACAAAGCCAAAGTTTTGGCTCATCCAAATAATCAACTCTTCGCTCAAGCGACTAACGTGGATCATGACCAACGAGGCGGCGGCGGTGAACTCAATCGCAAAGTCTCTGTCGCTAACGGCATCCAAGCTGTTTTGACAGACACCGTCCATCCCCAAGGTCTTGGCGACACGCTCACGGTCGAGCGGGTAGGTGGTGCCCGCCAGCGCAGCTGAGCCCAATGGGAGCTGGTTCACCCGCTTGCGCACGTCCTGCATACGTTGTTGATCACGGTGGAACATCTCCACATAGGCCAGCAGGTGGTGGGCGAAGCTCACGGGTTGCGCGACCTGTAAGTGGGTGAAGCCAGGCAGGATGACGGAAACATGTTGTTCCGCGACCTCGACCAAAGCCAATTGCAGCTCCGCGAGCAGACCGTCAATCACGTCCATCTCATCGCGCAACCACAGTCGGATATCGGTCGCTACCTGGTCGTTGCGGCTACGCCCTGTGTGTAGGCGTTTGCCAGCATCGCCCACCAATTGCGTCAGGCGGGCTTCGATATTGAGGTGTACGTCCTCCAAGTCGAGTTGCCAGTTGAAGGCATCGGCTGCGATTTCCTCGCGCACTTGGCTTAGGCCACGCTGGATGTCTGCCAAATCGGTTGCGCTGATGATGCCCACAGCCGCCAACATGTCTGCGTGTGCCAATGAACCCGCGATATCCGCCTGTGCCAGGCGCTTATCGAAAAACACGCTGGCGGTATACCGCTTAACCAACTCGCTCATGGGCTCATTGAACAGGGCAGACCACGCTTGGGCCTTCGTATCGAGTTGGTTAGATGACATGGTGACCAAAATAAAGGGTGACACCACCCAATGCGGCGTCAGCCCTTATTTTAGCGATCTCAGCATCACCGTGATTAACCGGTGTTACGCAGCCCCGCGGCGATACCGTTAATCGAGATTTGTATGCCTAATTTCACCCGTTCATCGCTCTTGCCTTCGCGGTATCGGCGCAATAGCTCGACCTGTAGGTGGTGTAAGGGGTCGATATAGGGGAAACGGTGCTCTATGGACCGGCGTAGCGCGGGGTTGTTGGCCAATCGTTCGCGGTGACCGGTGATCAGGGTCAGGGCGTCCGCGGTGCGTTGCCATTCCGCCTCTATGGTGGCCAATACCCGCTTACGTAGGCGGCTATCGGGCACCAAATCCGCATAGCGACGAGCCAAGGCCAAGTCAGACTTTGCTAACACCATGTCCATGTTGGACAGCAAGTTGGCAAAGAACGGCCAGTCGCTCGCCATTAAACGCAGCGCGCTGAGGCGCTTTGCGCGGCTGCGCGGCTGGCTTGAGCGTGCGCTGTCTGAGACGGTGCCCAGTTGGCCGCTTAGGTAGGCTTCCACCGCGCTACCAAACCCGTACCACCCCGGTAGGGTGAGGCGGGATTGTCCCCAGCTAAAGCCCCACGGAATGGCGCGCAAGTCTTCGATGCGCTCGGTAGGCTTGCGCGATGCGGGTCGAGAGCCGATGTTGAGTTCCGCAATCTCACGCAAGGGCGTGGCGGCGAAGAAATAGCTAGCGAACCCCGGTGTCTCGTACACCAACTGCCGATAGGCCTGCATGCTCGCGTCAGAAAGTTGTTGGGCCAACTGCAAAAACGCGTTGGGCACGTCGGCCGTAGGCGGTAACAAGCTGGCCTCTAACGTGGCGGCCACCAGCGTTTCTAAGTTGCGCCGGCCTATGTCTGGGTTGGCGTACTTAGACCCAATGACTTCGCCTTGCTCAGTCAGGCGAATTTGACCGCGCACGGTGCCATGCGGTTGCGCCAGAATGGCTTGATAGCTAGGGCCACCGCCGCGGCCCACGGTGCCGCCCCGGCCGTGGAATAGACGCATTTGAATGCGGCCTCCGGGTAGCTCGTCAAAGAGTTTTGCAAGCGCCGTTTCGGCCCGGTAAAGCGACCAGTTGCTGGTGACGATGCCGCCGTCTTTGTTGCTATCCGAGTAGCCCAGCATGATGTCTTGTTCGCTGTATTGGTGCGACTGGGTCATGCCTTTGCTGGCGGCCTGTGCGCGGCGAATCATGGGCAGTATGCCTGGCAAGGCGAAGTAGTCGCGCATGATGGCCTCGGACTGCGCGAGGTCCTCAATGGTTTCAAACAGTGGCACCACGATCAGGTCGGCGCGCGCATCCTCGCTTAACAAACCGGTGAGCAGATTGCTTTCTTTTTGCAGTAGCAAGACCTCTAATAAATCGCTCGCCGCCTCGGTGTGGCTGATGATGACGTGGCGTATAGCCTGCGCCCCATAGGTTTGCCTGCCCTTGGCGGCTGCGTGGAAGATGGCGAGCTCGGTTTGTGTCAGTGGGCTATAGGCCAGACCGGCAACGTAGAGCCGCCGCGCATCGTTTAATTGCGCTAACAGCAGCGAGCGCTTGTCGCCCTCGCTCAGTGTGGCGTAGCTGGGGTGGATGCGGGCCTTTGCCAGCAACTCCGCAACCACCGCTTCGTGCTTGTCAGAACTTTGACGTAAGTCCAAGGTGCCGAGATGGAAACCAAACACCTGGGCGCCGCGCATGAGGGCGCGCAAGCGTTGGTTCGCCAACATGGCGCCGAAGTTGGCGTGTAGCGAGTCATAAATCACGCGCAGGTCGGCTAAGAAAAGGTCGGCACTTGCGTAGGGTTCTGACGGGGCGACGGCATGGCGTGCGGCCACGCCACCGGTGAGGGCCTGTAAGGTGGCGGCTAAGCGCGCGTACACGCCGGTGAGGGCGCGGCGATAGGGCTCATCTTGGCGGTGTGGATTGCTGTCGGGTGAGCGCACGGCTAAGGCCTGCATATCGGCACTAATGCGAATTAAGCGCGCCGACATCGAGAGTTCGCTGCCCAGAAGGTGAACCTCGGTGAGGTAATGGCGAATCGCCATATCGGCCTGGCGCTTGAGCGCTAACTCAAGGGTCTGCGCGGTCACGAAGGGATTGCCATCACGGTCCCCCCCAATCCATTGGCCCATCCTGAGAAAGTTTGGCGCGTCATCGATGCTCAGCGCATCTTCTATTTCACGGTAGATTTTTGGAATCTCGTTCAAAAACGTCGATTGGTAGTAAGCCAAGGCGTTGTTGATCTCGTCTTCAACGGTGAGCTTCTCGGTGCGCATCAGACGGGTTTGCCACAGCTGAACCACGCGCGCGCGAATCTTGTCCTCGTTTGCCTGTAAGTCTCTTGGCGCCAAGTTGTCACGCGCTTGCAGTAAGCTACCAATCGCGCGCTCAGCATCCAAAATACTTTTGCGTTGGACCTCGGTCGGGTGTGCCGTTAAGACGGGGGAGACGTGCAGGTCGCCGAGCGCTTTGGTTAAGGCCTTTTTGCTCACACCGTGTGCATCCAAGGTGCTGAGCGCTTTGGCTAAGCTACCGGTTTGTTGTTGTCCTTCACGCTCATGCACCACGCGGCGGCGAATGTGATGCCGGTCTTCAGCTAAGTTCGCTAAGTGCGAAAAGTAGGTAAATGCGCGAGCGACCGTGACTGTTTGGTCACCGCTCAAGCCCTTCAGCAACCGTTTGAGCGCCTTGTCCGCGCCGGCGTCCGCTTGCCGGCGGAAGGCGACAGACAGTTGTCGAATGTTCTCAATCAGTGCGTAGATCGCCTTGCCCTCTTGGTCACGAATGACCTCGCCTAGCAGGCGTCCCAAGAACCGGATGTCATCTACCAATGGGGCGTCTTTGTCAGGTGTCCCCGCCGACGGCAGACGCTTGGTTGTGTTGGTTTTTGAAGCAGTTGCAGAGCGAGTGGCCATGGTGGTCTTTTGTGTGGATTGCAAAATCAGCGCCTATCAAGCGGGCGGGTGACCCGCAGACGAATGCGCTAAGTCATGCTAGCATTTGCTTTACTTAACGATTACCAACGGGTTACCAAGTGAATAAGTCATCTCCGCTAAGCCTAACGATCGCCACACGAGAGAGTCGCCTTGCCATGTGGCAGGCGGAGCACGTTCAGGCTTGTCTGCACACCTTGGGCCACGACGTCAAGCTGTTGGGCATGACTACCCGGGGTGATGAGATTTTGGATCGGACCTTGTCAAAGGTGGGCGGCAAGGGACTCTTTGTAAAAGAGCTGGAAGTGGCTTTGGCGAATGGCGACGCCGATTTGGCGGTGCACTCACTAAAAGATGTCCCCATGCGACTGCCTGATGGCTTTGAGCTCGCCTGCGTGATGACACGCGAGGATCCGCACGATGCTTGGGTGTCTCCCGTCGCTGGCGATTTAGTTGACTTGCCTGAGGGTGCCGTGGTCGGCACGTCGAGTTTGCGCCGTGTGGTGTTGTTGCGTGATCGTTTGGACAGCTTGGGTCGCCAAGACGTGCGCATTAAGCCGCTGCGGGGTAATTTAGACACCCGTTTGCGCAAGCTTGACGCCGGGGAGTACCACGCCATTGTGTTGGCGGCCGCTGGCTTGAAGCGATTGGAACTGCCCGATCGTATTCGCCGCATCTTTACGCCCAGCGACATGCTGCCATCCGCCGGCCAAGGGGCGTTGGGTATCGAGGTTCGCAGTGACCGGGTGGATTTGATCGAGGCCTTGAAGCCGCTTGTGCACATGCCAACGTGGTTCCGCGTTGCCGCCGAGCGCGCGGTGAGTCGAGCCCTTGGCGGCAGTTGCTCGGTACCACTGGCGGCGCATGCCACATGGGGCGCGTCAGACGAATTGATCGTGGATGCTGCGTGGGGGGAGTTGGTCGATGTGGAGGCCACTGCCGACCTCACCGGGCAATTACAGGCCGCGCTTGCCAAGCCACTGATACGCGCGCAGCGCCGGGCCCACGTGACCGACCTGGCTGCAGCCGAGGCACTGGGCTTGGCGGTTGCGCAAGATCTTATTGCCGATGGTGCGCGCGTCACCAGTTAGGCGGCGCACGGTCGTTGTCACCAGGCCGCTGCCCGAAGCGGGTGGCTGGGCAGATCATCTGCGTGCGGCAGCATACCCGGTGCTCACGCTCCCACTGATTAACATCCAAGGCTTGGGCGGCGCACCGTCGCAGGCGCATCTCACGGCGGTTCAGGCGTGGCCAACGTTTTCCTCGGTCATGTTTGTGAGCGCCAATGCCGTTCGCTTCTTTTTTGCAGCGGCATCCGCCACCGACAGCGCGCACTGGCTGGCGCGCTGGCGTGCAGGGGCGGGACCCCGCTGCTGGGCAACGGGCCCGGGTACGGTCAAAGCGCTGCGTGCGGCTGGCGTGCCAGAGCAGGCCATTGATGCGCCGTTAGCGGCGGGGTTGGCCTTTGACTCGGAACATCTATGGGCCGTCGTCCAAGCGCAAATTAAGCCGGCGTCGGCGGGCGCTCCTGAGCCGACTGTACTGATCGTTCGCGGTCGCTCCGGCAGCGCAGATGACGGCGATGGCCGGGATTGGTTGGGGAAGCAGTGCGTGGCGCGCGGCGCACAGGTGACGTACCTAGCGGTTTATCAGCGGTCAATGCCGGTTTGGGACAGCGCATTTGAAAGCGTGTGGCAGCAAGCCACCAGCGACCCCACGGCGGTGTGGCTTGTGAGCAGCACGCAGGCGCTCTCAAACGCACAGGCGTTGGTAGGCGCTGACAGCAACTTACTGGCTAACCAGACCTTGTTGGTGACCCACGCACGTATTCAGGAACGCGCAAAAGCATTGGGGTGCAAGCACGTCGCCCTTTGCGCGCCCGTGATGGATTCCATTTTGATGACGCTCCGCGCTCTTGATCAGAACTTTTCCGGTCTGTGATATTGCCATCTACAATGGGTGCGAGGGTGCTAAGAGGGCGGTCAACGGTTCTTTGACCGCTTCTGAGCGGCCCAACTGTGCAACCAACGAGAAGCGCGCTTATGACTGACTCGACATCTACAGATAATGCGTCTAAAAAGGCGAGCGTTGCAGGCGATGTGACGTTGCCTGCGGGCGACAAGGCCGCATCAAGTCCCGCTGCATCGACCGGCAAGTCGGGTCATCAACCGGCAGGCGGTCGCTCATTGGGTTCGATGTTCTTGATTCTCATGACCGTCGTCGTTTCTGTGGCGGCGCTGGCTTCCTCCTACCTCACTTGGCAGAGTTTCTCTGGTTTGCGTGCGGCGGTGGGTCAACGCATGCAGTCAGCCGAGGCAGAGGTCACACCGTTACGTGAACTGAGTAGTGAAACAGCCGGGCGTCTCAATGCCTTGCAATCACGCTTGAGTGGCGCCGAGCAACGTATCAGCGAGCTCAACCTGCAGCGTACCCAACTCGAGGAGTTGATGCTAAGCGTGTCACGGTCGCGGGACGAAACCTTGGTTCAGGACTTGGGTTCTGCATTGCGTTTTGCCGTGCAGCAAGCACAACTGATGGGCAACCCCCAGCCGCTTATCGCCGCGCTGCAAGTGGGTATCGAGCGCATCGAGGCCGCAGCCAACCCCCGTTTGGCCGGCGTTCGGGATGCCATGAAAAATGACTTGGATGTGATGCAGACCGAGACCAATACCGATGTCTCGTTGGTCGTTCGCGACCTGGCCCGCTTGACACGCGACGTAAATAAAATCGCGATGCGCGATACCGCGCCGCCGACAGACCGCACAGTCACTTCCGACGCGGACACGTCTGCCGCACCTTCCCCAGCCATTGGTCTGGCCACTGACCCCGCATCGACCACCGTGGCCCCGTCCCTGCTCGATCAGGCGGTGACGTCTGTGAGTACCGTGTGGCATAGCTTGAGTCAGGCCTTCGTGGCGCAAGCCAGTCAACTGGTGCGCGTCCGCGCCGTAGCGCCTACCGATGAGTTGATGTTGTCACCCGAGAACGCCTGGGTGTTGCGAGAGAATCTGAAGCTGCGGTTGTTGAGCGCCCGACTTGCCGTGTTATCAGGGCAAAAGCAAACAGCGTTGGCTGATATTTCGGCGGTGCTACAAGGTATCGCGCTGTATGCCGATCCCGCGGCCCCCAGCGTGGTGGGGCTGGTCGGTGATTTGCAGCAGCTGCAAACAACGATTGCCGCGCTGCATGTCCCTATCCCTCAGAGTACGTTGGCCGCGCTGGCTAGCGCCGCTTCAGCACGATAGGATCGCACCATGAAATGGCTTTTCTCTCTCATTTGGTGGGTCGTGCTTGCGGTTTGTGTCGCTTGGTTGTTGAACAACAGTGCAATGGTCTCGGTGTTTGTCGATGGCTTGCGCATCGATTTATCACTCAATCTAATCTTGACCTGCTTGGCGCTCGGGGTCTGGCTGCTGCTGGTCGGATTGCGTTTTCGCTATGGGATTCAAGCCACCTATGTAACGAGTAAGCGCGCGCGTTTGACGTACAAGGAACAGGCCGTATCGTCTTTGGTTTTAGATGCGCTGAGTCTGCAACTCGCTGGGCGACATGGTCGAGCCCAAACAGCGGCGGCGGAGGCCATTGAGAAGTTGGATGGCTTAACGGCCCAAGATGGCGCTCAGTTGCCGCGTCAGGCAACCTTGCGGGTACTGGCGAATTGGGTTTGCGCGGAGAGCGCGCACACCCTGCGTCAAACCGCGGTCGTGGACACCCACTTAGCGCATGCATTGGCGGTGGACACCCACAACGACGGTGCGATTGCCCAAGAGGGTGTGCGCCTGCGGGCGTTGCGATGGGCGCTAGAACTTGGCGATAGCCCCCGCGCGCATCAACGCTTAGCGGAGCTACCTAAAGCGGTCTCACGCCGTGTGCAGGTCTGGCGCGCACGGCTCGATCTGGCGTTGATGGACCAGCAACCTGAAAAGGCACTGGAAGCCGTTAGGACACTCACCAAGCATGGGGTTTATGCGGCGCGTGCGTCACTGAGTTTGCAACGCTCACTGGCGGTGCAGATGTTGGAGCGTTGTCATGACGAGGTCGCATTGGAGAGCATGTGGAAATCCTTGCCGCAGGCGGAGCGGGCCGGCTATGACGTGTCTCTGGCGTGGGTCAGTCAACGCTTGGCCGTTGCGGCGGATCTGAGTGATGAGGTGGCGGTCAAACTGATGTCCCAGTTACAAGTTATTTGGGACAACATCGGTGACTTGAGCGATGCGCAACAAGCACGTCTGGTTGCGTGTATGACGCAGCTCTTGCCCCAACTACCCGATAGCTGGTTGGGCGTTATAGAGCAGGCACAGCAACAGCAGCCCGAAAAGGGTCTGCTGCAATACCTTACCGCGGTGGCTTATGTACAACGTCAGCTCGTTGGCAAGGCCAAACCGATGTTGAAGCGGGCGGCAGAAAGCGATGCCCCGCTGGATTTACGTCGTGACGCTTGGGTGCAAACCGCGAAGTTAGAGGCCGAGCTAGGCGATCAAGCCGCTGCGGCCGCCGCTTGGCAAGCGGCTGCGCTGGCAAGCTGATAGGTTCCCTACCTAGCCTACCTGCCACACGCGGGTGCGCCCATCTGCTTGTACCAACAACACATTGAATGGATCTTTGCGTCCGCCGTAAACGGGACCATCCATGCCTGGGCTACCAATCGGCATGCCTGGGACGGTAATCCCTAGCGCTTTAGGTCGCTCGGCGAGTAAGCGCTTGATAGCGTCTGCAGGCACGTGGCCTTCAACGACGTAGCCCGCTACGGTTGCCGTGTGGCAAGAACCAAGCTTTTCCGACAGGCCCAACTGCTTGCGCTTAGCGCGGTTCCCCGTATCGTAGGTCTTTACTTGGAAGCCGGCTTGCGCCATGAGTGCTACCCAGTCTTTGCAGCAACCGCAATTAGGGTCTTTCCAGACTTCTAACAAAGGGGCTGTCGTCGCCGCTTGAGCCCGTGGCATCGCCCACGCGCCTAGCGTGGCCACCACAGCAAATGTCGCGAAGCCGCCAAACCGTTGCAAGGTGGCCCGTTTACTGTGGGACACCGTATGCGACAAGGCGATTGACTGATCTGATTTCTTCATGAGAACTCCACATGCTGAGCAAACGATTTCGAGGGATGCAACATCTAGAAAGTTCCCATACGTTGTCGTATTTGACGGCGCTGTTAATGGCCCAAGATCTTAGACAAAAAGTCTTTGCTGCGCTCGTTCTGGGGGTTGTTGAAGAACTCGTCCGGGGTGTTTTCTTCGACAATCTGACCCTGATCCATAAAGATGACGCGGTCGGCCACGGCCTTGGCAAACCCCATTTCATGGGTCACACAAATCATGGTGATACCTTGGTCGGCCAGTTCGACCATGACGTCCAACACCTCTTTGATCATCTCGGGGTCGAGTGCGGAGGTCGGCTCATCAAACAACATAATTTTGGGCGTCAGGCACAAAGCCCGTGCAATGGCCACGCGCTGTTGCTGACCGCCAGAGAGCTGTAACGGGTACTTTTCCGCCTGCTCGGCAATTTGTACGCGCTCAAGTTGCTGCATGGCGCGATCTTCAGCTTCCTGTTTGGGCAATTTCCCCACCCACATCGGCGAAAGCGTCAAATTTTCCAGCACGGTCAGGTGAGGGAATAAATTGAACTGTTGGAACACCATGCCCACTTGTTTGCGGACCTGATCAATGGCCTTCACGTCGTCACCAAGCTCCACACCGTCTACCACGAGGCGACCCTCCTGATGCTCCTCCAGCCGATTGATACACCGGATGAGCGTTGACTTGCCGGAGCCCGATGGACCGCAAATGACAATGCGTTCACCTTTGGCGACGGATAGGTTGATATCCCGCAGCACATGGAAATTATTGCCATACCACTTGTTAACTTTGTCGAATGTAATGATGGGTTCAGACATGGTTTTACTCTTAAATATTTGTTGCGTACAAGCGTTGCGTGTGCATCAACGCTGCTTACCTTTGTTGGCTTGTCCTTCGACCCACGAGCTGTAGCGCGACATGGAAAAACAGAACAGGAAATAAATCATGGCGATGAATAAGTAGCCCTCGACATAGAAGATGCGCCATTCCGTGTCGGAGCCCAGAGCCATCTTGAGTGCGCCTGTCAACTCATACAAGCTCACAATGATGACCAAAGACGTGTCTTTGAAGATCGCGATGAAGCTGTTCATGATGCCGGGTACAACCATCGCCAAAGCTTGCGGTAAGACGATCTTGCGTTGTGTTTGCCAGTAGGACAAACCCAAGGTCGCAGCCGCCTCAATCTGCCCCTTGGGAACTGCTTGCAAGCCGCCGCGTATCACTTCAGCCATGTACGCGGTTTGAAACAGCGTGATCCCCACCAGAACCCTGACCAGTACGTCAATCGTGACGCCAGCAGGCATGAACAGTGGGAACATGAACGAGGCCATGAACAAGACGGAGATCAGCGGGACGCCGCGAATCAGCTCTACAAACACAGTGCACAAAGCGCTGATGGCGGGTAAATCTGATCGCCGGCCCAGCGCCACGAGTAGCGACAACGGGAAAGCCAGGGCAATCGAGATCGTGGCGAGCATGATGGTCAGTGGCAAGCCGCCCCAACGGCTGGTCTCAACGGGCTCAAGGCCCATGACGTCGCCGCCCATGAGCGTGAAGAAGCTACCCAGAACCAAAACCCAGAGGGCAATCAACCAGGGCTTCCAAAATGGACGCGTACAGCTGGCCACCAGCAAGATGACCATCAACAGGGTAGCGATTAGTGGGCGCCATTGCTGATCGTAGGGGTAGCGGCCGAAAATGATCACACGGTATTTCTCGGTGATCACACCCCAGCAAGCACCGGCGCCCTCCGCGCGGCAGGCCCCTGAGTCAGCCAGCCAGGTGGCGCGTAATATCGCCCAGTCAATGAGCTGCGGCAGGTACCAGACCAGCACACCGCCAAAAAGCAGCGTGGCCAAAGTGGTTCGTAGGTCGCCAAACAGGTTGCTACGAATCCAAGGGACGAGGCCCTCGGTGTTCACAGGTGCCCGTCTCGCCTCGATCGGTTTAAAGGTAGATGTTGACATATTCGCAGGCCTATCGCTCTTTGATCGCAGAGCGTTTGTTGTACCAGTTCATTAAGAGAGAGGTGAGCAGTGAGGTCATGAGATAAATTAACATCACGATCGCAATGCACTCAACCGCTCGGCCTGTTTGGTTCAGCGCGGTATTGGTCACAGACACAATGTCTGGATAGCCCACGGCAACCGCGAGCGATGAATTTTTGGTGAGGTTGAGGTACTGGTTGGTTAGTGGCGGAATAATCACGCGTAAGGCCTGAGGCAGCATCACCAACTTCATGGTCAATCTCTTGGGTAGTCCCAAGGCGGCGGCAGCTTCAGATTGGCCTGCTGATACCGATTGGATACCGGCGCGCACCACCTCGGCCACAAATGCTGCGGTGTAAAACGTCAAGCCAAACAACACCGTTAAAAATTCTGGTGTCACAGCGGCTCCAAACTCGATCGCAAAGTCGCCTTTGACGGGGGTGTCGAATTCGGATGGCGCCCCGCCGATGAACCAGCCCACCACCGCGCCTGCAAGCAGCATGCACACGGGAACCCAAAAGCTACTCACCGGTTGACCTGTCGCCTCAAATCTGCGCGTTGCCCAGCGCCGGTAGACAAATATGCCCACACCCGCGAGTAACAGACCGAATAAACCTAGCAAATGGCCGAATTCCCAGAGCGGTGCGGGAAAGTTGATACCGCCCTTACTCAGGAAAAAATTGCCAACTTGCCACGGCTCCCAGCTGTCCGGCAACGTTTGCGTCAGGAACAGGTACCACATGTAAAGCTGTAGCAGGACAGGAATGTTGCGGAATACCTCCACATAGGCGGTACAAAACCCACGCACCAAGGCGTTGCGCGAGAAGCGGCCGATGCCCAGCGCAGTGCCAAGCACGGTTGTGAGGACGATGCCGATAATGGCCACGCGCAAGGTGTTGGATAAGCCAACAACGAAGGCCCACCAGTAGTCTTGACCAGAGTCGTAGGGTATGGCTGTTTCACCGATTTCAAAACCGGCAGCCTGGGTCAGAAAGTCGAACCCGCTCTGCATGCCGCGCGCCGCCATGTTCGTCATGGTGTTGCTGGCCAGCAGCCAAATAAGTGAGATGATCGCGCCGATCGCGAGCGCTTGGTAGACAAGGCCTCGGAATGCCTTGCTGCGCCAAGACCAATGGGTCACCTTGGGTGGCACGTGGGTGGTGCTCATAATATTTCTTCAGCTGATACCTCGCCGTCACAAGCACATGCTTGTCAGAACTGGCGTGAGGTTAATAGAGATGATCGGGTCGTTATTGCTATGCATGAGGACAAACCGCCTGCCAAGTAGTGACTTGACAGGCGGCCTACCTATGCAACGCTGAGGCGTCCGCCTTTTCAGGCGTTGGTCTCAGAGTTGTTCAGTCGCGGGCAACTTAGCGAACTGGGTAGGCGTACATCAAGCCACCGTTGGTCCACAAGTTGTTGATGCCACGTGGCAACGCCAATGGTGAGTTAGGGCCGACGTGACGCTCGAAAATCTCGCCGTAGTTGCCTGTAGCGGCCAACGCACGCGCCATCCACTCAGCATCCAAACCAATCAGCTTGCCGGTGTCGTCCTTAGAGCCCAAGAGGCGTCCGATCGCGGGGCTATCGTTTTTCTTCATTTCGGCAAGGTTGGCCTGTGTAACGCCCAACTCTTCAGCTTCCACTAAGCCGGCGACGACCCACTTCACGATACCAAACCACTGGTCATCGCCTTGGCGAACCATAGGGCCCAATGGCTCCTTGGAGACCAGCTCAGGCAAGATCATGTAGTCAGCTGGATTTTGCGCGTCTTTGTTACGGACAGATGCCAAACCAGAGGCGTCTGTCGTGTAACCCAAGCAACGACCTGCAAAGAAGGCGGCTTTAGCGGCTTCAAAGCTCTCGAAAACAACGGTCTTGATGTTCAAGTTGTTGGCTTTTGAAAAGTCTGTGAGGTTCTTTTCTGTCGTGGTACCGGCTTCCACACACACCGTTTGGTTCTTGAGCTGCTTGGCGCTCTTCATTTTGGTCTTGGTAGGCACCATGAAGCCTTGGCCGTCATAGTAAGTTACGCCTGTTGCGTGCAGACCCAATGACGTATCGCGTGTCATTGTGAATGTGGTGTTGCGCGACAACATGTCAACTTCACCAGACTGCAGAGCGGTAAAGCGCTGTGTCGAGTTCAAAGGCACGTATTTCACTTTGCTGGCATCACCCAATGTGGCGGCCGCAACAGCGCGGCACACATCCACGTCTAGTCCAGACCACTCGCCCTTTGAGTCCGCTGCTGAAAAGCCAGGCAGGCCGGTGTTGACGCCACACACGAGCGTGCCGCGTGCCTTGACGGCGTCGAGAGTTTCGCCTGCGTGTGCAGGCATGGCTAGCACGGCGGTCGCTGCGACAACGGCAGCGGCTACGAATTTAATTTGTTTCATGAATACTCCTGATTCGGATGGTTGTGAGTCAAACGCTGCCCGTTGGGTGTTTGAGAACCCACGCGTCGCAGACATGACACTATACCTAAGCTGATCACTGCTTTTTCTTGGGGTTTACACGGTCGTTTGCAATTTGAGAGCGGGCCGTGGCGACGACATCACCGAGTTCGCACCAAAACTGGGCGCTGGACTCAGTTATAGTTTTCTAGCGGCAGTGGAGGCGGTGGTAGCCGCCGTGCTTGCGTATTTACAACCAAGGGGTCCGAATGAAAGCATTACGTATAGACAAAGAACCGGCTTACCAGTGCCAATTGGTGGACATTGATGAGGCTCAATTTGAAGCGGAACTCGCTCCAGAGGGGGATGTGTGGGTGGACGTGGGCTATTCGACGATTAACTACAAAGACGGGTTGGCAATTACGGGGAAGTCGCCCGTCGTGCGCAAGCCGAGTTTAATTCCCGGGATTGATTTGGTCGGTCGCGTACGTCAGAGCACCCATGGTCGCTGGAAGGCCGGTGATGAGGTGATTTTGAATGGCTGGGGCGTGGGCGAAAATCATTCGGGCGGTTTGTCGCAAGTCGCGCGCGTGAAGGGCGACTGGCTCATTGAAAAACCGGCTGCCTTGAGTCCTTTACAGGCCATGGCCGTCGGCACGGCGGGCTACACCGCGATGCTCTGCGTCATGGCCTTGCAGGCAAACGGCGTGAAACCGGAGGACGGTGAAATATTGGTGACTGGTGCCACAGGCGGGGTCGGTTCGGTGGCGGTTGCCCTGTTGTCAAAGGCAGGCTATCAGGTGGTGGCCGCGACCGGTAAGTCGACGGAGCACGCTTTTCTTGCCGAGCTAGGCGCCGCCAGCGTGGTGGCGCGTGAAACCCTGAGCGAGCCGGGCAAACCCCTGCAAAAAGAACGCTGGGCCGGCGTGGTTGATGCGGTGGGGAGTCACACCCTCGTCAACGCCTGCGCCGCGACCCGCTACGGCGGTGTTGTGACGGCTTGCGGTTTGGCGCAAGGGATGGACTTCCCAGCGAGCGTGGCGCCGTTCATATTGCGCGGTATCACGTTGTGCGGAATCGACAGTGTGATGGCGCCAATCGCGCGGCGCGAGGCGGCTTGGGCGCGTATCGCTGGTGAGTTGGATTTGTCGCAACTGGCTGCGTTGACTCAGGTTGTGCCGCTATCCGGCGCGATGGACGCGGCACAGGCTATTTTGCGTGGCGAAATTCGCGGTCGCGTGGTGGTGGATGTGAATGCGTGAGTGACCTGTGGGCGTGCCGCCTATGCGCGGGCGCCCCCATGCCAATGCGTCGGCGGCGTGACGACTGAGAGATAGGCGTGCCAAGTGGCGTAACCCAAAACGGGACCAATGACCAGTAGCCCTAAGAACCACGGTAACGTGGCCGCCAACACCAAGAGCGTGACCAGCGCGGCCCAAATTGCCATCGCAAGGGGGTTTTTGAGGCACGCTTTCACGCTGGTGATGGCCGCGGCCACTGGACTGGTTCTTCGGTCCAGGATCATGGGGATGGCGATCACGCTGGTGATGAACACCAGAAACGCGAACACAGCACCGACTGCGCAATAGGCAATGATGAAGGAGAGGTTGTCTGGGGTTCGCAGTGCAGCCAAGGCCCGTTCCGTGCTCGGGAGGCCGTCAAAGTTAATCGCAAAGAGTGCCAGCGAGACCCGTGACCAGAGCCATTGCACCGCAAGCAAAATCGCCGCAAATGACGCCACCTTGCCGGCGCTGGGAAGCCAAGCGAATAGGGCATGACCGAGTGCAGGCTTTCGCCCCTTTTGAAGCTGTCGGCTGATATCGTACACACCCAAGCACAACAGCGGCCCGAGCAACAGCCAGCCCGCGCTTAATGTCATGACGTAGGCGGGCGCCTTTTCGGCAACCAGCAGCAATACGTGCCCCATGACGACGAAGCAAGCGCCAAAAAATAGGCTCAAAAACGGAGCCCTCAGAAAGTCATGCCAGCCCTCACTGAGCCACTGCAGCGGGTCATCTGCGCGCAAGCGGTTGATGCACAGCGCCGTTTTTGCAGCCGACGCGTCGACGCCCGTACGCCCGTCGGGCGCGGGTGCGGTCTCGGTGTGGCTGTCAGGATGTCGCATAGTCCAATTAGGAAAGGGCGTGGTTAAGGGTGGGTGTTGTTTGTCTGAGTATCATTGGACACTTAACTTTAAGCAATATGGTTTTCCCGACAAGGGTTTTCACGGAGGGCGATAATCGGAGGATGCCTCTTTCTTTTTCCCCTCCTGCCGTGCCAGCGGCCCAGTTAGACGCCCATTTGATGGTCAATGGGTTCGCAGTTCTGGAGCCCCACGAGACGTCGACGTGGCTGGCACAACCGATGACCCACTTGAATGCATTGGCGCAGCATTGGCGCGATTTGCCGCCCGATGCGCACTTGAAAGACGGTGGGCGCTATCGCCGCCGCCGACATAGTTGCTTTGTTGTGAGCGGGGACGAGGTTGTGCAACAGGCGCACCGACCCCATTGGCAACCACTGGCGTACAACGCGTTGCACGGTGGCATGCAACGCTTATTTGAGCCCGTTTTACCTGAAACCGTTGTGGAGCAAGCCTGGCAGGCGTTGTTACGCCAAGGCGCCGCCTCTGCCTCTGCCTTGCATGGCGAGCAGGCGTGGTTTGTTGAAGCGCATCAGTTTCGTATTGATACCAGCGATGGCATCGGTCGTCCCACGCCGGAAGGCGCGCACCGTGATGGGGTTGACTTGGTGATGGTCTGTTTAATTGACCGCCACGGTGTGAAGGGTGGGGAGAGTCGCGTATTTGAGTCGACGGGCCCCCAAGGACAGCGGTTCACCATGATGACGCCTTGGACGGTTCTTTTTCTAGACGATGCCCGCATGATCCACGAGACCACGCCCATACAACCCGTTGACGACGCGGGTTGGCGCGATACCTTGGTGCTGACCTTCAGAGCCCGTGGCTTTCAGGGGGAGGGCGCTACAGGTTAAGCGCGCTCAAAAATGGCGGCAATGCCCTGTCCGCCACCAATACACATGGTCACCAGTGCATAGCGCCCGTTGATGCGTTGCAGCTCATGCAAGGCCTTCACGGTAATCAGTGCGCCGGTGGCGCCGATGGGGTGACCCAACGAGATACCCGATCCATTGGGGTTTACTTTGGCAGGGTCCAAGCCCAGGTCCTGCGTTACCGCACAGGCTTGCGCGGCGAATGCCTCGTTGGCTTCTATGACATCGAGATCCGCGACCGTTAATCCCGCTTTTTGCAAGGCTTTCTGTGTGGCAGGGACGGGGCCGATGCCCATGTAACGCGGGTCAACCCCTGCGTGTGCGTAAGCCACCAAGCGGGCCAAGGGTTTCACGCCCTGTGCGCGCATGGCATTGCCCTCCATCAAGACGACGGCGGCGGCGGCATCGTTGATGCCAGAGGCATTGCCAGCGGTCACCGTCCCGCCCTCTTTCTTAAAAACGGGCTTTAGTTTGGCCATATCGGCCATGTCGCAGTTGGCACGAAAGTGTTCGTCGGTGTCAAACGCCACCTCACCCTTGCGGCTCTTGAGCATGACGGGGACGATTTGATCCTTGAAATAGCCGGCCTTGGTTGCGGCTTCGGCTCGGCGGTGACTTTCAACGGCCAAAGCGTCTTGGGTTTCACGCGAGATACCCCATTTTTCCGCGATGTTTTCAGCGGTCACGCCCATGTGAATGGTTTCGAATGGATCGTGTAACGCACCCATCATCATGTCAATGAGTTTGGTATCACCCATGCGTGCACCGAAGCGCGTCGCCAAACTGGCGTAGGGTGCACGGCTCATATTCTCCGCGCCGGCGCCAATGGCCACGTCGGTATCGCCCAGTAACACCGATTGACTGGCCGAAATAATGGCTTGCAACCCTGAGCCACACAGGCGGTTCACGTTAAACGCGGGCGTGCTTTGTGCGCAGCCGCCTTCAATCGCGGCAACGCGCGACAGATACATGTCACGCGGTTCCGTGTTCACGACATGACCAAAAACGACGTGACCGACGCTATCCGCTGCCACGTTAGCCCGCACTATGGATTCTTTAACGACCAGTGCACCGAGTTGTATCGGTGGCGTGTCTTTCAATGCACCACCGAACGTGCCGATAGCCGTGCGAACGGCGCTAACTACGTATACTTCGCGACTCATGTGTAACCCCTGAGATAGTCAATTGCAAAAGCCTAATTATCGCGAGTTGGCGTTGTCAGATCTGACGCCTTGGCGATTGCCCTGAACCTGCTTTAGAACGGTGCGTTACTGTGCCAGCGCAGTGCGCGACCGGTGAGTGGACAGGTGAGTCCCAAGTCTGTCGCATGCAGGAGTAGGCGGGGTGCGAGGGCGGCATTATTTGGCGGGCCATACAAGGCATCGCCGGCAATGGCATGGCCGATGTGTGCCAAGTGCACGCGCAATTGGTGTGATCGTCCCGTTACCGGCTGCAGGTCGACGCAGGTGAAGGTCTGCGGCGCTGCTGGTGACCAGTCCGCCAATGTGCCGTTGGGAGCAAAGGCTTGTGCGGCAGGCCGCCAGCGGGTGAGGCTGGGCTTGCCGGTGTCATGACATACCTTTGACCGTGGTCGGTTGGGCCAGTCGACGATCACGGGCTGGTCTATGGTGTGCCAGTTGTCAGGCGCGGTGATCCCATTTGGGCTGGTGGTGCCGTCGCCGTCATCGCTGCCTATCGTGCTGGCCGCCTGCACGCTACCGAGTACCGCAGCGCGGTACTGTTTGTGTGTCTGTCGATCTTGAAAAGCTTGGCTGAGCAAACGCTGCATGCGTGCGCCCTTGGCGAACACCATGAGGCCAGAGGTGGCCATATCCAAGCGATGCACGACCAATGCCGAGGGCGCGTGTGTTTGTACCCGCGTGATCGCGCAGTCTTGCTTGTCTTCGCCGCGTCCCGGCACCGAGAGCAAGCCACTTGGCTTGTCGATAACCAGCAGGGCGTCGCTCTCGAAAACGATGGGCGGTCGCTCCATGGTGATCAGACGGCGACCCAACTGTCTTTAAGCCCGACACTGCGGTTGAACACCGGCTGGCCTTTTTGATGTTCTTCTCGGTCGGCCACGAAGTAGCCCAGGCGCTCGAATTGAAAGCTTTGTCCGGGCGCTGCTTGCGCCAAGCTGGGCTCCAACAGGGCCTCGACGGTCTGCAAACTATCGGTGTTGAGTGCCGCGATGAAGTCGCGCCCTCCGCCGTCGGGCTGAGACTCTTTAAACAGACGATCGTACAAACGCACGGGCGCGCGCACGCCATCGCTGGCACCTACCCAGGTGATGACGCCTTTCACCTTGACGCTAGAGGCGCCGGGTGTGCCGCTCTTGGTGTCGGGGATTAGGCGTGCATTGACCTGGGTGATACGGTCGTCAGCGTCACGGACAGCGCCAATACATTCCACGATATAGCCGTATTTCAGACGGACCTTGTTTCCGGGAAAAAGGCGGAAATAGCCTTTGGGTGGCTCCTCTGCGTAATCATCGCGCTCGATGAAGAGGTCGGCGCCGAATGAGAAGGCGCGGGTGCCTCGCTCAGGGTCATGCGGGTGAACGGGTGCGCTGCAGGGCTCAAGGTGGCCCGCACCCATGAGCGCATCCCAGTTCTCTATGTGCAGCTTAACGGGATCAAGTACCGCCATGGCTCTAGCGGCCTCGCTGTCTAGGGTTTCGCGCAGGCAGCCCTCCAAGGTGCTGTAGTCAATCCACGCGTCGGATTTGGTCACGCCAATGCGCTCGATAAACAAGCGCATCGCGGCAGGCGTGTAGCCCCGGCGGCGCAAGCCCACAATGGTTGGCATGCGCGGGTCATCCCATCCGGCCACATGGTGGTCGTTGACCAATTGTGCCAATTTGCGCTTGCTAGTGACGACATAGGTCAGGTTCAACCGGGCGAACTCGTATTGCTTGGGTGGCGGTGTATTGATGAGCCCACCCGTAGCCAACTGCGTCATTAGCCAGTCGTAAAACGGGCGCTGATCTTCAAACTCCAAGGTGCAAATACTGTGCGTGATATTTTCTAGCGCATCCTCAATGGGGTGTGCGAAGGTGTACATCGGGTAGATACACCATTGGTCACCCGTGTGGTGGTGCGTGGCATGACGTATGCGGTAGATCGCGGGGTCGCGCAGGTTGATATTGGCGCTGGCCATGTCAATTTTGGCGCGCAGTACCGCGCTGCCATCCGCTAATTCACCGGCCCGCATGGCACGAAAGCGCGCCAGATTCTCTTCTACGCTGCGTGACCGGAACGGGCTATCCGTGCCGGGTGTGCCGAAATCACCACGGTTGACGCGCATGTCTTCTGCGCTTTGCTCGTCCACGTAAGCCACGTCTTGCGTAATGAGAAACTCGGCACAGCGATACATGAAGTCGAAGTAGTCGCTGGCTTGGTATCGGTGTGAGGTGCCGTTCTGCTCCCAGCTAAAGCCCAACCATTGGACGGTGTCAACGATGGCGTCCACGTAGCGTTGGTCTTCCTTCTCTGGGTTGGTGTCGTCGAATCGCAGGTGACAGACACCGCCGTAGTCCTGCGCCAAGCCGAAGTTCAGGCAAATGCTCTTGGCGTGACCGATGTGCAAGTAGCCATTGGGCTCAGGGGGGAAGCGGGTGCGAATTTTTGCTATGTCAACGGCGCCAGCTTGTTGTGTGGGGCCATCACCCGGACGACCACTCCACCGCCGTTGGCCGTAGGTTTGTTTGGCCACATCGGATTCGATGATTTGCCGCAAGAAATTACTGGGCTTAACGGGTGCCGTCTCGGTTGCTTTGCTGTGAGTCACTTGAATGCTTCAGTCCTAAAAAGAAGGCTCGTCAAGGGGTTGACGCTACCCTGCATTGTATGAAAGCGTTGCGCGGGTTTTTTGGCGGGAAAAACACTTATCATCAATCGCATTCGTTCAACGCATACACCGCCCTGTAAAGGGGTTGAAAGCACGCTGTGGATCTCGCCTTATTTGGCAAAGCCGTCATCATGGGACTCGTGGAGGGGATCACGGAGTTTCTTCCAATCTCTTCAACGGGACACCTGATTGTGACGGGTTCTTTGATTGGTTTCCATGACGAGAAGGCGAAGGTGTTTGATATTGCCATTCAAACGGGGGCAATATTTGCCGTCATATTGGTTTACTGGCAACGTATCTGGGCCACCATCCGTGAGTTGCCTACGCAGGCGAAAGCGCAACGCTTTGCGGGTAATGTGCTAATCGCTTTTTTCCCTGCGGTTATTTTGGGGCTGGCCTATGGCAAGGCGATCAAGTCGCACTTGTTTAACGCGAACGTGGTTGCGGTGGCTTTGATCGTGGGCGGTGTCATCATTTGGTGGGCGGAAAAACGTCAAAAAGTGACGGTGCGTGTGGACAGCGTCGACGAGATGCGTCCCATGGACGCGCTCAAAGTGGGTGTCATGCAGTGTCTGGCCATGATTCCCGGCACGAGCCGCAGTGGCGCCACCATCATCGGGGGGATGCTCATCGGTTTGAGTCGGCGTGCCGCCACGGACTTTTCTTTTTACTTGGCGATTCCCACCCTCATTGGTGCCGGGGTCTATAGCCTGTACAAAGACCGGGCTGTGCTGGCCTGGTCGGACATCCCCTTGTTTGCAGTGGGCACCGTTGTCGCATTTTTTAGCGCCCTGTGGTGTATTCGTTGGTTACTGCGCTATATCTCAAGCCACAGTTTTATGCCATTCGCTTGGTATCGAATTGCCTTTGGATTTTTTATCCTACTGAGCTCCGCCTCAGGCCTCATTACCTGGGCCACCTAAGCGCACATGTCCCTTAATGAAGCGGTGTCATCTGATGACCCCTTAAGAGCCCACCTCTTTGCGATCCTCAGTGGGGTGGCGATGCTGATTGTCGGCGTTAGCCTGCTCTTCTCTGTGATCGGCCTGCGTGCGGGTATGGCGGAGTTCTCTACCGTTGTGACGGGATTGATCTCATCGGCCTATTTTGCCGGCTACGTGGTGGGTGTGTTGGTGTGCCCTATTTTGGTCTCGCGCGTGGGACATGTGCGGGCGTTCGCCGCAATGGCCAGCCTCGCCTCCACCATGCCGATTCTGCATGCGCTGTGGGTCAATCCCTGGTTTTGGGGTGGGCTACGGTTGATCGCAGGTATTTGTCTGGTTGGCCTGTACATCGTGATTGAGAGTTGGCTAAATACCTTGGCGCCAAAAAGTAAGCGTGGCCAGGTTTTTTCTATCTACTTGGTGGTCACTTTTGTATCGCTGGCACTTGGGCAATGGTTGATTCTGGTTGGCGACGCGGTTGGATTTGTACCCTTTGCCATGGTGTCGGTGTTGCTCTCTTTCGCGTTGTTGCCAATCACCATGGCGCGCGTGCAACAGCCCGATACCGTTGAGTCACCTCGGTTGAGCTTGCATAGCCTGTGGCAGACGTCACCGCTTGGGGTCGCTGGGGCCTTTGTGTCCGGCTTAATTAGTGGCGCCTTTTTTGGACTTGGGGCGGTGTTTGCTGACCGTGTGGGCTTTGACGCTCAAGGGGTCGCCGCATTCATGGCGCTAACGATTCTTGGTGGTGCGGTGCTGCAATGGCCGGTCGGTCGTTTATCAGACCGCATGGATAGACGACTCGTGTTGTTGGGCTGTTGTCTGGGTAGCGCCGCCCTGGGACTGACGGGCTACGGTTTGTCAATTTTTTACCCGACTTGGCTCATTGGGTTGGGCGCGTTGTTGGGCGGGCTCATCTTCACGATATACGGCCTGAGCATTGCCCATGCGAACGATCAGATACACGTTAGTCGGACCCTGGAGGTCACAGGCGGCTTGTTACTGGTTCACGGCATTGGTGCAGCGGTTGGCCCGACCATCGCGGGTGTCGTGATGGATCTTGTCGGTCCGGGCAGCCTGATGCTCTATTTCACAGTGGCCGCTGGCGGCTTGGCACTCTACACTGCACACCGTATGCGGGTGGCTGCGCCGGTGCCTGTAGAAGAGAAGGTTGACTTTGTTGCCATGGGTAGCGGGACACAAACCACTGCGCAATTAGATCCGCGAACACCGGACCCTTCTGACCCAGCCGACGCCGCGTCCTTTGAGACGGTCGAAGCGGATGAACCGCCGCCTGAAACCGTGGGGAGCTAGGTCGTCGCCATGTCCGCCAACGCATTGGCCGCCATGTCTGCGGCAATCGCGGGTGACTCAAGCGGGAACAGGTGGCTGCCATCGACGACCTGCCAGCGCGGTGCTTGCGTGCTGCCGACCAGGCGTTGGATAAACGTCGCGCCGACACGGCGCATTTCAACCGAGCGACTGCCCACCATGCACGAGACCGGGCAGGCGATGGGGTGACGCGCGAGTAGCGAGTCCACGTTGTGGGGCAGGGTGTTGTAGATTTGGGTTTCCACCTGACGGTCAAAGCGAAGCGTGCATGCGTTCTCGCTGTCCCGGTCGCTGTCGTTTTCACTCCCGTCCGCCAATGTGTTAACGCACTGGGTGCCAAACGCCACGTAATCCGCGAGCGAAGCCGGTGCCCAAGTTGAAAAAATAGGCCGAGTAGACCACTGTGCCATTGCGGCCGCTTGCGAGGGCCACGTGTTCCTGCGTTGCCGGCTGACACGTCCGGGCGAGACAGATCCAATGAGACGCGTGAGCTTGCCGAAGGCAACCAGTTTTGAGCGCCAACCCGTCAATACGGGGGAGTCCATCATCAATACGCCAGCGATGTTGTGTCCCGCCAATTCGCGGTGCTTGGCTGCACACATCAAACTTAATATACCGCCCATTGAGTGGCCAACCAACCAAGCCGGTTGTTGGGCTTTGGCCATTTCTGTGGCGGCAAACGCGGCGAGTTCATCCACCAAATGCGGCCAGTTGTTGGTTACAGGGTAGCGTGGGTCGTGGCCAAATCGGTCTATGGCCTTCACGTTATAGCCGCGGGTCTCTAGTCCCTTCGTTAGCTGGCTGTAGGTACCCCCTGGAAAACTATTGCCGTGGGAGAAGATAACCAACGGTGTCGTCGGGTGGTTGAGTTGCATAGGGGCTTCTGGGGAGTGGTTAGTCCGCGTCTGAGCGGGCTTGAATTTGTTTGAGCTGATAGATCAGGTCGAGTGCCTCACGCGGTGACAAGGCATCGGCGTCGATTTGTTGCAGTGCCTGTGCCAATGGGCTGGGGGGAGCGTCATCTGATGCGGTTGGGGCGGCGAAGAGATCAACCTGCGGTTGCGCCTGAACATCGTGTGACTCCAGGGCTTCTAAGGCTTGTTTGGCTTGCTGCACGACGGATGACGGCACGCCCGCCAAGCGGGCAACCTGAACCCCAAAGCTACGGCTTGCGGGGCCCGCCTCAATTTGATGCAAGAAGGCGATGCCTGTCTTGCCCGACTCCACCGCAGACACATGGATGTTTTGCGCAGCGTGGTGCTGGGCTGGAAACTGTGTGAGCTCGAAGTAGTGGGTAGCGAATAGCGTGAGCGCTTTGCGTTTATCGTGCAGGTTAGAGGCGATGGCCGCGGCCAGCGCGAGCCCGTCGTAGGTGGAGGTGCCTCGCCCAATCTCGTCCATCAACACCAACGACTGCTCGGTGGCTGTGTGCAAAATTTGAGCCGCTTCGGTCATCTCTAGCATGAACGTCGATTGCGCATTGGCCAGATCGTCGGCGGCACCGATGCGGGTATGAATGGCGTCGATGGGCCCGATGCGACAGGCCGCCGCGGGGACGTAACTCCCCATACTGGCGAGTAGCGCGATGACCGCAACTTGGCGCATATACGTGGACTTACCGCCCATGTTCGGCCCCGTGATGATTTGCATGCGGTTTTTCGCATGCAGGTCCGTGTCATTGGGGATAAAGGTGGCTGAACGCCCCCCAGCCGCTGCCGTCGTCGTCGCTTGCAGGCGGGCTTCGACTACGGGATGGCGCCCCGCTTGAATGTGGATGCCCGGCTCCGACCCAAAGCTAGGCGCCACCCAATGGAGTTGGTGTGCGCGCTCAGCCAGTGCCGCCAGTGCATCCAAGCTGGCTAAGGCGCGTGACAGGTGGGTGAGTGGTATCAGCCAATCGCTCAGTTGCGTCAAGATGTGATCGTAAAGCCACTTCTCACGCGCCAAACCACGGTCTTGGGCGCTCAAGGCCTTGTCTTCAAATGCCTTGAGTTCTGGCGTCGTGAATCGCTCCGCGTTTTTTAAAGTTTGTCGGCGTCGGTAGTCATCGGGTACGCGTTCTAGCTGCCCTTGGCTGACCTCGATGTAGAAGCCGTGCACTCGGTTGTATTGCACCTTCAGGTTGGGAATGCTGGTGCGCGTGCGCTCTCTGGCTTCAAGTTCAAGTAAAAAGGCATCGCAATTGGTCGAGATGGCGCGCAATTCGTCGAGCTCGGCGTCCCAACCATCGGCAATGACACCGCCGTCGCGCACCATATTGCTGGGCTCGGCTTGCAAGCTGGCGCGCAGCAGTTGACTAACCTCTGGCGGCGCGCTCAATGCACGTTCGATCTCCTGTAGCAAGGGCGTTGCGTGTTGCGCGCCGCGCAGGCGCTCAGCGAGTGCATTGGCCTTATCGAGGGTGCGGCCTAGTGCCACCAATTCGCGTGGTTTGACTTGGGCCAACGCGATGCGTGCGGTGATGCGTTGGGCATCCGCCGCGCCTTTGAGTTCGCCGCGCAGCGTCTCGAAGTAGATGGGGCTATCGGGTTGGTGTAAGGCCCCGATGGCCAGCAAACGCGCCTGCGCCTCGTCTCGCTGGCGCTTGGGTGAGAGCAGCCAGTCACGCAGCGCGCGGCTTCCCATGCCTGTTTGGCACGTGTCCAGCAGGCTAAACAGCGTGGGCTCGGTGTCACCTCTCAGGGTGTGGGTCAGCTCCAGGTTGCGCCGCGTACTCAAGGGCAGGGTGATCAGCGCATCGTCTCGCGCTACCTGCAGCTCACGCACGTGCACGAGATCACGCCCTTGGGTTTGCCGCGCGTATTCCAATAGCGCACCCGCCGCCGCGTGGGCTTGGGTGAGGTCTTGTGCATCCCATGCGTGCAGATTAATGCTCTCTAGTTGCGCGCTGAGTTTGCGCGCCCCCAAGGCCGCATCAAAATGTGCGGCGGGGCGCAGACTGACCGATATCGGCTGCCCGCCACCGCTTGCCAATGCAAGCTGCTCCCGCAAGTGGGCCTCAAAGGCGGGTGTGACGTCCGCGCTGTGTATCAGCTCTTGGGCACCAATACGACTCATCCATTGGATTAGGGCATCCGGCTTGCATTCCGCCAGCATGATGATCCCCTGTGTCATGGCCAGCCACGCCAAACCAAGCTGGTTGCGTGGCCCTTGATGAACGCACAGTACGCGGGCCTCTGCTTTATCGCTGAGGAGTTCGGCCTCGGTGAGTGTGCCCGGCGTCACGATGCGGACGACGCCGCGTTCAACGGGGCCCTTGCCCGTGACCTCGCCAAGTTGCTCGCAAATCGCCACCGACTCGCCTAAGCGCACCAGCTTGGCGAGATAGCCATCGACGGCATGGAAGGGGACACCCGCCATGGGGATGGGCTGGCCTGCCGACTGGCCACGCGCTGTCAGGGTGATATCCATTAGCGCCGCGGCACGCTCTGCATCCTCATAAAAAAGCTCGTAAAAATCACCCATCCGATAAAACACCAGCGTGTTCGGATACGCCGCTTTGATGCCGAGGTACTGCGCCATCATGGGCGTGTGACCAGCGGCGGCAAAATCTTCTTTGTCAGTGGCGGTATCGGGTTTCAACATGTAGACGTTGCAATGGAGATCGTGAAACGACCATTATCGACTACACAGGAGACGCGGCGCCTATGCCGTCTATGACGCCTTAGCACGCTGGCTACACCCGATGACGATCTTGTCTTTTAATATGACCGTTGCGCCCCGATGTCGCACCGCGCTGGCATCAACAATCGTTTTGGGGCGTGGTTTCAAAGGGGCTATTTATGTACGAATTACACACGTTTTTCCGCAGCGCTACCTCGCAGCGTGTCCGCATTGCGCTAAACCTAAAGGGCATTACGGCGACCCACACGGTCGTGGATTTGGCGAGTGATGCGCACCTAGCGCCTACTTTTCGGGATATCAACCCCCAAGCGTTGTTGCCCGTACTGACCTTGGGCGAGACGCGTTTGATTCAGTCCCCCGCGATTTTGGAGTGGCTGGAGGAAACCCATCCGCAACCGCCGTTGCTGCCCGGCGATGCCATCGGTAGGGCCCGTGTGCGTGCTATGGCTGCCATGATGGGGTGCGACGTGCACCCGCTGAATAATCGCCGCGTATTAATGACTCTTAGGGCGCAATTTGGTGCGGATGAGGTGGCGGTGAACGCGTGGTGTGCCACCTGGATTACCGCGGCATTTGATGCCCTTGAGTCCATGCTCGCAGCCGATAGTACGCGGGGTGACTTTTGTTATGGGGTGACACCGACATTGGCTGACGTCTACCTAATTCCACAAATCGACGGTGCGCGGCGTTTCGGTGTTGCGTTGGATGCGTGGCCGCACATTGCCGCCGTAGGCCAAGCGTGCACGGCGTTACCCGCGTTCGCCGATGCGGCGCCTAGCGTCCAAGCGGACGCGCGTTAGCACCCAGCGTACCGCTTAGGCGTCCGGTGTGCCGTTTAGGCGTCTGGCGCCGCGTCGGCCTGCAAGGCTTGGCGCACGTTTGCCTTTTCGCCTGCGCCCGCAAACTTGGAGTACTTGGACAGGACGTTAACGAGTTGGCCGTAAATCCGTGGGTTACCCGCCATGCACTCGCTCTGTTCTAAGAAGTTAGCTTCACCCGTGAAGTTGCCGATCAGGCCGCCTGCTTCGGTAATTAACAGCGAGCCTGCTGCCACGTCCCAAGGGTGCAGACCCTTTTCAAAGAATCCATCCGTAAAGCCAGCGGCCACATAGGCCAAGTCCAGCGCGGCGGCACCGGGCCGGCGCACACCTGCACAGCGAGAAATGATATCGCCCATCATCGCGAGGTAGGGCTTTAACTCATCGCCTGGACGGAAGGGGAAGCCCGTGGAGATCAGGGACTCACGCAGCATGGTGCGTTTGCTCACGCGTATGCGTCGGTCGTTCATGAACGCACCGCGGCCTTTGGAGGCGTAAAAGAGGTCGTTGCGTGTCGGGTCGTAAACCACGGCTTGTTCAATTTTCCCTCTTACCGCGAGCGCAATGCTCACGCAGTAGACCGGGAAGCCGTGAATAAAGTTGGTTGTGCCATCCAATGGGTCAATGATCCACACGAAGTCTTTGTCGCGCCCACGACCCTCTTGCTTGCCCGACTCTTCGGCGTGAATACCGTGGTCTGGGTAGGCTGTCAGCAGGGTCTCAATAATGGCCTCTTCAGCCGCTTGATCGATCTCGGTGACGAAGTCGTTGGCTTGCTTTTTTGAGACGCGTACAGACTCGACGTCTAAAGCGGCGCGGTTAATGATGGCGCCGGCAGCGCGTGCGGCCTTAATGGCCACGTTCAGCATGGGGTGAGTATTGGTTGACATAACAGTGTGTAAGAGCTCGTGTGGCGCTAAATCGGGTGAAAGGACCCAACCGCGAGAAGCGTGCGATGACGCGTTGCCGCATTTTACGGGATTGCTTATTCGGTGGTGGCATACTAGCTTGAATTTGTTTGTTTTTCGACCCCGAATACATGAAAACCCGCTTTGTCCTGATTGAAACGAGCCATGCCGGCAACGTCGGCGCTACGGCGCGGGCGATGAAGGTCATGGGATTTGACGACTTGGTTTTGGTCGCACCCCGCTGGCCAAACGTCTTGCGCCGCGAGGAGACCATTCAGCGCGCCAGCGGTGCCAACGATGTGTTGGCAAACGCGCGCATTGTGCAGACCCTTGATGAGGCACTGGACGGTGTCGACCACATTTGCGCGACGGCCATGACACCGCGTGATTTTGGTCCGCCAACACGGTCGCCACGCGCGCATTTTGCTGAGTTGTTGGCCGCGCCTACCGATGATGCAACGGCCTGCGCAGTAGCGCCACCCGCGCGGATTGCTTTCCTATTCGGCAGTGAGCGCTTTGGCATGCTTAACGACCATGTTTACAAGTCGCACGTGTGTTTGAGTATTCCCACCAACCCGTCTTTTGGCTCACTCAATTTGGCGGCAGCGGTGCAGCTGCTCGCGTATGACTGGCGTCAGGCCATAGATGGTGCGCAGGCATGGCAGCTTGATAGACCGGCACCCCAGGGTCAGCGTATGGCGGATGCGCAGGCGGTTCATGCGATGTTGGCCCACCTGGAGCAAGCCTTGGTGGCGATTGAGTTCCTTGACCCTGAGGCACCCAAAAAATTGATGCCGCGATTGAACCAGCTGTTTAACCGGGCTCAACCGGCGGATGAAGAGGTCCATATTTTGAGAGGCATTGCTAAAGCCATGTTGAAAGTGGCGTCAAATGAGCGGCCGCACGCCAAGACAACCGCACTCGATTGAAAATAGAGCGCGTTGTCTGCGTTGACTTTCTCTGTATGAACGGTAAGCCATCACTTTTTTATCCCTATGTTTAAGCGCCTAAACCACGACATTGATTGCATACTCGAACGCGACCCGGCGGCAAAGAGTCGCTTGGAGGTGCTGACGTGCTACCCCGGCTTGCATGCCTTGATGCTGCACCGCCTCGCCCACGGCGCGTGGCAGCAAGGCTGGTTTTGGTTAGGGCGTTTTGTCTCTAACTTCTCGCGTTTTCTGACGGGTATCGAGATTCATCCGGGTGCGCAGATTGCGAGAGGGGTGTTTATCGATCACGGTATGGGGGTGGTGATTGGAGAGACGGCCGTCATTGGGCAGGGCTGCACCATTTACCAAGGCGTGACGCTGGGCGGTACCTCACTGCACAAAGGAGCCAAGCGCCATCCGACGCTGGGAAAAAATGTGGTGGTGGGGGCGGGTGCGCAAGTGTTGGGTGGTTACGAGGTGGGTGATGATGCCCGCATTGGATCAAACGCGGTGGTCACCAAACCCGTGCCCGCCGGTGCAACGGCCGTTGGCAACCCGGCGCGGATCATTGTCCAAGCGCAGGAGGCCCAACGCGAGGAGGCCGCGTCTCGCATGGGGTTTTCGGCCTATGGCGTGACTCAAAATGACGACCCGCTGAGCTTAGCCATGCGGGGGCTAATCGATAGCGCTGCTGGTCAAGAGCATCAGATCGCGATGATTTGGCAAGCCATTGAAAAGCTCAACCTCAGTAGCAGCGGCGCCAATACCTTGCCGCCAGACGCGGCGCGTACCGAACAGTTTGAGGCAGATAAGCTCAACCAGCTGTTGAATAAATAGCGGCAGCTGCCGGGTTAGCGAAAGAAAGCCTTAAGCAGGGCGGTGGCGCGTGGTGCCGCGACTTGTGTCAAAAATGACGGGAAGTCGACGTGGGCCTGGTCATCCGCACGGTCTGAAATGGTGCGGGCAATAGCGAACGGCACACCATGCTCAAAGCACACTTGGCCAACCGCTGCGCCCTCCATCTCAACGCCCAGTGCGGCGGGCCAAGCGGCCTGCAATGCCGTTTGCGCGATGGCGCTATGAATAAATTGATCGCCGCTGATGATGAGACCCTCGTGCACGCGCGCCGCCGTTCCCGCCGTGCTGTCCCGCGCCGCGGACACCAGGCGTGCCGACAGCGCTGTATCGGTGGCGAGTTGGGTCACACCCAGCAAAGGAATCTGATTTTTGGGAAACAGCGGTGAGCTATCTAGGTCGTGTTGTGCGACCGCTGTGGCGACCACCATGTCCCCCACCCGCACCGCTTGTGCGGCATCCAGACCGCCTGCAAGCCCAATAAATACGATGGCGCGCGCCCCGAAGTGCTGTATCAGCGTGGTGGCGGTTGAGGCAGCCGCCACCTTACCCACCCGTGCCACGCAGACGATCAACGCTTGACGTTCAGCGTCTGATGCGGGCGTTAAAAAGCCATGGACATAGGCCCGCTTGGCAATATGCGTGGTGGTGGTGTCGTGCAAGCGGGCGACCAAGTCGCCAATTTCTTGCTCCAGTGCGGCCATGACTGCCAGCGGCGCGTTCATGTGGATGTCGGTGGTGAGTGGGGTGGTGAGTCAGGCTGAGCCCGCACCGGTGTCGGCGGTGCGACGTATGGCATTTTTAGGTCGGAAGGCTTTGCATACGGCCTCACGGGTCTCTAGGTAAGGGCCACCAATGAGGTCAATGCAATAGGGAACGGCAGCAAAGATACCGTTCACTAGCAAGCTGCCATCGGGCTGACGTGCGCCCTCTAAGGTCTCCCGTATGCTCTTGGGCTGCCCCGGCAGGTTGATGATGAGCGTTTTGCCACGAATCACGGCCACCTGACGCGACAAAATGGCGGTCGGAACGAAGTTGAGGCTGATCTGACGCATCTGCTCACCAAAGCCGGGCATTTCCTTGTCAGCGATGGCCAAGGTGGCCTCAGGTGTCACGTCGCGCAACGCGGGCCCTGTACCCCCTGTGGTGAGTACCAGCGAGCAACCCGCGTGCACGCAGGCCAATAGGGTTTGGCTAATGAGTGGTTTTTCGTCAGGGATGAGATGGGACTCAAAGGTGATGTCATTTGCCAGCGCGAGCGTCAACCACTCTTTCAGGGCGGGCAGCCCTTTGTCCTCATAGGTGCCGCTGCTGGCGCGGTCGCTGATGGAGACAAGTCCAATTTTTACGGGGTCTTGCATGGGGTTTAATCCTCGTCATCGGGCCTATCGTCAGCCAAGGCCTGCCCGTCAGCTGCGCCCTGACGCGCGCGCAGGGCCTGTCTAACGATTTGAAAAATATCTTTGTACGCCTTGCCTGCCTTTGCCAAGGGCATCGGGTGTTCTGCCGCCGTTTCTGGCGGCGGTGCCGTCGCGTCGGTTTGCTTATCCTTGGCTTTTTGCGCATCCTTTCGCGCTTGACGGATCAGGCTGCGCAGGGCTTGTACGTCGGTGTCTGGGTGGGCTTCCAGCCACTTGGTTAGGGCCTCGTCGCTGGCGATGAGTTGGTCGCGCCAGTTTTCTATGCCTTTCATGGCGGCGGCCTCTTCGGGGCTACCTTGGTGTTGTGCACGCAAGGCGGCCTCGCAGGCGACGACGTCTTCGTCGCTGAGTTGGCGCATGAGTTTCCCCACGTGCTGCAGCTGGCGGCGCTTGGCGCCGAAGTCTGTCAGGCGCTTGGCGGTGGCCAAGGACTGCACCAAGGCCTCGGGGAGGTCGAGGTCTTTCAACAAGGACGCGCGCAGGCTCATGAGGTCTTCGCCCACCGTTTGCCGGTGGTCGCTGTCCTTTTTCATGTCCGTACGCGATTTGTCGGTCGTACCTTTGAGTTCGGCCTTCAGTTCTTTGTCCAGTTCGCTACCTGCGGTAACAAAATGTCCGTGAACGAAGTAGCCTTTGCGTGGTTTTCTTGCCATGGGGGAATCGGGTGGGTTGCGCATACAGATTGCGCTTGGCTTGTATCATAGCCTCCAGACACCTTTAAATAAGCGAGCCCCATGTCCGAGAAACCGTCCAATAAAAAAACCATGCAAGATTCCGCAGCGAAACCGGCAGGATTTCAATTCACGCCAGATGCCTTCAAGGGGCTGGTGCAAGAGACCTTGGCCAGCGCCAAGGCGATGGGCGCTGTGGATGCTGTGGCCGAGGTATCCGAGGCGTATGGCTTGAGTGTCTCGGTGCGCCAGCAAGAGTTGGAGAACGTTGAGCGCAATCGCGACAAGTCTTTGGGGGTCACTGTCTATTTGGGTCACCACCGTGGGCATGCATCCACTTCGGACTTTTCCGCCAAAGCGGTTGAAGACACCGTGCGCGCCGCCTATGACATTGCGCGCTTTACGGCGGAAGACCCGATGGCCGGCCTACCAGATGCGCAAGACATCGTTACCGACGTGCGGGACCTGGATTTATTTCATCCGTGGAATGTGGACGCCGGTGCGGCCGCCGAACTGGCGTTGCGCTGTGAGGGTGCCGCCCTGAAAACCAGCCGACAAATTACGAACAGCGAAGGTGCCTCGGTGTCTGCCCAGCACGCACACTTTTTTGCGGCACACATGCGCGGTGGCGAGATGGACAAGCCCGGTATCTTTAGCGGTGGCTATGCGAGTTCACGCCACAGCATGGGCGTCTCCGTAATAGCCGGCAAAGGGGATGGGATGCAACGCGATGCATGGTTTACGTCTATGCGCGATGCCAATGAGCTCTCAGGTGCAACGGCGATTGGACGCTACGCGGCCCAACGCACCCTGTCGCGTCTGAACGCCCGCAAGATCAAGACCATTCAATGCCCCGTGTTATTCGAGGCCCCGCTGGCTTCGGGCTTGATTGGTAGTTTTGTGCACGCGGTGAGCGGTGGTGCCTTGTATCGCAAAACAACGTTTTTGTTGGATAGCTTGGGGCAGCAGGTCTTCCCCAAGCACGTGGATATATTTGAAGATCCCTTTGTTCTCAAGGGCAAAGGGAGCTCGCCTTTCGACGATGAGGGCGTCACCGTTCAGGCGCGCCACGTGGTGCGTTCAGGCGTGGTCGAGGGTTATTTTTTAGGCAGTTACTCGGCGCGTAAATTGGGTATGCGCACCACGGGTCATGCAGGCGGTTCACACAATTTGGTGATGCGCAGCCGGCGCACGCAAGCGGGTGACAACCTGGATGAAATGCTTAAAAAGCTGGGGACGGGTTTATTCGTGACTGACCTGATGGGTCAGGGCGTCAATGGCGTGACGGGTGACTATTCACGTGGCGCATCGGGCTTTTGGGTGGAGAAGGGTGAGATTCAATTTCCCGTCCAAGAAATTACCATTGCTGGCAATTTACGCGAGATGTTCAAAGGCATACAAGCCATAGGGGCTGACGCCTACAACCACGGCGCTAAAACGGTGGGCTCTGTGCTGATTAACCGCATGAAGATCGCTGGCTCGTAAGCGACCTGAACCACCACCACATTACTAAGGAGTTAAACATGATTTTGGAACTGGCAGATATCCGCATTCAGCCCGGTAAAAACGCTGAATTTGAAGCCGCCATTCAACATGGTGTCAAAACCATCATCGCGCAGGCGGCTGGCTTTGAGGGCTGGAAAGTGAATCGCAGTATTGAGAGTCCAGACCGTTACGTGCTACAGATATTCTGGACCAAGCTAGAGGATCACACAGAGGCGTTCCGTAACGGCCCGCTGTTCCCGCAGTGGCGCGGTATTGTCGGACCGTTTTTTGCTGCCCCACCCGTGGTGGAGCATTTTGAGCTGGTCGCCAAGTCGGATTAAGGCCGGCGCGTAGACGCGCCGTGGGTTAGGGGTTGAGTGCCGCCTTGACTGCAGCAGACACCTGACCCATATCCGCTTTCCCAGCGAGTTGCTGCTTCACGGCACCCATGACCTTGCCCATGTCGCCTGGGCCGGTCGCACCCACATCGGCGACAATTTTCTTGACGGCTTCAGCGACTTCGTCCGCGCTCATGCGTTGCGGTAAGTACATCTGTAGCACCGTGATTTCGCTCGCCTCTTTGTCAGCAAGATCTTGGCGCGCTGCTTTTTCGTAGGCGCTGATCGAGTCTTTCCGTTGCTTGATAAGTTTGTCGACCATGGCGACAACCATCACGTCGTCCACCTCGATCCGCTCGTCGACTTCTTTTTGTTTGATCGCGGCGAGTAGCAGGCGTATGGTGCCCAAGCGCTCACTGTCTTTTGCGCGCATGGCGGACTTCATGTCTTCGGTGATGTGTGCTTTCAAGCTCATAGCGTGTTCCTTGTGGGGTCGGTCGTAATCATAGGCGCAAATTTTATTGCGCAGGGGTATCGGGCGTAGGGTATGGGGTATGGCGTATCGGTATGGGCGAAAAAAAAGCCCGTTGAAGCGTCCTTCAGCGGGCTTTCTTGGTTGCCATCCCACAGTGGGCGGGCAACAAGAAGCGATTAATACATCTTCTTTGGCAGCTGCATAGAGCGGATACGCTTGTAGTTGCGCTTAACAGCAGCAGACTTCTTGCGCTTGCGCTCAGTCGTTGGCTTCTCAAAAAACTCGCGTGCGCGCAAGTCTGTGAGCAGACCCAATTTTTCGATAGTACGCTTGAAGCGGCGCAGGGCAACTTCGTAGGGCTCGTTGTCTTTAACTCGAATGGTCGTCATGACGGCAGAAATTCCAAAGGTTATGCGTTGGCGGATCAGGCTTATCAACGCGGGATTGCTAGCAAAGCCGATGATTATAAGCTGGTTTTTGTTAGCGGGCCCAAACGCGTTGTATTCAGTGGACGGGTGGCGGTGGTGATTCCGTCTTGGCATGCAGTGCTTTGCCACATGCCACAGCACTAGACCAGGCCCATTGGAAGTTGTAACCGCCTAGCCAGCCCGTGATGTCGGTCACCTCGCCAATGAAGTAAAGCCCCCGCTGCGCTTTAGCTTGCATGGTCTTTGGGTCAAGGTGGCGGGTATCCACGCCGCCTGCGGTGACCTCTGCTTTGGCATAGCCCTCGGTCCCGCTGGGCTGCAGTCGCCAGTGCTGTAGTGACTCGGCCAAGCGGCGCATGGCCTTGTCGGGTACGTCGCTGGTGGGTCGTTCCCGCAGGGGTTTTAATTCAGGGTCATTGTCCAACCATTGGTTAGACAAACGCTGCGGTAACACGGCTGTGAGTTCGTTGACCAGCTGTTTTTTAGAGTGCGCCTTGAGCGCCAGCAAGTGGGCTTCAAGTGGCTTGTCTGGGCACAGGTTGATTTTGAGCGCGTCCTGCGACGCGTGGTAACTGGAGATTTGCAAAATGGCTGGACCGCTGAGACCCCTGTGGGTGAAAAGCAGGTCTTCGTCGAAGGCGATCTTGGACGAAGCGGTCTGTATGCGCACCGGCAAGGCCAGTCCAGCGAGGTCGGAGAAGGCTTGCCATTGCACCCCGTCAAAGGTCAGCGGGACCAGGGCGGGGCGCAGCGCCTGCAAGGGCAGGGCAAACTGCTTCGCGACTTGATAGCCCCAGTCCGTGGCGCCAATCTTGGGTATTGACAAGCCGCCCGTCGCAATCACCAGAGACGGCGCAGAGACCGCGCCCATGCTGGTGTCCAGCACGTACTGATCATCGGTGTAGCGCACGTTGTGCACCGTGGTTTCCTGGCGGTGGTCCACACCGCCATTGCGACACTCCGTGAGCAGCATGTCAATGATGCCGGCTGAGGATTGATCGCAAAAAAGCTGGCCCTTATGTTTCTCGGTATAGGTCAGTCCATGCCGTCCCATGAGTTGTATAAAGTCGGCCGGCGTGTAGGCGGCCAAGGCGTGTTTGCAAAAACGCGGGTTCTCGCTGATGAAGTGCTGCTGGGGGTTGCGCGTATCCAGGTCGATGTTGGTGAAGTTGCAACGACCGCCGCCAGAGATGCGGATTTTTTCTGCGATCTTTTTTGCGTGATCAATCAGTAAGACGCGCAGGCCGCGTTGGCCAGCCACGCTTGCACACATGAGGCCGGCGGCCCCCGCACCAACGATAATGGCGTCATAACGGGATTCTGAGGGTGTTTGCATACCCGAAAGTGTATGCGCCAGTCGCTCCCTAAACTGGTGGTTGTCAGCGTGCGCGCTAAACAGTGAGATTTCATGCGATTTTTAGGTATCGAATCGTCTTGTGATGAAACAGGTGTCGCCGTCGTGCAGGCCCAAGGTGACGGTGCGCCCGTGTTACGCGGTGCGGCGCTGTATAGCCAGATTGCAATGCACCAAGCCTATGGCGGGGTCGTCCCCGAGTTGGCGAGCCGTGACCATATTCGCCGGGTGTTGCCATTGACTGCGGCGGCCCTGGCCGACGCGCAATGTGTGTTGGCCGATATGGACGCCATTGCGTACACCAAGGGCCCTGGCTTGGCGGGTGCGCTGTTGGTCGGAGCGGGTGTGGCGGTCGCTATGGCGGCGGGTTTGGGGAAGCCTGTCATTGGGGTGCACCACTTGGAGGGACACCTGCTATCGCCCTTTCTCAGTCTGGACCCGCCGCGCTTTCCCTTCATTGCCCTGTTGGTGTCAGGGGGGCACACCCAGTTGATGCAGGTTGAGGGTGTTGGTAAGTACACACTTCTCGGTGAGACTATTGATGACGCAGCGGGTGAGGCTTTTGATAAGTCCGCAAAGGTCTTGGGGTTGGGCTACCCCGGTGGCCCCGCGTTGGCGGAACTGGCCAGCCGCGGCGACCCCGTGGCCTTTAAGCTGCCTCGGCCGTTGTTGCACAGTGGCGATTTAGATTTCTCATTTGCGGGACTCAAGACGGCCGTCATGGTTCAGCATGGCAAGCTGGGGGCCGCGCCCAGTCCCCAGACGTTGGCAGACTTGGCCGCTAGTACCCAAGCGGCGATCGTGGAGGTATTGGTTAAAAAGTCGCTGAATGCGCTCAAGGCATCCGGGGCGAGTCGCTTGGTGGTTGCTGGCGGGGTAGGGGCTAATCGAGCGTTGCGAGCGGCGTTGGATGCGGCGTGTGCGGCCCGGGACGTGCGCGTACACTATCCCGAGTTGCATTTATGCACCGACAACGGTGCCATGATCGCGATGGCGGCGGCATTACGCTGGCAAGCAGGTTTGTTTGATCTGGCGAGGTCGCCTGATTACGGTTTTGAAGTGCATCCGCGTTGGCCATTAGATGCGATTGACTCGCCCCCGCCGCCGCGCCGAAAAGCAAGACCCTCCACAAACTAGACAACCTCCTTCACGACTGCCTATGACCTTCCCTACCCCGATCACCCTGCCGTTTTACTTACCCGCCCGTGTCGCTCAACCGGCGACCACTCTGACGGCTTCTAGCGGCCTAGCGCGCAGCAGATCGGTGATGTTGGCCATGGTGGTGTTGGCCTGTGGCTTGGTATGCGGGTCACCTGCACAAGCCCAGGTAAGTGACCAGACGGCTTCCCCCGCCGCCGTGGCACAGGCGCCCGCTCCTAGCGGCGTGCCAATACGAATCGCCATGATTGAAGGCTTATCTGGCCCCTTCGCCAACACGGGTGACGCCGCGTTTAGAAACTTGGCTTGGGGTGCTGAGCGCATCAACGCCCAAGGCGGTGTGGCTTGGTCTGATGGATCGATGCGGCCCTTAGAGGTCGTGCGCTTTGACAGCAAAAGCCGCCCGGAGGAGGCACTAACCGCCTTGCGCTCTGCGGTGGACAAGGGCATACGCATCGTGACCCAAGGCAACTCTTCTGCGGTTGCTGCCGCGTTGATTGATGCCATCAATAAGCACAATGAGCGTGAGCCTGAGCGCCGTGTGGTGTTTTTAAACTATGCCGCGGTTGAGCCAGCGCTCACCAATGAGTCGTGCAGCTTTTGGCACTTTCGGTATGACGCCCACGCGCAAATGCGTCTTGCTGCCTTGATGCGCCCGTTGGCGGAAGACAAGGCACTCAAGCGCGTCTACCTCATCGGTCAAGACTATAGCTTTGGCCAAAGCGTCGTGCGTGAAGCACGGGCGCAATTGGCGGACAAGCGCCCCGACATTGCGGTGGTGGGTGCGGAGCTACACCCCATTGGTCGCGTCAAGGATTTCTTGCCCTACATCACAAAGATCAAAGCCAGCGGGGCGCAGGCCGTGATCACAGGCAACTGGGGCAACGACTTAACGTTGCTGGTGAAGGCGGCGAGAGAGGGCGGGTTTGACGGAACGTTCTACACGTTTTACGGCAACGCCTTGGGCGCGCCAACGGCCATGGGTGATGCCGGCGTTGGCAAGGTGCTGGCAATCGCAGAGTGGTTTCCCAACCAAGGCGGCGATGCCTCGGATGCGTTTTACGCGTCTTTCCTAAAGCGGTTTCCCGATCCCTCGCAGGATTACATGCATATGCGTATGCAATGGATGATGCAGGCCCTAGGCAATGCCTTGTCAGCTATTGGCCCGCAAGCTGCGGACGAGAGCGTCGACGCCTTCGCGTTAGCCACACAGCTGGCGTCCTCGCGGTTCACGTTGGGGGGACATACGGCCTACATGCGGGCTGAAGACCATCAGTTGCAACAGCAGTTGGCGGTTGCGCAGATGCAACGGCTAGGCGCGCCGGGCGTTCGGTTTGGCGTGGAGGGGAGTGGTTACGGTTTTGAGGTCGTGCAGATCACGACCGCCGCCGATGCCGCCATGGCAAGCCGCTGTGACATGAAGCGCCCCATTAAATAAATAGCTATAAAGCATTCATATGAGTTGCTCATTGGCGTCCCGACACCCAGGGTCGTTGGCCGCTGCTCTTTGTTCGGGTAGAATGCTGGGTTACGCCGCGACAGGCGCGGGGTAACTTTGCAAGCTTTTGCTAGCCTTTGCTGGTCTTTGCTAGCGTTTGCAAAGTCAAGTTCAAATCTAAGTTCAAATGAACGTGCACGTTACTAGTGGCTGGTAGACCCTAAGAGGGGCTGGCGACCGGTAACGCAAGTAACAGGAAAAATCATGACAACTATTGTCAAAGCAGACATCGTTAAAGACAACGCCCGCAGTGCTGGCGACACGGGTAGCCCGGAAGTGCAAGTGGCTTTGTTGACCGCTCGCATCAACTATCTGACGCCTCACTTTAAAGAAAACAAAAAAGATCACCACGGTCGTCGTGGTTTGTTGCGTATGGTTAGCCGTCGCCGCAAGCTGCTTGACTACCTTAAGTCCAAGGACGCTGAGCGTTACTTGGCCTTGATTGCCAAGTTGGGTCTGCGCAAGTAATGCGTAGCCGCAAGGCAAGTTAAAAATTAACGCCTGGTTCAGCCCCGCGCTGACCCAGGCGTTTTGCACATCTGCAATCCCGATTTTGTGGTTGCAATGAGGGGCCAATTGGCCTCAATCGTGGCTCAGATACGACGCGTCAGGTCGAAGCTGTGTCATTCCAAAACAAGTCTTTCAGCGTCTCTTGCGATGCGCCTTTGGTAGCCGACTTGTTCTGGGATGGCATCGTGTCCTGAAGTGGTAACTGAGCAAAATCGCGTCAAAGCGCTGTGTCGTTTTGTACGCATCTACTTACAGGAGTTCAGTACATGAGCATGTTTAATAAAGTAACAAAGTCGTTCCAATGGGGCGAGCACACCGTCCGTATGGAGACCGGCGAAATTGCACGCCAGTCTTCTGGCGCGGTTTTGGTTGATATCGACGGCACGGTGATTTTGGCAACGGTTGTCGCCAAGACAACGGCCAAAGCCGGGCAAGACTTCTTCCCGCTGACGGTGGACTACCTTGAAAAGACCTATGCCGCGGGCAAAATCCCGGGCAGCTTCTTCAAGCGCGAAGGTCGCCCAAGCGAGTTCGAGACCCTGACCTCGCGTCTGATCGACCGTCCTATTCGTCCTTTGTTCCCCGAAGGTTTCTTCAACGAAGTGCAAGTGGTTATTCACACCGTGTCCTTGAATCCAGAAGTCGACGCGGACATGGCAGCCATGATCGGCACCAGCGCGGCTTTGAGTATCAGTGGCATTCCGTTTAACGGCCCCATCGGTGCAGCCCGCGTGGGTTATGTGAATGGCGAGTATGTTCTGAACCCAGGACAAACAGCGCGTAAAGATTCGCAGATGGATTTGATTGTTGCAGGCACCGAGACCGCCGTGTTGATGGTTGAGTCAGAAGCGCAGCAATTGAGCGAAGAGATTATGTTGGGCGGTGTCATGTTCGGTCACGAGCAAGGCCTGATTGCGATCAATGCGATTCACGAACTGGTTCGTGAAGCTGGCAAGCCCGCATGGGATTGGAAAGCACCTGCGCAAGATACCGCGTTGGTTGAAAAGGTTGAGGCACTGGGCCGCGCTAAGCTGGAAGCGGCTTACCAAGAGCGCAACAAGCAAGTACGCACACAGGCTTTGCGTGCCACATACGCTGACGTGATGGCCGGTTTGAACGCCGATGGCATCGCGTTCGATAGCGTGAACGTTGAAGGCCTGTTGCACGACATCGAGGCGAAGATTGTTCGCGGCCAAATTTTGGCAGGTGAGCCCCGCATCGACGGCCGTGATACGCGCACGGTGCGCCCGATCGAAATTCGCAACGGCGTCCTGCCACGCACGCACGGTTCAGCCCTGTTTACACGTGGCGAGACACAGGCTTTGGTGGTGACGACGTTGGGTACCGAACGTGACGCGCAGCGCATTGATGCGTTGGCGGGTGAGTTCGAAGACCGCTTTATGTTGCACTACAACATGCCTCCCTTCGCGACGGGTGAAACCGGTCGTGTTGGTAGCCCTAAGCGTCGCGAGATCGGTCACGGCCGTTTGGCCAAGCGTGCCTTGGCGGCGGTGCTGCCTGCGAAAGAAGATTTCCCGTACACGATGCGTGTTGTGAGCGAGATCACCGAATCCAATGGTTCATCGTCTATGGCCTCCGTTTGCGGTGGCTGTTTGAGCATGATGGATGCGGGTGTCCCATTGAAGGCACATGTGGCAGGTATCGCCATGGGCTTGATCAAAGAAGACAACCGCTTTGCGGTGTTGACGGACATTTTGGGTGACGAAGATCACTTGGGTGATATGGACTTCAAGGTCGCTGGTACGACCGACGGTGTGACTGCGTTGCAGATGGACATCAAGATCCAGGGCATTACCAAAGAGATCATGCAAGTCGCGTTGGCGCAAGCCAAAGAGGCGCGTATGCACATCTTGGGAAAAATGCAAGAAGCAATGGGCGAGGCGAACGCCGAAGTGTCTAGCTTTGCGCCACGTCTGTACAGCATGAAGATCAATCCAGAGAAAATTCGTGACGTGATTGGTAAGGGTGGTGCGACCATCCGTGCCTTGACCGAAGAGACGGGTACGCAGATCAACATCGAAGAAGACGGCACCATCACCATCGCATCGGTGGACGGCGCGATGGCTGACGAAGCCAAGCGACGCATTGAAGAGATCACGGCAGAGGTCGAAGTCGGCGCGATCTACGAAGGTCCCATCACCAAGATTCTCGATTTCGGTGCGTTGGTTAATTTGTTGCCTGGCAAAGATGGCCTGCTTCACATCAGCCAGATCGCCCATGAGCGTGTGGAAAAGGTAACCGACTACTTGAGCGAAGGCCAAGTGGTTCGCGTCAAGGTGCTTGAGACGGACGAAAAGGGCCGTATCAAGTTGTCCATGAAGGTCTTGTTGGACCGTGAGTCAGCACCACAGGCGGCACCCGCACCGGCTGCTGAAGCACCTGCAGAGCCAACGCCAGAGTAATTGCATGGTCTAAGGCATCAGCCTACGTGGCTGATGCCCGACATGCCCAACAACCTGTACAACATGCAAGTTATCGCCATTACCAACCCCGGGGCGCCTGACGTTTTGCGTCTTGCGGATGCGGACACCCCAACGGCTGGTGCGGGTGAGGTCCTGATTCGCGTGCACGCCAGCGGCGTTAACCGCCCTGACGTGTTGCAGAGAAAAGGCGCTTATCCGCCGCCAGCTGGCGCCTCCCCGATTCCCGGCCTTGAGGTGGCGGGTGTGGTGGCGTCCGGTGATACTGAGGCGATGGCTGCAGCGGGCTTGAAGGTCGGCGATGCCGTGTGTGCCTTGGTTGCGGGTGGCGGTTACGCAAGTTGGTGCGTGGCACCGGTTGTTCAGTGCCTACCCGTGCCCAAAGGCTTGTCCATGGTCGAGGCCGCGGCCTTGCCTGAGACCTTTTTTACGGTTTGGAGCAACGTGTTTGACCGGGCAGGGCTACTGGCCGGTGAAACGGTGTTGATTCAAGGCGGATCAAGCGGTATCGGTGTGACGGCTATCCAGCTCGCCAAGGCGATGGGTGCGCACGTGTTGGTAACAGCGGGTAGCGATGAGAAGTGCCAAGCCTGTCTGGACTTGGGTGCGGACCATGCCATTAACTACAAAACAAGCGATTTTGCCGAACGCGTGTTGGCGCTCACGCAAGGTCGTGGCGTGGATGTGATCTTGGATATGGTTGCTGGCAGCTACGTTGCGCGCGAGGTTGGCTGCTTGGCTGAAGACGGTCGTTTGGTCATCATTGCCGTTCAAGGCGGCATCGATGCATCGTTTGATGCGAGTTTGGTGTTGCGCAAGCGTCTGAAGATTACGGGCTCTACCCTGCGTCCACGGCCTGTTGCGTTCAAGGCCGCGATTGCGGCGCAGCTAAAAGCCACGGTTTGGCCCCTGCTGGAAGCCGGGTCTGTACGCGTGCAGATTTTTAAGACCTTTGCAGCGGCGGATGCCGCGCAGGCGCATGCGCTGATGGAGTCCAACGCGCATATTGGCAAAATTATGTTGACCTGGCCTGTCGATGCAGAGGGGTCTGCGGCCTGATAGGTCGCGGGCTAGGAGTTACACACTATGAAAAAATTAATCGCAGGCAACTGGAAGATGAATGGCGATTCAGCCAGCAACGCCGAATTGTTGGCCGGTATCGTTGCGGGCCTGCCTGGCCTTGATGCCTGTGATGTCTTGGTCTGCCCACCCAGCGTGTATGTTGCGAGCGCGGTGACGGCCTTGGCGGGACAGTCCGTTGCCGTTGGCGGGCAAGACGTCTCGGTTCAGGTTAAAGGTGCTTATACCGGCGAGGTGAGTGCCGATATGTTGCGCGATGTGGGTGCCACCTACGCCATCGTTGGACATTCTGAGCGTCGCCAGTACCACGGTGAAACGGATGCCTTGGTCGGCGAAAAAGCGCAAGCTGCCCTCGCGCACGGCATCACACCAGTGGTGTGTATTGGCGAAACCTTGGCGCAGCGCGAGGCGGGTGAAACCAATGCGGTTGTAAAACGTCAGTTGGCTGCAGTCATTCACGCTGTCGGCCATTGCGTCAGTGAGTTGGTGTTGGCGTACGAGCCCGTTTGGGCGATTGGTACCGGTCAAACCGCGACGCCTGAGCAAGCCCAAGCGGTGCACGCCGTGATTCGCGCTCAAATTGCCGCCGCGACAGAGCATCCTGAGCGCGTGCGAATCTTGTACGGCGGCAGCATGAACGCTGCCAATGCGACCCAATTGCTGGCTCAGCCCGATATCGACGGCGGCTTGATTGGAGGCGCATCGCTCAAGGTGGCCGACTTCTTAACCATTATTCGGGCTGCTCAGGGATAAGTTGTCTGGCAAGGCACTACACTTACCCCCTTTGAAAACCCAATAATTAAACACATACATTCTGTCCTGGAGTTATTTTCATGTCTGCTTTTACCAATATTGTGATGGCTGTTCAGTTGCTATCGGCGCTCGCCATGATTGGATTGATCCTCATGCAACACGGCAAGGGTGCTGATGCGGGCGCTGCTTTCGGCGGCGGAGCCAGCTCCGGTAGTCTGTTTGGTGCTTCCGGTAGCGCCAACTTTATGTCACGCAGTACCGCTGTGTTGGCAACGGTGTTCTTGGGTAGTACGTTGTTTCTGTCGTATATGGGCTACCGCCCGCCAGCGCCGAACACAGAGGGCAGTATTTTGGAGTCGGTTGCGCCGGGCGCATCCATTCCTTCAGAGTTACCCGCTAACAATCAATTGCCAGCGGCGCTGCCCGACGGTGTGCCAGCCAACGACGCCAAGGGCGCGGCGGCCATCCCCGGCAATTGATCGGGTGCACGGACTGAAAGCCTCCCACGGGAGGCTTTTTTTTGTCTAATTACGCCGTTTTTGAGCCGTTGGGCGTTTGCGTTTTCTCTCGTAGCCGCCCGGCGTAGCGTGTGCGACATAAATGTGTGGTGTCGGGCTGCGCCGACTTAAATGACTTGGTTTTCGGAGTAAAATCTAAGGCTTAACTGGTCACATTGCACAACAAGGTGAGCCAGGAATAGGCCGTCGTGGTGAAATTGGTAGACACGCTATCTTGAGGGGGTAGTGGCGAAAGCTGTGCGAGTTCGAGTCTCGCCGACGGCACCATTCAATAAATTCGGTTGACAGTCATGGACCTAGAACAATATCTACCCGTCATTTTGTTTCTCTTGGTTGGCGTTGCTGTTGGCATCATCCCCCAGGCATTGGGCTACTTGTTAGGTCCCAACCGCCCCGACGCGGCAAAAAACTCCCCGTACGAGTGTGGCTTCGAGGCCTTTGAAGACGCCCGTATGAAGTTTGACGTGCGTTACTACCTCGTCGCCATCTTGTTTATTTTGTTCGACTTGGAAATCGCATTTCTCTTTCCTTGGGCTGTGGCTTTAAAGGACTTGGGGGCAACGGGTTTCTGGGCTGTCGTGGTTTTTCTCGGCATTCTGGTCGTTGGCTTTATTTACGAATGGAAAAAGGGCGCACTCGACTGGGAGTGAATGCCCGCGCTGTCGCTCGACGCCATGTTGTGGTCGGGTTGACTGGCAATGACCTTAGGACGGTTTAGGTATGGCAATCGAAGGTGTTTTCGAAAAGGGCTTTGTCACCACGAGTTACGACTCCATGGTGAATTGGGCAAAAACGGGTTCTCTCTGGCCGATGACATTCGGTTTGGCTTGCTGCGCTGTTGAGATGATGCACGCCGGTGCGGCTCGTTACGACTTGGCTCGCTTCGGCGCGGAGGTCTTTCGCGCGAGTCCCCGCCAGGCTGACCTGATGATCGTGGCCGGCACCTTGTGTAACAAGATGGCGCCCGCGCTGCGTAAGGTCTATGACCAGATGAGCGAGCCCCGTTGGGTGATCTCTATGGGGTCATGTGCCAACGGCGGTGGCTATTACCACTACAGCTATTCAGTGGTGCGTGGTTGCGACCGTATCGTGCCCGTTGATATCTATGTGCCCGGTTGCCCGCCAACAGCGGAAGCACTGCTGTACGGGATTATCCAGCTCCAAGAAAAAATCCGCCGCACCCAAACGATTGCGCGCGTTTAACGCCCGCTGCTAACCCGTACGTATACGCGCAGATACAGGTCCTACTATGTCCATGCCCGCCACTCCTGACCAATTGAAACAAGCCGTCGAGGCGGCACTAGGCGATCGCATTGTTCGCGTTTCACACGACTTAGGTGAGACCACCGTGGTGGTTGATGCCACGAACTACGAAGCCGCTGCCGCCTTATTGCGTGATGCCCCAGGTTGCCAATTTGAGCAATTATTGGATCTGTGTGGCCTTGACTACAGCGACTTCGGTGACGGGGTGTACGAAGGCCCACGTTTCTGCGTGGTGTTGCACCTGTTGTCTGTGTCACTCAACCAGCGTCTGCGAGTGAAGGTCTTCTGTACCGATGATGACTTTCCTGTGGTGGCCTCGGTCAACAGCGTATGGAACGCTGCGAACTGGTATGAGCGGGAGGCTTTTGACCTCTTCGGGATCATGTTCGAGGGCCATGAAGATTTGCGACGCATCCTCACTGACTACGGTTTCATCGGTCACCCCTTCCGTAAGGATTTTCCGGTTACGGGACACGTTGAGATGCGTTACGACGCCGAGCAGAAACGCGTTGTTTATCAGCCCGTCACGATTGAGCCGCGCGAGATTACCCCGCGCATCATTCGCGAAGATAACTATGCAGGCTTGAACTGAGCCGCGTGAACGTTAGAAGCAGTAAGACACATGGCTGAAATAAAAAATTACACCCTGAACTTTGGTCCTCAGCACCCGGCGGCGCACGGCGTGTTGCGGTTGGTGCTCGAGCTAGACGGCGAGGTGGTGCAACGCGCTGACCCGCACATTGGTCTGCTGCATCGCGCGACTGAAAAGCTGGCTGAGACCAAGACCTATATGCAGTCTCTGCCGTACATGGACCGCCTGGACTACGTGTCCATGATGTGTAACGAGCACGCTTACTGCTTGACCATTGAAAAAATGTTGGGCCTAGAGGTGCCAAAGCGCGCCCAGTACATCCGCGTGATGTTTGCGGAAATTACCCGCCTGCTCAATCACCTGATGTGGTTGGGCGCCCACGCCCACGACTGTGGCGCATCGACCATCCTGATCTACACCTTCCGTGAGCGCGAGGCCTTGTTTGATATGTACGAGGCGGTGTCCGGTGCCCGTATGCATGCGGCGTACTTCCGCCCAGGCGGCGTCTACCGTGATCTGCCTGACACCATGCCGCAGTTCAAAGCCAGCAAGGTGCGCAACGCCCGTGGGGTAGCCGCCTTGAATGAGAACCGCCAAGGCTCGTTGTTGGACTTCATTGATGACTTCTGCACGAAGTTCCCCAACTACGTGGACGAGTACGAAACCCTGCTAACCAACAACCGTATCTGGAAACAGCGCACGGTTGGCGTGGGCACCATCACCGCTGAGCGTGCATTGAATATGGGCTTTACGGGGCCCATGCTGCGTGGTTCTGGCGTTGCATGGGATTTGCGCAAGACGCAACCCTACGACGTGTACCCGGAGATGGACTTTGATGTGGCCATTGGTACCAACGGTGATAGCTACGACCGCTATGTTGTGCGTGTCGAAGAGATGCGACAGAGCAACCGCATCATCAAGCAATGCGTGGACTGGTTGCGTGTCAATCCAGGCCCCGTTATTACGGATAACCACAAGGTGGCGTCGCCATCGCGTGAGGCGATGAAGTCGAACATGGAGGAGTTAATCCACCACTTCAAATTGTTCACCGAGGGCTTCCGTATTCCCGAAGGCGAGGCCTACGCCGCCGTCGAGCACCCCAAAGGGGAGTTTGGTATCTACATGGTGAGTGATGGCGCTAACAAGCCATACCGCCTAAAAATTCGCGCCCCAGGTTTCGCCCATTTGGCAGGCTTGGATGAGCTCACCCGTGGCCACATGCTGGCAGACGCGGTGGCCATTATTGGCACCATGGACATTGTGTTTGGAGAGATTGACCGATGATCTCTGAGTCAACCCGCACGCGCTTCGATCGCGAAGTTGCGAAATACCCCGCCGACCAAAAGCGTTCCGCTGTCATGGCCTGCCTGTCCATCGTTCAAGATGAACAAGGCTGGGTGAGCTCGGACGCAGAAGCCGACATTGCTGACTACCTCGGTATGGCCAAGATGGCCGTCCACGAAGTCACCACCTTCTACAACATGTACAACCAACAGCCCGTTGGTGTGTTCAAGTTGAACGTGTGTACCAACCTGCCGTGCCAATTGCGTAACGGCCAAACCGCCTTGCATTACCTAGAAGAAAAACTGGGTGTCAAGATGGGACACACCACGCCGGACGGTTTGTTTACCTTGCAGCAATCTGAATGCTTGGGCGCCTGCGCGGATGCACCTGTCATGTTGGTTAACGATCGCAATATGTGTAGCAATATGTCGACCGAGCGCATGGATCAAATGGTTCAAGCCTTGCGCGACAAAGCGGCCGCCGCAAGGGGTGCAGCCAAAAAAGGAACACAGTCATGAACGCTATTGTGGACAACGGTTTGGTCGGCGCGATCGATATCGGCGATACGCTGGACGCGTTTCGTGCCAACGGTAACAGCACGTGCTTCCATGATCGCCATATCAACCCGCAAATCTACGCGGGTTTGAATGGGGATAACTGGGACTTAGCGGCCTACGAGGCGCGCGGCGGTTACGCGGCGCTACGCCAAATTTTGGGACAAGACGGCGGCGCCGGCATGACCCAAGACGAGGTGATTGCCACGGTCAAAGCGTCGGCCCTACGTGGGCGCGGCGGTGCAGGGTTTCCGTCGGGGCTGAAGTGGAGCTTTATGCCCCGCCAGTTCCCAGGGCAAAAGTACCTCGTGTGCAACTCAGACGAGGGCGAGCCGGGTACCTGCAAAGACCGCGATATCCTGCAATACAACCCCCACATCGTCATTGAGGGTATGGCGATTGCGGCGTATGCCATGGGCATTAGTGTTGGTTACAACTATATTCACGGCGAAATCTTCACCACCTACGACCGCTTTGAGGAGGCGCTAGAGCAAGCCCGCGCAGCCGGTTACTTGGGTGACAAAGTCATGGGCTCTGGGTTTAACTTCCAGCTGCATGCCTTTCACGGTTTCGGTGCCTACATTTGCGGCGAGGAGACGGCGCTACTTGAGTCTTTGGAAGGCAAGAAGGGGCAGCCGCGCTTCAAGCCACCGTTTCCAGCCAGCTACGGTTTATACGGTAAGCCCACGACCATCAACAACACCGAGACATTCGCTGCGGTGCCTTGGATTATTCGCAACGGTGGCGAGGCCTACCTGGCCTGCGGCAAGCCGAACAACGGCGGTACCAAAATTTTCTCTGTCAGTGGTGACGTGCAACGCCCGGGTAACTACGAGGTGCCCATGGGGACCCCGTTCTCCAAGTTGCTTGAACTCGCTGGCGGCGTGCGTCCAGGCCGCCAGTTAAAGGCGGTTATTCCTGGCGGCTCGTCCATGCCTGTGTTGCCCGCCGACATCATGATGGCAACTGACATGGACTACGACTCCATCGCGAAAGCCGGTTCTATGCTGGGTTCTGGTGCCGTGATTGTGATGGATGACACGCGTTGCATGGTGAAGAGCCTGCTGCGTTTGTCCTACTTTTACATGCATGAAAGCTGTGGCCAATGCACCCCGTGTCGTGAAGGTACGGGTTGGTTGTGGCGCATGGTCGAGCGGATTGAAAACGGTCAAGGTCGCGAGAGCGATTTGGAACAACTGAACCGCGTCGCAGATGGTATTCAAGGACGCACTATTTGTGCATTGGGTGATGCGGCAGCGATGCCCGTGCGCGCAATGATCAAACATTTCCGCCACGAGTTTGAGCACCACATTACGCACAAAGCGTGCATGCCGGGCACGGGCGAGTAAAGAGAACAGTCAACGCCGCAGCGATCTGATACATCGCGTTAGGCAACAGGTCACATTAGGCATACCCATGGTTGAAATTGAACTAGACGGCAAGAAGGTAGAAGTCCCAGAGGGCAGTATGGTGATGCATGCTGCCGAAAAGGCGGGCACTTACATCCCACACTTTTGCTATCACAAGAAATTGTCGATTGCAGCGAACTGCCGCATGTGTTTGGTCGACGTCGAAAAAGCGCCCAAAGCCATGCCTGCGTGTGCGACCCCCGTTGCGCAGGGCATGATCGTTAGAACCAAGAGCGACAAGGCCATCAAGGCGCAGCAGTCGGTCATGGAATTCTTGTTGATTAACCACCCCTTGGATTGCCCTATTTGTGACCAAGGTGGCGAGTGCCAACTACAAGATCTTGCGGTGGGCTACGGTACGGGCAGCTCGAACTATGAAGAAGAAAAGCGCGTGGTTTTCCACAAAGATGTGGGCCCGCTGATCTCTATGGAAGAGATGAGTCGCTGCATCCACTGCACACGTTGCGTGCGCTTTGGTGAAGAAATTTCGGGTGACATGGAGTTGGGTATGTCCCACCGTGGTGAGCACGCTGAGATTGAGACCTTCCTGGGTGAGTCCGTCGATTCAGAGTTATCCGGCAACATGATTGACATTTGCCCCGTGGGCGCCTTGACCAGCAAGCCCTTCAGATACAACGCGCGGACTTGGGAGTTGTCGCGTCGCAAATCGATTAGCCCCCATGACAGCACGGGCGCTAACCTGATTGTTCAGGTTAAAAACCACCGCGTCATGCGCGTCGTGCCCTTAGAGAATGATGCAGTAAACGAGTGCTGGATTGCAGACCGTGACCGTTTCTCCTATGAGGCATTGAACAGTGGCGAACGTTTGACTGAGCCCATGCTCAAGCAAGACGGCGAATGGATTACGGTGGACTGGACGACGGCGCTTGAGTACGTGGCCAACGGTTTGCGGCAAATCAGTAGCAATCACGGCGCCAACCAACTGGGTCTGCTCGCAAGCCCACACAGCACCTTAGAGGAGTTGTACTTGGCGGGCACGCTGATGCGCGGTCTGGGCAGTGACAACATTGACCATCGCTTGCGTCACGCAGATTTCTCGACGACGCCCGCATCGGGCGCACGTTACTTGGGTATGCCCATTGCCGCCTTAAGCCAACTCAAGCATGCGTTGGTGGTCGGTAGCCGTTTGCGTAAAGACCATCCCTTATTTGCCCAACGCATTCGCCAAGCGACCCGCTCGGGCGCGCAGGTTGACGTGATCAGTTCGCCCCGCGAGTTCCGCGGCGGCCATGACTGGGCGATGCCCGTACGCCACCATATGAGTGGTTCTGCTGATCAGTGGGGCGACGCGCTATCCAACATTGCCGCAGCGGTGGCTTTGGCGAAGGGCGTTGATGCGCCTGTACGCGGTCAGGCCGATGAGGTAGCAACTGCCGTAGCGGCTAGCTTGATGACGGGCGCCGGCGCTGCCATCTTGTTGGGGAACGCGGCGGCACACCATGTGAATGCCAGTGCCTTGTTGGCACTCGCGCACTGGATCGCTGGTCAAACGGGTTGCGCGGTGGGCTATCTCACAGAGGCGGCGAATACGGTTGGCGCCCAGTTGGTCAAAGCCCAACCACAAACAGGCGGACAAACAGCGGCCGATATGTTGGCGGGTCAGTGCAAGGCGGTTGTGTTGTTGGGTTGCGAGCCTATGCACGACAGCGCGCATGGCCAAGCCGCGGTCGCGGCATTGCAGCAAGCCGACATGGTTGTTTCAATGAACGCGTTTAAGACAAACATGGATGTGGCCGATGTGCTGCTGCCCATTGCCCCTTTCACCGAAACCTCCGGTACCTTTGTCAACGCAGAGGGCTTGGCGCAAAGCTTCCATGCGGTGGTCAAGCCTTTGGGCGAGACGCGTCCCGCTTGGAAGGTGTTGCGTGTGTTGTGTAACTTGCTGGAAATCCCAGGGGTGACGTTTGAGACCTCGCAAGAGGTACTCGCAGCCACGGGTGTGCAAGCGGGCTTGGTGGCGCCTGAGTGGCTGAGCAACGCAAGTGCATCGCCGATGGCGTTCAATGCCTTGGCCTTGGACGCCCCCCCTAGCGTCGCCGGCATTTATCAATTAGACGGTATCGTGCGCCGCGCACCCGCTTTACAGCACACGGCGGATGCTACGCAGGAGGTCTTCCTATGATTGAAGCCATGTATCAAGCAGGCTTGACCCTGTTGCCACAGGCTTGGTGGGCCGCGATGGTCTGGCCAGTCATTTGGACGATGGTCAAAATTGTTGCCATTTTGGCTCCGCTGATGGGTGCCGTTGCGTACCTGACGCTGTGGGAGCGCAAGTTGCTTGGTTGGATGCAGGTGCGCTTGGGTCCCAACCGTGTTGGCCCCTTGGGGTTGTTGCAGCCGATTGCCGATGCCATCAAGTTGCTGACCAAAGAGTTGATCAACCCATCTGCAGCGAGCCAAGGCCTGTTCCGCTTAGGCCCCGTGATGGCCATCATGCCCGCCTTGGCCGCTTGGGCCGCCGTACCGTTTGGTCCTGATTTGGTGTTGGCAGATGTCAATGCAGCGCTGTTGCTCATCATGGCCATCATGTCTATCGAGGTCTATGGCGTGATCATTGCAGGCTGGGCCTCCAACTCGAAGTATGCGTTTTTGGGCGCCTTGCGTGCGTCTGCGCAAATGGTGAGTTATGAAATTGCCATGGGGTTCTGCCTGGTCGTTGTGATCATGGTCTCCGGCAGTATGAACCTGGGCGTGATTGTGGCCGAGCAGGGCAAGGGCGTGATGACGGATATGGGGCTGAGTTTCCTGTCGTGGAACTGGTTGCCGCTGCTGCCGATCTTTGTTGTCTACGTGATCTCTGGTGTTGCCGAGACCAACCGCCACCCCTTTGACGTGGTTGAGGGTGAGGCCGAGATTGTGGCTGGCCACATGGTCGAGTACTCCGGTATGGGGTTCGCCGTGTTCTTCTTGGCTGAGTACGCCAGCATGTGGCTGGTGTCGATCTTGGCCGTCCTGATGTTCTTGGGCGGTTGGTTGCCACCGCTGGATATTGCGATTTTCAACTGGGTACCTGGTTGGATTTGGTTGGGTGTCAAAACCTTCTTGGTGGTGTCCCTGTTCATTTGGTTCCGTGCCAGTTTCCCGCGCTTCCGTTACGACCAGATTATGCGGTTGGGTTGGAAGATTTTTATTCCAGTGACCTTGGTGTGGTTGTTGGTCGTTGGTGGCTGGCTGATCTCGCCATGGAATATTTGGAAGTAAGAGCGTAAGACATGTCTGTTTCTGTTTCTCCTAATCCTTCCGCAGTGGACCGTTCCGGTTTCTCGTTGCGTGACTTTCTTTCCAGCTTCATGCTGCTGGAGCTTTTCAAGGGTATGGCCTTGACGGGTAAATACTTGTTTCGTCGGAAAGTGACGGTGCAATTTCCTGAAGAGAAGACGCCGCAGAGTCCGCGTTTCAGAGGCCTGCACGCCTTACGTCGCTACGAGAACGGCGAAGAGCGTTGCATCGCATGCAAGTTATGTGAGGCGGTGTGTCCGGCCATGGCCATCACCATTGAGGCCGGTGTTCGCGATGACGGTAGCCGACGCACCACGCGCTACGACATTGATTTAACCAAGTGTATTTTTTGCGGATTTTGCGAAGAGAGTTGCCCTGTCGACTCCATCGTTGAAACGCACATCTTTGAATACCACGGTGAAAAGCGCGGCGACCTGTACTACACCAAAGAGATGTTGTTGGCAGTGGGTGACCACTACGAACCCGAAATTGCGGCGGCCAGAGCCGCTGACGCAAAGTACCGCTAATTGATAGCGGCGATTGCTGGCTAAGTTGACTGATCCGGTTTTAAACGGACGACCTGAAAGATACCCATCATGGATGTGACCTCGGTTTTGTTTTATGTGTTCAGCGCGGTGCTGCTGTTCTCTGCCTTTATGGTGGTGACAGCGCGTAACACCGTGCATGCGACGCTGTACCTGATGCTCGCATTTTTTCAGGCCTCAATGGTCTGGATGCTGTTACGCGCAGAGTTCTTAGCGATCACCTTGGTGCTGGTCTATCTGGGTGCGGTGATGGTGCTGTTCCTGTTCGTCGTGATGATGCTGGACATTGACACCGAGAGCATGCGCACGGGATTTTGGCGCCATCTGCCACTTGCCGCCTTGGTGGCCGCATTGATGGCCGGTCAAATTTCCGTGGTGGTGATGGACGGATTTGGCAAGTTGCCTGCGCCGCCTATTGAGCCCGGTTTGTCCAACACCATGGCATTGGGTATGTTGCTGTACACCGAGTACCTCTATCCCTTAGAAGTTGCTGCGGTGCTGCTGCTGGTGGCGATCATCGCGGCCATCGCGCTGACCTTGCGTGAGCGCAAGGACACCAAGCACACCGTTGCGTCTGAGCAGGTGAAGGTGCGTAAGTCCGACCGTTTGCGCGTGGTGAAGATGGATGCCGTTGTGGCGCCCTTGGCGGTGGATTCCGAGGGCGGTGCGGACGGAGCCGAAGGTTCGGAAGGGCAGGCAAAGAAATGAACACGGTAACAACCATGAGTGCGATCGGTCTTGGACACTTCTTAACGTTGGGCGCGGCCTTGTTTGCGCTGTCCATCATTGGCATCTTTTTAAATCGTAAAAACCTCATCGTTTTGTTGATGGCGATCGAGTTGATGTTGTTGGCCGTGAACACCAACTTCGTGGCCTTCTCGTATTACTTAAACGACATGAACGGCCAAGTCTTCGTGTTCTTTATTTTGACCGTGGCTGCCGCCGAGTCGGCTATTGGATTGGCCATCTTGGTGCTGTTGTTCCGCAACAAATCAACCATTGATGTGCAAGAGCTTGATGCCCTCAAAGGCTGAGCCAGAAAAGAAATTGACGTATGAGTAACACTTTGTCTGCAGCCACCTTATTGGCTGTCCCTCTGGCCCCTTTGGCGGGTTCGATGCTGGTCGGTATTTTTGGCACCAAATTAGGTGGCAACTTGCTGGGGCGTTCGGCAGGCCATACGCTCACCATCTTGGGTGTGCTGGTTGCCTTGGCGCTTTCCGTGATGACCCTGTTCAGCGTGATGGACGGTGCCTACTTCAATCAGACCATTTACGAGTGGATGGTGGTGGGTGGTTTGCGAATGGAAATCGGCTTTATGGTCGACGGCCTGACGGCCATGATGATGGTGGTCGTGACCTTTGTTTCACTCATGGTCCACATCTACACCGTGGGCTACATGGCAGAGGACCCTGGGTATAACCGTTTCTTTTCCTACATCTCTTTGTTCACGTTTGCCATGTTGATGCTCGTCATGAGTAACAACTTGTTGCAACTGTTCTTTGGGTGGGAAGCGGTGGGTTTGGTTTCCTACTTGCTGATTGGGTTCTGGTTTAAAAAGTCGACTGCCGTCTTCGCAAATATGAAGGCCTTCTTGGTGAACCGCGTGGGTGACTTTGGATTTATCTTGGGCATTGGCCTCATCGCAGCCTACACCGGCACCTTGAACTACACCGAGATCTTTGGCAAAGCGAGCGGGCTGCTAGGGCAAACCTTGCCCAGCACCGAGTGGCTGTTATTGAGCGTTATCGGCATTTGTTTGTTCATCGGCGCGATGGGCAAATCGGCGCAATTCCCGTTGCATGTTTGGTTGCCCGATTCGATGGAAGGCCCAACCCCTATTTCCGCCCTGATTCACGCGGCGACGATGGTCACGGCGGGTATCTTCATGGTCGCGCGTATGTCGCCCATCTATGAATTAAGTGACACGGCTTTGAACTTCATCTTGGTGATCGGTGCGATCACGGCGCTGTTCATGGGCTTCTTGGGTATTATTCAAAACGACATCAAGCGCGTGGTGGCCTACTCCACGTTGTCGCAACTGGGTTACATGACGGTGGCGCTGGGTGCATCGGCCTACTCGGTCGCGGTATTTCACCTCATGACGCATGCCTTTTTCAAGGCCTTGTTGTTCTTGGCGGCGGGTTCCGTGATTATGGGCTTGCACCATAACCAAGACATTCGCTGGATGGGTGGGGTTCGCAAGTACATGCCCATTACGTGGATTACCTTCTTGGTGGGCTCGCTCGCCCTGATTGGTACCCCCCTGTTTTCCGGCTTCTACTCCAAAGACAGCATCATTGAAGCGGTCGCGGCCAGCGGATTACCCGCGGCCGGTTTCGCAAGCTTCGCTGTCTTAATGGGTGTCTTCGTTACCGCGTTCTATTCGTTTCGGGTGTACTTCTTGGTGTTCCACGGCAAGGAGCGCTATGACCAAAATCCTGATGCGCACCATGACGATCACGCAGACGCGCACGCCCACGACCACGGCCATGGACACAGCGCGACACCGCACGAGTCCCCATGGGTCGTCACCGTGCCGTTGATTTTGTTGGCTATCCCCTCCGTGGTTGTCGGCTTCATCACCATGGACGACCTCTTGTTTGGTGATTTTTTCGGCAGCGCTATTTACGTAGATAACGCCGCGCACGGTGCGATGACCGAATTGCGGGCGTTGTGGCACGGTCCGCTGGCAATGGCGCTACACGGCTTGCAAACTGCACCATTCTGGTTAGCCCTTGCAGGCGTGGTGTCGGCGTATTACATGTACATGGTCAACCCCGCGTTGCCCGCCATGTTTGCGAGGACACTGAAGCCCGTGATGACCCTGCTTGAGAACAAGTACTACCTGGACTGGTTTAACGAGAATATTTTGGCGCGTGGTGCTCGGATGCTCGGAACGGGTCTGTGGAAGGGGGGCGATCAAGGTGTGATCGAGTCTGGTGTGGTTAACGCCAGCTGGAAGCTGGTGGCGCTGATCTCTCGCGTGGTCCGCAAATTACAGAGTGGTTACATCTATCACTATGCGTTGGTCATGATTCTGGGCATCTTTGGCCTGGTGACCGTGTTCGTTTGGCTAGCCGAATAAGGAGAACAAGAAATGGGTTTGCTTAGCCTTGCGATTTGGACACCGATTGTCTTTGGTGTCTTGCTGTTACTGGTTGGTAGTGATGAAAAAGTGGCGCGTACGCGCTGGCTCTCTCTGGTGGGTGCGGTGGCGAGTTTGGGGGCCACTATCCCCATGATTGCAAATTTTGTATCTGGTGTTGGCACCTTGCAGTTGGTCGAGCGCGCGCCGTGGATCGAGCGCTTTAGCATGAGCTATCACCTCGGTGTGGACGGCATTTCTTTTTGGCTGATCGTCTTGACGGCCTTCATCACCGTCATCGTCGTGATCGCGGGGTGGGAGGTGATTACCGAGCGTGTGGGCCAGTACATGGCTGCCTTCCTGATCTTGAGCGGTCTGATGATTGGCGTTTTCAGCGCGCAAGATGCGATGCTGTTTTACGTCTTCTTTGAAGCCACGCTGATTCCGATGTACATCATCATCGGCGGTTGGGGCGGTCCAAATAAAATTTACGCGGCCTTCAAGTTCTTCCTGTACACCTTGTTGGGCTCACTGCTGATGTTGGTGGCGCTGATTTATTTGTACAACGAAGCGGGCGGTAGCTTCGCCTTGGCGGACTGGTATGACCTGCCGTTGACAGCCTCTGCACAAACCTTCTTGTTCTTTGCCTTCTTTGCGGCATTCGCGGTGAAGGTGCCTATGTGGCCGGTTCACACGTGGCTGCCTGATGTGCACGTTGAGGCCCCCACCGGCGGGTCCGCCGTGTTGGCCGCGATCATGTTGAAGTTGGGTGCCTATGGCTTCCTGCGTTTCTCCATGCCTATCGCTCCAGACGCTGCCCGTGAGTGGGCTTGGCTAATGATCGCGCTGTCACTGATTGCGGTGGTGTATGTCGGCCTGGTGGCGATGGTGCAAAAGGACATGAAGAAACTGGTGGCCTATTCATCCGTTGCACACATGGGTTTCGTCACGCTGGGTTTCTTCTTCTTTGACGAGCTGGGCATGTCGGGCGCTGTCATGCAAATGATCGCGCACGGCTTTGTTTCGGCAGCGATGTTCTTGGCAATCGGTGTGTTGTACGACCGCGTTCATTCCCGCGAAATTTCAGCCTACGGTGGCGTGGCCAACACCATGCCCAAGTTTGCCGCCTTCGCCGTTCTTTTTGCAATGGCCAATGCGGGCTTGCCTGGCACGGCTGGTTTTGTCGGCGAGTGGATGGTCATTCTCTCTGGTGTGGCGTTCAACTTCTGGATTGGTCTCGCCGCGGCGAGTGCGCTGATCTTTGGCGCGGCCTACACCCTATGGATGGTTAAACGCGTGTATCTGGGCGATGTGGCAAACGACCATGTTCGTGACCTTGAGGACATTAACGCACGCGAGTTTCTGATGCTGGGGCTGCTGGCCGTCGCGGTCTTAGCGATGGGCGTGTACCCGAAACCCATGACGGATGTCATCAACCCTTCTGTTGAATTGTTGCTACAACACGTAGCGCAATCAAAGTTACTGTGATCAAGCGCGCCGTGCGGCTTGTACCCTCCAATCTACCGAAGACATTGGCTTAGACATGATCGACACATTTAGCTGGGTTGCTGCCTACCCTGAAATTTTCTTGCTGGTGATGACGTGTGTGATCGCCATCGCCGACTTGGGTGTGAAGAGCGTTAAACGCTCGTCGACCTACATTGCCACTCTGTTGACCTTGGCTGCGTTGACCATCGTCAACGCGAGCTATGCACTGCACGGACAGACCATCGTGGCGTTTGGCGGCATGGTCGTCTCTGACCCAATGGGTCATTGGCTCAAGAGTTTTGCTTCTTTGGCGGTGTTTGTGACGCTGGTTTATGGACGCGACTACGCGGCCGACCGAGGCATGCTGCGCGGCGGCGAGGTGTTTAGTCTCTCGTTGTTTGCCTTGTTGGGCATGTACATCATGATGAGCGGCCACCATTTTGTGGTGCTATACCTTGGCTTAGAGCTGCTGACGCTGTCCAGCTACGCCTTGGTGGCCTTGCGCCGTGACCATGTAAATGCCTCTGAGGCGGCCATGAAGTACTTTGTACTGGGCGCAATGGCCAGCGGGTTCATGCTCTACGGGCTCTCTATGTTGTACGGCGCTACGGGCTCACTTGATGTCGCCGTCGTTGCCAGCCAACTCACCACTGAGACCATGGACCATCGGGTGCTGGCTTTGGGCGTGGTGTTTGTCGTCGCGGGTCTGGCCTTTAAATTGGGAGCAGCGCCTTTCCACATGTGGGTGCCTGACGTGTACGACGGTGCACCTACAGCCGTAACTCTGATGATCGCAGGGGCGCCTAAGTTGGCGGCGTTCGCTATCCTGATGCGTCTTTTGGTTGAGGGCATGTTGCCCCTTGCTTTTGACTGGCAGCAAATGCTCGCCTTGTTGGCGATTGCCTCTTTGGTCGTTGGTAACTTTGCAGCGATTGCGCAGACCAACGTCAAACGTATGTTGGCCTTTTCAACCATTGCCCAAATGGGGTTCGTACTCCTCGGCTTGGTCGCTGGCGTCAACGATGGCACGGCAAGCAATGCCGTCAATGCGTATAGCGCCACCATGTTCTACATCGTGACCTATGTCCTTACGACGTTAGCGACGTTTGGCGTGATCTTGCTGCTCAGCAACGCCAAGCTAGATGTTGAGAATCTCAGCGACTTGTCTGGCTTAAACCAGCGTAGCCCCATGATGGCCGGCGTGTTAGGTGCGGCCATGTTCTCATTGGCCGGCGTGCCGCCCATGGTGGGCTTCTACGCAAAGCTGTCGGTGTTGCAGGCCTTACTTGAGTCCAATGAGGCGATCTATGTCTACTTGGCGATATTTGCTGTGCTCATGTCGTTGGTGGGCGCGTTCTACTACCTGCGTATCGTGAAATTGATGTACTTTGACACCCCAACCGACGGGCAGCGTGCGACAGCCATTCAACCGCCTGCGGACGCCAAGTTGGTCTTGGGTCTCAACGGCTTCAGTCTGCTCGCGTTCGGCTTGTTACCAGGTGGTTTGATGATGGTGTGTACCAAAGCCATCACGGAACTTTTGGTGTAAGTAGCGGTCAAACTACCTATGAATACAACAAACGCGGTCTGGTCATTGGTGTTGCTGGCTGCCATTTCCGCGAACCTGCCGTTTTTGAATAACCGTTGGATGGGCCTCCTGCCACGGCGCACCTTGGCCGCCAAGGGGCTGCACATCAGACTGCTTGAGTTGATTGCGGCTTACTTCATTGTCGGTGGCGTGGGCCTGTATGTTGAGCAGTCCATTAGCCAGATCTACCCACAGGGGTGGGAGTTTTATGCGGTGACCGGCTTTTTGTTCGTAACGCTCGCGTTTCCAGGTTTCGTTTACCGTTACCTGATGCGTCACTAAAACGGCCCAACCCTTGCGCGCAGGGGGTTAGCCCTAGCTGTCGCTGCTGGGTGGTGTTGGTGTTGTTGTTGCTGCTGCGTCAGGCTGGTCAACGGCTTCACGCAGGCCCTTGCCTGGCTTGAAGTGCGGCACCCGCTTCTCTGGGATGTCTACCCGCTCGCCCGAGCGTGGGTTGCGCCCGACACGCGCAGGACGGTGATTGACCGTAAAGCTACCAAAGCCTCTGATCTCAATGCGGTGCCCCTTAACCAGGGCATCACCCATCGCGTCCAGCATGGTCCGCACGGCCAACTCGGCATCTCGGTGAGCCAACTGGCTAAAGCGTTCGGCTAGCGCGTCTACTAAATCACTGCGTGTCATAGCCGTAATTATCCTTTAAAAACAACGATGAAACCGCATTGATAATGCGTTTCAGCAAAAAAAGAGCCCGTGGGCCCAGCGTTTTCACGCCAAGCCCACGGGCTCTCGAGAGAACCGTGGCTGGTTAATTAGCCATTGTTCTCGCCGTTGTCCAACTTGGCACGCAACAAGGCGCCCAAGCTGGTGGTACCAGCGGTACCGGCGGCTTGCTGGCTCAAGCTAGACATGGCTTCCTGCTGGTCAGCCGCGTCCTTAGCGCGAATAGACAACTGGATGCTACGTGACTTGCGGTCAACGTTGAGCACAACAGCGGTCACTTCATCGCCTTCTTTCAGAACCGAGCGTGCATCGTCAACGCGGTCTACGCTGATTTCGCTGGCACGCAGGTAGCCGACCAACTCTTCACCCAAGTCAATCTCTGCACCCTTGGCGTCAACCGTCTTCACCTTACCGGTAACGATCTGGCCTTTTTCGTTCACTGAAGTGAAGGTCGTGAAGCTGTCGTCGTCCAACTGCTTGATACCCAAGCTGATGCGCTCGCGCTCGACATCAATTGCCAAGACAACGGCTTCAACTTCTTGGCCCTTCTTGAAGTTACGCACAGCAGCTTCGCCGGGCTCACTCCATGACAGGTCAGACAAGTGAACCAAACCGTCGATGCCTGAAGCCAAGCCCAAGAACACGCCGAAGTCGGTAATTGACTTGATGGGGCCCTTCACGCGGTCACCGCGCTTAACGGTGGTTGCGAAGTCTTCCCATGGGTTTGCGCGACATTGCTTCATACCCAAGCTGATACGGCGCTTGTCTTCGTCGATGTCCAAGACCATCACTTCAACCTCATCACCCAAGGCAACGATCTTTGAAGGGGCAACGTTCTTGTTCGTCCAGTCCATTTCAGACACGTGGACCAAGCCTTCGATGCCTGGCTCCAACTCAACAAATGCGCCGTAGTCAGCAATGTTTGTGATCTTGCCAAACAAGCGGGTGCTTTGTGGGTAGCGACGGGAAACACCCATCCATGGGTCATCACCCATTTGCTTCAAGCCCAGTGAAACACGGTGCTTCTCAGCATCAAACTTCAGGATCTTGGCAGTGATCTCTTGACCTGCTTGGACCACTTCGCTTGGATGGCGGACACGACGCCATGCCATATCGGTAATGTGCAACAGGCCGTCGATACCACCCAAGTCGACGAATGCGCCGTATTCGGTGATGTTCTTGACCACACCGGTCACGATCGCGCCTTCTGACAAGGTTTCCATCAACTTGGCGCGCTCTTCGCCCATGCTGACTTCCACAACCGCACGGCGTGACAACACAACGTTGTTACGCTTACGGTCCAACTTGATCACCTTGAATTCAAGGGTCTTGTTCTCGTAGGGTGTCAGGTCCTTTGTGGGACGCATGTCAACCAATGAACCAGGCAAGAATGCCCGGATGCCGTTGACCAAAACGGTCAAGCCGCCCTTGACCTTGCCGGTGGTGGTACCGGTCACAAATTCGCCAGACTCGAGGGCTTTTTCCAAAGACATCCAAGAGGCCAAACGCTTGGCTTTATCACGTGACAACAGCGTGTCACCGTAGCCGTTTTCAACAGCGTCGATGGCAACAGAAACAAAGTCACCCACTTGGACTTCGATCTCGCCTTGGTCGTTCTTGAATTCTTCTAGGGGAACATAGGCCTCAGACTTCAATCCTGCGTTGACGACAACGTGGTTGTGGTCAATACGCACGACTTCAGCAGAAATCACCTCACCCGTGCGCATCTCGGCACGTTGCAATGACTCTTCAAATAGGGCGGCAAAAGATTCGGACATGAAATTTTCCTATATGGCTTACGCAACTCAAACGTCGGTGAAGTCGTGAACCAGCAAGCACAAAGCCATGCGAGCGCGCGACATAAACAAGAGAGGAGGTTGGCCAGTTTTGCAGCAAAGCTGCGGGTTTAAGTTAAACATCCCGCGTCGCAGCGCACCACAGAGGGCGCGACGTACGATTTAGGTCTTTCTTTGTTTGCTTTGCCACCATGACAAGACTTGTTGCACCGATTCCTCTATGCCCAAGTCGGTGTTGTCTAGTAACGCCGCATCTGTCGCCGCTTTCAAGGGCGCATGCTGCCGGTTGGTGTCCCGCGCATCACGTTCCTTCAAATCTGCTAACAGACTGTCAATATTAGCAGAAATTCCCTTGGAAATCAATTGCCTGTACCGTCTTTCCGCCCGCTTTTCAGCGCTTGCGGTTAAAAACACCTTCAGTGGCGCGTGGGGGAAGATCACCGTCCCCATATCACGGCCATCCGCAACCAAGCCAGGGGCGCGCACAAAGCCTTGCTGTAAGTCCATTAACGCGGCGCGAACAGGGCCAATGGCGCTCACGCGCGACGCGCCCATGCCGGCTGCCTCTGTGCGAATGGCCGCGCTGACGTCTTGACCGCCTAAAAAGACCTGCTCACCCTCAAATCGCACCGCCATATTGCGCGCTAGTTCCCCAACGGTTGCCGCGTGTGCGGGGTCAGCCAAGGCCTCCACGGTGGTGGACAGCCCGGCCTGCTCAGCCGCCACACCGACCAAACGGTACAACGCGCCCGAATCTAGCCATGCGTAACCCAAGGCCTTGGCCACGCCTTGGGACAGCGTTCCTTTGCCTGAAGCCGTGGGCCCATCAATACAAATCACCGGCACCTGACCGACGCAGGGGGTGGTTACGTCGAACAGGGTTTCAAAGTAGTCGGGGTAGGTCTTGGCGACGCAGTGCGGCTCATTGATACGCACCACACATGCCGCTGGGTTCAGCGCGGCCAATGAGAAGCACATGGCAATACGGTGGTCGTCGTAGGTGTCGATCGCGGCAGGGCGCCATTCGCCCGGTGTGGCCGGCGGCGTGATGCGAAGGTAGTCATCACCCTCGTCCACGGTGGCGCCAAGCTTGCGTAGTTCGGTCGCCATGGCGCTCAAGCGGTCGGTCTCTTTGACCCGCCAGCTTGCAATATTGCGCAAAGTGGTCGTGCCTTGCGCGTACAAGGCCATCACGGCCAAGGTCATGGCGGCATCGGGAATGTGGTTGCAGTCGAGGTCAATGGCCTTCAGCGGCCAAGCCCCCCGCTTAACGCACAGGTGGTTGGGGCCGCCGGTCACGTCAGCGCCCATGCGTTGAGCGGCTTCTACAAAACGTATGTCACCCTGAATCGCATCCAAGCCAACGCCTTGGATGGTGATTCCTTGGGTGGAGCCCAGCGCGCCTAACGCAATAAAGTAGCTGGCGGAGGAGGCATCGGCTTCTACGAACACCTGCCCGGGAGAGGTGTAGCGGCTGCCTGCGGGAATGGTAAAACGCCGCCAATCTTCGCGCTGTACGTGCACGCCAAATTGCGCCAGCAACTTTAGCGTGATGTCGATGTAGGGCTTTGAAATCAGCTCGCCCACCACGTCGATCACCACGTCACGTGTGGCCACCAGCGGCAGCGCAAGCAGCAGAGCGGTTAAAAACTGGCTGGACACGTCACCGCGCACGGCAATGGGCGCATCCAATTGCAGAGCGTGCGTGTCGCCATCGCCTAAGCGCAGCGGGGGGTAGCCAGCCTGGCCAAGATCCGTCACGCTCCCGCCTAATTGGCGTAACGCGTCCACCAAATCGCCTATGGGGCGCTCGTGCATTCTGGGCACACCGGACACTTCGAACTGGCCACCTTGGGTGGTCGCCATCAAGGTGAGTGCCGCCGTTAGTGGACGCATCGCCGTGCCTGCATTCCCTAAAAACAGCTTGGCGGTTTTGTTTTGCAGTTGTCCGCCTATCCCCACAATACGCAACTGATTGGTGCCTGTTTCCGTGATCTCGCAGCCCAGCGTTTTGAGGGACTCTCGCATCACCTGCGTGTCATCGGAAGCCAAGATGTCGTGAATTTCCGTCGCACCATGGCTCAAAGCGGCTAACAGAAGTACCCGGTTGGAAATACTTTTGGAACCAGGAAGGGTGACCTCTCCGTGCGCCGAAGCAATAGGTGGCAGATCAAGAAAAGCTTGTTGGAACATGGCAGGTAGGCAGGGCGCGGACGCCTGTTTATCAGTCGTCGATTGCGTTGGAATCAGACAGCGGGACGGGTACACGCCAGGCCTTGCGCTGTGCACTGGCCTGTGTGATGAGGGTTTGGAGTTGAACCGTATCACCTTCGGTGAGGGCAGATTTGAGTTGTGCCAGAGCCTGCTCAAAGCCCTGCACCTGCGCGAGAATTTCGGTGCGGTTGGTGCTCAAAATGTCGCGCCAAACAACGGGGTCACTGCCTGCAATGCGTGTGAAGTCTTGAAAGCCAGTGCCGCCCATGGCGATGGTGCTGGGGTCGACGCCGTTCATGTAGGCGAAGGCAAGCAAGTGGGGCAGGTGGCTTACCGCGCCAAACACATGGTCGTGGGTGTCTGCATCCATCTGAATGACGCGTGCACCCACAGCCTCCCACAGCGCAGTGGCCAGCGAAATCGCGGGTGCTGCGGTGGCGGATGACGGCGTGAGAATCACGAGCCGGTTGGCGTAGAGGTCGCCCTCGGCATGGGCAATACCCGCTTTTTCTTTGCCCGCAATGGGGTGTGCAGGAACAAAGTGACTCAGCGGGAAATGGCTAGTTGCCTCAGGCGAGGCGCCAGAGGCCATGTTTTCCCCTAAGACCGTTTGCGCGGTGGCCACCATGTCTGCCTTGGTCGAGCCCGCGTCCATGACCAATGCGGTGGGCTTTAAGTGCGCGCGCATGCTGCTGAGCGTCTCATGCGTCGCGCCCACAGGCACGCTAATGAGGACGACGTCGGCGTCTCGTACCGCATCGGTTAGCGAGCTGGAAACATCGGTGATGGCCCCCATACGCAGCGCTTCTTGCAGTGTCGTCTGCGACCGACCGTAGGCCGTCACGGTGATCTCTGGGCGCGCTTTGCGAATCGCCAAGGCAAACGAGCCGCCGATTAAGCCGCAGCCAATAATGGCGACGCGGCGAACCGCATGTAGTGCCAACACCGTCACGCTTCTGACTGGGGGTAAGTCCCCAATACTTTGTAGAAGGCGCAAAGGGACTTTAGCTCTTCGAGCACGGCGTGCATGTGCGGCTCGCTGGGGTGACCAACCAAATCGATAAAGAAGGTGTACTCCCACTGACCCTGACGGGCAGGGCGAGATTCAAAGCGTGTCATCGACACATGGTGGTTCTTGAGTGGCACCAGCAAGTCGTGCAAGGCACCGGGTTGGTTCACAACGGAGACGGCCAAGCTGGTGCAGTCACGCCCAGTCGCTGTCGGTGCCTCCAAGGTGGCGGGCAAGCAAATAATGGCAAAGCGCGTGCGGTTGTGTGCGTCGTCTTGGATGGCTTGCCCGATGTTGTGCAAACCATACTGAGCGCCCGCACGGTCGCTGGCGATGGCGGCCCACTCAGGATTTTCTTTTGCCAATCGCGCGCCTTCTGCATTGCTGGAGACGGCGCGGCGCTCTGCGTCGGGTATATGTTTATTGAGCCACTCTTGGCATTGCGCGAGCGCTTGGGGGTGCGCCAAAACGACTTGAATGCCGTCACGTGAGTTGCTGCTTCTGAGTAGATGGTGCCTCACCAAAATACTCAGTTCGCCCACAATATGTGCGGGTGTTTGTAACAGTAAATCCAGCGATCGTGCAATCACCCCCTCGTTGGAATTTTCAATCGGGATCACACCGAAATCCGCTGTGCCCGCTGCCGTGGCACGAAACACCTCATCGATGCTGGGGCACGCGATTTCCGTCACGCTGCTACCAAAAAACGCCAACGCGGCTTGCTGACTAAACGTGCCTGCAGGGCCCAAGTAGGCAATGCGCTGCGTCGCCTCCAGTGCGCGGCACCCCGACATCACTTCGCGCCAAATGTGGCCAATGCTTTCGGACTTGAGCAGGCCACCCGACGTGTCGTTAAGTGTCTGGAGTTTGCTGATGACTTGCGCTTCACGGTCTGGCCGAAAAACCGCCGAGCCTTCCCGCTTCTTCAGCTCACCCACTTCATGCGCACTCTGCGCACGCTGGTTAAGTAGCGTGAGAATTTGGGTGTCTAACTGATCAATCTCAACGCGCAGATCCTGCAATGTTTTCATTGTTTACCCGCCTATTTAATGCGTGCGCTCAAAGTGGCGCATAAAGTCGACCAAGGCCTCGACACCCGCCAATGGTATGGCGTTGTAAAGGCTGGCGCGCATGCCACCGACTGATTTGTGGCCCTTGAGTGACAGCAGGTTCGCTGCCTTTGCTTCGTTTAAAAATGTGTCGTTCAGTGTCTCATCGGCCAGCAAAAAGGGGACGTTCATGCGTGACCGAAAGGCAGGCGCTACTGCGTTGCTATAAAAATTCGACGTGTCAATGGTGCGGTAGAGCAGCTCGGCTTTTTCGATGTTGCGGGCTTCAATTGATGCGATGCCGCCTTGGGCTTGCAACCACTCGAAGACCAAGCCAATCATGTAAATGCCGTAGGTTGGTGGCGTGTTGAACATGGATTGGTTAGCCGCGACCGTCTTGTAATGGAAGGCCGATGGACAGATGCCCATGGCTTGCTCTTGCAGATCACGACGGACAAATACCAAGGTGACGCCAGCCGGGCCCAGGTTTTTTTGGGCACCTGCGAAAGCCATACCAATGCGATGCCACTGTATTGGCCGCGAGGCGATGTGACTGGAGCAGTCCACCACCAAGGGCGCCGCACACCCCAGGGCCTTGAGGTCAGGCAAGCTGGCGAACTCAACCCCATGGATGGTCTCGTTGCTACAGACATGAACGTAGTTGGTGTCTGAGCGTATGGACCACGTGGCGGGGTCTGCAACATCTTGAAAGTTCAGCGGTTTACCGTCGAACACGACGTGAACATCGGCGTAACGTTGTGCTTCAGCGCGCGACTTCTGGCTCCAGCTACCCGTGACGGCGACATCCATTTTGGCGGCGCCCGCCGTGCCGCAAAGGTTCATGGGCACGATGGCATTTTGTGCCAAGCCACCGCCCTGCATAAAGAGGATGTCAAAGTCCTCGGGTACGCTGAGGACGTCGCGAATAGCCGCCGTGGTCGTCGCGAGAATGTCACCAAAGGACGCGCCGCGGTGGCTCATTTCCATAACGCCAACACCCGTGCCGTGCCAGTCGGCTATTTCGCTGCCGGCGCGGTTCAACACCTCGACGGGAATGGCAGCAGGACCCGCCGAGAAGTTGTAGGGGCGATTCATTCAGGTGATTGCCAGCTTATGCGTTGGTGTCGTCGTCGGTGCCAGCGGCGTCCGTGTCGTCGGCGTTCGTGCTGTCAGTGCCGCTATCCGGCTCGTCGGCAATCTCGGCGACCATTTCAGCATCGCCATCGGCAATCCGCTGCATACCAATCAGTGCGCTGCCTTCATCTAGCCCAATGAGCGTAACGCCTTGCGTCGCTCGGCCCATTTCACGAATCTCAGAGACCCGTGTACGCACCAAGACGCCGGTGTCGGTGATGAGCATGATCTCATCATCGGTGTGCACCAACGTGGCGGCGACCACCTTGCCGTTGCGCCCGCTCTGTTGGATGGCAATCATGCCCTTGGTACCGCGTCCATGGCGGGTGTACTCGTCAATAGGGGTGCGTTTGCCGTAGCCGTTTTCGGTGGCTGTCAGCACGCTGGTGGGCTGTGATGCCTGCTCCTCTTCGGGCAGATCAGTCGGCGCCGCCAACATCGCGATGACGCTCTGGCCTTCTTCCAGCATCATGCCGCGCACACCGCGTGCGTTACGGCCCATGCTACGGACGTCATTTTCGTCAAAACGTACCGCCTTGCCACCATCAGAGAACAACATCACGTCGTGCTTGCCCTTGGTCAGCGTGGCGCCAATCAGGAAATCTTGTTCGTCTAAGTCGACGGCAATAATGCCCGCCTTGCGTGGGTTGGAGAACTCGGTCAGCGCGGTCTTCTTAACCGTACCCATGCGGGTTGCCATGAACACGTAATGGTTTTCAGGGAAGGTGCGGTTGTCGCCGGTGAGCGGTAACACCACATTGATCTTCTCGCCCTCTTGCAACGGGAACATGTTGACAATGGGCCGACCACGTGAGTTGCGTGAGCCAGCCGGGACCTCCCAGACCTTCAGCCAGTAAACACGGCCTCGGTTGGAGAAACACAAAATGTAGTCATGGGTATTCGCGATAAACAGCTGGTCAATCCAGTCGTCTTCTTTTGTCGATGCCGCTAACTTGCCGCGTCCACCACGCTTTTGCGCGCGGTATTCGCTGAGCGGTTGGCTCTTGATATAGCCTGTGTGTGAGAGGGTGACCACCATGTTTTCTGGGGTGATCAGGTCCTCGGTTCCCAGCTCCTGCGCGTTGAACTCAATCTCACTGCGACGCAGCCCCACTTTGCCCTGGCCGAACTCGAGTTTGATTGCGGTGAGCTCTTCGCCAACGATGGTCGATACGCGCTCTGAGCGTGACAGGATATCCAACAAGTCATCGATCTCAGAAATAACGTCCTTGTACTCATTGACGATCTTGTCCTGCTCCAAGCCAGTCAAACGTTGCAGACGCATTTGCAAAATTTCTTGCGCTTGGGTCTCAGATAAACGGTAGAGGCCGTCACTACCCATGCCTACGTTTTTGCCAATCCCATCAGGGCGGTAGTCGTCAGCGTTCACGGTTGCGCCGTCCTCGCGGGTACGGGTCAACATCTCGCGCACCAAGCTGCTATCCCATGAGCGAGAAAGCAAGTCGGCCTTGGCAACCGGTGGCGTTGGCGCATTGCGAATAATGGCAATGAACTCATCAATGTTGGCCAACGCAACGGCCAAGCCTTCCAACACATGGCCGCGTTCCCGCGCCTTGCGTAACGTGAATACCGTGCGCCGTGTGACAACTTCGCGTCGGTGCTGCAAGAATATCTCGACCAAGTCCTTGAGGTTGCACAGCTTGGGTTGGCCATTCACCAACGCCACCATGTTCATACCAAAGGTATCTTGCAATTGCGTTTGCTTGTACAGGTTGTTGAGCACCACCTCTGGCACTTCGCCGCGCTTGAGTTCAATCACGACGCGCATACCTGACTTGTCTGATTCGTCTTGTATGTGGCTAATGCCCTCAATCTTTTTCTCGGTCACCAATTCGGCGATGCGCTCTAGCAGTGACTTCTTGTTCACCTGATAGGGCAGCTCGTCAACGATGATGGATTGGCGTTGGCCACGGTCGATGTCTTCAAAGTGGCATTTGGCGCGCATGATCACGCGTCCACGGCCCGTGCGGTAGCCGTCTTTAACGCCAGCGATACCGTGAATAATGCCAGCGGTTGGGAAATCGGGCGCGCGAATAATTTCCATTAAGTCATCAACCGTCGCCTCGGGGTTGTTGAGCATGTGCAGACACGCATCAACGACTTCGTTCAGGTTGTGCGGTGGAATATTCGTGGCCATACCCACGGCGATACCAGAGGAGCCGTTGACCAACAAGTTGGGCAGGCGCGCAGGGAGAACGAGTGGCTCGCGCTCGCTGTTGTCGTAGTTGGGGCCAAAATCAACGGTGTCCTTGTCGATGTCGCCCAGCATTTCGTGCGCAATTTTGGCAAGACGAATCTCGGTATAACGCATCGCTGCCGCGTTATCACCGTCGACAGAGCCGAAATTGCCTTGGCCATCGACCAGCATATGGCGTAGGGAGAAGTCTTGCGCCATACGCACGATCGTGTCGTATACCGCGGTGTCGCCGTGCGGGTGGTACTTACCGATCACGTCACCCACAATACGGGCTGATTTCTTGTAGGCCCGGTTCCAATCGTTGTTTAGTTCGTGCATGGCGAACAAAACCCGTCGGTGCACTGGCTTGAGGCCGTCACGCGCATCGGGGAGTGCACGCCCTACGATCACGCTCATCGCATAGTCCAAGTAACTGCGACGCATCTCCTCCTCTAGGCTGATGGGCAGTGTCTCTTTTGCAAACTGGGTCATGTCGTGCTATCTATATAGGGGTCGTGTACGGCGTACGGTTTAACCCGTCATTTTAAAGCCTTGAACGGGTTAAGCCGGCAGTGAGGAATTGATGATTTTGCGCGACGTATATAGTCTTTTAGTATCTATTTATTTGAAGTAATGTTTCTTAAATACTCATTAAATTTGAATACTATGTAAAAAAGACGGTAAAAGTTATAAATTTTAATTGACTGCCATCCGCAAACAGCTGATATTTGATTACAATCAGGACTTAGCAGCGCCTATCCGCTTTCGGACGCGCCAACATTTTTCTGCCATCCGGCAACAACCAAGAGAAATTCACCATGGCCATATCAAAAAAAATCGCCCTGCTTGTATCGGCAATCGCGTTATCGTCGTTCGCCAATGCGCAAGTCGTCAGTAACTGGGTTTCTTCCGACAACACGCCTTGGCGCAGTGCGTCAGGTGAGTGCTGGCGCTCTGGCTTTTGGACGCCAGCTACAGCCGCTCCCGGTTGTGATGGTGCCATTGCCCCTGTGAAGGCGGCCGCGAAGCCGGCGGAAGAGCCGGTTGTGGTTGTGGTTGCCGAAGAGGTTGAGGTTGTTGAGGCGGTTGTGGTCGCACCGGCGCCGGCACCCGCTCCCAAAGCAGCTGTTGTTCCTGTTGCAGCGCCTGTCAAAATGACATTCGCCGCTGACACGTTCTTTGGCTTTGACAAAGCGGTTCTTCAGCCTGCTGGCAAAACGAAGTTAAACGAGTTGATGGCAAAAATGGCCATGATGGACGTTGAAGTCGTTGTGGCTGTCGGTCACACCGATACCACCGGCCCGGCCTCATACAACCAACGCTTATCAGTGCGTCGTGCTGAAGCGGTTAAGGCCTACTTGGTCTCTAACGGTGTTCCTGCTGGCCGTATCTTTACAGAAGGTAAGGGCGAAATGAACCCCATCGCTAATAACGACACCCGCGCCGGTCGTGCAAAGAACCGCCGCGTTGAAGTTGAGTTGGTTGGTACCAACAAGTAAGTCGACACTCTCACTAAAACCGCGCTTTGGCGCGGTTTTTTTTTGCCTTTAAATAAAAGTCACGCGCTTTGGGGATAATCGACGCATGGAACAAAAAACCGCCTCCGCCGCCCAGCCGCAAGCCCCGAACTACGCGAACGCAGACCCTGCTGAACTGGCAAAGTTTTCGGATTTAGCGCACCGTTGGTGGGACAAAGAGAGTGAATTCAAGCCCCTACACGCCATCAACCCGTTGCGCCTTGAGTGGATGCAGCAGCAAGTGGCCATGCGTGACAAAGACGTACTCGACGTGGGCTGTGGCGGTGGCATCTTGACCGACGCCATTGCGCGCAGTGGCGCGCGCGCCATGGGCATTGATCTGGCGACCAAGGCACTCAACGTCGCCAAACTGCACGCGCTAGAGGCAGAGACCCCTAACGTGCGTTACCGAGAGGTGAGTGCAGAAGACCTTGCTGCGGAGCAACCGGCGAGCTTTGACGTCGTTACCTGCATGGAAATGTTGGAGCACGTGCCTGACCCAGCAGCCGTCGTGGCCGCATGTGCCCAGCTGGTGAAGCCGGGGGGAACCGTCTTCTTCTCAACGATCAACCGCAACCCAAAGTCCTTCTTGTTTGCCATTGTGGGCGCGGAGTACGTGTTGAACATGTTGCCTAAAGGCACACACACCTACGCTAAGTTTATTCAGCCTGCTGAACTGGCGGCCTACTGTCGCGCCGCAGGTTTAGAGCTGAATGGCACGCGTGGCTTGGAGTACAACCCGCTCACCAAACACTATTGGTTAAGCAATGACACCAGCGTTAACTACATGTTTGCAACCACTAAACCCTTGGCTTAATGCGGCTGAGTTGAACAGAAGGGCGCGGCATGTTTACCAACGTAAAAGCAGTTTTGTTTGACCTCGATGGCACGCTGATCGATAGCGCGCCCGACTTGGGTGCGGCTGCCAACCGCATGCGCATCAAGCGTGGTCTAAGCGTATTGCCCCTTGATCAATACCGTCCACTAGCCGGTGCAGGCGCGCGCGGCATGCTGTCTATCGGATTCGGATTGACCCCGGATGCCGATAACTTCAACGCCATGCGCGAAGAGTTTTTTGCAGAGTTTGAGCGTGACCTCATAGCCAACACCGTGGTCTTCGACCAGGTGGATGAACTCATTCAGACGATTGAGCAACGCGGCTATTTGTGGGGCGTGGTGACCAACAAGGCAGAGCGATTTACGCTGCCAACAACGCAGCAAATGCCGCTTTTTCGCAACGCCTCATGCATAGTGAGCGGTGACACCACACCGCATGCAAAACCACACCCCATGCCGTTGCTAGAGGCGGCCAAGCGTGCGGGCGCCTTACCCGAAGAATGCATTTATGTTGGCGATGATGAACGTGACATTGTTGCGGGCCTTGCCGCGGGTATGCAGACCGTGGCGGTGCAATATGGCTATCTCGGCGCCAATGCCGACACCCGTAGTTGGGGTGCACAAGCGACCATTGCCCAGCCCCTGCAGTTACTCAGCCTCTTAACCTGATTTTTTGGTGCGCTGTTTGCGTGTGAGAAGTGGCATTGCTTTGCAAAGTCGCGTAAACTTAGGCGCTTGGGGCTGCACTGGTTTCGACGTGGGTTCGGAAGCGTGGTGGGGCGTGCCGAGGTTCAGTCACCTCGTAAATCCGCTGAAAAAAAACTAACTGCAAACGACGAACGTTTCGCACTCGCAGCTTAATCTGTGAGACTTGTAACAGCATGCTGACGGGCTGGGCAAGGGGGTAGCAATACCTCCCGGCTACAAGGGAATTTACGTTGGCTGGCATGCAGCTGGGTTACTTAGTTGCGTGTGAGATTCAAGGTAACTGGCGTCTTGGGTAGCGTGTTGCTGCGCGACCTGAGAAGTGAGATCCAAATCAGACGACTACGCACGTAGAACCATACGAATATGTCTCGCGGACGGGGGTTCAATTCCCCCCAGCTCCACCATACATAAAATCCAACCGGGTCTCCGGTTGGATTTTTTTTGCCTATCCCCGCGTGTTCATTGGGGTTCCCGAGGGTTCTTGCGGACTTCGTGGTTTTTCCGGGTGCCCAGAAATCCACCACTTTTGCTCTCCCCGGGTCGATAGTCTCCGTAACGGAGAGCGCACCAAACGATTCGAAGTCCGCAAGAGTCACGGTTCATACCCATAAAAATCAATGGGTTACGTGCGGACTAATCAAGCAGTCAATTGTTCGTAGTGGTGGGGGGCGTCGACGCAAAACTCCTGTTCATCGGAGGAAGATCGGCTCTCGCAGCAAGGCATCCGCAATCAACAAAGGAGAAATGTCACCAGAACCTTCAACTGACTTAAACTTATCCACAGCCTCTTGAGCAGGGCTTTAAACTGCAATTGGTGGGGCCAACTTTGCATGGAAATCAACACTCTGGCGGCATGGGGCTTTTGCGCTGGTACAAGTCAATCGCCCATTCGGCAAGCTTTTGACGCTCAGCTGGATGGTTCAGGACTTCCGTATTGAAATGAGGTTTGCAGTCCGATGGGTCATTGAACAAAGCGGGATTTGAGCAATAAATTCGCTTGTCTAGGAGAATTGCGCTCAAGCGTTCTTCACAGAATTTCTCTCAGTGATACAAAACGCGATGACCTTCTGACCAAGCGGTGATGGCCATTGCTGTGTCTATTTGCTTGCTGCCGCAAAAGCGGTGGCGGCAATCCGGACCATGCTCGGATGCAGGGTTCCGAGCTTTGGAATTTGGCCGTGTGGCGCATGCGGTGGGACCGAGAAGTAGGCGTCGTTGAACGGAAGCTCCAGAACGCTTCTCAGGTCGAATTTGGTGTCGTAGCTCAAACCGGCGCTGGCATAGGCAGCAGGGTGCTCGCTCTTTGCGATTCTGAATTCCCCGCTGTAGAGACGGTCCGTCTTTTGGCTAGTCCCATACGCCACGCTCACGAAAATCATGCCTTCGTCGTCTTCCTTGGTCGAAACAATGAGGCCGGGGCGTGGCTTTGGTTTGGGGTGAATGTTGTCAGGGAAATGGCACCAGACGATTTCGCCAGCCGTGGGTTCCGGCCACCAGCGCATCAGGCGTTTTCTAATTCAAACAGACTGCTGCGGACGGTGCCGCCTTTGGCCTTGGGGGCTGATTTTTTAACTTGATTGAGTTGGGCTTTGGTCAAAGCTCCCTCATCTGCCTCGTATTGAGGCAGGAACTTGGTGGCCAGCTCATGCAGCGCCAAGTGAATCACTTGTGTTTCGTCAACACCCAATACATTAGCCAGACGTTTGGTCGTTGTGCGGGTCACGCCAGTTGCGCTGTCTTGCGGGCGATAACGGAAGGCGATCTGGGTTGCTGCAGCCTTCATTTCTGGCTCCTTTGAAGTTAGATATCTTAAAGATATCAGAGGGGCCGGGTGTTGTCAACAAGGTGGGGGAGTCCGCTCGGTAAGCCGGGCTGAATGGAAAATTGAAGTCTGTGGTCCCTGTTTCAATAGTGTTTTACGGAATTGAACCGCCGTCCGCAAATTGATAAAGTTGCACACCTTGAAATGGCTTTTCCCATTAGG